>WNGD01002349.1_pt2 | contig 19742 bp, 20 predicted proteins | sample 5400671 | NCBI WGS metagenome assembly WNGD01 (sample SAMN13153369, study PRJNA577476) | soil metagenome | isolation source: 40 cm soil or saprolite under grassland replicate 2 | place: USA:California | collected 2016-06-15 | reverse complement strand
AACCTTTCTGAGTCGAGCCGCGAAAAAACCGTCGGTGTGGTGACGGTGGGGCCAGGCCATAAAATAGCTTCCTCCCAACAAAGACTTCGCTTGATCAGGAAGATAACCCGCAGCCTCTTCCAAGACAAACACTTCTTGATATTTCAGGAAATCCTCGACGACTTTCTCGTTTTCGTCCTCGATGAGCGTGCAGGTGGAGTAGACTAGGACCCCGCCGGGCTTAAGGTATGAAGCGGCGCGAAAGAGGAGCTTCTTTTGTAGCTGACTCAATCGCCTGATATCGCTCTCGCTACGAGTCCATTTGATCTCGGGGTGAGAGCGCAGCGTTCCAAAGCCGCTGCAAGGAGCATCTACTAATATCCGATCGTACGATTCGTCCAGCGGGATAGTTGTTCCTCGAGTGAGGTCGGCGCGCAAGGCTTGTATAGAGGTCAGGCCCAGCCTCCGTGCATTCTGCTCCACACGTCGAATACCTTTGGCAGAGATGTCGATCGCAATGATGTGACCGCGGTCGTCCATGAATTCGGCGATGTGAGTTGTCTTGCCTCCAGGGGCAGAGCAGGCATCCAGAATTCGCTCGCCAGGTTTTGGGTCGAGAAGATAGACAACGAGTTGGGATGCTTCCCCTTGAACCTGGAAAAGCCCCGCTTGAAAACCGGGAAGTTGATCTACCGGTCCTCCGGATCGGATAACAATTCCTTCGGGCGACCATGAGCACGGTACCGCTTTAACTCCTTGGGTGCCGAAGAGACCGAGCAACGTTTCTCTCGTTCCCCGAGTTCGGTTCGTCCTGAGCACCAAAGGTGCTTCATCGTTGTTGGCTTTCAGTAAAGCTGTGATTTCCTCACTGCCGAAGTATTGAAGCCAGCGTTGCACCAACCATTTGGGATGGGACCAGTATTCAGCAAAGTCTTCAACGCGACGTTCCGCCGGCTCTGGTGGGATGATTGCTCTTTTTTCTTTCACGACCTTCCGCAAAATTCCATTCACGAAACCCGCGGCTCTTCGCCCCCCGTGGGTCTTGGCGACTTTTACGGCCTCATTGACTGCGGCGTAATCCGGAATGCGATCGAGAAAGTCGAGCTGGTATAAAGTGAGACGAAGTAGGTTTCGGATAAATGGATCGGTTTCCTCGAGGGAACCGCGGATCGATTCACTGAGGCATGGGTCCAGTCTTCCTCTCCAGCGAAGTGTTCCGTAGATTAACTCCGTAAGTAGAGCGCGATCCCGGTCGTCCAGGGCTGCAGATTTGATCGTGTGATCCAGTAGGACATCAGCGTAGGCTTTGCGAGTATCGACTTTGGTGAGAATCTCGGTCGCCAGCTTGCGAACGCTTTTCTCCGCTGCGGAATCAAAGGCGCTCACCTTTTCCAATCCTTGCCCCTTTGAGAAATTCCACTCCAAGGAGTCGTTTCCTGTTTTCCAACTGGACTTCTTCGAGGCTGAGCGCGCCTGAGCCGGTTGCTACCCAGAATCCATTTCCATCCGCGCGGATGATTTCGCCGGGGTTTCCTCGCTCCGTCGTAGCGATGACCTTTGCCCGATGAACTTTCATCAACTTGCCGCGCAGGTGAGTGTAAGCGGAGGGCCAGGGGGTGAATCCGCGGACACGGCGTTCAATCTCAGCCGCCGATCGGCTCCAGTCGATCAAGCCGTCTTCTTTTTTGATCATCGGGGCGAAGGTTGCCTTAGCTTCGTCTTGCGTTCGAGGCGCGAGCGTACCGTGCTTTAACCTTCGAATCGTTTCCAACAACAAACGAGCGCCGACGGGAGTAAGCTTATCCTGAAGGGACGCGGTGGTCTCATCCGGCGCGACTGCGATCTCTTCCTGGAGGTAGATGGGTCCGGCATCCATCTTTTGCTCGAGCCTCATGGTCGTGACGCCGCCTTTTTCTTCACCGTTAATGATCGTCCAGGCGGCCGGAGCGGCGCCGCGATATTTCGGCAGCAGCGAATAGTGGACGTTGACGCAGCCGTGCGGCGCCAGATCGAGAATCGTAGCCGGGAGTATTCGTCCGAAAGCGACCACCACGATGATTTGGGGATTCCAGTCGTTTAGCGTGGCGAGAAAACCTGGATCACGGATCTTTTCCGGAGCTATTACCGGGACGCCGTGACTCTCAGCGACTCCACGCACCGGTGAAGAAATGGTCTTTTGACCTCTGCCGGCGGGACGGTCCGGCTGGGTAACCACTCCGACGACGGGGTCCGGACCCTGCAGCAGTTCCTTGAGAGTCACGGCAGCGATCTCGGGAGTTCCCATAAAGACAATGGGCCAATTCGTGGCCATGAAAATTAGATTTGCGAAATATCAACCTGAACTTCGAGGGCGGCCGAGAGTTTGGTTCTAAATCATGACGCCTGGGCTTTCGTTGGAGGGAATTGTCCCGTTGCGGAGCATCTTTTTGCGCCTGCGCGTGTAAAGATTTCTTTTCAAGCGGCTGATGCAGTCGATAAAGAGTTTGCCATCCAGATGATCGATTTCGTGCTGCAGGGCGACGGCAAAAAGTCCTTCGGCTGCAACCTTGATTTCTTTTTCATGTTCATCGAAAGCGACGACTTCCACCTTCGCGGCGCGACGCACTTCGGCGGTAAAGTCGACGACGCTAAGGCATCCCTCCTCCCAGATGACTTCCCCCTCCGTCCGGGTAATTATTGGATTGATGAGCTTATATACCTGCTTATGCGGATTTTCGTGGTCGACGTCCAGCACGATCACCCGTTGGGCTACACCCACCTGAGGCGCCGCGAGCCCGACGCCTGGCGCAGCATACATTGTTTCCATCAGGTCATTAACCAGTTGTACGGTCTCCCCGGTGATATTTTTTAACGGCAGAGACTCTCGGCTCAAGATCGGCTCAGGGTATTTTAAGATCTCCAAGATCGCCATAACCTACTAAATTTCATAACATATCGTAGGGATCGACATCAATGTGAAGACGCAGATTACGGGATCGAGGCACCAACTGCCCCGCTCGCTTCGCCAATTCAAGCAACGGCGCGATTTGTTTTCCTTTGAGCAAGAGTTGCCAACGATAGCGATTGCGCAGCTTATGAATCGGCGCTGGCGCGGGTCCGAGCAATTCGATCTGTCCACGAAACTTTGGTTTCATGTCTACCTTCTCGTTGAGGGTTGCTGCTAATATCTTCGCCTTTGTTTCGACTTCATCGCCCTTCGGCCCCTCCATACGAAGACTGACGAGCCGCGTGAACGGGGGGTAGTTTAAAGCGCGACGGAATTCCATCTCCGACTGAAAAAAACCTTTGTAGTCATGGTTGATCAAGTGTTGTATAGCATAATGCTCCGGCTCGTAGGTCTGAACGATGACTGTTCCCGGATCGTCACCGCGACCCGATCTTCCCGCCACTTGGCTCAAAAGCTGAAAGGTTCTCTCCGCCGCGCGAAAATCCGGCAGGTTCAATGACAGATCGGCAAGTAAAGCACCGACCACCGTTACACCCGTCACGTCATGGCCTTTGGTGATCATTTGGGTGCCGACGAGAATGTCGATCTCAGCTTTTTCCCACTGCCGAATCAGTATCTCATGTGATCCCCGTCGGCTGGTCGTATCGCGGTCCATGCGCGCAATCCGCGCATGCGGAACCAGATGACGCAAAGTCTCTTCGATCTGCTCCGTGCCCACGCCGATGCCTGAGAGAGTCGCATTGCCGCATCCGGGGCAGACCCGATTCACGGGTCTACGAAAATTGCAGTGATGACAACATACGCTCTTCTGCGCGAGGTGCAAGGTGAGCGTTACGCTGCAATACTGACAACGCAACACATACCCGCAAAGAGTACACTGGAGAAAATTAGAGAAGCCTCGGCGGTTGAGAAAAATCAAACTCTGCCGCGCTTTTCGATAATTGTCACATAGCGCTTCCGCCAACCGATGCGAAATCAGTCTGTGCGCCGCTTTCGTGCGGCTTGGCGACGCATCGGTTCGGAGTTCGGGAGACTTGCTGTTCGGTATCGAAGTGGATCGGTTGAATTCTGATCTCAAATCAACCGTTTCGATTCTCGGCAAGGGGCGTTCATGGACGCGCTTCGTGATTTCCAAAAGTCGGTAGCGGCCCTGCAGGCAGTTTTCGTAACTCTCGACAGCCGGCGTGGCGGAACCCAGGATCACCGGACATGCCAAAAACTTGCCCCGAACCACCGCAACATCCCGTCCATTATAACGTAAGCTCTCTTCCTGCTTATAAGAAGAGTCGTGCTCTTCATCCACTACGATGAGTCCAAGGCCGGGAAGCGGTGCGAAAACGGCTGAACGAGCGCCGACGACTACATCGACATTGCCACGTAGGATGTGCCACCACTGCGCCCAACGCTCAGCCTCAGTAAGCCGGCTGTGTAAGATCCCGACTCGTCCAGTAAAACGCGCCTTGAGACGGTCGATCAATTGCGGTGTCAGTGAGATTTCTGGAATCAGAATAAGACTCCGGCGACCCGATGCTCGAACCCGCTCCATAGCGCGGAGATAGACTTCGGTCTTTCCGCTGCCCGTGACGCCGTGAAGGAGGAAAGTTTCGAAGCCGCCTTTCTGCAGGCGATCGTCGATCGCATGGAGCGCTCGTTCTTGCTCGGTGCTCAGGGTGTATCGCGCGAGAGCTGCGGGAGGCGCAACGTCGGTGTCGAGTCGAATTCCTTTCGATCGCTTGCGTCCTCCAGGCAACCTTTCGTGAATTTCGATGGCGCCCAATGACTCGAGTCGCTCCAGGGCCTGATAAACATTGCCGCCGGAAATCTGTCGCATCAGTGTCTTGATGCTGATTCTACCCTTTTTGTGACCGAGCATATGGAGAATTTTCTTTGCAACCGCGTCACTGATGGAAAATGTTCCGGGCTTGGCGACGACGGTTCGCTGGCTTTCGCTTCTCAGACTCGGCGGCAGAATCGTTGCCAGGACTTCCCCGATGGTGGCTAGATAATACTGAGCAATCCACAGGCTTAGCTGAATAAGCGCGGCATCAAGTATCGGTTGTTCGTCTAGAACGGCGAGGATTTGCTTAGTTTCAATAAGATGGGTTTCGGGCAACAACTCAAACACGATGCCAACAACCTTTCGTCTTCCTAGGGGGATCAATGCACGCATGCCCACCAAAATTTCATCCTGTAGATCCGGTGGCACGGCATAAACCAAAGGCTGCTTCAACGGCGAGGGAATGACCACGCGGGCAAATCTTTTCGCCTGATTCTCCACAGATGGACTACTAACTAACGGTCGATGCGGACAAAAGCAAACTCGGGATCGAGGACATCTGAGGGCGAAGCGAGATGTTCAAATTTGTTAAATAAGTCCGGTGTTGTTGCGGCCCGTCGCCCAATTCGCGCATAAAGACGCCGCAGTGGGCGGTGGATTACACCCGAACCGTTAATGAAGTCACAGGGTTGCAAGAAAGGAACCCTGCTGGCAACAAGCTTGCGTATATAGCGAGAATTCAGGGGCCCTATAATTATACATAATTAACCTTAATTTTAATTTGACTTTGTAGTGTCCGCTCGTGTAGATATTCCACCCCTTCAGTCAGGACATCGGGTTAAGGGACAGTTGAGACATGGATCAGCCAAACAACGTGAAAAGACTCCGTGAAGAGAAGATGCTAAGCAAAGCAGAACTTGCTCGGTTGGCCGACATCTCGCCGTTGACCTTGGACTGTATCGAAAAGGGCAAGGCCTGTAGGATGGCGACGAAAAGAAAGATCCTCCTAGCGTTGGGACTTAAGACCAATCAGAGGGAACGGGTTTTCAAAAACAATAGCCGTGTTTGAGTTTCTAAAAAAATTCAATTTGAGCTTTCCGACTTCCTTCGGGCATAACGACGGCTTCGTCGCGCTCGATATCGGTTCTAGCTCGATCAAAATGGTTGAGGCGGTGGTGGAAAAAAGTAGTTATCGGCTCCTCAACTTGGGGGTTTTGCCGGTGCCTGCAAAGGCAATCCAGAACAACATGGTAGTCGACCCCACGTCGGTCATGGACACCATCCGAAGACTCATTCTGGAAAATCACGTAAAGGCGACCAAAGTGATTTCCGCCGTGCCCGGCCGTGCGGTCATCATGAAAAAAGTTCAGATGCCCAGGCAGGAGGACGCTGAACTGGAGGCCAACGTCGAGTTTGAAGCCAATAACGTCATTCCGGAGAATTTGGAAAACGTCAACTTAGATTACCAAGTCCTCAATGTTGTGGACGGTGGGAACAAGATGGAGGTCCTTTTGGTGGCTGTCAAGAAGGAGCTCGTGAACAGTTACACCGATGTGATACAGGAAGCGGGACTTGATCCGGTGGTCATGGACGTCGATTATTTTGCGTTGGAAAATATGTACGAAGCAAATTATAGCGAAGCGGCCGATGGTGGCGTGGTCGGGCTGATTCACATGGGCGCTCGTTACACGAGCATCACATTATTGCAGAATGGTCTTTCCACGTTTACGGGCGATCTGCCCATGGGGGGAGAGGAATTCACAGATAGCCTGAGGAGAGAACTCAATATCCCGGCCGCCGCGGCCGAGACTTTCAAATTAAGCGGCACGCTCGAAGCCAAAAAGGGATTGGAATTGAAGACGGCACTGCGGCCGATGGTTGAAGGCTTGACCGAAGAAATTCGCAGGACCGTCAGTCTCTACGGCGCGCTGGCATCGGAGGAAGGTGACGGCCTAAAGACGATCTTTTTGAGCGGCGGTAGCGCCAAACTCCCCGGACTGCGCGAGTTGTTGGAAGCGCGAATGGCCGTGCCGGTTCGTCTCGCCGAACCCTTTCGCGGTTTTACCGTCAGCAAAAATATCGACCGGACGTATTTGATGGAATCCGCCCCATTGTTTGCGGTGGGAGCCGGCCTCGCGATCCGCAGGCCGGGGGACAAATGATTCGGATTAATTTACTTCCGGTAAAGGAACGCAAGGCGGAAGTCAGTCGGCGGCGAGAACTGACCCTTGGTGGGGTGGTCTTAGGATTTACGGTTCTTGTCCTTGCTGGACTGTATATCTACCAGTTCTACCGATTGTCAACGCTCAACAGTGAACTTGTCGGATTACGCGACGAGATTCAAGCTCTGGATGTAAAAGTCAAGCAAGTCGGTGACCTGCAAAACAAGATCGAGGAGTTCAAAAGCAAGAACAAGATTATTGAAGATCTTGAAAGGAAAAAAGTCGGCCCCGTGCGGGTGATGGAGAGTCTTTCAGCCGCAGCTCCGCCGAGCCTTTGGCTTACGGAGTTCAAAGACATCGGTGGCAACTTGGTTATTAATGGGCAGGCGATTGATAACCAGACAGTGGCCGATTTTTTAAAGGCATTAGTGAGTTCATCTTATTTTAAAAATGTCGAGCTGGTGGAGACGTCCCAAGGCGGCCCAGCGGCTGGGACGTATAAAAAATTTTCCATTAAATCGGTGGTTTCTTATCAATCGACGCCAAGCGCCAGCGGGGTCAAAGGAAGCGTTAAAGCGCCGGCCAAAGCGGAGAAAAAAGGTTGAACGAGCTACTCAACAAGTTACTAGAACGATCGAGCGGGCAGAAAATCGCGATTTTAGCGGCCGTCATTATTTTGCTTGCTGCGCTTTACTATAGCTTCCTTTTCGATCCTCATGCGATCGCCAAACTGGCGGACGAGGTTGAGATCGCGAGAAACGAAAGAAGCAAAAAACAGCTTCAAGCGGCTAACCTGCCACGGCTTCAAAAGGAGCTAGCCGAGCTGGATGCCAAGCTCAAGCAAGCCGTGGCGCAGCTACCCAATAGAAAGGAGATGGCCGATCTTTTGAACAGCATCTCGAACAAGGCACAGGAGTCCGGACTGGAAGTTCTCTTGTTTCGCCCCCGCGCGGAGAACTATCAGAATTTCTATGCTGAAGTCCCGGTGGACATAGTGGTCAAAGGAAGTTTTCACAACGCCATCAATTTCTTCGACGAAGTTGGACGGTTGAACCGGTTGATCAACATAGACAACATCGGCTTCAAGAACCCGACGATCACTGGGGATCAGGTCATCCTGGAGACGACCAGCGTGGCGACTGCGTTCCGTTTCTTAGACGACGCGGAGCGCAGAAAGGTCGCCGAAGAGAAGGCGGCCAAGGGAAGAAAGTAATCTGACGATGGGCAGAGCTTTGAAAATGTCTCTGGTGCTGGTGGTGGCGGCTTTCGTGAGCTCGGCCGGATGGAGAATTATAGCGGCGCAAGAAGACGTCCAGACACCGTCGCAAAAGACAAAAGATGCCGTCGACAAATTCAATGCGGCCCCGGCGGCGATCGGCAAGGCACTGCAGGGTTTGAAAGAGGCCGCGAGAGCAAAGCTTCAGCAAACTTTGGGCGGGAAACGTGAACCGGATGCGAACCCGGATTCGAATGATCCCAGTCTGCCGAAAACAAACAACGGGCCGGCCGGGACTGAGCGTTTTTCGCCGGCAGGCAAACGGGATCCGTTTCGACCGCTGACATTGAACACCAAGGCGAGTTCACAGCGGAGGCAAAACTTGTCGCCGTTGGAACGATTCGAGCTGGGTCAACTCAAGGTTGTTGGGATCGTCTGGGATATTAAAGAGCCAAGGGCAATGATCGAAGACACGGCGGGTTTCGGCTACATCGTGAAAGTCGGTACTCCCATTGGCAGTGGCGAAGGACGGGTGAAAGGAATTTATCGTAGCGAGGTCGTTGTGGAGGAGTCCTACGCCGATTTTAATGGCAACAAAAGGAAGCGCGACATTAGCATGAAGCTGCCTACGGAGTGACCAAAATGATGAAGACGAGAATTGGCTTAGCAAATCTCTTTAGAAGGTGGGCTAGCAATGACCTAAACAGATCGGCCCTTTGTCTGCTTCTTATTGGAACGGGTTGCGCAACGATGAGCGTCAGTTGTTCCATGAACGCGGATAAGGATCGCGCCGCCCAAACCGATGCCAAAGCACCGACGTCTTCTCAAAATCAACCAGCTGCCAAAGCACCGCCAAAGGAAGCAAACCCAGCGCTCACTGCCTTGACTCTTCAGGAACTGTCGGTCCGTGAAGAGCGCGGACAGACCACATTGCTCGTTAAATTTTCGCAACCGGTCACGCAGTTCCGTCATTTTCCCCTGCCGCAACCGTCGCGGATCGTCTTGGATATCTTCGGTGAAGCGAAAGCCTTATCGCAGGCCGAGACTTTTCGCATCGAGACCAACTGGGTTGCTGCGCTCCGTCTCAGTGCCACGGAAGGCAGCCTCCGGTTAGTGACGGACATCGCCGCCGCGAACGTGCCGCCGTATACGATCACCCCTGAAAACGGCGGGCTCAAAATCACCGTGGGGGCGCTCGACCCTAATGTCGTGACAAAGAAAGACGTCACATTAGTTCGGGGCGGGCGGAGGATGGATGTCAGGGCGGCTGAGGCTGTCGAGAAAAAGAGCGTGACTGCCGATGATCTGTTGAGCACAGATAAAAAGTACACGGGCCAAAAGATCTCGTTGGATTTCAAGGATGCGGACATCAAAAACGTTTTTCGGTTGCTGGCGGAAGTGAGTGGTCTGAACATCATCGTCACCCCTGACGTCAATAGAAAAGTTACGGTCCGTCTCGTGGAGGTGCCTTGGGATCAAGCGTTGGATCTACTTGTAGACACGAACGGTTTGGGCAAAGAACAGCTGGGAAACGTCGTCCGTATATCCACTGCCGGACAACTAAAGTCTGAAAAGGACGCGCTCGCCGCTGCCAGGAGAGCGAACGAGGATTTGGAACCTCTCCAAACCATTTATTTCAACGTTAACTATGCCAAGGTCAAGGATTTGGAACCCAAGGTCAAATCCCTTCTGAGCAAGCGACCCGATGCCGCGCTGGTGACTGATGAGCGAAGCAATACGATCATGGTGCGCGATATCAGGAAAGTCGTCGATGATGTTAATACTTTGGTTGCCAAGCTGGATGCGCGCACGCCTCAGGTTCTCATTGAATCGAATCTGATTGAAACCACGCCGTCATTCTCCCGAGCTTTAGGGTTGGAATTGGATTCCATATTTAATAATGCTCGTATACTTGCCAGTTCGAGATTTTTGGCGGGCGCACCCTTTGCCGGCGGTCCCCAAGGAATCACAAATCAATTGGTTGTTCCGGATTCCGGGTTTCGATTCGGCTATTTCGGGAATAACGTCCGGGGGATTTTGTCCGCTGCGGAGAACGAAGGTAAAATCAAAATTATTTCGCGGCCGTCGGTGGTTACACTGAACAATGTAGCCTCCACGATCAAGAGCGAGAGAATTTTGCGGATTACGCTGCCCACTTCGACCAACATTGCTAGCGGCAGCGGCGCCGCAGCGGGGACTGCAGTGGCAACGGAGAAGGTACCCGTCGGCATCAACCTAACGGTAATACCTCAGGTATCCAGTGACGGGTTTGTCTTGATGAATATCAAGGTAAAGTCGAGTTCCATTGCTAATTCTCCAACCGTCGCCAGCGGTACGACCGCCGTCATCCCATTCGACGAGCTAAATCGTGAGGCGGAGGCAAATGTCCTGGTGCGAGATGGAGAGACCATCGTGATCGGGGGCATTCTCAAAGACACCGCACAAGAGGCAGAGAGCGGAGTTCCCTACCTTAAAGATATTCCCGTTCTCGGCTGGTTATTTAAGAATCACCGCTGGCAAAAAGATTTTGAGGAGCTGGTCGTGTTTATTACGCCGCGCATTGCTTCCGCAGGCTCTGAGAATCTACCCACGGCGGATGAGCTCTGGCGAGAACAGATGAAAAAAACCAACGGCGAGCAAGCCGCTCCCATGCCTGTAAATCCGTTGCCAGTAAATCCCTAGCCGGTATTTTTTGAATAGGGTACGATACCCGCATCTTGCGGTATTACGGCGAGTGAGTCTCACCCGCGCGGGGCCTTAGGATCCGTGTCCTTGTGGGAGGTATTTTAGAAGAGGTGCCCCACGATCTATATGATGGCCGATATGCTTTATCGTAAACGGCAGCTCACCGAGGATAGGTAATGGTTTAGACTTCGATGCCTGCGAGACGGGAAGCCGTGAAGACAGTAAAAACGTAGGCAGTGAGAGGTCACGATAAAATGCAAGAACTGGTGGTTTCCGCAATCGCACGGCCTTTCCTAGTGTCTTTGCTTGCTGCTACCCCAGTGACTTTACCCTCATTGGTACGCCCGGGGGACTCCACGCCTTTCCAACTTGCTCAAGGCTTCAGCTCTTGGCGACCCTACGCTAATCCTAATCGATTGATTTCCGTTGGGATGAATAAAGGGGAAGTTCTGGCGATCGCTGGAGCACCGAATCACGAGGAGTCGTATTACCAATCAGCGGGTGGCCGGCTGGCTAGAGTCTCGGATTGGTATTATATCCAGACCGGCTTGAACCCGGAGACAACTCTGCTCAAGTTTGTGCAAGAAAACCTAGTCAGTATCAGGTCGACGCCGACACGCTAACTCTAGTGAACCTTATCGTGCCTTTCATGCGCTCCCCCAGTTCGATTCGGGCTTGAAAGCACCTCTTACTCTCTGTAGTCTAATACGCAATCTGAGGAGTCATTCATGCTGCGTTATTTCACTGCGGGAGAGTCCCACGGCCCCTGTCTGACCATGATTATCGACGGCGTGCCGGCGGGCTTTCCCATCGACGTTTCCAAAGTCAACCATGACTTATGGCGTCGCCAGCAGGGCTACGGCCGCGGCGGTCGAATGCTCATCGAAAAAGACGAAGTCCAGATTCGTTCCGGCATTCGTTGGGGCGAGACACTTGGCTCGCCCGTTGCCCTCGGTATTGAAAACCGCGATTGGAAAAACTGGACCAAGAAGATGTCAGCGGCGCCGGAAGACCGAGATGAAAAGATCGCGGTAACTAAGCCGCGGCCGGGACATGCCGATCTTACCGGTGTTCTCAAGTACGACCGTTCCGACATTCGCGATATTTTGGAGCGCGCCAGCGCCCGGGATACCGTGTCACGGACGGCGGTGGGTTCGTTTAGCAAGCAGTTGCTGTCGCCGTTCGGCATCCGAGTCATGGGATATATTCGCTCCATCGGCAACGTCGCAGCCAAGATGGACAGTTTTACGTTTGAAGAAGTCTACGCTCGCTCTGAGGAGTCGCCCGTCCGAACCGCGGACAAGGAAGCCGAAGCCAAGATGATTGACCTCATCGAGGAGTGCAAGAAGAGCGGGGATACTCTCGGTGGCATTTTCGAGGTCATCGCATTAGGACTGCCGCCGGGGCTGGGCACGCACGCGCAATGGGATCGGAAATTAGACGGCCGTCTGGCGCAGGCTCTGATGAGCATTCAGGCCATTAAAGGTGTTGAGATCGGTCTCGGGTTCGAAATGGCGCGCCGCCGCGGATCGCAAGTACACGACGAAATCTTCTTTGATCCGGCAAAAATGGTGACTGAAGGGACTCCAAGAATCGTCCCGACGGGGTTCTATCGCGGTAGCAACAATTCTGGCGGCACCGAAGGCGGAATGACCAACGGCGCACCGCTGATTGCCCGAGTCGCCATGAAACCGATTTCGACTCTCATGAGTCCGCTGCAATCCGTGGACCTCCGCTCCAAACAGCCGGCGGACGCATCCGTTGAGCGCTCCGATGTGTGTGCTGCGCCCGCGGCGGCCGTGGTGGGTGAATCCGTGGTTGCGTTCGAGCTTGCCGGTGCGTTTCTCGAGAAATTTGGCGGCGACTCCCTACGGGAGATCACGCGCAACTACGAAAGCTACCTCGAACAAATTAAGAGCTACTAACTGTTGTCGCGAGGCGCTATTCAGAACATCGCTTTGACCGGTTTCATGGCCGTTGGTAAGAGCGCCGTGGGGCGGGCCCTGGCAAGAAAACTTAGACGACGTTTCGTCGATCTCGATAGGCTCATTGAAAAAGCCGAGGGGATGAGAGTACGGGATATTTTCAGTCAAAAGGGGGAGTCGTACTTCAGGCAATTAGAAAAGAAGGCGCTTGCAGCGGTCTTGCAACAAGAGGGTCAGGTGATCGCGACCGGCGGCGGAGTCGTAATGGATGAACAAAATCTCAAAATGCTCCGGGAGAAAAGCCTGCTGGTGTGTCTTACCGCCTCACCAGACATGCTCGTGAAACGAGCAGGAAACGGCGCGAAGCGGCCGTTGCTTAAGGGACTCGATCGCAAGGGGCGGGTTGAGGAACTGTTGAAACAGCGGGAAAAAAACTATGCCCAGGCTCATGCAATCATTGACACGAGCCAATTGACCGTGGAACAGATTGTGGAGAAAATAATCCATCTCTTGAACGTGGAGAAATGACCTGATGCAAACTTTAACCGTCAATCTCGGCGATCGCTCCTATCCGATCCATGTCGGGGAGGGAATCTTGCCGAGAGCCGGAGAATTTCTCTCGCAGGCGGGTTTGCGTGGAAAGGTGGCAATCGTTACTAATCCCACGGTCGCGCAGCTCTATCTCGATGCCGTTCACGAGGCGCTTACCGACGCTGGATTTGAAATGATCCCCATACTCATTCCCGAAGGAGAGGAACACAAAAATCTAAAGACATTGGCCTCCATCTACGACCGGTTGATTACGGAGCGACTTGAGCGCAATTCGTGCGTCATGGCACTGGGAGGCGGGGTGGTCGGAGATGTGGCGGGTTTTGCGGCCGCTACCTATCTGCGTGGCATTCCGTATATTCAGGTGCCCACAACACTACTGGCTCAGGTGGATTCCAGCGTCGGTGGCAAAACCGGCGTGAATCATCAGAATGGCAAAAATTTGATTGGCGCCTTCCATCAGCCTCGATCAGTCTTGATCGACGTGACCGTGCTTCAGTCGCTGCCGCCCAGGGAACTCGTCGCCGGACTGGCTGAAGTGATCAAATACGGCGTTATCGAACATCCGGCCCTGTTTACTCTACTGGAAGAAAAGATCGACAAAGTGATCGGATTAGATCGCGAACTTCTGGTTCAAATCATTGCGACCTCGTGCCGCATTAAAGCCAGAGTGGTGGAAAAAGATGAGCGTGAAGACGACTATCGCGCCGTCCTTAATTTCGGTCACACCATCGGCCATGCTTTGGAAGCCGTGACTGACTATCGGAAATACCTTCACGGCGAGGCGGTGGGGATTGGCATGGCTCAGGCAACGGCGATTTCCGTGCATCGAGGATTTTGCGACCAGAGGAGTCTTGAACGGATTCGCAAGCTGATCAGAAAAGCAGGTTTGCCTGCGGACATTCCTCCCGACGTATCGCGGCAAAGCCTGATTCAAAGCATGGAAGTGGACAAGAAATCAGCGGAAGGCAGGATCAAATTTGTCATGTGCGCGGGCATCGGCAGGACTTGTTTTCATAGCCTGGCGCCTGGAGAAATCTTGGCCGCGCTTGGCGCGTAAGTGTTCCAGATTTGAGAAACCGACATGGCAGGGAAGAAAAAAGTTCTGGTGCTCAACGGACCCAATTTAAATCTTCTCGGCAAGCGGCAACCGGAAATTTACGGCCACTTGAGCTTAGAACAGATTAACAAACAAATTCGCGCTCTGGCCAAAGAGCTCGGAGTGAATGTCGAAATTCGGCAGTCGAACAATGAGGGCGAGTTGGTTACGTGGATTCAGGAAGCGCCAAAGCAGTTCAGAGCCATTGTCATTAATCTGGCTGCTTATACGCATTCCAGCGTGGCGCTAAGGGATGCTATCATTGCGGCGGGATTGCTTATGATTGAGGTGCACATCTCGAACATCTACAGGCGAGAAGAATTTCGCAAACATTCATACATCGCCGGCGCGGCGGTGGGTCAGATCGCGGGATTTGGCGTGCAGAGTTATTTGCTGGGGCTCCGAGCCGCAGCAGAATTACTTTGAGCCGGTCGCGTTATTCCAAAAACAGCGATCCGGTATCAAAACCTTTCTGGCGCATTTCATCAATCAAAGATTGCCGCTGGCTTTCTAGTTGATTAATCTGATTTCTGAGATCGCTCAGCTCTTTTTGCTTCTCCGTGTAGGCCGGCGGTGCATCAAGAGAAAAAGGAGGAGAGCCGGCGTTCCCTCCAGTTTCGAGTCCCTGCGCCCTGTACTGCGCATCTCTCAACCTGGATAATAAGTCTTCTTGGTGACCTCGGAAGGCTTCCTCACTGGTGAAGAAAGCTGGATCCGAACCTCGATTGCCTCTTGTCTCAACGGAATAGCGATCTCGCAATTCTTTCAGTCGTTCGGTTAGCTCCCGGATTCTTGTTTGATACTGTTTTTCTTCCTTTGCCTTTTGCTCCGCTGCGCTTTCTTCAGTCGCGGGAAGTTTTCCGGTTGCTATCGGTGGTGTTGATTTCTTTTCCTCCTCAGCTGGCTCTTTAGCTGCAATGGATGTTGGCGGCGCCGGTTGTGAGACATCGAGCGCCGATGGGTCTACTTCACCGCCCTTACGGATCGCTTGAATCTGGTTTTTCTCAATACCGATCTCGCCGCCAAGTCCCTGGAATTTGATCGTTCCGCCTTCCTCACGATAGCTCTGGACGGTGATCCGGCGGCCGTTCTTCAGGATCAACGTGTAATCTGCGAAAGCCGGTACGACGAGTAAATAAAAAACGCCGAAAAGTAGCAGAAAAGTGGGTCGTCCGGTCATGATTTGACAGTATACCACGTCGGCTTGAGCCGTCATACCTCCGGCCGTCCCACTCTTTCCGTGCCGCGTTTACACACCCCTTAAATCATGTTAGCGTAAAACCTCTCGAGGTTAGCTGCTATGAACCAACCAGCAATGCGGTCCTGTACGCTCTGGCTTTTTCTCATTCTCCTTCCCATTTCTAATTCAGCTTGGGGCGCTGAACCCAAGGTTCAGATCCTCTCTCCCAAAGACGGCAACCGCATCACGCAGGACCAAAAGACGATCTTAGTCAGCGGTAAGGTTGCCAGCGAGGCGGCGCGGTCTCCCAACGTAGATATTTTCCTGGTCATCGATATCTCCGGCAGTACCGCGCTATACGCCGGCGTTGATTTGGGCGATGCCGCTCAGCCGGATAGTCTAGGCTCTTCCGGTTTCCCCAGACCGCAGATCAGCATCGGAGGATTTGGTCTCGGAGGGCCGTCCCCGAGAAATTTGCGGAACTCGATTCTGGCGGCCGAGGTTGCGGCAGCGCGTCGGCTGCTTGTGCAGCTCAACTCGCAAACCACCCGAGTCGGCGTGATCACTTTCAGCGAGGGTGCACGGTTGCTGCAACCGCTGAGTCATGACTTCGAACAGGTGCGTCGTGCTTTAGACGATATTCTGAGGGCCGGACCGAATGGCGGGACGAACATGGTCGAGGGAATCCGCACGGGAATTTCAGAGCTGATGGGATTAGGAACCAGCGAAAAAAGAACCGATGCTGTGAAGGTCGAGTTTCTTCTTACCGATGGGTTTCCGACATTGCCCATCGGCGGAGGGAGACGGATGGCCCCCGAAGATATTAATCTAACGATCAATGCCGCGCGACTGGCGGGCAAGGCGGGCATTAAAGTCCATGTGTTTGCTTTGGGCGAAGAAGCTCTCTCATATCCGGTTGCAGCCGTAGGTATTGCTAAGGAAAGTGGCGGCACTTATACGCCGGTGTCCAGACCGGCGGATGTTCTCGCGGTCGTAGAGAATATCTCGGTGGTCGGCGTGGATTATGTCCAAGTCGTGAACCAAACCATGGGTCAGAAGGCAACGCAGCTTCGGCTCGCGGCAGATGGATTTTTTTCTTCTGCCGTTCCCGTGGTCGAAGGGCGCAACCAGATCGAAGTCATCGCCCGCGCCAGCGATGGTAAGACGGGGCGCGATTCGATCACGATTTACTATCAGCCCGGCACTCAAAAGTCTTTGGAGTTGGAAGTCTTCCTCGAGAAGGAGAAAAACCTCAAACTTCAGGTTGAACGGCTAGGAAAGAGTCAGGAAGAAATCCAGAGAGATGTGGAGCGAGGTCGGGAAAATAGCCTGGGAAGTTCGCCGCGGCTGCCGCCTCCGACGGAAGGGCCGCCGCGATGATCGATTCGCTCACTAACAATGGCTCAATTCAATGGAACCTAGCGCTTCACCCGTTCGGCTTCGGCGGCGATGGCGATTTCCGAAGCTCCCGCCCGTTTGATAATCGACATCACCTTCACGGTTTCGCCGAGTAACACGTCTTTGTCGCCGCGCAGTATAACGGTCTTATCTGGGCTCGTATTCAGCGCGTCCTTCAATGTCGCCTCCAGGCTTTCCTCGCCCACTTTTTTTTGATTAACATAGATTTCGTGTTTGGGAGTTAAGGTTACGGTTGTCCCGCGGGCCTCCGATTGCGTGGCGACAGCTTTGGGCAAATTCACTTTGCCGCCCGATTCGACCATCGCCGAACTGGTGATCATAAAAATGATCAGTAAAACCAAAAAAATGTCGGTCAAAGGCGTGATGTTGATCTCCGCCATAATTCCGGAGTTCTCATCATTACCGCCGATCGGGGTCATTGCCATGTCATACCTCACAGGCTCATGTGGCGGAGAACTTTCGCGACCTGGATGCGGAAAAGGCCGTTGAGATTGGCTATCCTCGTTTGAAAGTAATTGTAAAAAATGACCGCGATAATCGCTACCGCGAGCCCCAGTGCGGTTGCGACCAGGGCTTCCGAAATTCCGGCGGCGACCACGGCAAATCCTCCGGTTCCGGCAATCGACATACTTTCGAAGGATTTGATAATTCCCACAACCGTGCCGAGTAGACCAATAAACGGCGCGCTGCTGGCGACGGTTCCGAGGATCCACAGATGCTTTTTCAGACTCTGCGTCTCCTCAAACATGGCTTCGACGGCAAGGGCGTTGGCTGTCTCAAGGCGCTGGCTTCCCTCTTTGTCGAGAATGTTCAGGAAAATTCGTCCAGCGGGGCAATGAGAGTTCTGCTTACAGATGGCGATTGCCAAGTCTTGTTGCCCTTTTTTGATGGGTTCCAGGAGCGACTCGGTGATTCGTAGGGTCATTGAGTTGATGTTCCGGAGAGACCAGAGCCGCTCGAGGACAACGGTGACGCTCACAATCGACAATAAGATCAGCGGATAGGTGGCGATCGCGCCCTTGTGGATGATCTCGATGAGGTTCAGACCTTGCTGCTCCATTTTGTTACAGCCCTTCTAAGAACTTCGGAGAAGATTACCTTAAACCAAAATTAATTCAATGTAAGGTTTGCGGGTTGAGAAGGAAGGCTTTGGATCTCTTATCCTCGGACGCGGATGGATACCGCAAAACGCATGATCATAGGCTCGTTGGCGAGATCCTTTAGAGCTTCCGGGATGGGCGGAAACGGAGAAGCTCGCTTCATCGCCTCGACGGCGCCGGCATTGAGTCTCGAATCAGACGACTCCAACACTTCCGCTTGCGTCAGCTTCCCGGCCCGATCGAGCGTAAAGCGAACGGTAACTTTGTGGGCGCCGGTAACTTCGTCCGGGTACTTCCAAACCGATCTGACCCGTCTTTCTATTTGCTTTAGATACTGGTCGTAATCTGAATTCGGGATGCCTTTCAGGCCTGTGTTGCTGCCACCACCTGTGCCGGCTCCGGTTCCCCCTCCGCTCAGACCGGTTCCGCTCCGACTCCCTCCCGGAACTCCGTAGGGTCCGGTGCCGCTCCCCGTGCCTTTGAGCGCTCCGGGAATTTGATTTCCTTCCTTCAGTGCTTTGATTCCGGGCTCTTCGCTCATTCCTTTTAGAGCGGCGAGGCTTTTCTGATTCATTTCCAAATCCGACGCAGGGCTACCAGGAAGTTGCCTAGCGGATTCCTTCGTCGGTAGCCGCACCAGCGAGTCGGGTGAGGTCTCCTTCACATTGACGGACTCATGAGGCGTAGCGGTTGCGAGGACTTTCGGGCCTGGCAGCGCAACGGGCTTCGGCGGTGGTGTCGCTTCTTCGATTTGCTCGCTTGGAGCTGAACTTTCCACTGTGCCACTGTCCAGCTTTCCGGTTCTTTGCGCCGGAGGCACCGGAACGCCTAGTTTCGGCAGAGTTCGCGGACCGCCGGGGCCTTTGCCTAGGCCCATGCTCTGGTTATCAGAGCCGCCGTCTCTCACTTCCATTAACTGTACCGAAATCGGCGTATCGATCGCAGGCTTTATGATTGAGAAAGTTGCCCGCAAGGCGAGAAAAAACAGCATCGCGTGGAGGAGCAGCGAAGGGATAAGGAAGGGACTGCGAAAAAGGGAGAGGAGGCCGATATCTCCCAAGTATCCGTGTGGTTCTCGGGTCATGTTAATTATCGGGCGTCGGAAACTAACTCTTTGGGATCCGCAGCTGCAGCAGGGAGCTGCTCTTGTTTTGAAAGGAGATCGAGCCCCAGGGCGCTAACGTCCCGTCGGACAATACGGCCGCCTTCGTAGTAGGTCCATAAATCCACTATGCCATCGCCGTTGAGATCCCGTTCCTCTTTAACGACGACTTCGCTGTCTTTCGAAGTGTCATAATAAACCCATAAATCCGGCTGGCCGCGGCCGCTTGTGTCCTTTTCTACGGTGGCGAGCCGACCGTTCTGATACACGGCGCGATAGGTCATCCTTCCTTGCCCGGTTTCGTCGCGCTCTTCTCGGGCGATCTTGTCGCCAGCGTAGTAGAAAATCGTATCCGGCCTTCCCTGTCCTTTGGTATCCACTTCTCGACGCACGAGTTTTCCGTCTTTGAAATAACTCCAGATATCGACTCTACCGTCGCCTTTGGTGGCTTCTTCTTGGCGCACGATCTCCCCCGGTTTCTGCGGGTTGTAATAAATCCAAAGGTCCGGCACACCGTCGCCGTTAATGTCTTTCACCTCCATATTTTTGAACATCGGCGGAGAAGGAATCACCGCGGGGGTTGATTTGCCCAAGGAGGCGAG
>WNGD01002347.1_pt1 | contig 19754 bp, 14 predicted proteins | sample 5400671 | NCBI WGS metagenome assembly WNGD01 (sample SAMN13153369, study PRJNA577476) | soil metagenome | isolation source: 40 cm soil or saprolite under grassland replicate 2 | place: USA:California | collected 2016-06-15 | reverse complement strand
TAATCTGGTTGATACCATTCCTGGGCTGTTTGATGTACCTGCATTTTGGTCAGCGTCGCCAGCGTGTGATGTTCGGCCAACCAAGCTATGGGTACTACCAGTACCAGCCAGGACAGTACCCACAAAGGTACTAAAAAAGACCTACAAAGATGGATCTAAAAGGGCGACCATAAAGCCGCCCTTTATTTTTACCCATTTACAGTGGCAATCAGGTCCGGCAGTAACTTTTCCGCAATGGGGGTGCCCAGACCAGTAACAGGGTCCCAGCCCTGCACGGCAGGATAACCTTGCACGTGCACTCCATCGCGATACACGCTGTTATTGCCATCGGTAATATCGTGGAAGTCCTGTACATAGTTGTCGGATGCAGCCAACTTGTAGAGAGCTGGATTGATGAAACCGAGGGGATGTCCAGCCATTTGATTAGCGATCGCCATGAATGCTGCCCAGAGTGGAGCGCTGGCACTGGTACCGCCTGCAAGATTCCATTCACCGCCAGAATAAAAGGCCAGTCCAGTGCTAGGATCTGCATCTCCAGATACGTCAGGAACACCGCGCCGCTGGTTAAGCAGCTTTTGCACAGAATCTGGTAAAGTCTGTTGATAGGACGGCGTAGCAAAGAATGAGCTAAATCCTCCCCCACTCATGCTCCAGGCAACCTCCTGGAACCCTGTGCCTTTGTGGTGCAACGTTGTACCGCCTACACTGGTGATCCATGGATCATCAGTGGGAAAGCTGGTGGTTGGCGTTGGTGAGAGCTTTGTCGCTTGCAAATCGGCATAATCGGTGGCACCACCATCGCCAGAGGAAGCGAAGAATGTAATGCCTTCATTTGTCGTAGCCTGTTTGAAGAAAGCATCCCACTTTTGTATCTCTTGTTGCCCTGCGGCATCTTTCAGTGTCACCTCGGATGCTCCAAAACTCTGCGAAATGATGTTGCCAAGGTGATTCGTCACAGCATATTGCTCAAGCCGCCGAAATTCGGGCAGGCCAATAGTACCTTCGGTCTCATCAACCGGGCTGGTTAAAACCACAATTCCGGCATCAGGGGCGATGGCGTGAATAATTTGCACATCCAAGGTTGTTTCCTCTGCCCAGCCGAGCATATCTTTACCACGTGGGTTAAAAGGCACCGTGCCTATAGGTGAAAGGACTTTGATCGTGATGGGAGGCAAATCAAACTGCCTATCGAATATATCCATGTCTCGCTGCAAGGTTGGACTGCCGTAGGAGACGATATCCACAATTGTCTGACCTTTTCCTGTAAAACCTCGCTCTATGAGGGATTGTACACCATAAGCTACCCGCAGGTCGTATGGCGTACGGCATACACCAGGACCTAATTCGACAGGACAGGCAGCGATTGCGGTACTCGTTGGTGATTGAACTGGCAACCTTGTAGCTGCTGGCCTCAACTTCCCATCGTTGTTACTACTACCCAAAGGAGCGCAGGCAGAAAGTAGTAACAAAGTCACTAGAATCGCAGGTAAACGTCGAAATGTATGCATAAGTGTGACTTATCTTCCTTATCGCAGCTATAGCAATGTTCATAGAAACTCATCGATAGACTCCACATTACTATTCTAACACCTGGCAATCACCTCTTGTACTTTTTGGTTGATAGGCGCTGTTTTTTAGCGAAAAAGGCGAACCACTGCGTTGTATTGAAGAGAATGTTGCTAGAGAGGCTTCAGAAATGTAGGGACAGGGAGAGAAGGGACGGGTGGCGAGGGCCTTGCGCCTGTCCTGGTCTTCAGAAATGTAAGGACGGGTGGCGGAGGCATTGTGCCTCTCCTGGTTGCATGGTCCGCTCTAGTTGAGTTAAGATCGAAATTTCTTGCAGTACCAAAGTCCTAGACTTGGTCTTACCAGGCTTGACTGTAATTCTTAAAGTGGGTACAGTCTAACCTAAGAGCGTGTACAACGTTTAGTGCCGGGGGATTGCTTCCCGGACACAACCGTAACGGATTGAGGACAATGTATGTCGTCTTTTGATGATCGTCAGCTTAGTGTAACCGACAGATTGCAATTCCCAGGGCTGGTTAGCGAACTTTCTCCGGTAGAACAGTTGCCTTTCCCCGAACATACTTCATCACATAGCAGAACGACCCGGTGTTTAGAGTTTGATAGTTCTCCCAATGTTACGGAAACCCCGGAAGATGCTATGGTTTCCCCAGGCAAAACACGTAGTCTACGTGAGTATACAACGTCTCCAGGCGTAACACGTATTTTGCCTGACGTCAATACAGGCCCATTGTCTTTCTCACCCATAGGGAGTACTACGACGGCATTACGTCAGCCAGTCGTAATCCCTGGTTCTGGCAAGAAAAGTCCGGGCTTGATTCGTCCCCCGAATGGGCGCAAGTGGGTTATCAGTATCTCTGCTATTGTCTTACTGATGATGATTACGTTTGGGACAGCATTTGCTGTCTCACCCCTTCAGGGTGAAAGCGGTCGTTTTACCAACCCAATCCAGTTAGTAGCGAATTTAGTTCACAATAGCAATAACAATCCGAGTTTGATTTCGCAGCAGGCGACTGCGACAGCTATTCACCGACAGGACGGCTATGATCCTGTTTCTGGAGTGAGCTCGCAGCCTGTGCAGCCTGTAGCTGGAGGAGGGAGCCTCAATCGTTTCGCTTTCGGCCAGTGTACCTACTGGGCTAATATGCGGTACCACCAATTGACGGGATATTGGGTTCCCTGGCTGGGCAACGCTTATGAATGGGCATATGGTGCGAAGGCATCCGGCTGGATCGTTTCAAGCAAACCGATCGTGCCTTCAATTATTGTACTGCAACCGGGCGTGCAAGGTGCAGGTTATTTTGGGCATGTTGCCCTGGTTGAGAGGATAAACTCCGATGGCAGCGTGTATACAAGTAACTATAACTGGTACTCCAACGGTGGTTGGGATATCTTATCTTATGTGACGTTTACACCTGGACCTGGTGTTATATTCACATGGCATCCGTAGAGTAAGGTATTTGTAAAGCGCTCTGCACATCTGTGCAGGGCGTTTTTTAGGGTTCAGGCTGATTTACATCTCCATTTTACCTGAAATATCCATTTTTATAGGTTTTGAGTGGTTACTATGGTATACTCGCACGCAGCATGGTATTGATGAAGTAATAGGTAGATGTTAAGTTATGAGCGCAGGCTATAGTAGCAAAACCAGTTCTAGTAACACAGTCCCTCCTTCTCCTTGTCCCCCTCTAGGATCCTATAAGATTGAAAGTAAGAGAATATCTGAACCTGCTTGTATTTTGTTTGCCAGGCACAGCTTTTCAAAAGAAAGCATAGTTCTCAAGCTACTATACGAACATAAGGATACCCGCTACAGTCTAGCGACCGTAAGTGATCGACATAGGTGTCAGCTTGAAGCCTTACAATGGAACAGGATATTCACTCCTAATATTCATATCGGACTAGCACGAATTTGTAGACTGGATCATGATCGTAAAGGCATTGAAATTGATGAGATCATTGAGAATCCTGGTTTGGAAACACTTGCCCCGAATACTGAGTATGCTTTACTCATGCGGCAACTGCCTACCGGCAGACGGCTAGATTTGATACTAACTGAAGAGGCCTATGCTCCACTTCAACGTTACATACAACTTCTAATCAAGTGTGTAGTGCATATCCATACAAAGCTAGCAGCGCTATCGATCCCTATGGAAGATGCAACGAAATGGGGTAGTTTTGTACCCTTGCAGGAAAAACTTGCACATAACCTGGAATTTCTAGACCAAATAATGGCAACTAAGAACAAAGATCAGTATAGTTCTTTTTATTGGCTTAAAGATAGTCTACTCCAGGTATTTGAACAGTTTAAATATCTGGACTATTTTGAGCGGCGTGTACATGAGGAACGAATTAAGCGTTGTCATGGTGATCTAAAGGCCCCAAATATTTGGATTGCACCCCTACCATTACCAGGAACGCCAAATGAATACTGGTATCATAAAGAACCCTGGAAATATGTATATTTATTGGACGCAGTAGATTTTAACCCGATGTACAGTTACATAGATATACTCAGTGATTTTGCCATGTTGGTGACCGATATTCATGCTCGTACGAAATCTCTCGAACTGGCTAACCAAATGATAGAGAATTACTTAGAACTTACTGACCAACAGGATAAGGCTTGCAGGTTAGTACTGGCCTATTATCTTGTCGAAAAGGCTATTATAGGCGCTGCGGTAAGTATTTTATATGATAATCTGCCTGATCTTGGTTTAGACTTTTTAAAAGTCGCTTCTACACGCATGATCGATTTGGAACGCCAGGCGAGTGGGCAGTATCAGTTACCTTCTATTTACCCTCCAACTCTATCTGCTACTCCACCATTGTTAACTACACCCTTAGAGTGATGGAAAAGTGCTTTCGGCGAAAAATTCTCTAATGTCGCTCTTGCTCGGATCATAGGGTTTGCAAGCCCCGCACTAGCAGGCAATTTGATTGTTATTTTCTTCTCACTCCAGGCGAAACCATTCAGGATGATCGATTGAGTACAGCCCTCCATAGCGATTTTCGATGACCTCCACTCCTCCACTGTGATCTTTCAACTTCTTACGTAGCTGAAACATGCGCTGTGTGAATGCCGGGCGTTCTATTATGCGTCCCCAGGCACCTTTCATAAGCTCTTCATCTTTGCAGCGTTCTGGGTGCTGAAGCAACGTTTTGAGTAGGCGATACTCTAACTCGGAAAGTGAGACAACAACTGCTTGCTCTCCTGGGTGACTAATTGTTAAATTTCGCCCGGTTGCGGGCAGGAGTGAGCTGGCTTGCTTTCTGCTTTCCTTGCTTTCTTTCGCTTCTTGTATGAGGTACTGACAGAGAATAGAACCGGGGAAGTGGACAGGTTGGAGCCGATCATAACGGACTAACCCTTCGCTATAAAGAATATAGCGTAGTTCTGGCCCTAACTCATACCAGTCTGTCGGATCGATCTCATCATCGGCGCATTTATATGCAAGTGAGCTAATAAATTCGTGAAATCTACTTTTTGTCTCCTCGCTACTTTTCTCTATCCCCTGATGTAATCGTTGCCAGATATGTGCAAGAAAAGTGCTCAGGCTTTCATTGATCAATTCAATGAGTTGAATTTTGTCTCTCTCCTGCAGTTCAGGCCATATCCTATGGATGCTGGCATAGGCCTGTTTAAAGCGGAAGGCATGATGACAATATTGTTGGAGGAGGTAGGGATGTGTTCCCGCTTGATGGCGCAGCCATGCCTGTTCCGACCTGGTAAAGATGTAACTTCCGCCCAATGCTTTGAACATTTTTGCCCAGTTTGTTCCGAAGTTTTCAGGTTCCTGCGCCAGAAATTCGGCTGTATCACCCCACGTGAAAGCCTGTAAAGTCATAGTAGTGAAGCGTGCCAGGTCTAAGGATATATGATGAAACTGGTCGTCAATTTTGGGGCGGGGAAGACTTTCGATTGAGAGAATAACGCCAAAGATGGTAAATTCGTCAATCAGATCGACTAACGTGCGAATGGCTCCACAGCGGTCAAGAAGAGCAAGAACGCGCTCTTGTGCTGTTTCTGCTTTGGTAGTACCTAGTGAAAATGGCGGCATACCTGGCACCCCCAGTCGCTCAACCGAATCAAGCATCACGAAGTAGCGTGCGCCAGGAGTCTCATGGCTGATAGTACGCAATAACCCACGTAGCCCTTTCAAATCGGATGGAGCGAAAGATGGTTGCTCGCTTGGTTGATACGCACGATACAGCGCTTTTGTACATTCTCTGATGAAAGAAGCGAGCAATTCACTTCTATCCTCGACACCCTCCAATGATGCCAGGTCAATCTGCTCAAAGTAGATATCGCTCAGTTGTAGCTGGTCTCGCAAATCTTTCAATTCATTGCGCCATGACCATTCGGTATCAGGAGGTTGTTGGAGATAGCGAATCAGTGTCGATTTACCAATACTTGGCGCGCCTACCAGAAAAATGGCGCTTTGCTCATTCATGATCATCTGAGCAATGTCCGTGCGTCTGCCAGAGACGCGACCAATAATCGGTATCGACAAGTCAGTATCTTTCGCCGCAGTAGAGGTAAACATGGCTTGTTTTGAAATCCTAGCGAAAGGATTTGGCAAGATTTGCCAGCCAGGTTCATGGGGGGTTTCCGACATATAAGTGCTCCTATCTCTCTTTTGATGGTGTAAAGAACCAGCGGTTATGTGCCAGCCAGCGACGCACCAGCTCAATAGTGAATGAGTAGTAAGGATTAGACGCGGGGCCGTTCTCCTCTAGTATGAGTCCGTTACGGAGTCGTTCCAGGTGTCGCCTGCTGACAGAGACGGGCAGATTGAGCCAGAATGCAATTTTTTTGAGCTGCACCTTCGCCTGGTTCGAACGAGTAGTGAGTTCGACAATGGCCTCTAAGATGCGGAATTCTTGATTATTCTGAAGCTCCCGTTTGAGATAAACAAAGTTTTGGTTAAAGCCAGCCTCAATGAGGTGTTCCACAACCAGGCGAAGATCCTCATCAGTTATCAATTGTTTGTCAGTTTCCTGATTGAGGTGGTGGATGAGTTGCTGTCCAATCAGCGTCATGAAATAAGGGTTTCCACCAGTGAGCTTTACGGCAAGGGCAACAGTGTTCGGATAAATCTCAACATTCTGGTCGCGCAGGGGATCAATCAATAATTGCTCAGCGCTTTTCGTATCCAGGAACATCATTGGTAGAGGTTGTACAAAGCTGAAGGCATTCCCAAATCTTTTTGAACTTAGAGTATTATGCGCACTCGTTGGTAATGCGAATACCAGGCTTAATTGAGGAATTTCATTCATCAAATCTTTCCAGAACGTAAAGAAGCGCGGTTCTAGAATACCTTTTTCATAAGACTCTATTACCCCACCAAACTCGTCTAGAGCTAGAACAAGCCGTGAGCCTGGAACCCTGGCAATACAGTCTTGCACGACCTGCTTAATGCGTACCTGTGGATCACGACTGTTATAGCGTTGCCAATCGGGAGCCGGCAAATGTAATTGTTCGCTAAACTCTTCACTTATCTTTTCCGCCAGTTGCATGAGAATAGTTTCTTCATTGTGCTGTATAAAGTTTTGGAGTGAAAAGAGCACGCCACAGTAAGGCAGTGGTACCTGGGATTCAAGAAAATTTTTGCAGATAGATGACTTGCCTGACCTGCGCGGTCCGTACAGCATAAGAGCCTTTCCTTGCTCTCCATCACACAATTCTCGTTGCATGATTTTAGTTTCCGCAGAACGGCCAAAAAACATCTTTGCTGTGGCAGGACGTGAGATGTCGAAGGGATTCTTAAGTATTGGATTGCGCGGCTGTAAGGTCACCATCGATTCTTCCCACGCAAGTTCTACTGGTGTCTTACCTGGCAAAACCATCTCTTGCTTACGTAGCTTCTGTAGGCGGTCACGAGTGCGTGCAGAGGTGGTAGCAGCATCGATTTCAACTTTCGTCACATTCTCAATCCCCGACACTTCCTGCCAGATATCCAACACCTCTTTATCAGTGTATGCCTCTATGGTGAAGAGAATTTGAGCTTCACCAAACTTGGTAAGAGCTTTAGCAGTGATAGAAAGCAAATCACATTGATGTCGGCGTAAGTGCCTGGTAAGATCGAGAATCAACCCTTTGCGATCCTGGGCAGTAACAAAGAATGCCACTCGAAAGGCTGGAGGTTGAGGCTGCCAGGTCATAGGCAAGAGTACAGACTGCTGTGCCCTCGTGCGATCGATAAGGTGAGGACAACTCGCTTTATGGACGACCAGTTCGCCACTATGCTTACGCAAACGTCCCATAATTTTCATGTCGCGCGGATAGGTTGGTTGGCAGAAGTTGCAGAGACGCTGCTGATGAATGAATTTTTTAGTAGCAGTCAGGTCAATATCGAGTACGGGAATCCAGCTAGACCTGACCCCAACTACCGATAAGGACTCATTTCGTTCTGCAACCTGCCGCATGATTTGCTGTGCTGCCCAATCAAGGGTATAAGGCAGATCATCTGTTTTATCAAGCCTCTTCAGGTAAGATTGAGGTGTACCAAGATTGTGTTGCTTCAGTAGCAAGCGTAACTCGCGCTCCAGGTCTTCGCGAGTCAACGTAAAGTGATAACGTTCTAATATATTGTGAAGTGAGCGATAACCTCTCAGGTAGGGGAAACGGCGATTCAATGATTCTTTGATCTGGCGACGTGCTATGGAGGTTATGGCATAATTTTCACTTAACCAATAATCTTGAGTCTGAAATTCGTTCGAAGTTCGAATTTCTACGATATCGCCGGCATCAAGTACGCGATATAAGGGAGCTTGCCGGTTATTGATGAAAGCTTCTACTGCGTGATCCCCAACCATATCATCAAGTGCATAGGCAAAGTCCAGCGCTGTGGCACCTTTAGGAAGTGCTATAGAATTGCGATTTTTATCATAGACAACGATAGGGGCCATTGTCTCAATTTGAGGGTGCCGGGTAGCAAGAAAATCATTTAATGCCTGAAAAACCTTACCTTCTTCACTGGTCCATAAGCGTTGTATCGATGGTGAATTTATCTCATCTTGCAGAAACGTATTTGTATATACTTGATAGTAGTTGGGATGGAGGCATCCATACCAGGTAATAGCTTGCATGAAAGGTGTTGCAATCTGTAAATTGCAAATACGAGTGTAGGTTTCGGGCCATTTTAAGGCTCGTGTGTATGGACCCTGTGGTTTTAAAATAAGTCCTAAAGCAATATGACTATTGCCATTGGGTTTGGGATTCGCTATCTGCTCTATCACACGATCCTCGATATGTCCTAGCTGGCTTAGTACCCCAAATGCAGTGTAACAGTCTTGTACTGTAGGAACTATGACGTCGAATGTCACTAGATCGAAGCTGGTAAGCTGTGGTTTCGACAATGTCGTTGTGGTATGTGCATCTTGCAATCGCCGCTTCAGTCCGGCAATCCCACATGCTGTACAGACAACTGTAATGGGTTGGTTAGTAGCCTCCTGGTAAGAGGCTCTCAGGCTCTGGCGAATCTCTTCCAGCATCAGAGCATCTTGTTCCAGGATATGCGCGTGCTCTTTTCTTAACTCTACAAATTTGCGAGGACTGCGCAGTTGCTCAATCAAGTCCTCGATATCACGCTTGAAATGCCACATCCCAAGACTTTTAGTAATGTTGAGCAAGGTACGCCCAACACTCTCAATTTGGGATTGCATTGCCCCTGTGTAGGTCTTCTCATTACTCCGTTCTTGTAGTGTCTGGAGTGCCAGGTAATAAATAGCAATAGCGATAAGTAATCCTCCCAAATCACGGTAGGGGGGTGTCAACAAGGGAGGCAAATTCTCATCTTCTATATATTTGGCGTACAGGTCTGCCTCGCTAATATGGCTGAGTACCTCGTCAACATTTTCCAGGTTCGCCTGGCATATTTGCTCCTTATCATATTCCCATAAGTAACCCGCAATTACCACCTGCCACGGCAGACCCCAGGAGCGCAGCAGATTGCCAACACGTTGAGCATCATATCTGACTTTTAGCACGTAAGCATGCTGTGTGCCTTTCGCCTCTTGCGCAAGCTTCTCAACCAGCTTCATCCAATCCTCAGGAATCCAGGTTGGCGTAGGTTTCCATGGTGTAAGATCAGGGTGCGACTTTACTTCAGCCATAATTATTACTCCCTGCCGATCAGGAATAATAACACTTTTACGATTACTACCTTACTTCGTAGAATACACTCTAATATAGACGTCGTCAAGTGCCAATTTTTCCTATCTCCTGCGCCTCTTCTCATCCTCGAAATTTTAGTGTCGTCAATTTTCACATAGTTTTCATTGGATAAATTTTTACGGTAATCGTCATAATAAATAAACAACGTAGGAAGATTCGCTTCAACTAAAGGCTAAGTTTGTAAAATAAAGGGTTCAGCAGTACCAATTACGCATATTTTACTCATTTGGTGAAATAAGAACAGAAATTCGTTGTAATTGTTATTATATTTATGTTATAAATTATTACGAGTAATGTTTGCCGTAATAATGACAAACGTTGAACCGCGAGGAGGCGCAACCATGAGACCTGACGATTTACGTGGTGTGTCTGAAGAAGATAGTGATCCTGATATCGAGGAAATCTTAGTGCGGTTCGATCCTTACATTGTTGCTGAAGTTGAAAAATTAGTACGTCGTAATCCTAGCTTTGCCCATCCTGAAGTGCTGGATCTGGAGACTGCCGAGATTGCTCAGCGGGTACGCATAAAACTCTGGGGAGTATTGAAGAAGGAGAAGCACATCAAGTTCCTCAAAGCGTACATCCGCAAGATTGTGAACAACGAGTTTAACGACATCCTGCGCAGGCGTAAGCCGCTTTTGCCCTTGCCAACCGACGAGGATGGTGAAATCTATATGGGCAATGTGATCCTTACAGAGAGCGAGGGAATGTCTGACCCGGCACACGAGTTTGAGCAAGAAGAGGGACTGAATCATTGGATGGCTTTGGCAGCTCAGGTGGTATCTAACCTGTCTCAACGACAGAAACATGCCATGATCTGCCTGCTGAAAGAGCGCATAGATAACTACATGCAGCTAGTAGAGGCTTTCGAGCAGCACCAGATTGAGATTGAGGCATTCAAGTGGCCTGATGATGAAGTTGATGAGATTCGATTGAAAGCCTCGATATCCGCTGCCAGGCGCAATATTGCTGAATGGCTGGGCATATTGTTAGCCGAATATAAAAAGAGGGGCATACCAGATTTAGCTCCCTGTTTTAAATGTAGCTGAAGCAGTGCGGATGCTATGAGGCCGTTTCATCTAGACCATCGGTATGTGCTCTACGTGCTGCTTGTGCAGCTCTTCGCGAGAGATGCGGCGCTCGAGTAGTCGTTTAATTGCATTGCCTATACGCCGCACTCCTTCTTCTATGTGATCTGTTTCAGGATAGGCATAACTAAGTCGAAAGTACTGCTGTCCTCCCCCATCTACATGGAATGGTTCGCCAATCACAAAGGCCACTTGCTCGTTCGCGGCTTCGCGTAATAAACTGCGGGAACGCATATCTGCCGGTAGACGGCACCAGAGATGAAAACCTCCTGCTGGGTGATTGACGCGCACTTCTTGAGGCCAGTGGGTAGCGATTGCCTGTAGCATGAGGTCACGCTTGTGCCGGTACTGTTGACGTAACATTGCCAGGTGATCTTCTAGCAGGTTGCGCCGCAATACTTCTGAAACTGTCCACTGTCCCAGTGCGTTTGTGTTCAGGTCGAACACTTGTTTATGCAGGGAGAGGCGCTCTATCATTAGTTCGGGCGCTGCAAGCCAGGCCACACGCAACCCTGGCGCCAGTATCTTCGAGTAAGTGCTGAGATACAATACCTGCCCATTGGTATCCAGGGCCTTGAGGGGCTGAGGCTGTTTGTCCCCAAAGTAAATTTCTCCGTAAGGGTCATCTTCTAAGATAGGCGTTTGATAGCGTTTTGCCAGGAGCAGTAGGCGACGGCGGCGTTCTTGCGACATGACTGTTCCTGTTGGATTCTGGAAAGTTGGTAGGGTATAGATCAGGCGAGGGCGATGCCGTGCCAGAATTGACTCCAATAAATCGACCCGAATTCCTTCACTATCCGTAGGAACGCCAATCACACGAGCGTTCAGGGCACGAAACGTTTGGATTGCTCCCAGGTAGGTGGGTACTTCAACGACCACTTCATCACCTGGGCGGAGCAAGAAGCGGCCAATCAGACCAATGCCCTGCGTTGAGCCGGAGAGGATCAGAATATGGTGCGCATCAACAGCGACACCGCGCTTACGCATGGATGCTGCAATAGCTCTGCGGAGACTGTGCAAGCCCTCAACGGGACAATACCCAAGCGCTCTCTCTCGGGCAGAAAGCAGACCATCAGCAACGATAGTACTGAGCATCTCACCAGGCAGCAGATCTGGAGCAGGATTGCCAGGCGCCAGCGAGATGATCTCTTTGTGCTCGCCCATCGAAGCTAACTCGCTTAGCATAAGAGCGTCAGGACCTAGAACTTCGCGTTCACCTGCTGGCAAACCGAGGAGCCACGAGGCTGTTTCATTCTCAAAGCTATCCTCCAGATAGCCAAAGTGGTTGCGCCGTACAAGAGTCCCGCGTCCTACATGGCCCTCGATCAGGCCTTCGCTGGCAAGTTCATTATAGGCGTTCATAACCGTTGTGCGGTTGATCCCAAGTTCGCTCGCCAGGGCGCGTTCTGTAGGGAGGCGTGTACCTTCCGAAAGCTCACCTGAGAGGATAGCTTCACGCAGTTGCTGGCAAATCTGCCGGTATAATGGCATGCCACTGGAGCGATCTAACGCAATCAATGAGTGAACCGGCGCAGTGAATAGTGACCCCGGCCGGTATCGAGATGAGTGTTGTCGCATATCTACCTCCTGATTGGCTCATACCAATTAAGTATAATCAATCAATTAGAGATCTTACAAGCCGCATTGGCCGTTAACTGTACCAGCCAATTGTATACAGGCGGAACCGTGGACTAAGATGGTACATAAGGCGAACCAAAAATCTGAAGTTGATTACGATGTGGTAATACTTTTATAGAATGCAATAGTGCTCTGTCATAGTCCATTTGATACGTGAAATGTAGTGATGGAGCTTGCCCCCATCAGGCTTCCCCCATCACAGGAAGATTGACTGAACACTATTGAAACTGGAGGAAGGTCATGCAGAACCTGCAAGAGCGTATCGCTATGGTACGCAATGACCGTGAGCATGGATCACGCTGGCTCGTACATGAGACAATTTCGATACTCTATGACCTGGCAACTCAGCCGGTTTCCTCGCCGGATGAACTAAAACGTGCCGGAGAGGAACTGGCGCGGGCGCGCCCGGCTATGGCTGCACTGGCTGGCGCAGTCAGGCGCATTCTCAGCGCTCCAGGTGGACTGGAAGGTATGGCACATGAAGCAGTAAGACTACTGAAAGACTACGACTCTGCACTAGAGCATATAACAGCGTATGCCCGGCCATTGCTCCAGGGAACAGTGATGACCCATAGTCTTTCAGGAACAGTACTGGCAGTTCTTAGCGCATGTCTTAAACAGATCGACCAGGTAATCGTGCTGGAAGGACGCCCCCGTTATGAGGGACGCCAGGTGGCACTTGCATTAAGTAAAGCAGGAGGCTCGTCGATCACATTGATTACAGACGCGCAAGCTGATATTTTTCTGCCCCAATGCCATGCAGTTGTTGTTGGAGCAGATAGCATACTGGCAAACGGGGATGTCTTGAATAAGGCTGGTACTGCCTTACTGGCATGGGCTGCTCGCGGGCATAGAATCCCTTTCTATGTCCTGTGCGAGACTCTGAAAATCTCTCCGCATCCATGGTCAGGGAACCTTGCCCAGCTGGAGGAAAAAGAAGCAACAGAGGTGCTAGAACAGCCTATTCCTGGAATCACTGCCCGCAACTTCTATTTTGATAGAACTCCCGCCAGGCTGGTAACAGGTGTGATTACGGAACAAGGTATTATGAGCAGGAAAGAAATCAAGCAAGTGGCATCACAATTGAAACGGGGAATGTAAGAGAGATACAGATACTACTGGCGAAGTCCCTCCGAATCTTAGTAAGGGCGGGGGTGGAGCGGGGACCCTTGCGGTCGCCCTCTGAATTCGCTAGCAGCATCGATACAGGCCTTCAAATTGTTCAGCTTGTACCTGTTGCCTGGAACGTGTACAATAAGGAAAATGGTTGCCCGTCTACGTAGTCATAGAGCGTCTCCATGATAAAAGTATCCACTCGGATACACACCACTAAGCGGGAGGAAGTTACATGCCTACCTACATTAGCCTGGTCAATCTCACCGATCAAGGGATCAAGGAAGTTAAGAATGCCCCCGAACGCCTGAAATCCTTCGATTTAGCTGCACAAGAAGCTGGAGGGAGACTTGTTGGTTTCTATCTAGTGCTGGGTCAATACGATTACGTAGTGATTACTGAAGCTCCCGATGATCAGACAGCGGCTCGCCTCATTCTGAGTACCATTGCACAGGGTAGTGTTCGCACTCAAACAATGCGTGCTTTCCCGCGTGAAGAGTTCGAGCAAATCGCGCGCGGTTTACATTAGAAAGGCCAGAGCGAGGAAAGTATGCTTCCTCGCCTGTTTACTACTTATCGTCAGGAAAAATTGCTTGTACCAGGCGTTCAGGATCATGGCGAGCAAGCTTATCGTTCTCCAGATTGAGGTGTTCGATCAGAACATTGGGAACGAGACGTGCGAGCTGTGCGCGATCAACTTTTACAGGCTCGCTTTTTTCCTGTGCATAAGTCTCCACCAGTTCTGGCGGGAATGGGCCATCGTTGACAATTACGCGATCTACACGCCCTCCTAGATAATGGTGAATCTCGTTGACAAAATCTGAGGCTTTGTAGCCATCAGTCTCACCATGTTTGGTCATCAGGTTACACACATAGACCTTTTCAGCATCAGATTCGCGAACAGCACGCGCAAAATCGCAAACGAGCAGGTTCGGCAGTAGACTCGTATACAGGTCACCTGGACCAATGATAATGGTATCGGCCCGCCGTATGGCTCGAACCGCTTGAGCGCATGCAGGGGCATCTTCGGGCCGCATTCGCAGGCGCACTATAGGAGAAAGCTCCCCCAAAATCTTCTTACCTCGAGTATCGATTTCTGTTTCGTCACAAATAGTGCTACCATCCGCCAGATCTGCGCAGATCATTGTATTTTCCAGTGTCACAGGCAACACACGGCCGGCTGTATTGAGTAGTTCCTGAGCGTCTTCAATAGCGAGCAGAAGATCGCCATTATTAATATCCTGTAGTCCTTTGAGAATAAGATTACCCAGGCTATGACCACCTACACCCCTACCCTGCTGCGAAGCCCCATCATTTTCTGCCCGTTCAAAGCGATGCATGAATACTTCGCGCCAGAGTGCGCCATTACGTGCTAATGCGACCAATGACATGCGAAGATCTCCCAGGGGCAACTGACGGCTAAATTCATCCATCAATCTGCGTGAGCTTCCCCCACTATCGGACATAGTAACGATGGCGCTGATGTTAAACTGATATTTTTTTAGATGTGAGAGCAGGGAAAATGTTCCAGTGCCTCCGCCAATTGTTACAACGCGACGTCCTGCAAATTGATCTCCAGTGCGATGGTATCCTGGCACGTTATTTCTCCTATAGCCGATTTCAGATTCATCGTTCACAATACATACCCTTGCTACATATTTTTACGGAGAAGTCCTGGTTTCAAAGCACAGTTTATCATGGACTTTATTTGCACGCAAGCAAACTTCTTGATGAAGACAAGATACCCCCCTTGACAAATAACGATATATCGTTATAATTAAAACATAATACGATATATCGTAATGAGAAGGGAGCATCTCACATGTTCGACAAAGGATTCGCTTTTCAATATTCAGGTTATGGAGATGAGCAGGTGACTCCATCAAGGCCACGCCATAAAGGACACCATCCACATTTCTTTGGTAGGCATCACAGGCATGCGCCATTTAGTGCTTTTCGTGGGAGGTATGGGGGTGGATGGACGCCTCCATGGTTACGCGAGGATTGGCAAGGGCCTCATTTCTTCGGTATGCACAGGGATCGTGGACCATTCGGCCATGGTGGACCCTTTGGATTTGGGGGAGAAAGAGGTCGCTTTTTTGGTCGTGGCGATATGAAATATGTCCTGCTGGAGCTTTTACAAGAACGCCCAATGCATGGGTACGAAATGATGAAGGCGTTGGAAGAAAAATCCGGCGGCTTCTATTCCCCCAGCCCCGGTTCAATTTATCCCACACTGCAAATGCTGGAAGATGGAGGAATGGTGACTGTCAACGAAGCTGAGGGGAAAAAGGTATATAGTATCACCGATGCAGGGCGCGCCTTGCTTGCTGAGCGGCAGCGTAATCAAGAGGGAATCAGCGGACCGCCCTGGATGCGCTCGCATGTTCATGGCAGACCTGGGAGGCCGGAAATGCAGGCGTTGAGAAGCGAGATTGCAGAGACAGCTCGTTTGTTTGCAATTGCAGGTAGAATGTCTTTACAAGACCCTGAAAAACTGGCACCCTTGCGCAGTATCATCCAACGTACGCGTAACGACTTAAATACACTGATCTATGGCGAGGGTTCAGCCCAGCAATAAACTCTGAATTATGGAGATTATCAAACTAATCCTGCCATCCGTAGGGGCCGATTTATCGCGCCCATCGCCGATTTATCGGCCCTCACTGGATGTTGTGATGTCCGCAGTAAAAAGTTAATCTGCATAATTGGCCCCCGCATTTTTCAAGCTTATGCGTTCCTGTAACTCATTTGCAACGCTGTATGGGTCGCGTTCTCTTGTAGTAATATCCTCTAGCATCTTCTGCCACTGATCATCGGTCACCTCGGCCCTCAGCGCATTCATAACACCATGTAAGACCAGGGACTCCACTTCGCTACCTACCTGGCGCTGCGCCCGGCTTGCTAGCATACCGCTTTCCACAAGGTACTGGCTATGTCGCTCTATCGCATCCACTAATTGCGTAATCCCTTGATCTTTAATTGCAGACGTTTTCAAAACCGGGATACGCCAGTATGGTTTTGATTTGTCGTGCAGACGGCGATTGGGATCGAGACTGAGTAACATTGCCAGTTCTGCAACGGTTTGATCCGCACCGGGCTTATCGGCCTTACTGACCACAAAAATATCGGCAATTTCAAGAATACCAGCCTTGATTGCCTGCACTTCATCGCCCATACCAGGAGCGCTCATTACCAGAACCGTATGCGCAGCACGCATTACTTCGACTTCTGCCTGTCCTGTTCCTATGGTCTCGATGATAATAGGATTATAACCTGCTGCATCCATAGCTCGCACAACATCGCGGGTTGAAGCAGAGAGGCCACCCAGGCTACCACGGCTCGCCATACTGCGAATAAAAACATTGGGATCGCTCGCCAGTTCCATCATGCGAATGCGATCACCCAATATAGCTCCGCCAGAAAAGGGGCTGGTTGGATCAACGGCAACAACGCCAATCTTGCGATCGCGACGGCGCAGTTCTCGCACCATATGCGTTACTAAGGTGCTCTTGCCAGCGCCCGGCGCACCGGTCACGCCGATGATATGAGCATGACCAGCATGCTGGTGCAGCTCCGCAAGGTAGCGGTGTGCCTGTGGCGATTCATTCTCTATGAGTGTCACCATGCGAGCGAGCGCACGGCGATCCCCACTGAGCAAACGTTCGACAATATTCTGCAAGGCGCACCTACACATCTGCAGTCAGGCGATCATCCTGTATATTGGCACGAACAAATTCGATAATTTCATCCATTGAGGTACCTGGCCCGAAACATCCCTTGATTCCCATTTCTTTGATTGTGGGTAGGTCTTCGTCGGGTAAAATGCCTCCAGCAGCCACAAGGACATCATCAACGCCATTTTGTTTCAAGAGCTCCATCACCCGAGGAAAGATCGCCATATGCGCCCCGGAGAGGATGCTCATCAAGATAGCATCTACATCTTCCTGAATTGCGGCTTCGACGATCATTTCGGGGGTCTGACGAATACCTGTATAGATGACTTCCATGCCGGCATCACGAAGGGCACGGGCAATTACTTTGGCTCCACGATCATGCCCATCCAGGCCAGGCTTGGCAACCAAAACACGTATTGGGCGAGTCTCAGCCATATCTCATGACTCCTTTGTCAGTCAATAATCCTGGTAAAATGGAATCATAAAGTGCACAGATAGTATGCTCCTGTTCCTCGTACATACCAGTGATATATTCATCCCATTCTACAACGGTGCCTAAGCTGCTGCAAGCATGGGCTAATGCTTTTGCCTGCTCGATAATCCGCTGTTGATACTCTGTCTCGACTATGGGAACAGGTAAACAGGCTAAGACATGCTGCTCTATTTGTGGCTGCACCCATTTATAGCCTGTGTGCAATATAAAGACATATTCACGTAGCAGGCGAGAATTGAGCAATGCCAGGAAGAAATACAGTTGATCGAGATCCTGGCGCTCATCGCGCAGATGTAGTAAATAGAGTGTCTGCAAAGCTGTATGCCCCTGTAGGTCCAGCGCTGCCTGTAAGCGATCTGTGCTTTTCACGACTAATAACTTAGGAGATAGGTAACGCTCCAGCGGTTTTCTAACGGCTTCGCATGCAATTTGCCAGCTAGCCACAGGGGGACTATAGGGGTGGATGTCGACTCCGCCTCGTAACAGCGGGTAGTAAGCAGAGAGATCACAAACAGCTGGATTTTGCTGTTGCTCATTTTGTGAGGAAAGGATGTTCTGGATGAATGGACTTTCTCGACCAATTTCCTCGCCACGGGAAATGGATACAAACTCGCCGAGGGGCATAAAGCGACGGTTGTTCTGAGGAGTTTCTGCGAGGCATCTTTGCAATTGGTCGAGAACAGGGCCACGCCCCTGGCTTAGAAGATAACGAAATTCGGCAGCAGGCTGCCGACTGAATAGGGCCTGTTGCACCAGTTGTTGATCCTGCTGGCGAAGGTCCTCCGTATCTTTGTAAGGGCGGGAGTGGTGTGGAGAGGTGCGGGGACCCTTGCAGTCGCCCTCGGGATTCTCCGGGGTGCGGGGACCCTCGGGATTCGCCCCCAGCGGCTTCATGATCAACATGACATTCTCCGGGGTGTGGGGACCCTTGCGGTCGCCCTCGGGATTCGGCAGCAGGATCTGTTGCTGTGAATCAAAGGAAGCTGATTGCCAGCGTTCTCGTACCCATGAGACCTGGTGCATAGGCTGTGGAGAACATTTTTGAGCAATGATTATGACAGCGCCCACGTCAGCAGCAAAGACGCCCGAAAGATGCCAGAGATGATGCAAAGTGGTTGCCTCTAGCAAGCACGTGCGTTCCCTGGCAGCATTAGCACGCACCAGCAATGGATCAGGGAGCACCAGGCCAATCCAACCACCAGGGCGTACAACCTGGAGGGCCAAGCTTAAGAAAAGCAGGTAGCTATCCGCTTGGCCGCGCTGCTGAGCGAATCGATAGCCGCTGAGATCATTATTTTTCGCCGAGAGATAAGGGGGATTGGCAACAAATAGATCGACGCAGGGTTCCCAGGGCAGTGCCAGGCTATCTGCTTGCTGAATGTGCAGGGGAACGCTTGCATTGGTAATTGTGCGTAGGTGCATCTCCGCCAGAAAACAGGAGATGGGGTCAGGATCAAAGCCCCAAAGGTTGCGTTGGACAAGAGCAGTACTCTCTTCTAGAGACAGACCGGTACGTGTACCAAAGGTAAGAAGGCGTTGTGCGGCGACTGCAAGAAAATTGCCACTGCCACACGCAGGGTCGAGTACGCGGACTCGAGTAAGCTCATTGTCAGGGATGTAGCCACAGGCATCCAAAATCCGCTCAACTAGCACTGGAGGAGTTGAGTAATGGCCACGCTTTTTGCGTTCCCTCAAAGGCAAGCCGGTTTCATACCAGGCAATTTGATCCTTTAGCTGCTCATCTATTGGGACGCCAACTTCAGATTTTGCCATACAGTATTCCCTAAGCACGATGAATCCAGCCCCTACTGCTCTGTCAAGTCTGATTTGACTGCTAGACATGTAGTGGCGCTCCTTGCGGGCGCCAGGTTCCCGCACCAATTGAACCTTGATGGACTACTACTAGTCAGACCGTCTTCATTTGACGGATGGATATAGATGCTTGAGTTTGATACGCGCATCAGCCGTGGTAAAACGCCAATCAATGGTGGCGAGAGCGTGATCACGCTGCTGTTGCCAGGCACTAACTCGCTGCTGTGCTT
>WNGD01003522.1_pt1 | contig 19765 bp, 13 predicted proteins | sample 5400671 | NCBI WGS metagenome assembly WNGD01 (sample SAMN13153369, study PRJNA577476) | soil metagenome | isolation source: 40 cm soil or saprolite under grassland replicate 2 | place: USA:California | collected 2016-06-15 | reverse complement strand
GTTTGGGCTGGCGAGTCCAAGGAGAAAACCAAACTGCCGTCCCGTCGCTCCGATCTGGAGCGCGGCGAAAAACTGTATCAAGGTCACTGCGCGCTCTGCCACGGCACGCGCGGCGATGGCGGCCGGGGGCCGAGCCTGCTGCGCAGACGGCTGACCCGGGCCTCCGACGACGCAGCTCTGGTCAAGGTCATCGAGGAAGGAATCAACGGCACAGAGATGCCGGGAGCCTCGCAGATGAGCCCGCGCGAGCATCGCCAGGTGGCCGCGTACGTGCGGTCCCTTAGCCGCGTGCCGGCGACGCCCGTCCCGGGCGACCCAAAGCGCGGCGAGCAACTCTACCTCGGCAAGGGTGAATGCGCCGGCTGCCACGCCATCAACGGCAAGGGCGGCACGCTCGGTCCTGAACTGTCCGACGTCGGCGATCGCCGCAGTTCGGCCTACCTCCGCGCATCCATCACCGACCCCGAGGCCGACGTCCCGCGATCCTTCCTCCAAGTCCGCGTCGTTGCCAAGTCTGGCCGTACCATCACCGGCGAGCGCCTCAACGAGGATTCCTTTTCCATCCAGCTCCGCGATTACTCCGGGAACCTGCACTCGTTCTTGAAGCAGGACCTCGCCGAAATCCACCGCGACCGCGGCAAGTCGCCCATGCCTTCTTACAAGGACAAATTTACCGGCACCGAACTCGATGATCTCATCGCGTACCTCGTCTCACTGCGGGAGGCAAAATGAAGAATCTGGCTCTGCTGCTGGCCTTGGCGCTGCCGCTGACGGAGCAGCGTCCCTTCGATGTCCCTTACGAGCGCATCCGCGACGCGGACAAGGAGCCCGGCAACTGGCTCACCTACTCGGGCAGCTACAACGGCCAGCGGTACTCGCTGCTGGACCAGATCAACACCTCCAACGCTCACCGCCTCCGGGTCGCCTGGGTCCATCAGGTCCATGAGACGGACACCGTTGAAACTTCGCCCGTCGCGGTCGATGGCATCCTGTACATCACCGAGCCGCCCGACAAAGTCATGGCGCTGGACGCTCGCACTGGCCGCAGCTACTGGACCTACCGCAGGGAACTTCCCAAGGATCTCCGCTTGTGCTGTGGCCGCGCAAACCGCGGCGTCGCGGTACTTGGCGACGCGGTCTACTACGCCAGCCTCGATGCATACCTGATTGCGCTCGATGCCCGCACGGGCCGTCTGCGCTGGCAGACCCGGATCGCAGACTACAAAGTTGGCCACTCCTCGACCGGCGCGCCGCTCGCCGTCAAGGACAAGATCATCACCGGCATCGCCGGCGGCGAATTCGGCGTCCGCGGTTTCCTCGACGCTTACGACGCAAAGACCGGCCGGCGCGTCTGGCGCTTCTACACCATCCCCGCCAAAGGCGAGCCCGGCAACGAGACCTGGGCGGGCGACTCCTGGAAGACGGGTTCCGCGCCCACATGGGTCACTGGAGCCTACGAGCCGGAAACGAACACCGTCTACTGGGGCACAGGCAATCCCGGCCCCGACTGGAACGGTGACGTCCGCCAGGGCGATAATCTGTATTCAGATACCATGCTGGCGCTCGACGCCGACACCGGCCAGAAGAGATGGCACTTCCAGTACACGCCGCACGATGAGCACGACTGGGATTCCGCCCAGACACCCAGCCTGGTGGATACGGTGGTGGGCGGCCAGCCGCGCAAGCTCATCGTGCTTGCCAATCGCAATGGCTTCTACTACGCGCTGGATCGCACCACGGGCGGCTTCCTCGCTGGCCAGCCCTATGTGAAGCAGACCTGGGCCAGCGGCCTCGATGAAGCCGGCCGCCCGACGCGCCTCCCCAATACGGCGCCGAGCGTCGAGGGCACGCTCGTCTGGCCCAGCCTTTCCGGCGGCAGCAACTGGTACAGTTCCACTTACAGCCCGAAGACCAACCTCTATTATGTGAACGTCAAGGAGATGAGCGCCTACTACCATCAGGGTGACGCCGAGTACAAGGCGGGAACTCTGTTCAACGGCGGCGGCCAACGCGAGAACCCGAACGAAGAACCCTACGGCGCTGTGCGCGCTCTTGATGTCGGCTCCGGAACGCTTCGCTGGGAGTATCGCCTGCAAGTCCCCTCCCACGCCGGCCTGATGTCGACGGCCGGCGGCCTGGTCTTCGGGTCCACTGGCTCGAGCTTCTTCGCCCTCGACGCCGAGAAGGGCGCCCTGCTGTGGCGCTTTGAGACCGGCGGCGGCATCGTCGCTAACCCGATCACCTACATGGCTGAGGGCAAGCAGTACGTGCTTATCGCCGCCGGCCACGCCCTGTTTGTCTTTTCGGGGGATTCTTCGGGCCTATAGACTACGAACGTGAAAATCCTTCGCGGCCTGGCAAGGATTTGCCCGACTGATGGAAAACGCTTCGTGATTCTTCGCGTCTTCGTGTCTTCGTGGTGAATTGGGGGCGGGCTTTACCACAAAGGCGCGAAGACGCCAAGAACGCGAAGTTTTTGGTTGCGGCTGGGCTGCCTGTCAGATGATCGCATTCGATGAACCGCCCTATCCTGGCAGTTGTGTCGCGAGGAACAGTACTATGCTGGAACGGGCTGCCGATTTTATAATGAAGCGCAATGGACAACTCCCGTTCAGGACCCTGGCCGGACCCGTCAACTCCGCGTCCGGATCGAAAGAGCCCTTATCTTCGGTTTCATGCGGTAAAGATCTTCGTTCGAGATCAGGATCGAAGCCTACAATTTTACCTCGATCAGCTTGGATTCAGTCTGGTCTACGATGCCCGCCTTCAATCCGGTGAACGCTGGGTTGCCGTAGCCCCGCCAGACGGGACCGCCATACTTGCACTTGTCGCACCCAAGCTCGGCTCGAAAGAATACGGTCTTATCGGTAGGGCCACCGAGGTTGCTTTTGTGACCGATGATGTTCTTGCCAAGTTCCGAGAGTGGTCCAAGCGAGGCGTTAAGTTTCGGGGCATCCCGCGCCTGAGGCGCATCAAGTATGAGCACGGCGACCAGGCCCCGCACCCCAGCGGCTCACCGATGCTGCTCGGAGAGCGGAGTCCGGTTTGGGGCGGAGTCTTCACCCGCTTCGCGGATGTCGACGGGAATGTTTTTTCGCTTGTGAGCTTCGACGAGGTGAGCCAGGCGCTCGACGCGCAACGCCGCGCGATGGCTGAAAAGCTGGAGTCCGAACGCCGCACCGCCCAGGAACTGGAAATTGCGAAACAGGTGCAGGCAAAGCTCTTCCCCCAAACGCTGCCGCCCCTTGCCACATTCGACTGCGCGGGTATTTGCATTCAGGCCCGGAAGGTCGGCGGTGATTACTACGATTTCCTCAATTTGGGTCGAAACCGGCTCGGGTTAGTAATCGGCGACATCGCGGGCAAAGGAATCGCCGCCGCACTTTTGATGGCCAATCTGCAGGCGAATCTGCGCGGCCAGTGTGCAATCGCTTTGGGTGACCCGCAACGCCTGTTGGGATTGGTGAACGAGCTCTTTTACGAGAATACAACCGAGGGCACGTACGCCACGCTCTTCTTTGCTGAATACGACGACGAAACAGGGTGCTTGCGCTACGTGAATTGCGGGCATCTCCCGGCTCTTCTGCTCCGGAGCGACAACAGCGTTGAACGGCTCGATTCGACGGCCACGGTGCTGGGGCTTTTCAAAGAATGGGACTGCTCGGTAGGGGAACGGCGGCTCTTCGCGGGAGACATACTAGCGCTCTACAGTGACGGCATAACCGAATCGTTCAATGATGCGGAGGAGGAATACGGAGAGTCGCGCTTGATTGATGCGTTGCGACGACACCGTGAGTTGTCTTCGCAGGCCCTGCTTGGGTCGATTGTCGATGACGTTCGGCGGTTCAGCCGCCGCGAGCAGCATGACGACATCACGCTCATAGTTGGCAGGTGTAGGGTCAATTAGCACGATCTCTTTTAGTCTCCGGAGTGTTGTTGTCTTCTCCTAGCTGCAACGAAAAGAATGTCACCGCAGAGACGCGGAGAACGCGGTGGACGAACGCCTATTGCTTTGCTCGCAGGATCACGTTGAAATGCCGCCCGTTTTGGCTGGTTGAATACTCCAACTTCTCGATTGCGAATCCGGCCGCTTCCACCACTTCTTTCAGCTCCTTTTCGCTGTAGATCCAAATATGGTCATCAATTATTGGGCCGGGACGTGGTGGTGGAATGTCTTTAAGCCTCCGGTAATATCTGTGCTGCGGGCCCCAATCGTGTTCATCCGGCGTGGAAAGGAACAAACGCCCACCGGGCGCGAGCGCTTGGCGAATTCTTCGTAAGGTCGGCACTGGCTGATAATTGAAGTGCTCCAGGATCTCCGTCATAAGGATCACGTCAAACCGGCGATCAACCCAGGGGACGGGATCGAGTTCGATGTTTCGTTTTGCAAATTCGAGGCCGTACTTCAAGCGCACGGCGGGCTTGAGATAGTCTTTCACGTCCAGGCAGTAACCGCTCACCCTGTAGATCCGCGTGGCCAAGGCAAGCAGTGTCCCATAGCCGCAGCCGATGTCCAGGATGCGTTCGACTTTGCGTTCGGCTGCGTCCTCACGCATCCAGCCGGGTATCTTGGGCCAGAATGATGACTCCAATGGCCGATAGGTCGTGTCATAGTACCCGCCAATGCCGTCGGCGCGGGCAATGTCCTGCTGGATCTCGATTAACGCGGGTTCAGAATGCGATTTATTCCCTCCGGCGAGAACCGAAGGAACCGTAGCCAACAGAAAGATACTTATCCACGGCATCCGATGCACTTCCTTGCATTCAAAGCAACTTGGGGGTTGGACTGCAGGAGCCGCTGCACAAGAAGCGGTACGTATCATGAAACCATTTCTCAAGACTGCGCGATCGATTTCTTGCCTACGGCTACTTTTCGCGTTTTGTTCGTCCTGATCGTCCCGGGTCGCCTGCCGCCAAGTCGTCCACTTTAACGTGAGCAAACATCCTAGCGCGTCTGTTGGTCGCGTCCAAGAATGAAGTTGACTGAGCCTCGACGAAGCGCGTTCTTGGCGTCCTTCGCGTCTTCGCGGTAAATTCGGGCTCAGTGCCACATAACGTCTGAGACGTGCGACGTAGGGATGATGTTAACCGGGGCTGAACGGCTACGCCGCTGTGGCTTTCAGCCGGGTGCCTGGGCTGTCTGAATCGCAGGAAAGCATAAGCGCGTCGCGAGCCTCCAGTGCGTCAATTCGACGAGCCCCGCCGTCACCACGACGCCGAGGGCCACCGAAACGAACAGTCGTGGCCGAGCCCGCACGATGCGCAGCAGCAAGGGCGGGCGGTGAATCTTGCGGTATTCGGTCTGCATCGCCCTGTTGTATCCCGGCCCCTCGACACCGCCATTGATCGGCCGTCTCCGGATGTGATCAAGGCGTACGCCAGTCTGTCGCCGAACGAGCTGTGCGACGTCCTGGAACTCTCCTGCGTGATAGAGGGCGTTAGGGGTTTCTATCACGGGAGGGTTCGGGGAGCAAGCGCAATTCCCGCACGCCCGTCGATGCTGGCGAGGTTGCGCAGGTGTTACAATCTCGGTGGCAGGAGCGCAGAGCCTTCAAGAGGAGCGCAGCAAGGCCCGATGATTTTTAGACCCTGACAGCGCACCGTGTGCAAAAAGGGCTTCACTGTGATTCAGATATCTCTCAACCAATCCTTTTGAGTGAGACTGGAGGAAGGATGCAGCAAACTTCGCGGTACGTGTGGTGGAACGGCGAGCTGGTGGCGTGGCAAGAGGCGAAAGTGCACCTTACTATCCTTGGCTGGTCGACTCTGGGCGCCGTGTTCGAAGGGATCAAGGCGTACTGGAATGAAGAACACGAGGAGCTTTACGGCCTCCAATTCGCCGAGCACTATCGCAGGTTTCTCTACTCGATGCGATTCCAACGCCTGGAACCCCGCTGGTCGGCCGAGGACCTCGCCGCAGCTTCAGCTGAGTTGCTCCGAGCCAACCAGGTGCGCGAGGACTCTTACGTTCGCCCCATGGCCTATTTCGGCGACACAACCTGGTTTTCAACCGGCGCCGAAAGCGGTACGCACTGTTTCATCTGGACCACTCCGTTCCGATCGGTCCTCGGCTCCGGTGCTGCGGTGCGAGCCTGCGTGTCGACCTGGACGCGACTTGGCGATAACATGATGTCTCCCCGGATCAAGTGCGTCTCAAACTACCAGAACAGCCGCATGGCTCTGATAGAGGCGCTTCGTCACGGCTATGATTTTCCGATTCTGTTGAACGACCGGGGGAAGGTGGCCGAAGGGCCGGCTTCCTGCCTGTTTATCGTGCGCGACGGCGTTGCCATCACGCCGGGGATCACGAGCGGGATCCTGGAGAGTGTGACCCGAAGGACGATCTTGAAGATGTGCCGCGAGGAGCTCGCGATACCGGCGGACGAGCGTGACGTGGATCGGTCGGAACTCTATGTTGCAGATGAAATCCTCTTCTGCGGAACGGGTGCGGAGGTTCAGGCTGTTTCCGAAGTTGACGGTTACAAGGTTGGCACCGGCGCCATCGGACCGGTTACAGCTCGGATCGAGCGCGCATTTCACGACATGGTTCGCGGCCGCTCGCCTCACAATCACTACCGCACTGCGATTTATCCCAAGGTCCATGCCGCAACCTGATCGCCACGCCCTTCGCGATGGCATTCTCCTTCTCACTTAACAGAAGAACGTAAGGTGAGGCTGCCAGTGGCTCAGATCGATAAATGGGAAACCCTCTGCATCTCGCGCCTCTGTTCCGGAAATACCGAGTGGGGCAACTAGGTCCATTTGGTGGACACAAAGTTCACAAATCGGTCAAGTTTTGTATCATGGCCGGGACGGCCATGCCACGAAGCCATCGTGGCACGGCCCGTTTGGAGTTCAGGCTTTAGCCTGCCCCGGTCAGTGCAGCCTGAAGGCTGAACTCCGAACCTGCGCCCGCGATGACGCAAAAATTTGACCATTTTGTGAACTTTGTGTCCACCAAGAGGGCCTAGCTGCACCATTGCTTCACCATTCCCCAGCGGGACACATTTTCATGTGCTTTGGGTGTGCGCCGCACATGTGAGACTGCGGCGAGATTTTTTGATTGCGGCTATGCGGGGCCAGCGCGCATCGGCGCCAGGTCCATCGCTACTATCCGCGATTCAGAAAGTCTGATGGAGCTTTCATGGGCAACGACGCGAAGACCGTGAATCGCATATCGGGCGTTCCAACCGGCCTGCACTCAGGCCATCGCACCGTCATTCGCCACCCCTTCGCTCGCTCGCGCCGGTTTGCTCTTCCGGCGATGGCCGGAGCGTTTGGCGTGTACGTTGCCATGCACTCGCCCCTTCGGGATGCGGTCGCGGCCCTGCTCGGACTGAAATCCCAGGCGTGTTACTTTGTCTGCGGCGATTGGACGGCTCTGAGTGGCGCCGATTCGGCGGCTGCGTGCGCGCTGATCGCCGCCGCGTCGCTCGCCGCCTGGGTAGTGAGCGATTCGTTCGCCGGCGCCCCCTATGAGCGGCCGCTCGTCTTCGGCCTGAGCGCGCTTGCGTTCATCGTCGTGCCTGCCGCGGCAATCGGCGGTATCGCCACGTGGACCGGCACGGCTCTGCTGCGCCCTCCGCTCGGTCCTTTGCTGTCTGCCCTTCCGGCGGCCGCCGTAGTTGGCGCTGGCCTGCGGCGGGGCTGGCGGCCGCATCAGCCGCACGTCATATCGGGGCGGCATGGCCGCTTGGTCTTGCTGGCCGGGGGTTTGGCCGCAAGCTTGCTTCTGGTCTCCACCGCACTCAGCCTGCTGCACCCTCCGGGTGGGGGGGACGCGATAAGCTACCATGCACCCCTCGCCGTCTTTCTCTGGCACGATGGGAATCTCGGCGCTTTCCTCGATCGGGCGCCGATCGCGTGGGCGCTGGCGAACCCGGGGACGTCGGAGCTCTGGTACGGACTAATGCGGGTCGCCGGCGGGGAGCGTCTTGCCGATCTCGGCCAATTGCCGTTTGCCTTCCTTGGTAGCATGGCCGCCGGCGCCTTCACGCGGCGGTCAGGTCTGGGCAGCGGCGCCGCAGGGCTTGCCGCCGGAGCCTTTCTGCTGGCGCCCATGGTTGTCATGCAGAGCACGACGCAGGCCAACGACGTCGCCGGAGGAGGTCTCTTAATGGCGACGATTGCGCTGGCGTGCGCCCCTGGGGCGACTTGGACGGCCGGCCGTCTCGGCTGGCTCGGCCTCGGCCTGGGCCTGACTGCCACCACCAAACTGGCCCTGCTCCCCTGTGTGGCCGGCGTGACACTCTTTGTGATCGCCGCCACGCTTTGGTCCGCTCGTCACCACGGGAAGGCTCACGCTGTAGCCAAGGGGCTCGCGCTCGCCGCGCTCATGTTCCTCCTCGTAACGGCCCCGTGGTGGATCCGTAATGTGGCGCGCTACGGTAATCCCGTCTACCCTGCCGGGGTTCCCCTGATCGGCCGGGGCATCTTCGTCAGCGACTTCGGCCGGATCGATAGAGAGTTCGTGCCCGGCCCGGCAGCATGGCCACTCTATCCTGTGATCGAGCCACACGACGACCGATCGGGGTTCGGCATGCTTTTCGCAGTTGGGGTCGTGCCTGGCCTTGTGCTCGCGGCCCGGCGCGGGCGGCGGCAGCCGATCTTCCTCTATGGGTTGGTGGCGGCGTTCATGCTCCCGGCCTGGTGGATGCTGACGATGCACGAACCGCGATTCCTGCTGGCGTTCTTCGGCCTCGGCTGCGCCTTTCTCCCCTGGTCACTGCTGGCTGTGCCGCGGCCGCAACGGCGGATGGGAAGCGCGCTCCTCGCAGGGGCGGCCGCCTTCTCGGCCCTGGTGACGTTCGATCAAGGCTTGCTGCCTTTGGCCCGCCAACCGGGCGCGCGGGCGGAGTTTTACGACCGCGTGTGGGGTGTGGACCCGCTGGTCACTTCGCTGCCGGAGCACGAGGGGCTCCTGCATCACACCGGTTATGGCCCACCCCGGAGCGACTATGCCGCGTACTATCCTCTCCTCGGTCCCTCGCTCAGCCGGGTCGTGATTCCCGCGGATACCGAAGCCACGACGGACTCGATCGTAACCGGCATGCGCCACGCGGGCCTGCGCTATGCGTATGTCTCGGCCTTGCCCGAGTCACGGGCGACCGTCGAGGCGATCTATGATGGAGCGCAATTCCAGCTCGTACACATGTCGAGTATCGAAAGAGGTGAGCAGAGCGGGGCGCGGCGCTACCTCTACCGGCCGGTTGCGAATGCGACCGACAACGGCGCCATCCGGCGCTATCTCTACCGCTTGAAGTGAAATTCGGAGTTCAGGCTCTGGTCTGGGGACCTTAGGATCATCAAAACTATTGAAGGAGTTGAATAGGAAAACTCTATGAAAATAGTCAAATACACTACGGTGGAATTTTGTACCGATCCTAATTGTCTCTGTCCGGACAGATCAGGATCCATCCTGTACACTGGAACCAACGAGGCTGATGCGATCCGGGCTAAGCGTAAGGCCCGGTACAAAGTAGTCAAGATCGTCCAGAGAAGCCAAGATGTCTGACCTATACGAACGGTAATTACACAGAGCAGCAAAGCCGCAACCAAACTAAAGCCCTTCGCGTTTTCTTCGCGTGCTTCGCGCCTTCGCTGTGAAAGTGCAGCCCAGGATTCACCGCGAAGCCGCGAAGAGCGCGAAGATTTCGCGAAGAAAAACCCTTTCCTGCCAGCAAAGGATTTTCGGGTTAGTAGTACAGGAGACCAACTCTGAGGGCAGCGTGAAGGCTGAACTCCAAACAGCTCGAATAATCGATTACAACCTGTGAAAAAATCCTGATCTCGTAGGGGTCGCCCCTACGCGGATACCGATTTTTTTTCACACCTTACTGGAGGAATAACACGTTGATCGAACTGTGCGTCGTTGTCCTGAGCTATGGAAAGGCCGAACTGCTGCGCGCCTGCCTGGAGGCGCTCCGCCATCAGACAGTGCAGGCGTCTGAGGTGATCGTTGTGGTGTGCGGCGCCTCCGACGCGACGCGCGCGATGCTGGACAGCTTTGTTTCCCGCTTCAGGTTGCGCGTCATCTGGCAGATCGGTAGCAGCCCTGGCGCGGCCCGGAACCGCGCCGTGGAAGCCACAGCCGCGCACTATTGTCTCTTCCTCGACGATGATGTCATCGCCGACTCCCGGCTGGTGGCCGAACATCTGCGCGTGCAGCGCCAGGGGCCGGGCGTCGCCGGCCTGGGGCAGCTCATCGCCAGGCTACCGCCCAGCGCCGACGGCTTTGCGCGTTATGTCGCGCAGGAGTGGGATCACCACACACGGCTGCAAGAGGGCGCCCAGGCCCCCTCGTGTGCGGATTGCTCCAGCGCCAATCTGTCGGTGCCACGGTTAGCGCTCTTGAAGGCGGGCGGCTTCGTGGATTCGTCGGGCGCCGAGTTAGGCTATCGCCTCGAGCGTCAGGGACTATCCTTCGTCCATATCCCTGAGGCGATTGGACACCGGGACTATCGCAAGGGCTTTCGCGAGGTTGCGACTGATGCGGAAAGAGCGGGGGCGGCCAGCATCGAATTGTACGCGCAGCAGCCGCACATGCTCCCATATCTGCAACTGGGGGCGTTCTACGACATGAGCCGCAAGGCCATCCTTCTCCGCCGTCTTCTGTTGACCTTCGGCGTACCAGGTGGCGCGCTTGCGATGGCGGGCCTCCTGCTGGGTAAGGGCTCCTGGGCGGGCGCGTGGTACCGCTTTGTGCACAGCTATTGCTACTGGCGCGGCGTCCGGCGGGCTGTGCCCGATCGTGACACCTGGCAGCGACTGACCCGCAGCCCGGTCATCTTAATGTATCACGCGTTCGGAAAACCGGGCGAGCCTTCCAGTCGCTACGTGATCCCTGGACGCCGCTTCGCCCGGCAGATGGCATGGCTCAAATGGCGGGGCTACCACGTCCTCGGCCTCGAGGAGTTCTTGCGCGATCGCTGCGAATATCGCCTGCCGCCCGCTCGCTCGGTCATCCTGACCTTTGACGACGGCTATGCCGATAACCGGGCCGTCGCCTATCCCATTCTCCGCAGGTATGGCTTTCCAGCCACGATCTTTCTGGTGAGCGGGGGGGTAGGAGACGTCAACCGGTGGGACAGCGACGGTGAGTTAGCCGGCCGGCCCCTCCTTTCCTGGTCGGATGTACGTGCGCTGCTGCACGGGGGCGTGCGCTTTGGAGCGCACACACAGAGCCACGTCGCACTCACTGCCGTCAGTCCAGACCGGATGAAAGACGAAGTCGAAGGGTCACGGGCGGAACTCGAGCGCGCACTTGGCGTTCCAATTTTCACCTTCGCCTATCCGCACGGAGAGCTCGATGCTGCCGTTCAGGCGGCGGTAGAGGACGCAGGCTTCCTGGGCGCCTGTTCCTGTCACACCGGCGTGAACGACCCCATTGTACCCAGCCACGCTCTGCGGCGCGTCGAGGTGCGTGGCGCCGGTTCGTTTATCCGCTTCGCCCTGGCTCTTTGGCTGGGGATTCCGGGGCAATCTCAATTCTATAGACGAAACGGCGGTCAGGCCCAAGCCGGACCAAGGGTTCGTGGTGCTCTGGACAAGGAAGCGACCGATGGGAACCAGCCGTGATAGGAGGAGGTCGTGACGAGAATTGCACATGTCAGCGCGGCCATCGCCACTCTTGACCGGCCGGAGGCCCTGGCGCGTTGCCTGGATGCGCTGCTGTCAGGCGCTGTCTTGCCGGCCGAGGTCATCGTGGTCGATCAAAGCGCGAATGATGCGACCAAGGCGATGATCGAACAACGTCGGGCAGGCGCTGTGCCGATCCTGTATACACGCCAGCAACGGCGCGGTCTCTCGGCTTCGCGCAACGCCGCCCTGGGGCAAGTGAGTTGTCCTGTTGTCGCCGTGACCGACGACGACTGTGTGCCGGACCCAGGATGGATCGCCGCTATTGAGCGGGCGTTCGCCTCGCCGGCCGCGCCAGATGCGGTCACCGGAAGAATACTGCCTCTGGGGCCACACGTACCCGGGACGTATGGCATTGCGTTACGGCAGAGCCGCGTACGCGCGGATTTCAGCGGCAGGGTCTTGCCGTGGCTCGTCGGGAGCGGGAACAACTTCGCCGTGAGGCGGGATTGGTTCGCCCGCATCGGCGGCTTCGACGAACGCCTCGGCGTGGGATCCCCAGGCAAAGCAGCGGAGGATATAGACCTTTTCTATCGCCTTCTTCGCGCCGGGGCGCGTGTGCGCTACGAGCCCGAATCACTTGTCTATCATCAGCGTCATAGCAAAGCCAAGCGCATGACAACCCGCTATAGCTACGGCCACGGCATTGGCGCCTTCTGCATCATATGGCTGCGCCGGGGAGATCTCTACGCACTGCGCGTTTTCGGCCACTGGCTGTGCTGGCAGTGCAAGGACCTCGCGGTCGCCAGTGGACGTTGGCAATGGCTGGAGGCGTATCAAAGGTGGCTGATCCTGCGAGGGACCCTGAGCGGCTTGATATACGGTTTGCGCGTGGCGGCGGCATAGCGGCTGGCAGGAAAGGATTTTTCTTCGCGAAATCTTCGCGCTCTTCGCGGCTTCGCGGTGAATCCTGGGCTGGACTTTAACCGCGAAGGCGCGAAGCACGCGAAGAGAACGCGAAGGACTTTAGTTTGGTTGCGGCTGGTCTGCTCTGTGTTCATCGGTGGTTTCAATTTGATGCGATCGCCCCTCTTGGAGAAAATTCTGGAAAGGATTCGCCCCGACCAGCGGAAACGCCTCCGCCGTCTCGTGCGTCCGGCATGGCTCGGGACGATCCGCCGAACCACGCCCTTGAGCGAACGTCATGGCTATGACCGCGGCACGCCGGTTGATCGCTATTACATCGAACGCTTCCTCGAGGAGCACCGGCGGGACATCCGCGGCCGTGCGCTCGAAATCAAAGATAGCGTCTACACTGATCGATTCGGCGCGGACGTCGACCGGCGTGATGTGCTCGACATCGACGCTGCAAACCGGCGCGCGACGATCGTCGGTGATTTGGCCGCGGCAGATGGGATCGCGGCGGACCAATTTGATTGCTTCGTGCTGACCCAGACGCTTCAGTTCATCTACAACGTGCGTGCCGCCATCGTTCATGCCCATCGTGTTCTTCGCCCGCATGGAGTTCTTTTGGTCACTGTCCCCGCGGCGGGCCGAATGTCTCCTGAGGACAAGCCGAGCCTCGATTACTGGCGGTTCACAGCCACCTCGTGCTCGTCGCTCTTTGGGGAAGTGTTTGGCGCAGAGCGCATCACTGTCCGGTCGTACGGCAATGTGCTGACGGCCATCGCATTCCTGACCGGCATGGCGTACGAGGAGCTGTCACGCCGGGAGCTCGATGCGAATGACGAGAACTTCCCGGTCATCCTCGGGGTTCGTGCAATCAAGCGATAGACCAATGACCGATATCAATTCTCTTACGCAGGCGAGCCTCCCGCCGGCATCGCTGATCATCTGCTCGCGTGACAGGCCGAAACTCCTGGCCGAGACCATCGAGTCGGTGCTCCGGGGAGATGAGGTTCCAACCGAGCTCATCATCATCGACCAGAGTGATGTCCCGCATCCGGCCCTGGCGAGCTTGAAAAGCGGCCGCTCCTGCGAAATTCGCTACCTGTGGACGCACTCGGCCGGGCTGAGCCGGGCCAGGAATACTGGTATCGCCGCGGCGCGGCACGCCATTCTCGCCATCATAGACGATGACATGTTCGTGGAGCCCGCCTGGTTCGGCTCGCTCATCCGAGCGCTTCTCAACTCTGGAGAGCGCGCCGTCGTGACCGGCAGGGTGCTGCCAACCGCACCGGAAGTGCCCGGCGGCTTTGTGCCGACATTTATGCCCAGCGAGGTTCGGGCGGTCTACGAAGGTCGCATCGGCACTGATGTGCTGGCAGGGGGACACATGGCTGCGTATCGATCCATCCTCGACGCCGTCGGCGGTTTCGACGAACGCCTCGGGGCAGGGGCGGATTTTCCCGCCGCCGATGACAACGACCTTGGTTTCCGCCTGCTCGAGGCTGGGTATCGCATCATCTACGCTCCGGAAGCCGTGCTCTATCATCGTGCCTGGCGCGGCAAAGGGGAGTATATGGCGGCGCGCTGGAGTTATGGCCGCGGCAAAGGCGGGTACTATAGCAAGTACCTCAGCTACAAGGACCGCTACATGCTGCGCCGCATGGCCTGGGATATTCTGCATCGTGTCTTTCGCTTTCCATGCCTGGTATGGCTGGATCCCCGGAGGGCTTGCGGCGACCTTGTATATATTGCTGGAATTCTCTCCGGGACAACTCGTTGGGCATGGACACAGCTAAAGATTAGCCACGGAGCCACGGAGGCACAGAGATAGTCTTGTCTCTGTGGCTAAACCGAAGACTCGGCGATCCGCCCCAGCGGGGCGAAATAAGGAAGCGATGGTATTTAACACGCAGGAATCTGCGCCAGGACACCAGGGGGCGTCATCCACGCCGGGAAATCTTCCCGCGACCTCCCTCGTCATCTGTTCGCGGAATAGGCCGAAACTCTTGTTCGAGTGCGTCCAGTCCATCCTTCAGGGCGCGGAGCTTCCAACCGAACTGTGCATCATCGACCAGAGTGATGTCGAACATCCAAGCCTGACAGCCCTGAAAACCGATCGCGCCTGTGAGATTCGCTACTTATGGACGCAGTCCGTCGGGTTAGGCAGAGCCAGAAACGCCGGCATTGCCGCGGCTCGGCATGACATTCTTGCCTTCACCGATGACGACATGGTGGTGCCGGCCACCTGGTTTGGCTCCCTCATCCGGGCTCTCGTCGACGCAGGGCGGCGCAGTATCGTGACAGGCCGGGTCCTGCCGACCGCACCGGAAACGCCTGGAGCCTTCGCGCCATCAACCAAAATCGAAGAGGTCCGCGAAGTCTACGAGGGTCGCGTCGGCAAAGATGTGCTCTGGGCCGGCAATATGGCGATGTACCGCACCGTCATCGCCGGCATTGGCGCCTTCGACGAACGCCTCGGCGTAGGATCGCGTTTCCCTTCGTCCGAAGACAACGACTTTGGATTCCGCCTTCTCGAGGCCGGATCTCGTATCATCTACGCGCCGGAGGCAGTGCTCTACCATCGTGCCTGGCGGACTAAACAAGACCATGTCTCAATAGGCTGGAGCTACGGCCGCGGTCAGGGCGCGTATTACGCCAAGTACCTGAGCGTGAGAGACCCCTATATGCTGCGGCGCATGATTTCGGACATCATACGTCACGTCCTTCTGTTCCCTCGCCGGGTGTGGCGTGAGCCCCATCGGGCGTGCGGCGATGCCGTCTATGTTTTTGCGCTTGTCTCTGGAGCCTTCGAATGGCTATTGACGCAGCCAAGGACGCGTTGATCTGGCAGCGCGCCCTGCGCAATGTTGTCAGTAACTACTTCGGCGCGTTCATCACGCTTGGCATCGGGTTCTTCCTCACGCCGTTCATCCTGCGCCAGCTTGGGGCTTCGGGGTTTGGTCTATGGTTGATCGTGGGCTCGGTGGTAATGTACGGCTCACTCCTCGACCTTGGCATCGCGGGCGCCGTTATCAAGTATGTCGCCGAGCACCGGGCCAGAGGGGAGACCGAGCAGGCGCGGAGCCTCGTCGCGACTGCGCTGTGCCTTTATTCTGCCCTCGGTCTGATCGTCATCGTCGTGAGCGCGGCTTTCGCGCCGCTCGTCCCGGCCCTCTTCAATCTGCTGCCCGGCGAGCGTATCACGGCCATTTGGTTGGCGCTATTGGTGGGTTTGAGGATCGGGATAGCGATCCCGTGCACGACGGCCCCGGCCGTCCTGCGGGGTTTGCAGCGCTACGACACCATCAACCTCATCAATACCGCCGGTACGATCCTCTCCGCTGCGGCGACGGTCGTCGTCTTGCTGCTTGGCGGAGGCGTACTTGGCCTGGTGGGAGTCAGTATCGCCGTTACGCTCGCAATGCAAGCATGGGCTATTGGGTCCATCCACAGCATCATGCCGGAGCTGCATTTCGGGTGGCGAGGCGCGAGGCGCCGGCTGGTGCGGACAGTCATCTCGTTCAGTTCGCCGCTCTTCGTGACGGAAGTCTCGGGTTGCCTGCAGACAAAGACTGACGAGTTTGTGATTGCGGCATCTCTGCCGATCAGCGCGGTCGCGCCCTATGCCATTGCCAGGCGGCTGAGCGAATTGGCTCAGCTTCTGACCGATCAACTCGTGAAGGTACTCCTGCCGCTCGCGTCAGAGCTCCATGCCGAAGATGATCGGGCCCGTCTGCGCTCACTCTACTTCACCAGCAGCCGCTTGACGCTCGCCATCTTCATCCCGGTTGGCTGCATACTCGCCGTTTTGACTCGGCCAATTCTCAGCCTCTGGGTCGGCACGGCATATGCGGACTATGCCCATCTCGTTATCATCCTGACTCTCGCCAGTCTCATCAACACGAGCATGTGGCCCGCTGCCTCGATCCTTCAGAGCATGGCACGGCATCGGCCAGTGGCAGCAATGTCGCTCGGCTCGGGATTGGCAAACCTCGCCCTGTCAATCGCCCTCGTGCACCGGTTCGGGCTCACCGGCGTCGCCCTCGGCACCCTGATCCCGACGGCTGGCGAATGCCTTGGGCTCGTCCTGCCGTATGCCATACGGGTCATTGGAGCCCGCATCTCTGAGGTCTTCAAGCAGATCCTTTCACCGGTACTGCTGCCAGCGGTTCCCATGGTGATCGTGCTCTATGTCCTTCGGAACGTAATCGACCCGTCGTCCTTGCCCCTTGTCCTGGTGATAGCAGGTCTGGGCGTGTTGGTGTACGTGGTGAGCTATCTCGGTATGGGTGCCAGCAAGATCGAGTTACAGGCCTACCGCAGCTTTGCGATAGGCACTATCCGCTTTGTCGAGGCCCGCTTCAAGAATTCCTGACCCTCCTCCCCAGCCCAACCCCCCTTTCTCCAGTTAAATTCTTTCGCGGTTTCTTCAGCCACAGAGCCACGGAGACACAGAGAAAAAGATTTTCTCGGTGCCTCTGTGTCTCTGGGGCTAAATCGGGCTTGCTCGAGGCGCGATTACACCTCGGGCTTTACATGTCACTCTCCCATCCCTATACTGCTGGTGCCTCTCTTGAAGGGCGGCGCGTATTGTGAAAGATTCCAGGCAGTGAGTGAACCTCCCACACCGTCGATTTCGGTAATCATCCCGTTTTATAATGCCTCAGTTTACCTGGAGCGCTGCCTGAAGGCGCTTGCGAGCTCCAGCCATAGGAACTTTGAGCTCGTCCTGGTGGATGACGGCTCCACCGATCGCTCGCCGGAAATCGCCCGGCAATTCACGGACCGGATTGTCACGCTCTCGTCTTGCCAGGGCCCGGCGGTCGCTAGAAACCGCGGGGCCGAGGAGGCCCGCGGAGCCATTCTCTTCTTCATGGATGCGGATGTATTTTGTTTCCCGGATACTCTGGAGACGATCGAGCGGGCATTCAAGGAGGAGCCGGACATAGCTGCGGTTATCGGATCCTACGACGACGACCCACCCGAACACAATTTCCTTTCGCGTTACAAAAACCTGACACACCACTTCGTGCATCAGCTCGCCTCTCCGGAAGGCTCCACGTTCTGGACCGGATGCGGCGCCATTCAGAAGTCGGTGTTCCAGGAATTGAAGGGTTTTGACGAATCCTATCGGCGGCCGAGCATCGAAGACATCGAGCTGGGATACCGGTTGCGAGCCCGTGGCGGAAGAATACGTTTGTGCAAGCACCTGGTGGTGAAACATGCCAAGCGTTGGAGTTTCCTGAGCCTTCTGCGCAGCGACTTGATGGACCGCGCGATTCCCTGGACAGCCCTTCAGCTTTCGCACGGCCAGATCCTGGATGACCTCAACGTGACGAGACTCCAGCGAGCTGCGGCGTTCTTTGTTTGCCTGGCGCTGCTCCTTGTGCTTGTGGCGCTGAAGAGGCCCGCGTTTCTGCTCGGGACCGCCTTTTGCCTGGCCCTGGTTACTTATTGGAACCGGCAACTCTATGGTTTCTACTGGCGCCGCGGCGGACCTTGGTTCGCGCTCCGGGCGATGGGTATGCACTGGTTCTATTACCTCTACAGCGTGGCAGGCTTCGTCTTTGCCTATCTCAGGTTCAAGGTTGTCCGCCAGAATTCCTTTCCCGCCTCATCTTCCCGGCATCGATGATTATTCTTCGCGTCTTCGTGTCTCTCCTGAAAATGGACTTTCGTGGCACGGGCGTCCCGCCCGTGCCCAACCGTGGGAAGTGGGCATTAAGGGCCCGTCAGGAAATAAGGTGTACATTTTGCTGCTGGCCCCCAGGCCCGCTGGCAAGGCGCGAGCGACGAGCATACCCGCTGCGGTATGTAAGGAGCGAGCAACACAGCCAGCGGGCCTGAGGGCCGCAGCCCGGAGGGGCGCGGCGGCGGGCGGGCATCTGCTGCGTTGCCGCTCCTCGACGATGTCACCACATCGCCTGCGTCGCGGCGCCTTGCATCTGCCCGCCCGGCGCTCGCGCCAAAATGCACACCTTATTTCCTGACGGGCCCTTACCTCGCGTTGGACATCCGCGACAATTCCTCCCGACAGTGGTAGATTTTTTCAATGGCACGCACAATGTCGTCCATATCGTCCTGCCCCCCCAGCAGCAACCGGTGCTCCAGCCACACCGCTTTGCGGCAGGCGTGCTCCGCGTTGGGACAGAGGTCCGCAAAGGATGCGTAATCGATCTTGCCCGTGTAGTGGTTACAGGAGGTCGGACAGCCGCGAGGATAGAAATCCTGATTTAGGAACATGGGGTTCTTGTACAGCGGGTGCGCGTAGCCACCCGTACAAGGGATGCCCTCCATGGCAAGGGCTTCGAGAAAGACTGCCCTTGATACTCCGAATTGGGCTTCCTCCAGACGAAACACGTAAATGTGGAAGGCGTGTCTGGTGACGTACGCCGGCACCAGCAAGGGTTGGATACCCGGAAGGCTCGCCAGTCGCCGGTTCAGATACAGGCCATTCTCCATGCGCTTGGTGGTCTGCGGGTCAAGGCGGCGTAACTGTTGGAGTAGGATCGCGCCCTGGAATTCAGTCATCCGGTAGTTCCAGCCCAGCCGGTGATGCTCGTACCAGGCGCCGCCCAGCTTGCGGCCGCCCCACACGTAAGATTCACACAGGATAGCCAGGTCGCGGTGGTTGGTCGTTATCAGCCCCCCCTCACCTGCCGTCATGTTCTTGGAAACCTGAAAGCTGAACGTGCCGACGTGACCCAGGCTGCCGAGGCCCTTTCCCTGCCAGGCCGCACCATGCCCGTGAGCTGCATCTTCAATCACGAACAACCCGTGACGTGTGGCGATGGAAAGGATCCTCTCCATGTCGGCCGCCGCCCCGGCAAAGTGCACGGGAATGACGGCGCGGGTCCGTGGCGTAATGGCTCGTTCCAGGGCAGCCGGATCGAGATTGAACGTTTCACAGTCGATGTCGGCAAAGAGCGGAACAGCGTTTACGGCCAACGGAGCGGTGGCTGTGGCCACGAAGGTGTACGGAGGAACAATGACTTCGTCGCCGGGACCGCCTCCCAAAGCTTTTAGAGAAACCTCCAGGGCGGCCGTGCCGCTGGAGCACGCCACGCCATAACGGGCGCCCTGGCGCTGGGCAAACGCATCTTGGAACTCTCCCACTTTAGAGTCCCCAGGAGCGCTTGCTTCCACCGCTTGGCCGTAGGAATAGCGCCACCACTCGCCACTTCGCAGCACTTCCAGGACCGCCTCCTCTTCGCCCCGGTCGAACACCGGCCAGGAGGGAAAAGGTTTAGTCCGAACCGGCGTTCCGCCCAGCATAGCG
>WNGD01002343.1_pt1 | contig 19772 bp, 19 predicted proteins | sample 5400671 | NCBI WGS metagenome assembly WNGD01 (sample SAMN13153369, study PRJNA577476) | soil metagenome | isolation source: 40 cm soil or saprolite under grassland replicate 2 | place: USA:California | collected 2016-06-15 | reverse complement strand
TCCGGATGTAGCCAGAGCGCACCTGGCACCCGGCGAGACGTGGTGGGGATGAAGCGCGACCCGTCCCGCGCCGAATGGCACGGCAACTGCGCCGCTGCTCGCCTGCCGGTCGGAGCGGGACACTGCGAGCGCGAGCACGGCCAGTCCGGCAATTGCAGTTCTCCGTGGCATGGCGATCTCCGTCTGCGGCGAAAGTGGAACCGCTTGCACGACGGCAAAGGCACCTAACCTTATCCAAGAGCTGGCTTGAATCACACCCCGTCGTGGCTCATCTTTGACGTTACGCGTCCAGAACACAACGTAGGAGGAGATTATGGAACTGGGAGCTTTCTCTGTTAGCTTGGCTGTAAAAGATATCGAGGCGTCGAAGCTCTTTTACGAAAAGCTGGGTTTTACAATTTTCGCAGGAGATCAATCGCAGAATTGGCTAATTATGAAGAATGGCGACCACGCTATTGGGTTGTTTCAAGGCATGTTCGATGAGAACATTCTGACCTTCAACCCGGGCTGGAGTAGCGATGCTCAGCAACTCAGAGAATTCACGGACGTTCGAGAGTTGCAGCGCCAGCTCAAAGATCGTGGCGTAAACATGATTTCAGAAGCAGACGAAAGCTCTACTGGCCCGGCTAGCTTTATGATGGTTGATCCAGACGGAAACACGATTCTGGTGGATCAACACGTATAGGCAATGTCGCAGTTGGAGTTTCTGATTGCGAACAGCGACGCTTGTTCCAAGCGGGCACGGCGGATACATTGCGATGTTAGGCGGCATCGAGGTTTTCACGCTCAAACAAACAAAAACAACACTGCTTCAGAAAGGAACACAGTATGAGAATGCTCCTGAACGTCAGATTCCCGCATCAGCCATTCAACGCCGCCGTGAAAGACGGCACGGCGGGTTCAAAGTTGAATCGGATTCTGGAGGCTACCAAGCCGGAAGCCGCCTATTTCACCGAGCAGAACGGGCAGCGCGGAGCGGTGCTCATCGTTGATTTGGCTGATTCCTCGAAAATTCCGGCCTTGGTAGAGCCGTGGATTCTGACCTTTCAGGCTGATATTGAGCTTCGGCCGGTCATGATGCCTGATGACCTCAAGCGAGCGGGATTGGACGAGCTCGGCAAGAAATGGAGCTGATTTGGCAGTATTCAAGGGGTACGGGAGTCGAGCTCGTCCCAGAGCGCATAGGCCTCCAGCAGCTCATTCTGGATTTCATCCAGCCGCAACATGGTCTCCCTTATCTTCTCGGCTGTTTCCAGGTAGAAATCGGGATGAGCTACGGCGGCTGCCAAGCGGCGCTGTTCCGCCTCGAGGGCTTCGATTCGGCCTGGCATTGTCTCGAGCTTACGCCGCTCATTATAAGAAAGCTTCTTTCGGAATCCGGCACGCTCGTCGCCGGGTCCGGGAACCCTTCCCTGGGAGGGCCCGGCGTCCGCGCTCTTGTCAGGGAATTGCGCCCCATCCTCTGATGCCGGGGCGCGCTGGCGCAGCCAATCTTCGTAGCCGCCCGAATACTCCTGCACTCGCCCGCCGCCTTCGAAGACAAGCGTGCTGGTCACGGTATTATCCAGAAACGCCCGGTCATGGCTGACCAGCAGCAATGTGCCGGGAAACTCAACGAGTTGTGCTTCTAACACCTCGAGCGTTTCCAGATCAAGGTCATTTGTCGGCTCATCAAGCACCAGTATATTGGCCGGCCGCGTGAATAATCGCGCAAGGAGCAGGCGGTTGCGCTCGCCGCCGGAAAGCGCTTTCACAGGAGTGCGTGCCCGCTCCTCGGGGAACAGGAAGTCCCGCAGGTATCCATGCACGTGACGTGAAGAGCCGTTGACCGTTACCGTATCGCTCCCTTCGCCGATTGTGTCGAAGATGGTGCGCCCCGGGTCGAGGAATTCGCGCTGCTGGTCGTAATAGGCCGCGTGGACATTCACGCCGCGCCGCACTTGACCGGCATCAGGCTCGAGCTCACCCATGAGCAGTCGCAGCAGAGTTGTTTTGCCGGACGCGTTCGGCCCGATCAGGCCGATCCGGTCGCCGCGGATCACCCGCATATTGAAGTCGCGGACTACGAGTCTCCCGCCGAATGACTTTTCGACATGTTCGGCTTCAAAGACGAGCCGGCCGGAGCGATCGGCAAGGTCCACTTGCAAGCGCGCAGCGCCTATCTGCGCGCGCCGCGCTGCGCGCTCTTCCCTCATCGCCATCAGGGCGAGCACCCGACCCTCGTTTCGCGTCCGCCTCGCCTTAACGCCCTGGCGTAGCCAGATCTCCTCGCCGGCGAGGCGCTTGTCGAATTTCTGCTGCTGCAGCGCTTCATTGGCGAGCCATTCTTCCTTCTTGCGCAGGAAAGCCGAATAGTCGCCCGGCCATGACGTAAGGCGGCCGCGGTCCAGTTCCACTATCCGTGTCGCCAGGCGCCGCAGGAAGGCACGATCGTGAGTGACGAAGAGGACGGCACCGGGGTAGTCGGCGAGAAGTGTTTCAAGCCACGTGATGGTGTCTATGTCGAGGTGGTTTGTGGGCTCGTCGAGCAGAAGCAGGCCGGGTTGTGCAACCAGGGCGCGCGCTAGAAGGACCCGGCGCCGCCAGCCGCCCGACAGGGTATCAACGATCACTTCAGAAGGCAGACTCAGGCGGGTAAGCACCATCTCGACTCGCTGCTCGAGCCGCCAGCCGTCCCGCACTTCGAGCTCGTGCTGCAGGCGCCCGAGCCTTTCCAGCCGTTTCGCGGAGCCGTGTGCCGAGACCTCGACGGCCGCGTGGTGGTACGCCGTGACGAGGTCGCTAAGATCTCCCAACCCTTCAGCCACAACGTCGAAGACGGGCCGGCCGGTCGACGGCGGCGCGTCCTGCGCCAGGCGCGCAATCCGCACCCCGGGCTGCCGCCAGACCGAGCCGCTGTCGGGCTCCAGGTCACCGGCGATGATCTGAAGAAGAGTCGATTTACCGGTCCCATTTCGTCCGATGAGAGAGACTCGTTCGTGGGCCTCGATCTGCAGCGCCACGCCGTCCAGCAATGGCAGATGGCCGAAGGCGATCGAAACCTGTTCGAGAGTTACGATCGGCATTTCACAACCGTATCATTCATGTCTATGTACAATTCAGTGATCCTGACGACTACGGCCGGCGGCCACATCGCCGCCAACCGAAGAGAAGATACACAACTTGACGCGGTATTATTACTCTGGCTAAGAAGACCTCGCCGTCATCACCGTCCAGGTCGCTTCGTCTCAGACTCAGGAACCGACCCTGGGCCCTCAGCCTCTAACATCCCCATTTCCGGCACCAACGAATCTGACCACACTCTGGCTGTTCTTCTAATTGCACCCCGATTTAGCTGGACATGTGCGCGTTCATGATTGAGAATCCGTGTATCATCGAAATGCAGGGAAGCTGAGCCCTGCCGGGTATCAAGCGCCAATTTCAGACGAGCATTACTTTTCGGCCACACTAAAGGAGGCCCTCCATGGTGGTATTGCATCGTTTGCAACCACATAACGCTTATTCGCGTCTGCAAGTCGGCGTCACACTGCTTTTCCTAATGCTGGGCTCCTTCTTTCCCCATGTTGTCTTTGCGCAGGCACCTCAGCCTGCTTCTCTTTCTGTCGACCGGAACAGTCTGCCGCAGGGTGCCTGCTACATCCTGGCGGCGGAAGACGGAGCGAACGTGATCCTGGACGTTCAATACACGTTCAACAACGGGCCTGTGCAGACCGTTCGCGGTTGGCCAAGACTGGATGATACCGGCCGAGCCCGGGTATGCACTGACTCGGCTACCGTCCTCGGATCATACGCTTTCGTGGCAATGCGGAACACTCTGAATGCGGAATGGGTCCCCGTCCAGGTCCCTGTCGCGGTCACACCGCCACTGCAACCGACTTTCCTTTCCGTCAGCCCGAGCACTGTGACCCCGGGCGGCTGCTATGTCGTGTTCGTGGAAAACGGAGCGGACGTGACCCTCGACATTCAATACGCCTTCAACGCCGGGTCTGCGCAGACCGTTCGAGGCTGGCCAAAGCTTGACAGTAGCGGCCGGGCGTATGTATGTGCCAGCCCGGACACGGCCATAGGAGACTATTTCTTTCTGGCTATCCGGAACGCTGTGACCGCGGACTGGGTTCCGGTCCGGGCGACTGTTTCGGTCAAGGAGCCCAAGCCCGTTAGCCGCATTCAACTGGCACGCGACCCGTTATCTGAAGTGATTGAGCGGGCGCTGGCAGTGCATGGCGACGGTTGGATCACGGGGAGGATTGTCGATTCGGTCTCCGAGGGTACGCTCACGTGGTACACAGTGGATGGGCCCGACCCTGCATTCAATATGACGCTTTTGGCAAAGGGCCTCCGAAAAGTGCAGAGAATCGTCAGGGAGCCGTCCGCGGATCTCCGGACAGGGACGGGCGGCACACAGACGTGGCATGCGCTGTCGATCGGTTTTTGGAGCATTGCCTCGGGGCAGGCCCTCCAATTTATCGAGAGCCAAACTGTGCGCTCGATTCAACATCTCTTCAACTACCAGGCCGAAGGGCTAATCCTGCGCGATTTGGGAGTCATCAACGAGGACAGGGTGATCGAAGCGGAAGATCGGGACGGCAGAAGGACCGGTTATTTCATCGACGTCATGACTTCGAGGATCACCAGGCTAGAGTTCGTCGTCGGCCAGTCCACAGATCCTTTCAGCGGGAGGTCGCTCCCCAATGTGGACACCTCCATATTATCGGACTTTCGAGTTGTGCAAGGGATGCTGACTCCCTTCAAGATCGAGCGGTACATCAACAACCAAAAGTACGAGGAGACGCGGTTCACCTCTGTTCGGTACAACGTGTCGGTTCCAGATGACGCTTTCAGGCCACTCTAATCCTTAATAGGGTGCGAGGAGCCGACCCGGCCGCTACCGCCAAAACAGGGTCGGGATCTTGTACGTCACCGGCATGCTCATCCTGGATGTGGTTCCGTTGGCAGAGGCCTAACCAGCCGAGAAGGCGTTGTAGATGCGTGTAAATCGATGTGGTCGTAACTGGGTTGTAATGCAGCGGGTTGGCGGAGAGGGTGGGATTCGAACCCACGTACCCCCTTATGAGGGGTAACTCGATTTCGAGTCGAGCCCGGTACGACCGCTTCGGTACCTCTCCGATCGGAAAGCCTACCAGAGTTATTAAAATAGACAATAGCCCAGTTGGCCTGGGCCAGGGTGCAATCAGAAGTGAGAGTCAATTCATGCCGCCGTTAACTCTCTCGGAAGCTGTGGAGAATTCAATTCGTGTTAATTCGTGGAATTCGTGGCGGTTTTAATGGCCACGAATTCCACGAATTTCACGAAAACGATCACTGCCATTTGGATGTCATTGGTTTGAAATACAATTTTTCACAGTCTCTCCGGCCGGGCTGCTTGACTCCCACTTTTAATTACGCCCGTTGGGCCATTCTGTATGAGACTTTCAGACCAAGAACGTCGAACTACCGTGCTGCTAAAAGGTCTGAGAGCTAACTCGCCGAACATCACGACTCGCGACTAACCCGTCAGAACGTCTGAAAAAATCCATAAACCGGCAGGGACAACCCTACGTGGTTGCCCGCATGATTGGCTCGAACTCGCGGGCGGCCCACAGGGCCGCCCCTACGTCATGTCAATTTTTTTCACAAATTCTCAAGTATTGAGGCGATCAGCAGTTGCTGACGCCTGGAGTTCAGCTTTCAGGCCGGGGTCTTGGCAGACTGAAGACTGAACTCCGAACGGGCCGTGTATGATCTTTTGCGGCTACTCAGTTCTACTTGGCAGGCTGAAGCCTGAGCTCCAAACGGGAAGAATGTACTAAGATGCTCATGTTCTGCGGCGCGGACTCGGATGGGCAACAAATCCGTGTATGCTGGCATGGGCCGACTTTCGGCCATCATTACGATCCTGCCGTCGGCGATGGCAGCCGGCTGGCTCTTAGGGTATTTTCTCGTGGATCGATGGCTCGGCACATTCCCATGGGGAACCATTTTGTGCCTCTTCTTGGGAGCCGGCGCCGGTTTTTACGAGATCTACAAGATCCTGACAGTGGACCCCAGTGAATCGTCAACAGACCAAAAGCATTGAGTCCCGGCTCTTCTGGATCGGCGCAGGCCTCGTCGTTCTGGGAAGCGTCCTCACGGCGCTGGTGTTCGGCTTCGGCAGCGGGCTTTCTTGCTTTTCGGGCGGAGCCCTCGGCGCGATTAACCTGCTCTGGCTGCGGCGCGCCCTGAACGCCGCCTTCGAAAGCCCGAAGCGCCCAAGACGCATGGCTTTAGCCGGGTTCTTTCTGCGCCTTTTGTTGATTCCCCTGGCCCTCTATGCTATGATCCGCTTTCTTTTTTTGGGCACTCCCGCTGCAGTGGCCGGTCTTGCCGTCTTCTACTGCAGCGTTTTTGTTGAGGGGGTCCTGGAGGCACTCGACATCCGTTCCAGGCAGCATGGAAGAGCACAGTGAAGTAGCGCTGTTTCTGAACGAGCATCTCTTTGATCCGCTTGCCCGCCTCCTGGGATTTCGCGTGGTCGAAGGGCATCACGCGCTTCCGGATCACATCGTGATGATCCTCCTGGTCGCGCTCCTCCTCATACTGTTTTCGCGGTGGGCAAGCAGATCTTTCAGCGTGGAAAAGCCAACCCCGGTGCAACACCTCCTCGAGGTCGTTCTGGAGGCAATCCAGGGGCTGATGAAGGAAGTCATCGGCCGGAATACCAACCGATTTATCCCTCTGATCGGCGCGCTCGCTTTCTACATCCTCTTTTGCAACATCCTCGGTCTTATTCCCGGATTCATTTCGCCCACGAGCAATCTGAATGTGACTGCGTCATGCGCGATCTGTGTTTTCCTCTATTACAACTATCAGGGTATTCGCAAGCACGGGTTTCTGAAATACCTGAAGCATTTTGCCGGTCCGGTGTGGTGGCTTGCGTGGTTGCTGTTCCCCGTCGAGATCGTAAGCCACTGCGCGCGGCCCTTCTCTCTCAGCATGCGACTCTTCGGCAACATCTTTGCGGAGGAGTTGATCATCGGATCGCTTAACAAGTATGTTTTCCCTTTCCTGACCGCGGTGCCTGTTATGTTTCTGGCGCTCTTTGCCAGCACGATTCAGGCATTCATCTTCATCCTTTTGACCATGGTTTATATTTCGGGTGCGGTGGAAGAGGGACACGAGGAAGGACATGGAGAGGCGCAGCATTCGTAATCGGCGCACCCACAAACTCAGCGGCGTTGTAGGAACAGTCACAGTCCAGATATTCCCGCTGGCATAAATCGTCTAGGAAAGGAGATTCGTGATGAGTAGAAAGTTGGCTCTGGCAATGGTGCTCGGGATGGCTCTCTTGATAGCGGCCATGCCCGCATTCGCCCAGGCTGAGGGAGGGCAGGCCCAGCCCGGAGGGAAAAGCATGTGGCTGCTGATCACGGCCGGATTCGCCATGGCCCTGGCCGCAGCGGGTTGCGGCTACGCGCAGAGCCGGGCTCTCACGGCCGCTTGCGAGGGCGTCTCCCGGAATCCCGGCGCTACGGACACGATCCGCATCTTTACGTTCCTCGGCCTCGCTTTCATCGAGTTCCTTGCACTTCTGACCTTCGTGGTCATCATGCTTCTCTTGTATACATAGTAAAGAGCGGGGACAGCCCTCGGAGACAGAAAGGGCTGTCCCTATTCTTCCAGTTCGTGGATTGTTACCAGACTGCGGATCTCGTATTCCTTCCTGCCGGCAGGCGTGACGATCTGGGCTTCCTCGCCAACCTGCTTCCCCAATAAGCTTTTGCCGATCGGAGACGTGACGGAGATCAAACCGCGGGAGAGATCCGACTCTTCCGAGGAGACCAGCCTGTATTCTATTTCCTTGTCTTCCTCGTAATCGTAGAGCACGACGCGGGACCCATACGCCACCCTGTCGCGGGGAATCTTGTCGAGATTGATGAGCGATAAAGAGGCCAGCCTCTGTTGCAGCTGCGCCTTTCTCCCTTCGAGGAACGCCTGTCTTTCTTTGGCAGACTTGTACTCTGCGTTCTCGCTGAGATCTCCGTGTTCCCGCGCCCGAAGAATCTCCTTGGGCAGTTCGACCCGGAGCTGATACTCAATCTGGTTAAGCTCGTCTTGCAGCTTTTTGCGAACGTCGATCATGATTCCTCTTTGTGTCTTTGCGCTTTTGCGGTGAAAGCAGTCTGCGCCGCATTTACCGCTAACACGCAAAGACGCGAAGAATCGCTAAAGAACCACCTGCGAATTCATTTTAAGGCCAGGGTCGAATTGCTGGCAAGATTCAGAAAGATGGCCGGAAAAATTCCCATCCAAAGGACCGCGATCGCTCCCAGAACCGTGATTGCCAGCACGGCGAGGCTTATTGGTTCGGGATCGGGCCGTCCTTCGTAGGGCTCTCGCATGTACATCAGCACGATGAGCCGGAAGTAATAGAAGACGGAGAGCACACTGTTAAGAACCCCTATTATGGCCAGACCTATGTAGCCTTGCTGGACCGCCGCGCCAAAAAGGTAGAACTTGCCGATGAAACCTCCGGTCAAGGGGATCCCGGCGAGAGAAACGAGGAACAGGGAAAGAGCAGCCGCCGCAAGGGGCGCCCTGCGTCCCAGTCCGGCGTAATTCTCCAGGTTCACTTGCAGATCTCCCTTGCGGCTCAGCGAAAGCACGATGCAGAAAGCTCCCAGGTTCATGACGGTGTAGATGACCAGGTAGAAGAGCACGGCCTCAAAGCCTGACCGGTTATGGGCGACGATACCGACCAGGATGTATCCCGCATGCGCAATCGCAGAGTAAGCCAGCATTCTCTTGACGTTGGTCTGGAGAACGGCGACAACGTTCCCCAGAGTCATGCTCAGAACCGAGGAGAACCACAGAAGTGCCGTCCAGTTGGGTTCCAGCGAAGGGAAGGCTTCCACGAGAAGCCGAACGAGAGCCGCGAACCCCGCGGCTTTCGGGCCTACCGTCATGAACGCGGTCACCGGTGTCGGCGCCCCCTCGTACACATCCGGCGCCCAGGCATGAAAGGGGACCGTGGCGAGCTTGAAGCCAAAGCCCACCAGGAGCAGCGCGAGCCCGATGAGCATCATCACCTGGCCCGATCCGTGAACCTCTGCGAGCTCCCGGATGGCCTGATAGTTCGTGCTTCCGGCGCTTCCATACACCAGGGCAATTCCGTAGAGCAGAAAAGCCGAGGCGAACGAACCCAGCAGGAAGTACTTGAGAGAGGATTCGTTGGAGCGCGCGTCGGCCCGCTTGAAGCCCGCGAGTATGTACGTTGCTATCGAGAGAATCTCGATCCCGAGGAAGGTCAGGATCAGATCTCCGCTGGCCGCCATCAAAGACATGCCCGAGCTTGCGAAGAGCAGCAAAGCGTAATATTCCCCGCGGTTCATGGCTTCTCTCTCGTTGAACCGCAGCGAGATCAGCGCAGACGTTCCGGTGATCACCAGGAACAACCACTGGCAGAAGAAGGTGAAGTTGTCGGCGATGAACATTCCCTGAAATACGACCGCGCGCGGCCCCGTGCCCTGTCGCCCCAGGCCGTAGGCCGCCAGAGTGCAAGCGACGATCGCGATCTGCCCCAGGCGGCTCTTTCGCGCGGAAGCTGTAAAGGGCTCCAGCAGGAGGATGAGCATGCCCCCTATAACCAAAATGAGTTGAGGAAGGATCGGGGCATACTCAGCGCCCATGTGCCAGTTTCTCCCTCTCGATATTCGCTTCGTGCGTCTGGACGCGGTAGCCTCTTTCCGCGCGAGCCGACTGGATGCGTTTCACGACCCGATCCATACTGGAGTCCATGCGCCTCAAAAAGGGCGAAGAGTAGACGCCCATCCCGAGCATCAGGATCACGATCGGAACGAGGATCAGCTTTTCGCGCGCCTCGAGATCCGGGATCGCGTTGTTCGCGGGGTTGGTGACTTTACCGAGGAAAACGCGCTGGTACATCCAGAGCATGTAAACCGCGCCCAGGATCATGCCGGTCGCCGCAACAGCGGCATACGTCCGATTCGAAAGGAACGTTCCCGCCAGCACCAGCACCTCGCCGACAAACCCGTTCAAGCCGGGAAGGCCGATCGAAGAGAGCGTGACCACAAGGAAAAACGTGGCGAGCAGCGGATTGCCGTGGGCCAGCCCTCCGAATTCCGAGATCAGGCGCGTGTGACGGCGGTCATAAATCATTCCCACGAGAAGGAAGAGAGCCCCGGTGGAAAGCCCGTGGTTGAGCATCTGGAACGTGGCGCCCTCCAATCCCTGGAGAGTGAATGCGAAGATTCCCAGCACCACCAGGCCCATGTGGCTGACGGAAGAATACGCTACGAGCTTTTTCAGGTCGGCCTGGACCATCGCAACCAGCGCACCGTAGACGATCCCGATGAGAGCCACCAGGGAGAGATAGGGCGCCGCGGCGAGAGCCGCGGATGGGAACAGCGGAAGACAGAACCTCAGCAGCCCGTACGTTCCCATCTTGAGGAGAACTCCCGCAAGAATCACAGAACCCGCCGTGGGCGCTTCCACGTGCGCATCCGGCAGCCAGGTATGGAATGGGAAAAGAGGCACCTTGATCGCGAAGGCCAGGAGAAAAGCCGAAAAGAGCCAGAATTCCGCTCCCGGGGAGAGTCGCAATACCCCGGTTGCGAGATTGCGCGAAATCTCTACCAGGTCAAAGGTCGTGGCGCCGTTGGCGTAGAACAGATACAGAATCGCCAGAAACATCAGCAGGGAGCCGGCCATCGTGTAAAGAATGAATTTCACGGCGGCATAGATACGGTTTTCTCCTCCCCAGACGCCGATCAGGAAGTACATCGGAACCAGCATGACTTCCCAGAAGATGTAAAAGAGCACGAGGTCGAGCGCCAGAAATACGCCCAGCATGCCGGTTTCGAGGGTCAGCATGCAGATCATGTAAGGCTTCAAGCGGTCTTGAATGGAGCGCCACGACGAGAGTATTGCCAGCGGTGTCAGGAAGGTCGTGAGGAGTACCAGGAAAAGACTGATGCCGTCAACCCCAAGATGGTGACGGATATTGAAAGTCCGGGTCTCAATCCAGGGAGCGGACTCTTCAAGTTGCATCCCGGGGTTGTTTCCGTCGAAGTGATACAGCAGATGCAGAGAGAGTACAAAGGTTGCCAGGCACGCGATGAGGGAGAAGAGCCGGATGGCTCTCCCGGAGCTCCTGGGGAAGAAGAGGAGGGCGAGCGCCGCCGCGGCGGGAAGATAGGTTACCAGGGTCGCAATATTCTGTATTTTCATTGCGCCTGCAGTCTCAGCGCCGAATGAGAGAGTAAATGTAGAAGAGCACCGCAATCGTCCCTGCCAGGATCCACGAGGCGTAACTCCGCACAAGACCATTCTGGAGGTGCTTCAACAAATCTGCCGAACCCTGGATGGTCCGTCCCACGCCGTTCACCGACCCGTCGATGATGCCCACATCCAGTCCTTTCCACAAAACCTCCCGCGAACCTGTGACCGCAGGGTTTACAAACAAAGCATCGTAAATCTCGTCCACGTAGTACTTGTGGGACAGCAAGGCATGGAGACCCGCAAAGCGCCGGGCCAGCGCCTGCGCCGATTCGCGACGGACGACGTAAAGGTTGTAAGCGGCACCAATCCCGAAAGCGGCGACTGCAACGGAAAGCACGGCCAGACCGGCCTCGAGGGCGTGCGAGGCCGGCTCGTGTTCGGAGAGTGCAGTGAAGCGCAGAGACGGTTCGAGAAACGCTGCGAAGCGGTTGACGCCCATCCAGGCCGGGAGACCGACCCATCCCCCCATCACAGAAAGAACCGCAAGAATCACCAGCGGAACAGTCATGCTGGCCGGCGATTCGTGCAAGTGGCGCCGGGTGTGCTCATCCATCCGCTCTTCACCGGAGAACGTCAGGAATACGAGCCGGAACATATAGAAGGCGGTCAGTCCGGCCGTGACAAGCCCAACTCCCCAGATTGCGGGATGGCCATGCGCCCACGCCGACCAGAGGATTTCGTCCTTGCTGAAGAACCCCGCCAGGGGCGGAATTCCGCTGATGGCGAGAGCGGCGACGACCATCGTGAGAAACGTAATGGGCGTGTGTTTCCGCAGACCGCCCATTTTCAACAGATTCTGCTCGCCCCCCATCGCGTGGATGACGCTTCCGGCGCCGAGGAAGAGCAGGGCCTTGAAAAAGGCATGGGTCATCAGGTGGAAGATTCCGGCCGAATAGGCGCCGACTCCGGCGGCGGCAAACATGTACCCCAGCTGGCTCACAGTCGAGTAGGCGAGAACTCTCTTGATGTCCGTCTGGACCAGGCCGATGGTGGCCGCCATAAAGGCGGTCAGGGTCCCGACGATGGCGACGACTTCGAGGGCAAAGGGAGCGCGGCTGTAGATGGGCGAGCAGCGCACCACCATGTAAACGCCGGCCGTGACCATCGTCGCGGCGTGGATGAGGGCGCTGACAGGCGTCGGACCTTCCATGGCGTCCGGAAGCCAGACGTACAGCGGAATCTGAGCGCTTTTCCCGGTCGCGCCTACAAACAGCAGCAGGGCAATTCCTGTGAGAATCCCCAGACCGGTCTCCGCAGGAAAGCGCTGTGAGATCTGCCGGAACACCCCGTCGAACTCCATGCTGCCGAAGGTCGCAAAGATGAGAAGGATGCCGAGGATAAAACCGACGTCGCCGATTCGGTTTACGATGAAAGCCTTCTTGCCGGCGTCGCCGGCGCTCTTGCGGTCAAAGTAATACCCAATGAGGAGGTAGGAACAGAGCCCGACGCCCTCCCAACCCACAAACATCAGGAGGAAATTGCTCGCCAGCACCAGCACCAGCATGGAGAACATGAAGAGGTTCAGATAGGAGAAAAAACGATAGTAACCGTCCTCTGCATGCATGTATCCGATCGAATAGACATGGATGAGAAAACCGACGCCCGTAACCACGAGGATCATGACCGCCGAAAGGGGATCGAGCAGAAACTCGGCGGTGGCGACGAAATCGCCCGCAGCTATCCAGGTAAACAGAGTCTGAACAACATGCCTTTCCTCGGGAGCCCGCTGGATAAGACTCAGCACCAATCCGGCCGCGACCAGAAACGAAACTCCGACGGATCCACAAGCCACCAGGGAAATGACGGGCTTGGGCAGCCGTTTTCCCAGCAGGCCGTTTATGGCGGAGCCTAAGAGCGGGAGTGCGGGAACCAGCCAGAGGAAGTCCATCCGGTTACCACTTCATGATGTCCGCGTCGTCCACACTGAGCGTGTTCCGGTTGCGGTAGATGGCGATTGTAATGGCCAGCCCGACGGCCGCTTCTGCCGCGGCAACCACCATAACAAAGAAGACAAAGACCTGACCGTGAACCTGATTCAGGTAGCTGGAAAACGCGACGAAGCTCAGGTTGACGCCGTTCAGCATCAATTCGATGCAAAGAAAAATGGCGATGATATTTTTCTTCACGATCACCCCGATAGTTCCCACCGTGAAGAGGAGCGCGCTCAAAACCAGGTAAGGGAGAATGCTCATAAGGGCAGCCTCTGGCAGCAACCAAAGACCTCATCGCGGAGACGGAGAAAACGCCGAGCTTTCGTCCCCGGGAGCGCCTCGCGCAGCGGAGCCCTGCGTGTCTGGAAACCCCCGGTCCCGCTGCCTGAGACGCTCCCAGGAAGAAAGTTTAGCTTCATTAGCACAGGTTCTCCCTCAGATCTTCTTCTTCCCCAGTATCACGGCCCCGATGATGGCTATCAGAATCAAAACGGAGGTGACCTCAAACGGCAACAAGTACTCTTTGAAGATCGTTTCTCCGATGCGCCGCGTGATTCCCGTTCCTGCTGCCATGCCGGTGACGTTCCGCGGTACACGAGACAGGTCATAAGAAAGAAGGAAAGGGACGAGCAGAACAAGGGTCGCGGTACCCATGGCGATGCCCAGATATCCAAGATAGCGCTTCTTTTCGCTCAGGGGCACCGCCGAGAAAGGGTCCAGGAGCATGATGACAAAAAGAAAGAGAACCATGATGGCCCCCGCGTAGACGATCACCTGGACCGCCGCGATGAAAGGCGCCTGCAGAAGCATGTAGAGCCCGGAAATGGCGCACAGGCAGATAATCAGGAAGAGCGCGGAGTAAAACACCCTCCTCTGCGCCACAACGTTCACCGCGGCCGCGAGAGCTATGGTTCCCAAAAGGTAGAAGAGCATCATTTCATGCTATCGAGGATCCGATCCAATTTCTCTGGAGTCAGGCTTTCGTAATAGTCCTCGTTTATCTGCGCGACCGGGGCCGTACCGCAGGACGCGAGGCACTCGGTTTCCATCAGGGTGAATCGTTTGTCGGAAGTCGTCTCGCCGGGACGGATACCGAGCCTGTTCTCGAGATGCGCCATGATCTCCTCACAGTTGCACAGCAAGCAGGAGATGTTCGTACAAACCTGGATAACATACTTTCCCACAGGTTTCTTGTACAGCATCGTGTAGAAGCTCGCGACTTCATACACTTCGTTGGTAGGCAACTTGAAGATTTCGGCGACGTCGCGAATTGCCTCGGGGCAAAGATAGCCGGCCTCCTGCTGGGCAAGCCACAAAGCGGGAATCAGGGCCGACCTCGGGTGCGGGTATTTCCGTATTACCGCATCGATTTTCTGGCGAGTGGCTTCCGACAGCATGGCATCTCTGCGGCGAACCTTTGAACGGGCAAAGGGCTTTTTGAGGGACCTATAACCATTTATGAATCAATGATTTGCGACTGCCACTGTCTTGCGAAAGAAGGCACGATATTATGGTGCGCCTTCCACCGGTGTCAAGGCTTTTCTAGTTGATCCACAACGCCGAAGGAGCCACAGAGCCACGGAGACACCGAGAAAATCTTGTTTCTGTGTCTCCTCGGCTAAAGAGGGAACTGAGGGAATACTTGATTTGCTTTCGAAGCACTCAGTATCATACGGTGTCAAAGTTCAGGGATCACGGAGACGCACGCAGTGAGAATGACACTTGAAGTTAACGGGGAAATCCGATTGTTTCCTCCTCTCAAAAGCGTCGAGGAGTTACTGCAGCTTCTCGATGTCGGGCGGGATCGAATTGCCGTCGAGCTGAATCAACGCATCATCCGGCGACAGGAGTGGGGCAGCACACCCTTGAGCGACCGGGACAAAATTGAAATAGTTCAATTCGTTGGAGGGGGCTAGAGCAGCCTTCTGACTTTATGAGCTATTCGCTTCAAGACGACCCGCTGGTCCTGGCAGACAGATCGTTTCGTTCCCGGCTGATCGTAGGAACCGGCAAGTACGCCTCTTTTGCGGTTATGAAAGAAGCCCTGGAGAAATCCGGCGCCGAAATTGTCACGGTCGCGGTACGCAGGATCAAACTGCAGGACAAGTCGACCCGTTATCACGAGGACAAGTCGGAGTCGCTATTGGATTACATCGATACTTCACGCTTCATGCTGCTGCCGAACACCGCCGGATGCCATACAGCCGAAGAAGCTATTCGTGTGGCGAATCTGGGACGAGAAGCCGGGCTCTCGGAGTGGGTCAAACTGGAAGTGATCGGGGATGAAAAGACCCTTTTTCCGGACACGGAGGGCTTGCTTACGGCCACGAAGATTCTCGTCAGAGACGGGTTTGTGGTCCTGCCCTATACGAATGACGACCCTGTCATGGCCCGGAAGCTGGAAGACGCGGGAGCTGTGGCGGTGATGCCTCTGGGCGCGCCCATCGGTTCCGGCATGGGCATTCAGAACCCTGCGAACCTGCGCATTATCTTGGAGACCGTGTCCGTTCCGGTGATCGTCGATGCGGGGGTCGGGACGGCATCGGACGCTACAATGGCCATGGAATCAGGGTGCGACGGTGTCTTGATGAATACGGGAATCGCGGGCGCGAAGGATCCCGTGGCGATGGCAGAGGCAATGAACCTCGCCGTTCAGTCGGGACGGTTGGCCTACAAGGCAGGCCGAATTCCCAGGAAGCTGTATGCTACGGCCAGCAGCCCTCTCGAAGGCATCCCCCGCTAAGCAGTCCTTTTCATAAACGCGGTAACGTATTCTGTCACTCAACAAATAGGGACCAACACTTGTGGTGCTGGCGTTGGAGTCGCTTCCTTTAACGGCTGAGCAGTCAAATGACAAATAACAAATGGCAAATGAGAAATGACAAATAAAGGCAGGGGATGTCGGCAGGCCATTGCTCATTGGTCATTTGTCATTGGTCATTTGTCATTTATGATTTGCCACTGCCGTGCCAGCGAGACCTCGGCGAAGCAAGCTTTGTAGCGCACTGAAGCGAGCTGCCGTTCTCCAAGTACGTTGCCGTAATTGCGAACAAGAGGCACTGAGGCGGCCGATGCAGATCGAGGAGTACCGGACGCGACTGGAAGAGTTCATTGAGTCGCTCCACAGAGAGTATTACCTGTACTACTCCGGGCAGAAGGAATTGCTGGAAACCGGAGACTTCTACTCTGAATTCTCGGACCTGTTCAGCCTGGATCGGATTCGCGAAATCCGAGGCGAAATCGAAAAGACTCCCCCCCACTTTGAATCGCTCAGGAAGTCCCTGGGGAAGCTGCACGCCTTTGCTGTCGAGCACCACCTGGAACAGGCCTGCGCCCCCCTCATGGAAGAGATCGCGGAATTCGAGAGCAAGAGCACGTTTCCCTGGGAAGGAAAAGACATTCACTACACACAGATTCCCGTCGCGCTGGCCAACGTTTCTGAAAGCTTGAGAAGACGGCGCCTCAATGAAATTCGCGCACGCGCTCTGGAACAGTCGAATCCGTTGCGCAAGGGACGGCTTGACCGGCTCCGGGCGCAGGTGCAGGCTCTGGGCTACAAAACGTGCCTGGAAGCGTATCAGTCGATCTGGGGGATCGATTACAGGGCCTTTTCCTCCTCGCTGGAGAAGCTCATTGAGGCTACGGAAGCCCGATACAAGGATTGTGTCGAGGAGTCGTTCCAGCGGATCCTGGGATTGCCGCCGGCCCAGGTGCATCGGTGCGACATCGGTTACTGGACGCGGCGGCCGGACTACGATGCCTTTTTCCCGAAGGAGCTCATGCTGCCCGCCCTGTTTGAAACCCTGAAGGCTCTCAGAATCGATCCAGCCAGGCAGGAGAACGTCTTCCTTGACCTGGAAGAGAGGCCGCGGAAACGCGCTCGAGCGTTTTGTGTTACTGTGCGCGTACCACAGGAGATCAAGGTCGTCGTCCTGCCGCGCGGAGGCCGGGATGATTACGCGGCGCTCCTGCATGAGAGCGGTCATGCGCAGCATTTCGCCTGGACCAGTCCGAGCCTTGTTGCGGAACATCGACTCTGTGGAGACAGGGGGCTCTCTGAGGCCTATGCCTTTCTATTTGAGCACCTGATGTGGAACGAGCGGTGGCTGCAGGCAAATACGGGATTCTTTAACGCGGGCGAGTTCCTCCGTTTTCAGGCGCTCGTCCGCAGCCATCAGATCCGGCGTTATTGCGGGAAGCTTCAGTACGAGATCCAGCTTCATAGCGAACCCATGGAGAATCCGGCGCGGGTATACGTGGAAGCGTTGCAGCGCGCTACCGGAACTCTCTACGACCAAGAGTCCTATCTCGAAGACATCGACGACGGTTTTTACAGCGCCGATTATCTGCGGGCGTGGATCTTCGAGGCGCAGCTTCGAGACTATCTTCGCTCTCGCTTTGGCCATGCCTGGTTCCATGTCAGAGCGGCAGACAGCTTTCTGAAGGAGATCTGGGAAACGGGGCAGCTCTACAGCATCGGGGAACTGAGCCGGGAAATCGGAATCGGGCCTCTGGATGTCCAGGTGCTTATCGACGAGTTGCTGCAGGGTTTGCGCCCGTGAAGACCACCGAAGTTCGCCTGGGAAGCCGCTCTTATCCGGTCTTCGTGGGTGAGGGAATTTTGGCGCGGTTGAGCGGCCTCCTGACACGGCTGGGCTTTTCGTCCGCTCCGGTCGTGGTTTCCAACCCCCGCGTTTTCAAACTGCACGGAGACTCCTTGCGCCGGTCCTTGGAAGCAGCCTATGGCCCGGCGCCGGTTGTCTTCATTGGAGACGGAGAGCGCTTCAAGAATATTGCGAGTCTGCAAAAGGTCTACCAGGGACTTATCCGCGCAGGGGCCGACCGCCGCTCGTGGGTGCTGGCTCTTGGGGGAGGCGTAGTGGGTGATCTGGCTGGTTTTGCGGCGGCTACTTTTGTCCGCGGCATACCGTACGTAAACGTCCCGACGACTCTGCTGGCTCAGGTGGACAGCGCCATCGGCGGAAAAGTGGGAATCAATTTAAAACAAGGCAAGAACCTGATCGGCGCATTCCACCAGCCGAGCGCGGTGCTCTCGGATATCGGTACTCTTCGCACCCTTCCTTCACGGGAGCTCGCTTCCGGACTATACGAAGTCTTGAAGTGCGGGGTCATCCGCTCGGAAAAACTGATCCTTTATATAGAGAGGAATCTTCAAGCCATTCTTTCTGCCAGTCCGTCCGCTCTCGAACACGTCGTGCTGGAGGCCTCGCGCATAAAGGCCGCCGTTGTCTCGAGCGACGAAATGGAAGCAAAGCAACGGATGATTCTCAACTACGGCCATACGGTAGGTCACGCTTTGGAAGCGGCGACCGGCTACCGCAGATTCAAGCACGGTGAGGCCGTAGCCTGGGGAATGATGGCAGCCGTGGGATTCGGCAGGGAACTGGGTCTTCTCGAAGAAAAGTCGGCGCAACGGCTGCTTCGTCTGATTCACCGAGTGACCAAGCTCCCGACGCTGCGTGGGATTTCCCCGGTTCGAGTCTGGAACGCCCTGGGCAGAGACAAGAAATTCGCCGGGGGCCGCATTCGGATGGTTTTGCTCCCACGCCTGGGCGCCGCCGAGATTCGAAACGACATTGATCCGGCCAACCTGAAGCGATTTCTGAAGAACTTTATAGAATCTAGCAGTAATATTTGAAAAAAATATTACTGCGAAGACGCGAAGGCGCAAAGACATCCCGGTGACTCTTCGCGTCTTTGCGCCTTAGTGGTGAATGCGGCGTTTATTTTCTGGTTGCGACTTGCGATGACCGGCGGGGGAGAGCAAGAGCAGGCGCAGGCTGTGCGCACGATGTTCGGGGCAATTGCGGCGAAGTACGATTTCCTGAATCATCTCCTCTCGGGAAACATTGACCGGTCATGGCGAACGAGAACTGCGCGAGAAGTGGAGAGACGCATCGATGTCGCGCATCCGCGCATTCTGGATGTCGGATGCGGCACTGCCGACCTCGCGCTTTCGTTTTCACGGGCCGGAGCCGTGGTGGGCTGCGATTTTTGCCAACCGATGCTGGCGATCGGGAGAGAGAAAATTTCGCGCGCGCGGGTCCCTTACCCGGTAGACCTGCTGGAAGGCGATGCGTTATGCCTTCCCTTTTCAGACGCTGCCTTCGACGCGGTCGTTTCGGCATTTGTGCTTCGAAACCTCGCCAACGTAGAGAAAGGTCTGCATGAAATGGGGCGCGTTTTGCGATCCGGAGGGACACTCGGCATCCTCGACTTCGCTATGCCGAAGATGCCCGTAATTGGTTCCCTGTACCGATTCTATTTTACGAACGTGCTGCCAAGAATCGGGAGGTGGGTGTCGGGTAGTGAGGGTGCTTATACCTATCTGCCGCAGAGCGTTCAGGCATTTCCGCCGCCCGAACGGTTGCGAGAGCTTGTGCGGAGCGCCGGCTTCAACCGGGTCGAATTCCACTACTTTACCGGCGGGATCGCCGTCCTCCACGTAGCCAGCAAGGAGCGTTGAACAGAACCGGCGATTCAGACAAAGTAGCGGTCTCTTGTCGGAAGTTTGCCGGATCCTGTCTAGCGAGGGCCGACAGT
>WNGD01005257.1_pt1 | contig 19777 bp, 22 predicted proteins | sample 5400671 | NCBI WGS metagenome assembly WNGD01 (sample SAMN13153369, study PRJNA577476) | soil metagenome | isolation source: 40 cm soil or saprolite under grassland replicate 2 | place: USA:California | collected 2016-06-15 | reverse complement strand
ACGGGCGAGCCGGGCGTGTTCTATATCGATCGTGCCAATCACTACAACCCTGTCCCACACCTCGGCAGCTACGAGGCGACGAATCCGTGCGGCGAGCAGCCGCTGCTCCCGTACGACGTATGCAACCTCGGCTCGATCAACGTCGGCCTGTTCGTGAAGAACGGTGACGTGGACTGGGACGGTCTGCGCACCGCGGTGCACCTCTGCACCCATTTCCTCGACAACGTCATCGACGCGAACAAGTACCCCCTCGACGAGATCGACGACTTGGCGAAGCGAATTCGCCGCATCGGCCTCGGCATCATGGGCTGGGCCGACCTGCTCGTGCGCCTTGGTATCCCGTACAATTCGGATGCCGGCGCCGCGCTCGGGCGGAAGCTCATGCGGTTCATCGATGAAGAGTCGAAGGTCGCGTCCGAGAAGCTCGCCGAGCAGCGCGGCACGTTTGCGGAATGGGAGCGGTCGATCTGGGGCCCCGACGCCACCTGCGCGCGCGATGCGCGGGGCGAGCGCATCCGGCCGATGCGGAAGCTGCGGAATTGCAACCTCACGACGGTGGCGCCGACCGGCACGATCTCAATCATCGCCGGTTGCTCGTCGGGCATCGAGCCGCTGTTCGCCGTCGCGTTCATGCGCAATCAGGCCGGTGTGCTGATGCCTGACGTCAATGAAGATTTCGTGGCGATCGCGAACCGCGAGGGCTGGTATTCGGAACACTTGATGAAGCAGATCGCCGAGTCGGGACACATCCACTTCGACGCGGTGCCGCAGCAGTGGCAGCGCGTCTTCGTGACCGCGCATGACGTGACGCCCGAGTGGCACATCCAGATGCAGGCGGCGTTCCAGGAATTCACCGACTCCGCGATCTCCAAGACGTGCAACTTTGCCAACGCCGCGACTGAGGAGCACGTCGAGCAGATCTACCGCTACGCCTACGAGCTCGGCTGCAAGGGCGTCACGGTGTACCGCGACGGCGCACGGGAGAACCAGGTGCTGTCCACGGGGTCGACCGCGAAGAAAGTGACGGAGAACGCAACCGGGGCAGGGAAGGACGCGCTCACGGAGGCGCTGGCCCGCATCGCCGAGCTGGAGACCGAGCTGCACCTGACGAAGGAGCGGTTGCACGACGTCGAAGCGGAGAACCTGCAGCGTCGAGCGAAGCGCTCGCGGCCCGATCTCCTCAAAGGCTCGACCCGTCGCATCGAGTCGCCGCTCGGCACGATGTACGTGACGATCACGGAGGATGACAAGGGCCAGCCGTTCGAAGTCTTCATGTCCCTCGGCAAGGCGGGCGGCGCCCTGATGGCGGACGTCGAGGCGATCGGCCGGCTGATTTCGCTGGCGTTGCGCTCCGGTGTGCCGCTCCAGGAGGTCTACCGGCAGCTGCGCGGCATCTCTTCCGACCGTGCGGTGGGGCTCGGTCCCCACAAGGTGGCCTCAGTGCCGGACGCGATCGGCATCGCGATCGAGAAGTGGATGCAGGACAAGCAGGGGGTGCAGCAGGATCTCCTCGACAACACCAAGTCGGCGGTGCTGGCTCCGACGGAGGTCGTGCCCGGGTCAGTGGCTGATGCCCCCCTACGGGTGGCGCGAGGACCCGAGCAGGACTTCATCGGCGCCTGTCCCGACTGCGGGTCGCAACTGGCGTTTATCGAGGGATGTGCTAAATGTCACGTGTGCGGCTTTTCGGAATGCGGCTGATTCTGCGGCGACCGTACGCCCTGTGACTCTAGTCACGACGGGCACTTGCGCGGGTAGGTAGTCTACAGGCCATGGAAAGCAGCAACCGAATGGTCACGCCCACGCGCCTGCAGGTGAAGGGCTGGGCGCGCGTTGGTCCCGCCGGTGCGCACACGCTGCGGCGCGGCGCCTGGTATCCCGTCGTTCGCATCTCCTCGAGCAACATCGTGGTGCTCGACGTCAACCGGCACAACGTGCCGGTCGACCGTCGCTTCCTCGAGATTCGCTATCATCCGCCGGAGCGGTGGACCATCGTGCGCTGCGAGCCGCGCGTCATCGAGCGACTCGGCCGGATCTTCCCCCTCACCTACGCCGTGTGCCCCAGCTGCCGGCACCGGCAGGGGATCGAGGCGCGGACGAATGAAATGACATGCGACCGCTGTCATAAGACGGCGGTGATGGCGTGGGACGAGCTGTCTTGAAGAGCGGGACATGCAGCCCTTGCATGTCCTAAAGAATTGCCACTTGATCACCTAAGGTAACAGTTCCGACCGCCTCACCGACGCAATAAAACCCTCTCATCCCGTTGTCCAGAAACTGCAGATGCTTTTTCAGTTCCTCCGGCTCGACCTGCTTCCCTAGCGCCCAGCCGGTAAACGGCCGGCACGGGTGCGCGACCTGTAACACCTTGAGCCGGACGCGCTCCTTGCCGTCTGGTGACAAAATAGCGACGCCGTTCGCGACCTCGTCATAGCTCAGTCGCCGGTCGCTGGTCGCGATGATGTTTTCGCCCGCGCATCCGATCTCCACGCGGTCGCCGAAGTGCTCGCGCATCGCGTCGTAGTGGGCCGTGAAACCGAGCGAGATGCCGTGGAGCCCATCCGCGTTTTTTGTGTAGGGATGATCGCGGTGGTGTACATCCACAATCCACGTGCCATCGGCCGTGCCTCCCAGCGCGCCGTCGGGTGTGACGTGCAGCGCCGGAATTGCCAGCAGGGGGGTTGGATCGTAGACGCGGGTGGGCTTCTCGCCGCGCTTCAGGGAGTCGCGTTGGATCTGGAGACGGGTGACGATACCGATCGTGCGCATAACGCAATTTAGCAGGATGTGCTACATTGGCCCCCTTCATGCCAACCCCGCGGGGATGGGCCCGTTGCCTCGACAACGTCGCCGACGTGCTGCGCCGCGGCGCGTGGTATCCCATCGTCGACGAGACGGATGACGGCAAGGTCGTCCTCGAGGTCCGCAAGAAACCGGTGCGCGTCAGCCGCATCGACGTCGCCGTCCGCGACACGCCCCCCGATCGTTGGACCATCGTCGTCCGGACCGGCGTGCTCCGCCCTACCCTGGGTGGCAGGGAAGGGGAGGAGGTCACCACGACGTACGCCGTCTGTCCGCATTGTCAGGAGCGACAGGATTTCACCGGTAAACCGGATCAGCTGAAGTGCCTGCGTTGCGCGAAGGAGTCGAAGGTCGACTGGTCGGAAACCTGCTGATCGAGCTTCTCCCCCTCGGAAACGCCAGGTATTGCGGGCACGCAAATATTTCGTATGTTAACTATCAACATGTTAACTATTATCCGACCGATGGCAGAGGGCTGATGGCTGATCGATCTGAGCTCGCCCTCCAGCTCACCGATGCGGTTATTGCCGCCCAGCAGGCCATCGAGCGCGCCGGGAATCGCGCCTACAAGAGCTTTGGGCTCTCGCAGCGGGCCCACGCCGTGATGGCGGCCGTGGATCTCGGCGGGCCGGACGGCGCCCGGCCGAGCGACATCGCCAGCGAGCTGGGTGTGTCGCGCGCAGCCGCCACGACCTTCATCCAGCGCCTCGAGGCGAAGGGCTTCGTCGAAACCACGACCGATCCGGACGACGACCGCGGCGTGCGCGTGACGCTCACGCGTCATGGTCTGGAGGTCCTGCTGCGCGTAGGACAGTTGGAACGCCGGCTGGCCGCCCGCACGATCGAAGGGATGCCCGCTTCAGCCATGGCGCGCGCAATTCACGTACTGCAGGAGCTCAAACAGCGTCTCCAACAGAAGTCGCTCGAGGTCGTGCGCTGAGTCGGTATGCAGATGTGCGAATCTTTATGCAGCCCGCAGCGGTGCGCCGTCCGCCTGCCGGGACCTCACGTATCACTTCAATGGCTCTTATTAGACGTATTCTCTTCAACGGTTTATTTCGACGTTGTACCGCAGTAGCGTCGCCTCTTTCCGGCGGCAGATTGTTCGTTCCAGGCGCGCCAGTTTTCCACATCTCTTCCATCCGGTGCAATTGTGGATAACTCGGCGAACGGAGTCCCGACCATACGCCGCACCAAGATCGTCGCCACGCTCGGGCCGGCGACGGGCAACGCGTCAGCCATCGGCGCCCTGCTCGACGCGGGCGTCAACGTGCTCCGCATCAACGCCTCGCACGGCACCGCCGAGACGCGGGCCGAGTGGATCGCCGCGATTCGGAGGGTCGCCGCCAAGGCCGACCAGCCAGTTGCGGTGCTCCTCGACCTTCAGGGGCCACGCATCCGCGTGGGGGATCTTCCGGCTCCGCGTGAGCTCACCGCGGGCCAGCAGGTCGTTTTTGCTCCCGAGGAGATCGCGAGCGGAGACGAGCTGCCCACCACTTACGACCGTCTCGCCGCCGATGCGCGCGTCGGCTTGCGCATCCTGCTCAACGACGGCTTGCTGTCGGTGGAGGTCACCGGTGTTGACGCACCGCGCGTGCGGGGCCGGGTGGTCGACGGGGGGATTCTGACGGCGCACAAGGGCATGAACCTGCCCGGCGTGCAGGTCTCGGCACCGGCGCTGACCGAAAAGGACCGCGAGGACGTCCAGGACGCCGTGAAGGTGGGGGTGGACTACCTCGCGCTCTCGTTCGTCCGGCGTCCGGAAGACATCGCAGAGCTGCGGGGCCTCGTTCCCCCGACCATCAAGCTCGTCGCCAAGATTGAAAAGGCGACCGCACTGGACAATCTCGACAGGATCGTGGCGGTGTCCGACGCCGTCATGGTGGCGCGCGGTGACCTCGGCGTCGAGTTGCCGTTTGAGCAGGTGCCGCTGGTGCAGAAGCGGCTCATCAGCGAGGCGAATCACCAGGGCAAACCGGTCATCACGGCAACGCAGATGCTCGAGTCGATGGTCCACAACCCTCGTCCCACCCGCGCCGAGGCGTCCGATGTCGCCAACGCGATTCTCGACGGCACGGATGCGGTCATGCTGTCGGCGGAAACGGCCGTGGGGCAGTACGCGGTTGAAGCGGTGCGCGCGATGGACCGCATCATTCGGGAAATGGAGCGCCACCCGCTGCGGCAACGGGAAGAGCGCCGCGCGGCAGGCGCAGCCGTCCACACCGAAGACGCGATCGCCTGGGGCACGCACGCCGTGGCGCGCATGCTCAAGACGCCGCTGATCGTGAGCCTGACCAAGGGCGGCTTTACGGCGCGCAAGGTTGCTGCGCTGCGTCCCCCCGTGCCGATCCTCGCCGTCACCACCGAGCCGACGACGTACCGCCAGCTCGCGCTGGTGTGGGGCGTGATTCCCGTCCTGGTCGACCACGTGCCCGGCTACGACGCCATGCTGACCGTCGTGCGGGACCTCATTCTCAAGCGCAAGTACGCCAAATCAGGCGACTGCATCGTCATGACCGCGGGCGTTCCGTGGGATGTCTCCGGCAGCACCAACCTCATCAAGGTCGAGGTTGTGTGACGTGCGGTTGACCTTCCTCGGCACCGGCACGTCGTTCGGCGTGCCGCAGATTGGCTGCCGTTGCCCCACCTGTACATCCGCGGATCCGCGCGACCGGCGTACGCGCACCGCGGCATTGATCGAGACGAACGGAAAGCGACTCCTGATCGACACCCCGCCCGAGCTGCGGCTGCAGCTGCTCGCGGCGGGCGTCGATCACATCGATGCCGTGCTCTTTACGCACGCGCACGCCGATCATGTGCACGGCATCGACGACCTGCGCGCGCTCACGGTGCGCATGGGCGCGATGCTACCGGCGTACGGCTCGCGGGAAACGATGGCGGAGCTCGCCGCAAAGTTTCCCTACATCTTCGATCCCGCGATCGTCGTGGCCGAGGGAACGAGCAAGCCCGAGCTTGCGCCGCACGAGCTGGAGGCGGGGCGGACCGTGTCCATCGCTCGCGTGCCGGTGCTGCCGCTGGCGTTGCCGCACGGCAAGCATGAGGTCTTTGGGTATCGCGTCGGGCCAATCGCGTACCTTACGGACGTGAAGGTGATTCCCGAGAGTGTGATCGAGGTTCTGGGGGATCTGGACGTTCTGGTGCTCAACGCCCTCCTGTCGCGTCCCCATCCCTTGCACCTCTCCGTTTCAGAAGCGGTCACGGCGGCGCAACGCGTCGGAGCGCGCCGCACGTTCTTTACGCATCTCACGCACGAGAACACACACGCGGCGTTGGCGGCACAACTGCCTGCGGGCATCGCGCCCGCCTACGACGGGCTGGTTATCGACTTACCCGGGGCATAAATTCCGCCGCGAGGAGGAACGCAGCGCTCATGCTCAACGAATTCGACAATCCGGCGGTGCGCCAAGGTCCCAGGATGGACGCGTTGGTGCGGCGGGCGGTATTCGGCAGCGAGGACGAGAAGGCGCAGGCGCGGTGGATGATCTGGGAGATCGGCCAGCGTGCCGGTGTCCGGCCCGCCTCGATTCACGAGTTGTACATCGCGCGGGGTCGCGGCGAAGTGCCGGCGTTCACGACGCCGGCCATGAACGTCCGCATCCTCGCCTACGACACCGCCCGAGCGATCTTCCGCGCGGCGCAGCGGCTCGAGGCTGGCGCGATCATCTGCGAGATTGCGCGCAGCGAAATCGCCTACACGGACCAGCGGCCCGCCGAATACGTCGCGGTCATGACGGCTGCGGCGCTGCGCGAGGGATTCACCGGCCCACTGTTCATTCAGGGCGACCACGTCCAGGTCAATGCCAAGAAATACGCGGCTGATGCGGAGGCCGAGTTGAAGGCGTTGCGCGCGTTGATCGAGGAAGAGCTGCACGCCGGCTTCTACAACATCGACGTCGATACCTCGACCCTCGTCGATCTCTCCAAGCCCAATCTCGATGAGCAGCAGCGCACCAACTACGAGCGCGCGGCCGAGCTGACGAAGTTCATTCGCGACCGCGAGCCGGACGGCGTCACCGTCTCGGTGGGCGCGGAGATCGGTGAAGTCGGCGGTAAGAACAGCGACGTGCACGAGCTGAAGGCGTTCATGGAGGGGTACAACCGGACGCTGCAGCGGCTCGGCACCTCGCCCGGCATTTCGAAGATCTCCGTGCAGACCGGCACGAGTCACGGCGGTGTCGTGTTGCCCGACGGCTCGATTGCCAAAGTACAGCTCGACCTCGCCGCGCTGAAAGCGCTGTCGCACGACGCGCGCACCAAATACGGGCTCGGCGGCGCGGTGCAGCACGGCGCCTCGACGCTGCCGGCGGAAGCGTTCTCGCAGTTTCCGCAGTGCGAGGCGGTCGAGATCCACCTCGCCACGAACTTCCAGACTATCGTCATGGATCATCCCGCGCTGCCGCAGGACCTGCGCCGGGAAGTCAACGAGTGGGTCAAGCGGGAAGCGAAAGAGGAGTGGAAGAAGGGCGACACCGAAGAGCAGTTCATCTACAAGAGCCGCAAGAAGGCGATCGGTCCCTTCAAGCAGCGGTTCTGGGATCTGCCGGAGGATGTGCGCGCCAAGATCGGCGCCGACCTCGAAAAGACGTTCGCGTTCTTGTTCGAGCAGTTGCGCGTGAAGGGCACGCGGGCAGCGACCGATCGTCACGTCAGACCGAAGCTCGACTCCCATGCGGCGCCGCGGGCGGCGCTCGTGTCAGCGCCGGACGACGCGGAGGCGGGCGAATGAGCGAACGCAGCGGAGGGTTTGGCGCCTTCTTGTTGGGCATCGTGCTGGGTGCCGTGGCCGGGTTCGTGTTCGCGCCGACCGAAGGCGGCGAGACCACCCGGCGCAAAGTCTCGAAGGGCCTGCGTAACCTCAAAGAGCTCGCCGAGGACAAGGTGGACGAGGTGCGGGGGCTGCTGAAGGAAGCCGAAGCGGAAGCCGAGTCCGAAGAGGGAGAAGCAGACGAAGACGAGGAGGCGGAGATCACGACGCGTGAGCAGTTGCGTCGGCGCCTCGAGGCCGCGCGCCGCCGCCGCGCGCGTGCCGCCCGCCCGCCGGTGACCCCTCCGGCCGCCGAAGAGGAGGAAGAGCCTCTCGCGTGAACGGTGAAGGCGGCTGGCACCGCACGGTCACCGGCGTCATCCGGCGAACCCTCGAAGCCGCGTACGAAGACAACATCCCGTTCCTCGCCAGCGCCGTTTCCTTTGACATCCTCCTCACGACCATCCCGTTCGTGGGCCTCGTGCTGGCCGTCGTCGGCTACCTCGTCGAATACCAGTTTGCCATTCACCAGTTGAACGTCCACGAGCTGCTGCAGCGCTTCCTCCCCGAGTCCAGCGAGGGGAGCACGGACCGCTTCGGGTTCATCGAGCGCGCCCTGGGCGACTTGGTCGCGCGCCGTGGCAGGCTCACATTGCTGGCGGCGCCCCTGTTCCTGTGGTTCTCGACTCGTATGTTCGGGGGACTGCGTGCGGCGCTGAATGAGGTCTTCGATACGGAGGAGAACCGCTCCTGGCCGGTCGCCAAGCTCACCGATCTCGCGATGGTTTTCGTCGTCGGCGCGCTGTTTCTCGCGAACGCCTTCGCCTCGACGGGCAAGGGCGTCGACGCGCTGCTCGGCACGCTCCTGTTCAGCACGATCCTGTTCTTCCTGATCTTCAAATTCCTACCCAGCAGGCGCATCTACTGGCGCACCGGCCTCGTGGCCTCGGTGTTTTGCGCCGTCGGGTTCGAGGTCGCGAAGCGGTTGTACGCGCTGTACGTCTCGCACTTTGTCACCTTGGACCGCGCCGCCTCGAGCGCCAACCTGATCGCGGTGCTGTTGCTCCTGTTGTGGATCTACTACACGGCGTTCGTCTTTCTGCTGGGCGGCGAGGTGGCGGAGACGTACGATCTGATGCGCATGCGACGCCTGCAACGCGTGCGCCTCGGATGAATCCAGCCGCGATCGATCTTCGCTCCGACACGGTTACCAAGCCTTCCTCTGGCATGCGTCGCGCCATGGCGGAGGCCGAGGTCGGCGATGACGTCCTCGACGGCGATCCCACGACGCGGCGGCTGGAGCAGCGCGTGGCCGAGCTACTCGGCACCGAAGACGCGCTGTTCTTCCCGTCCGGCACGCAGGCGAACCAAACGGGCATCGCGCTGGTCACCGAACCGGGCACCGAGCTCCTGCTCGAAGCTGGCGCCCATCTGGTCCACTATGCGCTCGCCGGCGTCGCGGCACTCTCCGGAGTGCAGATCCGGCCGGTCACCACTGCCGATGGTCTGCTCACGGCCGAGCGCGTCCGCGCGGCGGTGCGGGCGCCATCACCGCATGTGCCGCGGGCCACGGCGCTGGCGATCGAAAACACGCACAATGCGGCCGGTGGGCGCGTGCTCGCGGTGGGTCCGATGGACGCCCTCGTGCGGACGGCGGGCGAGGCGCGGCTCCGAGTGCACCTGGACGGGGCGCGGCTCTGGAACGCCGCGGTCGCGGCGGGCGTACCGCCGGCCAGGCTCGCGCTAGGCGCGGACACCGTGATGGTGAGCCTCTCGAAGGGACTGGGCTGTCCCGTGGGGTCGTGCCTTGGTGTCAAAAAAGAACAGCGCCCCCGCGCCTGGGAGATACGCAAACGCCTCGGCGGCGGAATGCGGCAGTCGGGCATACTCGCTGCGGCGGGACTGTATGCCCTCGACAACAATCTCAGCCGGATCGGTGAGGACCACGAGAATGCCAAGCGCTTTGCCGATCTGCTATCCGGCCTTCCGGCGATCCAGCCCTCCGTTCCCGAGACCAACATCGTGATGGTCGATCTCCGGCGCGACCGCGATACCTCCGAAGGCGTGGCGGCGCGACTGGCGCAGGCCGGTGTGCGGTTGGTGCCGTTCGGGCCGCGCCGGCTGCGTGCCGTCACCCATCTCGACGTCACGCGGGCGGATGTTGAACGGGCCGCGGGCATCATTTTGGAGACGCTCGCGTGAGCAACCGGGTCGAGCCGAAACCCCAGCCGATGCCGCTGGATCGGGCGATCCTGTGGAATCCTCCGGCCGCGCCGGGGTCCACGAGCCCCGGAGGCCGTTCCTCCAGCCGCGCGCCCTATCCGATCTTCTTTCAGCAGGAAGCGGTCATCGCCCTGCAGGAGCATGTCAAGAGCTCGCCGACACAGGCGATCTTTGGATTTCTCATTGGCGATGTCTATCGCGATCCGGAAAACGGCGCGCTGTACACCGTCATCGATAAGATGCTGAAACTCAGCCAGGCGATATACGGCGATAAAACGGAAGTGGTCGTCTCCCGCCTGTGGGAACGCATGCAAGAGCAGCTGCGCAAGGCATCGGCATCGCTGCTCGGCTGGTATCACAGCCATCCGGGGCAGGGAGGCTTTCTCACCGCACACGACGTCGAGACGCACGAGAAGTTCTTCACCGAACCCTGGCAGGTCGCGATCCTGGTCGCCGCGGAAGCAGGTGGCGTCACCGGACGCTTCTTTCGCGCGACCCAGGGGAATAGTGACTGGCACAAGACACCGCTCGCATTTTACGAGCTGCTGCAGCCCGATTCGATCAAGCCCGACGGCAAGAAGCGGTCGTTCATCACGTGGAGGAATTACAAGCCGTACGGACCGACGCTGACGGGACCGAAGCCAGCGCCGAAGGTTACCCCGCCGCCACCCGAGGCAGAGGAGCCAGAGGAAGAGGAAGAAGCGGAAGAAACGGTCGCTGAAGCGGCGCCCGAACCGGAGAAGACGCAAGAGACCAGACCCGCGGCGAAGGGCGATCGCGGGTTCCGCATCATGCGCTCGAGTGCCGATGACATTCCCGTGATCAAGACCAGCGCGGACGATGAGCCCGCGGCTGCGGAGGCTCCGCCGCCCGAGCCCACGCCGCCCCCGCCACGCCGCGCACCGCCCCCCGCGGCGGCACATAAATCGACTGAGCTGCCGTGGGCGGTCACCCCGGAGTCGGTCGCGTCTATCCCGCCGCCACCGCTCGCCGCTCCCGCGCCACCTTCGGCACCGAGGCGCACCTCGAGCCCCAAGTTTCGGCTGCTCGGGCAGGAGGCCGAGAAGAAAACCGCGCCGAAACCGCGCCGCCGCAAACGCGCTGGACCGTGGCTCAAGCGGCTGACGATCTTCTTGTTTGTCGCTGCGGTCGGTGGTGGAGGCTATTGGTATTTCACGCACCGCAATCCGCGCGTGCCGCTGCCGTGGGCCGGCTGGTTCGATCACGCGAAGCAGTTCGTATCGAAGATGACGTCTCGGAAGTCACCACCGCCGCCACCGCCGCCCGTTGCCGCCCGGCGCCGCACTGACGCGAGCGCGTCTATCCCCCCAGCGCCGCGGCTCCCTCCCGCCGCGCCCGTGCCTGCCCCCGTCCCGCAGCCGGTGGCGCCAGCCTCCCCGTTTGCCCGGTTTGACCGGCTGAGCGACTCGCTGGCGCGCACACTCCGCAATTTTCAGGATCGCGCCGCGCTGTTCGCGACCGGCCGGATGGATTGCAACGGCCTGGCCAGTGGGCTGGTCGCGATCGAGAACCTGTGGATCGTCTACAACACCGAGCGTCGCGCCCGAATGGCGTCGTTCGATCAGCGTCGCGCGACGCAGGATCAAGCGATGTACGCAGCGGTCGACTCCGTTGAGAGCCGCTTCGAGCGCTCGGGATGCCCGCGGCCGTGAACATGCTGCTCGCCCTGCTCGTGGCGATGCAGGGCTCAGCGCCCCTCCGTAAAAGCGATCTGGTGCGACTGCTGTCGGGGGCGATGATGTCGTCCAACGAGTTGGTGGAACTGGTCAGCCGCAACTGTCTCACGTTTGATCCGACGGCGCGTGACCGCAATGATCTGCGGATGCTCGGTGCCGACGCGGCGATGCTCGCCGCAGTCGAGGGGTGTGCACGCCGCGCGGCTGCACGGCGCACCGTAGCGGTGGCGCCTCCCGTCCGTCGAGCGCCGTCGGCACCGCCGGCCACGCCACCGCCCCCACCGCCCCGACCGCCTCCACCGCCCGCACCTGCAGCGGCTCGTCAGTCATTCCGCGCCGCAATCGAACGCAGCGGGTTCGTTTCGGGCGGCGGGCAGCGCGGCACGGCCGGCACCCAACTCCCGCGCGCCGTTGTTTTCGAGGTGCGCGATTCGGCGGGAGCCCCGCTGCCCGCGCAGACGGTGGTGTTCACGGGGATCAACGCGCGCACGCTTCCGGCCACGGCCGCGACGGACGCCACAGGCCAAGTCCGCGTCGGCGTAACGCTGGGTGAGCGCGCCGGTCCAGCGACCGTGATTGGGTCGATCGGCGTGGTCGAGAAGCAGGTTGCGTTCAACGTCGCCGCGGGGCCGGCGGCGCAGCTCGTGGTGGTGTGCGGGCAGGGAAGCCTGTCCGGTCATTTCGCGATCCGGCCGGATAGCGAAATCGTACTGCGTGTCTCTGCGCAGGACGGCTTCGCGAATGCGTCACCGCTGCTCGGCCTGCGCGCCGCCGTTGCCGACGCCCGGGTCTTCCGCGTCGTGCACATCGCGCAAGACAGCGCGCTGGGGACGGTGACGCTGAAGCCCGATCAGCCGGGAACGACCATAGACTGCCGCTGAGGCGACGCTCCGGATAGATTTCCGGCGCCCCAGGTCCGCAGGCTTTCCGCTCGTGAACCGCGTCAGGCCCCCGCAGGGAGCAGCGCTAAGCGATGTCGGGATTCGTTGCGGGTGCCTGGGGCATTCTACTGCTCCACGGTTAACGGGAAACGGTCTACCGATGCACCGCGGTTAACGGTGTGCAGTCTAACCGACTAGATTTCGCCACAATGATTGCTCTGGCTCGCAAATACCTCATTGCGCAGGACCATGTCGCCGCCGCGCTTCGGGGTGCGGTCGCGCAGGGGCGCGTTGCGCACGGCTACCTCTTCGCCGGCCCGCGCGGTGTCGGGAAGACGACCGCCGCGCGGATTCTGGCGATGGCGCTGAACTGCGAGCGGCGCAAGCCTGGGGATGGCGGTGAACCGTGTGGGGAGTGCGACGCCTGCCGCCGCATTTGGACCGGCGCGGTCAATCTCGATGTCGTCGAGCTCGACGCCGCCTCTAATCGCGGCGTGGACGATGCGCGCGACCTGCGCGAGCGGGCGATGTACGCCGCCAGCACCGAATCGGGCTCCAAGGTCTACATCGTCGACGAGGCGCACATGCTCACGCGCGAGGCGTGGAACGCGCTCCTCAAGATTCTTGAGGAGCCACCACCGCGCGTCGTCTTCGTGTTTGCGACTACGGAGCCGCAGAAGATCGCCAACACCGCCGCGCCGATCTTGTCGCGGCTGCAACGGTTTGATTTCCGGCGTATCGGCCCGCACGCGATCGTCGCGCGGCTGCAGGATGTGACGCACGCCGAAAAGCTGCAGGTCGAGGACGACGCCCTCCATCTCATTGCGCGCACGGCCAACGGCGGCATGCGCGACGCGCTGTCCATGCTCGATCAGGTGCTCTCCTTCGGCGAAGGGCCGGTGACGGCCGCACGCGTGCGCGAAGTGCTGGGACTGATTCCCGACGAGCTGTACAGCGAAATGCTACGCGTCATCGTAGAACACGACTCGGGGGCCGTCTTCCCGCTGGTGGAGCGACTGCTTGACGCGGGCGCGGACCTCGGCGAGTTCGTGAACGGCGCCGCCGAGACGCTCCGCGCGCTGCTGCTGGTCGGCGTCGGCGGCCAACCGGAAGGGCTCACGGAAGGGCTGCTGGCGGTGGTGCACGAATACGCTCCACGGCTGCCCCCCTCCGATATCGTCCGACTGCTAACAATTCTCAGCGAGTCCGAAGAGCGGCTGAGCCGCAGTGCCAATCAGCGGCTGCTCGTCGAAGTCTTGTTGCTGAGATGGGCGATGCTTGATCGGACGGTCGACCTATCGGAGGTCATCGACGCGTTGAAAGAGGGGAAGGGGGACGGGGGACGGGGGACGGGTGCACCATCGCAGGCACCGTCACAGCCCTCAACACCCGTCCCTCCTCGCGCGTCCCCCGTCCCCGGAAAGAAACTCGAACCGACTCTCGACAACGTCCGCTCGGATTGCCCAACTCGTCGGTCGCTACATCAGCGAAGCACCGCGCATCAGAATCGTCGAGCCTGGCGCCGCCCGGACCGCTGGCTCCCCACCGCCGCGCATCACCGCCGAGGGGGCTAATGCGGAGCGCCTCAAGAGCCTGCGCGCCAAGGATCCGACCCTGAGCGCGGCCGTGGACGCATTAGATTTGGAGCTGCTCGAGTAGCAAGCTTGCCAACAGTGCCGCATGGGGTAACTTTCGACATATGGCGGATTTATCTAGCCTGCTCCAGCTCTCCCAGCAGATGCAGGGGCGGCTTACCGAGATCCAGACGCAGTTGGCGCAGCAGACTTTGACGGTGTCGGCCGGTGGCGGCATGGTCCAGGCCACCGTCGATGGGCGGGGGCACATTCGCGGCATCAAGATCGATCCCGAGGCGGTGAAGCAGGGGGATATCGAGATGCTCGAAGATCTGGTGCTGGCCGCCGTGGCGGAGGCGCAGAAGCGCGCGGCCGAGTTGTATCAGGCCGAGGTGCGAAAGCTGGCGTCGGGTCTGCCCTTCCCATTCCAGCTGCCGCTGTAGGCCCCGCGGCCCGCTCCGTGTCCGCCATCGACGAGCTCGTGGCGGAGCTCGCGAAGCTCCCCGGCATCGGGCGCAAGACCGCTCAACGGCTCACGTTCTATTTGCTGAAGCAGCCCGCGGAAACCGCGGAGCGGCTGGCGGAGGCGATCCGGCGCGTCCGCGGGACGGTCATGGCGTGTGGCGTGTGCGGGAACCTCTCGGACGAGGATCCCTGCCCGATCTGCCGCGACCCTCGGCGTGATGCGGCCTTGCTCTGCGTGGTCGAGGAGTCGGGCGATGTCAGCGCGATCGAGCGCGCCGGCCGCTACCGCGGCCGCTATCATGTTTTGGGGGGCCGAATCTCGCCCCTGGATGGCATTGGACCCGATGAGCTGCATTTCGAGCGGCTCGTCGCGCGGTTGACGAACGGCTCGGAGGTGCGTGAGGTTATCGTCGCCACGAATCCCTCGATGGAGGGGGAGGCGACCGCCACGTATCTCCAGCAGCTCCTCAAGCCGATCGGCGTGCGGGTCACGCGGATCGCCCGGGGTCTGCCGGTGGGTGGCGACCTGGAGTATGCCGATGCGGTAACCATCGCTCAGGCGCTGGCGGCACGGCGCGAGATGTCGGAGACCGACTAGACCTCTAGGAGGCGCATGGCCGGGGCCGCAAGCTGGTCTTTCAACGAGAACGACTTCAAGCAAATCCAGACGTACCTGCAGGCGTTCCTCCGCGATTCGAACGCCCGCTGTGCGCTGCTCGTCGACCGCAACGGCCAGCTCGTCGCCACCGTCGGGGAAACGCCCCGGTTCGATCCCACCGCCTTCGCCTCACTCACCGCCGCCGATTTCAGCGCCAACGATCAGCTCGCGAAAATGATCGGCGAGGCCGAGTTCGCCTCGCTCGTGCATCAGGGGGAGCGCGAGTCGATGTTCCTCGCGGATGTGGCCAAGCGCGTGATCCTCGTGGTGCTGTTCGATCAGCGCGCGACGCTGGGGCTCGTGAAGCTCAAGGCGAAAGGGGCGGTCGAAAACCTCAACAAGGTGTTCGAGGAGATGTTCAATCGGGTCGGCACGGGCCAGGCGCAGAAAGGCCTGCTCGAAGGGGCAGAGGACGAAATTGACAAACTCTTTGGATAGAGGGACGCGCCCATGTCGATGATCAACTACGCGTCCCGCGAGATCAACTGCAAGCTCGTCTACTACGGACCGGGCCTAGGGGGCAAGACGACCAACCTGGAGCACATTTACGGGAAGGTCTCGCCGAACACGCGTGGCAAAATGATTTCGCTCGCCACCGAAACCGAGCGCACGCTCTTCTTTGACTTTCTCCCCGTCGATCTCGGTACGATTCGCGGTTTCAAGACGCGATTCCATCTCTACACTGTCCCGGGCCAGGTCTATTACAACGCCAGCCGTAAGCTCATTCTCAAAGGCGTGGATGGGATCGTGTTCGTTGCCGACAGCCAGATCGAGCGCATGGAAGCGAACGTCGAGTCGATGCAGAACTTGTACGACAACATGGCGGAGTACGGCTACGACCTCACCAAGATCCCGTTTGTGATTCAGTACAACAAGCGCGACCTCCCCAATGCTGCACCGATCAAGGATCTCCAGGCGTCGCTGAATCCCGGCTGGCCGGTCGAGGACGGGGCCCGGCAGAAGCAGACGCCCGATCTGGCTCATCCGGGGGAGAACCTCGTCGAGAAGGTCGGCGCTGACTGGCTCGGCAAGGCGTCATATCATGAGGCCGTGGCAGTCCGCGGTGACGGCGTATTCGACACGCTGAAAGCGGTGAGCAAGCTCGTCCTCAAGACCCTGAGCTGAAAGCCAGCTCGATGCGGTGGACTCTGCCGAACATCATCACGCTGGCGCGCATCTGCCTCACGCCCGTCATCGCGCTGCTTCCCTTCATCCAGGGATACTGGCCCAAAGTCATCGCGTTCGTCGTGTTCCTGATCGCCGCGTTCTCCGACCTGGTCGACGGCTATCTCGCCCGCCGCTACGGCACGATCAGCGAGCTCGGGATGCTGCTCGATCCGATCGCCGACAAGCTGCTCTTGTTCGCCACGCTGATTCCCATCTTCTGGATGACGCGGCACCCGACGATCCTCGTGGACTACCGCATCAAGTGGTGGGGCAGCTTTCCGGTGTGGGTGGCGCTCCTGCTCGTGGGGCGCGAGGTCCTTATCACCGCCTTCCGTTTCTTCGCCAAACGCCGCGGCGTCGTGATGTGCTGACCATCTACTCCCTCCTCGTCTACCTCTACCGCTACCGGGCACTCCTCAAAGTCGGCAAGTGAAGCTCGAAGTCGTCACGATCGGCACCGAGCTGCTGCTGGGGCAAATCATCGACACGAATGCCGCCGAGCTCGGCCGGGCGCTGGCCGGCGCCGGCGTGGAAGTCGTTCGGCACATCTCGGTCGCCGATCGTCCGGAGGCCATCCGCGCCGCGGTGGCGGAGGCGCTGGATCGCACCGGATTCGTCCTCACGACCGGCGGCCTCGGCCCCACGCGCGACGACATCACGAAGCGGGAAGTTGCCCGCCTGTTCGGCAAAACCCTCGAGCTCGACCCCGCCGTATTGCGCGCACTCGAAGAGCGCTTCCGTCGCCTCGGCCGCGTTATGCCCGCGATCAATCGCACCCAGGCCGAAGTCCCGGCCGGTGCGACGGTGCTCCCGAACCCGAGGGGCACCGCTCCGGGGCTGTGGGTGGAGGATCGCGGCCGCGTCGTCGTGATGTTGCCGGGCGTCCCGTCAGAGATGCGCGGGCTGCTCGCCGAGGAGGTGCTGCCACGGCTCGCGCAACGAACTGCGGGAACGGTGGTTCGCTCGCGGACCGTGCGTACGACCGGCATCGCGGAGTCGGCGCTGGCCGAGCGCGTCGGGCCGATTGAAACGGAGATCGCGCCCCTCACGCTGGCGTACCTGCCATCCACGGACGGCGTGGAGCTGCGGGTGACGGCGTGGGGACTGCGCGCGGAGGAGGCGGAGAGCCGGCTCGCGACGGTAACGCGGCAACTGCGCGAGCGCGCGGGTGAACATTATTACGGTGAAGACGGCGCAGACCTCGCGGCGGTCGTTCTCGATCAGCTCCGCGCGCGTCGCGCGCGACTCGTCGTTGCCGAATCGTGCACCGGCGGCCTCGTGAGCGGCCGGATCACCGCCGTCCCGGGTGCCTCCGACGTCTTCATCGGTGCGGTCGTCGCCTACGACAACGTCGTCAAGAGCGGCATGCTCGATGTCCTGCCCGAGCTGCTCGAAACGCATGGGGCGGTATCGGAGCCAGTCGTTCGCGCGATGGCCGAGGGCGTGCAACGGCAGTTCGCGGTCGACGCGGCGATCGCGGTTACGGGAATCGCCGGCCCCACCGGCGGCACGGCCGACAAGCCGGTGGGAACGGTGTGGCTCGCGGCGCGCCATGGATCCGAGACCCGGGCGCTGAAACGCATCTTGCCGGGCGATCGCGGGGAGATCCGCGCGCGCGCCGCGCAAGCCGCACTCGATCTCCTGCGACGTCTGCTCGCCGGTCTCTAATGAACCGCATCAACGCGCCCGATGGGACACCGCTCGTGTATGATGCGTACGAGCCACCACGGCCGACCGTCGCCGTGCTCTTCCTGCACGACTGGAATCCGCAGCCGCCGGAAAGCGCAGTGCAGTTCGCGGAGACTGGCGCGCGGCTCGAGCACGCGGGGTTCGCGACCTACGTCCTCGATCAGCGAGGCCACGGCCGCTCCGGCGGCCGCCGCGGGCATCTGTCGCGCTTCAGCCAGCTGCTCGGTGACCTGCAAGCGTTCCGTCGCGCGGTGCGCCGCCGTCAGGACATCCCGCAGGTCTTGGTGGGTCACGGATTCGGGGGACTCATCGTGCTGCGCTACCTGGAGACGCAGCCGGGCGAGCCGCCCGCCGCTGCGGTCGTCGCGTCTCCCTGGCTCGCTTCCCGCCTTCGTCCTGCAGCCTGGAAGCTGTTTGCGGCAAAGCTCGCCGACCTCTGGCCCGCGCTGCCGACCGGACGCGGTGCGGCGTTCATGACCGCGGGAGCGCGGGCGGAGCTGCAATGGGCGCAACGAGCCGATGCTGTTGTTATTGGGCGAGACGGACGAGGTGATCGATGCCAGCGCAGTCCGCGGCTTCGCCGGGCAACTCGGGTCGCGAGCAACCCTGCTCGCCTATCCGCATCTCGGTCACGAGCTCCTCGAGGACTCGCAGGTCCTTACAGAATTGACGGGCTTCGTCGCGGAGTTTCGTTCGTTCGATCGTCATCCAAAGCACGACTAATCGGTGGCACAGCGTAGGATTGGGGCCCGCTTTCCAGACGAGGAGCCCCTGGGTATCTTGTTGTCAGACCGAAAGTTCCAAATTCATGACCCATAAACGTCAAACTGTTCCTCCTCGCGCCCCTGCGCTGGATTCCGATAGTGGAGCGCCGGTGCAGAATGTGGCGCCTACTGAGGGCGCGACCACGGCGCCTGCGCCGCCGGCGGCTGAACAGTCTGAAGTCGAGGCGTGGAAGGATCGCCACCTGCGACTTGCCGCCGAATACGACAACTTCCGCAAGCGCACGACCAAGGAGCGGGCCGAGGTGTGGGGGCGCGCGCAGGCGGAGCTCGTGTCGCGGCTCGCCGACGCTCTCGACGACCTGTCCCGGTTTGCCCACATCGAGCCGGCAGAAATTGACTCGAAGACGCTACACGAGGGCATCGACCTGGTGGAGCGCAAGGTCTGGAAGGAGCTCGAGGCTGCCGGTTTCACGCGGATCGATCAGGCCGGCGTGCCGTTCGATCCCAACGTGCATGAGGCGGTCACGACCCAGCCTGCCACGAAACCGGAGCAGGATCACACCGTAGGCCAGGTGGTGCAGTGCAACCCGGTTACAAGATGCGGGATACACTGCTGCGGCCGGCACGGGTCGTCGTGCTGACCTGGCAGGGACAGTAATGGCGGCACCGCGCGACTACTATCAGGTGTTGGGAGTCGCCGAAACCGCCACGACGGACGAAATCAAGAAAGCATTTCGGCGGCTGGCCAAGCAGTTTCATCCCGATCGCAACCCCAACAATCCGCAGGCGGCCGAGCGCTTCAAGGAGATCAACGAAGCACACGACGTGCTGAGTGACACCGAGAAGCGCAAGAAATACGATCAGCTGCGCCGCTACGGTGCCTTTGCGGGCGCCGGTGGGTTTGGGGGTGCGGGTGGTGGTGCACGCCGCGGTCGCACCGCCCCGCAGGACAGTGGCGACTTCGACCTCTCGGACTTCGGCGGCCTCGGCGACATTTTCTCGTCGATTTTCGGCCGCCGCGGCACCGGGGGGGGCCGTGAGGCCGAACCGGAAGAGACCGAGACCGAGGTCACGATCCCATTCCGCACCGCCGCGCTCGGCGGGACGGTACCGATCACGCTCGCCATGTCC
>WNGD01002340.1_pt1 | contig 19785 bp, 14 predicted proteins | sample 5400671 | NCBI WGS metagenome assembly WNGD01 (sample SAMN13153369, study PRJNA577476) | soil metagenome | isolation source: 40 cm soil or saprolite under grassland replicate 2 | place: USA:California | collected 2016-06-15 | reverse complement strand
GTCCGACTGAGCTAATAATGCCATTCGTTACTGTTTGAGTGATGCCCAATGGGTTGCCAATCGCCAGCACTTCTTGTCCTACCTGTAACTTCGAAGAGTCACCGAGTGTTATCACGGTCAGGCCAGAAGACGGCGGGGTGATCTTCAAGACAGCAAGATCATCGGCAGGATCTGTTCCTACTAGTTGAGCTTGCAGCTTAGTGCCATCGTAGAGTACAACTTCTATACTTTGAGAGCCATCGACCACGTGATTGTTGGTGACAATGTAGCCACGACGGTCGATTATGACACCAGAACCAAGTGCGCTGCCATTGGAAGTAGAAACGTTTACCTGTACGACTGCGGGGCGCACTTTCGCAACCACCGCTTCACGTACCGCCTCTATATTGTTTCCAGTGAGTGACGGAGCGGTTGTTGCAGAACCTGCGCCGGACTGTGCTACTGCCGTATTTGTACTTGCGTTACCAGTCCTGCCGAATTGCCAGCCGGCAAACAAGCCAACGCCCAGGACTACTGCGAGTAGCAGCGTCAGAGCAACGATAGCGCCTGTGCGTACTCTGCCAGTAGAGCGCCTGGGACTTACAGGCGGCCTTGGCTCAGGTGCATCCTGGTATGTCATGGGTGCCGGTTGAGTGGGAACCTGATATGGTAACGGCGTTTGATTCTCCACATAAAGATCTTGCATTGTTTTAAGCCTCCAACTTAAGTCTATTATTGTTTACGTTTTTGTTTCATAGAAAGAGACAACTTTCTTCTTTAGTTAGTGTAGCCTGTCATTATCAGGAAACTTACAGGAAAGTGTAAATTGTCTGTAAGAACTTAGCTGTTGCTCTGGGTTAGAACTATAGACTTTTCTTACAAAAACTTTACAATTTCCGAGGACTTTTTTGATCTTTCACCGATATGCTGTATGATATATAGCGATAAACTGTGAGGTTTATATCAGGAGGGTTAGTCTCCCACATACTACGCACTAATATTACAAAATCGAAATGGATAGGTACATTCTAAATATGAAAATATTGATTATTGAAGATGAAGCAAATATTGCACAACTTATCCGGCTCTACCTGGAGCAGGCTAATTTTGAGGTATTGACGGCCAGCGATGGGGCAGCAGGATTAGAACTGCATGCACGCGAACGTCCCGACCTGGTAATTCTCGACCTGATGCTGCCAGTGATGGACGGTATGGAAGTGTGCCGCCGCATCCGTGCCTGGGCGAATACGCCCATTCTAATGCTCACAGCTCGCCAGGGAGAAGAAGACCGTATTGCGGGGCTGGAATTGGGAGCGGATGACTACCTCGTCAAACCATTTAGCCCACGCGAAGTTGTAAGCCGTGTCAAAGCTATACTCCGCCGAAGCTCACGCGTGGATGATTTACATTCCGAGGAAGCAAATGCGCCGGTAGAAGCTGTAGGAGTGCGCCAGGGGGAGACCTTTTCAACAGGTGCTTCACACAAAGGGAACCAGGCAGCAACTTCTGGATTTCCGGACAAAGACGTAGGAAATGCTGGGAAGGCTTCAGAAGAACTGCGCTTCGGCAGTCTGTATATTAACATTCCAGCAAGGCGAGTCGAAGTCAATGAGAAGTACGTTACATTGACGGCAAAGGAATTTGATCTTCTCGTTACACTTGCTTCCGCCCCCGGGCGTGTGTTCACCCGTGAGACCCTGCTGGAGCACATCTGGGGGTATACATTCCTCGGTGATGGACGAACAGTAGATGTACATATTGGTACGCTGCGTAAGAAGTTAGAGTCTGCCGGAGGTAGTGGGACTCCTCATCTAATCAAAACAGTGTGGGGTTTGGGCTACAAGTTTGATCCTGAGGAGCACTAAGAAAGGATCTGGGCCGTGGGTATAAGTGCCTCTCGCCCGGTGTTCAGTTTGCGAGCAAAGCTGGTCTTGAGCTACCTGGCTGTTGCATTGGGCGCGATTCTCTTGCTCGCAATCGTTGTCTCCCTGGCAATACAAAACTACTTCAATAACACCCAGCGCGACCAACTCCGAGCAAATGCCGAGCTCGTTGCACAGCAGATTGGTCAGATCTATAGGCGCGATGGCGAAAACTGGGATAATATGCTGCCAATTCGCCTCCTCGGTGCAGAAGCTTATGTCGTGGTGGATACGGCTGGCCACGTACGCAGCGCCCCTCCCCTGGATGTTAGCGGCGATCCGGCTTTCAGGCAGGCACTGCAGCAGGCATTGCAAGGACAGGAAGTGCCCGGGAACCGGCAAGTCACGACAGATGATGGGGACACAGTTACAGAACTATATATCAGCACGCCCTTGTATGACGGCGGGCAGGCGAGCGGTTCTCGGATTGGGGCATTGTTGCTTATTGAGCCGGTGCGTTACCCACAGGGCTTTTCTCCCTACGTGTTTCTGGCTAATGTTGACCAGGCAATCCTTATCGCCGGCATCGCCATCGCAATTATCGTGATTATCCTCAGTTTTCTACTGGCACGCCGCTTAACTCAACCGTTGACATCGCTTACGCTTGTCGCTGAGCAGGTGAAAGGGGGAGATTACGCTCAACGAGTCGATGCCCCTAAAAGCCAGGATGAACTTGGGAGGTTGGCATCGACTTTTAACGCCATGGCAGACAAAATCGAGTCTGACGTTAATGAATTGCGCCGCCAGGATCAGATACGGCGGGAAATGATTGCCAATATTGCGCATGATCTTGTCACGCCGCTGACGGCTATCCAGGGGTTTAGTGAGGCGCTTGCAGACGAAGTGATTTCTGATCCAAAAGCACGGCAGGAGACGGCACAACTGATTGGTCGCGAAGTCCAGCGTTTGCGCCGCCTGGTCAGTGATATGCAGCAGATGACATCGCTAGAGTCTGGCCGATTACAACTCGACAGGGAGCCGCTGGACTTGCATGAGCTGGTTGATGAAGTTCTGGCAGTTATAGGAACGGATTGTGTGCAGGCGGGTATTTCCCTATACAATGAGATTGCACCAATGACACCAGCGGTGCTTGCTGACAGCGATCGCATGGCACAGGTGTTTCTGAATCTGCTGGACAACGCCAGGCGCTACACACCTGCTGGTGGCAGCATTACGATTGGAGCCAGGGTAGAAAGGGATGCCAGGGCCAAGTGGCTAAGTGTGTGGGTAAGCGATACGGGGACTGGAATCAGCGCCAACGAACTTCCTTACATTTTTGATCGCTTTTTCCGCATTGACCGGGCGCGTACAGGCGTGAATGGTGGCAGTGGCCTTGGCCTTGCCATCGTCAAGGCGATTATCACGGCGCATGGAGGAACAATCCACGCGGAAAGCACTCCGGGTCAAGGCACGTGTATCACGTTTACGGTGCCGCTAGCACAGGGTTGATGCCAGTACGGGGAAGTCATTATTGCCGCTTTCCCTCGACAATCGGTTACTGCTATGTTACACTTCGATTGAGAATGATAGGTGGGAGAGAAGAGTAGCTATAGGCTGCTTGCATCGTTTTGTGTACTAAATCCATGACCAGGTCAATTTTTATGACGGTCCACCAGCGGATAAATGCAAAGGAACTGCTATGCGTAGCAAACTCTTACTAATGCTCCTCTTAGTCATATTCGCACTTGCAGCCTGCGGTAGCAACCAGAGCCAGAACCGAACTTCTTCTCAAGCAGTAACAAAAGCCGCGACGTGCCAGTCAAGTATCTCGATAGGTTCAAGCACTACTTCTAACACTTCATCGCAACAGGTGGCACCACGGCACATGGACATGGGACCGCATATGAAAATGACTTCATACCGACCGGTTGCGCAGGCTGATATTGCAAGCATCGAGGCAATCGTGCAGAACGCGCATGTTTGTTTTGACAAGTACAAGGATTACCATCTTGCACTACAAGATGGCTACCGGATTTTCGCCCCCAATGTGCCTCAGGATATCTATCACTTTGCAAATGTACAGAACTTTTCTGATGCTCAAACGACGTTTGACCTGGCGCATCCTTCGGCTCTACTGTATAAGAAGGTAGTCAATGGCTACCAATTTGTAGGCGTGATGTATAGCGCACCAGCAGATATCAGTGAAGACCAATTAAATGCACGCATACCGCTGAGCGTAGCGCCGTGGCATTTACATGTGAATATCTGCTTACCTTCAGGAGACGCGGGGCAAACGCTGTTTAATGCTAACTCGCTGTTCGGCTTAGCTGGCACGATTACGACAAAGGCACAGTGCTCAAAAGTAGGCGGCACCTTCTATGCATCAATGTATGGCTGGATGGTGCATATCCCGCTATTCGGGTCTGTGGGAGCGGGAGTAGGAACAGCTTAAGCTTAGCTGTTGCTTATCGTACTCACATTTTCAAAACCGTGACGGGCCGCGCCAAGTAGTGCAACGTCGGGATTAAGAATGACGTGGACTGGTATACGAGCAAGCATTTGAGTAAAGCGTCCTTTATGTGTAAACGCTTGCATGAAGCGCTCATCCACCAGATAGGAGAAGATGCGCAGGGGGATACCACCACCAAGGAAGACGCCACCAGTTGCCAGTACTTTGAGCGCAAGGTTGCCTGCTTCAGCACCGAGGATGGAGACGAAAGCATTGAGTGTAGCAACACATAGGTCGCATGCCTTTTCTTTATCGAGGGCATTGTTGATGATGATTGGCGTCCAGTCTCGTGTTGCAGCCAGTTGCTCGGCCAACCACGGCGGCTCTTCAGCGTAGCCAGTGTTTTTGAGAAAGGCGTAAATGTTAGGCAAGCCTTTACCAGAGCAAACACGCTCGAAGCTCACATGCGGAAAGCGAGTCATGAGGTAGCGCAGGAGTTCAATTTCAAAGGAGTTGGTGGGTGCAAAATCGGCATGACCGCCCTCTGTGCTATGGGCATGATAATGCGAGCCATCCAAGGTGAGAAAGGCTTCACCAAGGCCAGTGCCTGGTGCAATTACGGCGATTGCTCCTCCAGAGATAGGTTGGCCTTCGTTCAGGGTATGCAGGTCTTGCGATTCCAGGAAAGGGACGGTGAGGGCGATAGCATCCAAATCGTTCAGCAGGCGAACAGATGGAATCTGTAATGCCTGCTGAAGCTGCGTCTCCTCTATCACCCAGGGCAAGTTTGTGATGGTGGCCCGACCATCGACTACTGGACCAGCTACACCAAAGCTGGCCTGGTCTACAGAAAAATCGTGCTGCGCCAGAAATTCCCGCACAACTACTTCCAGGCTGGGATAATTTGCGCTGGGGAATGTAGCTTCGGCATGGGACACACGCCATCCTGTTTTGGCAGAGAAAACAGCCAGATGTACCTTGGTTCCACCAATATCACCAGCCAGTAGCATTTAGTTCTTCTCCTTTGAAAGAGGGATTGTCAGGATATAATGGTATTTTAGCTTCATAGATAATGGTAGTCGATGCGGCATTTCTGATACGCTAAATCTCAGCTTATTATAATACATTATACTTTAGACAGGCTATTGTCATTGAGTGTTGATTTGTAACGAATCGGGGGGAGCCGAGACGATACAATCAAGGCATGAAAACATAACAGATAGGAGAAATACATGGCCATACAACAGTATGATGCAATCGTAATAGGGGCAGGCCAGGGGGGAGGACCACTCTCGACGGCGATGGCGAAAGCGGGTTGGAAAACTGCCATTATTGAGCGAGTGCACGTGGGGGGCACCTGCATAAACGAGGGCTGCACCCCTACCAAAACAATGGTCGCCAGTGCGCGTGTAGCTTACCTTGCAAGAAGAGCAGCTGACTATGGTGTGCATACCGGCCCGGTGTCAGTGGACATGCAGGTGGTAAGGAAGCGCAAACGTGATATCGTTGCTAGCTTTCGCAACAGCAGTCAGCAGCGTATCGAGAGCACAGAAGGTGTCGATCTCTTGATAGGAGAAGCTCGCTTTATCGAGCCGAAGGTGCTTGAGGTCCACTTCAACAACGGCGAAATGCGCACGTTAACCGCCAGAAGTATTTTCATCAATGCTGGGGATCGCCCGGCTAAGCCGTCTATAGAAGGTATAGAGAGCGTGCCAACACTGGACTCGACATCGATTATGGAATTGGATACCGTGCCGGAGCACCTACTGATTGTAGGAGGCGGCTATGTTGGGCTGGAATTCGGGCAGATGTTCCATCGTTTTGGGAGCAAGGTGACGATTATACAACGTGGTGCCCATTTGCTGGCACGCGAAGACAATGATGTGGCTGATGAAGTCGCTAAGATTTTGCGCGAGGACGGTATAGAAGTATTACTAGAGACAAGTACCTTACACGCAGGACAAGCTTCGGATGGCAGTATCCAGCTAACCGTGCGAACTCCAGATGGAGAACGCACTTTATCAGGATCGCATTTGCTCGTGGCAGCAGGAAGGGTACCCAATACTGACTGGCTCAATCTTGAAGCGACAGGAGTGCAAACTGATAAACGCGGTTATATCCAGGTGAATGAGCGCCTGGAAACAAATGTAGCCGGTATCTATGCGCTGGGAGACGTCAAGGGAGGGCCGGCTTTTACGCATATCTCCTATGATGATTTTCGTATTATTCGCAGCAACTTGCTAGAGCACGAGAACGCGAGCATACACGATCGCCTGGTGCCTTACACCGTGTTCATTGACCCACAATTGGGACGTGTAGGGCTGAGTGAGTCGGAGGCGCGCAGTACAGGTCGCGCTATACGTGTAGCAAAGATGCCAATGAATTACGTAGCGAGAGCGTTAGAAGTGGATGAGCCACGCGGGTTCATCAAAGCTATAGTAGACGCTGAAAGTGGGCAGATTCTGGGATGTGCTGTCCTGGGGATTGAGGGCGGCGAGATTATGGCAATCCTGGAAGTGGCGATGCTAGGCAAGTTATCCTATACAGTGCTGCGTGAGGCTGTTTTTGCCCATCCGACTCTGGCGGAGTCACTGAACAATTTGTTTACAATGTTCGATCAATAGAATGTGAGAGAAGTAGGGGTTGTGACGAGCCCATTTTCGGGATATGGAGACCTGACGAAGGCAAAGCCCCCGCCAGGGACTTCACTTGACTCTATAATGAAGCTGAAGTATACTTCCTTGCGGTTGATAAGTTATCAACCAGACATGGACACTAAACCGTAGAGCGCCTGTCTAGCTCGAAGGTAGGGGTCAATGAGCGAAGGAATGTATGAGGCTGAATATCCATCGGATATAGCAGCAGTTCAGCAAAATATCACAGGTGCTCAACATGCCGGCAGTGTAATATCTGCAGATGACCTGCGAATAGTTGAAGCATTGCGAAGTGGCCAGGAAGCCGCTTTTGTCTCGCTGATTGATCGATATCATGCCTCGATGCTGCGACTGGCGATGGCATTTATCTCATCGCAGGCAGTGGCGGAGGAGGTAGTCCAGGAGGCCTGGATGGGTGTACTTCAGGGACTCAATCGCTTTGAGGGGCGGTCTTCGTTAAAGACCTGGATTTTCCGTATTCTCACCAACTGTGCAAAAACCCATGCGCAGCGCGAAGGGCGCAGTGTACCATTTTCCTCGCTGCCAGAGTTCAATTCTGATCTTCCCGAACCCGCAGTTGACCCTGAGCGATTCAGGGGACCAGATCAACAATGGCCAGGCCACTGGATTTCGTTCCCCCGCAGTTGGGATGAAATGCCCGAGGAACGTATCCTTTCGCAGGAAACCCTCGCACACATTCAGGAAGCAATCGACGACCTGCCGGCGGGTCAGCGCGAGGTGATTACCCTTCGCGATATCGAGGGCTGGGCCTCAGATGAGACTTGTATCTTGCTCGGCGTTTCTGAGGCGAACCAGCGAGTGCTGTTGCACCGTGCGCGTTCCAGGGTACGGCGTGCGCTAGAGAAATACCTCGAGGAAGAGTAGGCCCAGCATGATGAACCTGAACAAGGATGAGTTAAGCTGTCAGGAAGTTGTAGAACTCGTTACCGACTATCTCGAGCAAGCTCTGCTGCCAGATACGCTGGCGAAATTCGAAGAGCATGTTGCGGAATGTTCTGGCTGTGATACTTATATCGAACAGGTACAGCAAACAATCAGGATGCTGCGAAAACTAGCCGAACAGCCACTGTTTCCTGAAACGAAGGAAGAACTGCTTGAGGTATTCCGGAATTGGAAGCAGGCATGAGCATTCCCTCCAAAGACGTCTCTCAGATTTCCTGGTATGCCACAGAATAGAACCGCTTCATGTCATGTTCAAACACCCTTGACCTCACTACTCTACGCCCATGCCAATAACGCTATATGGGTCCAAACGATCCCTCTACAGGCCAGCAGCAGATACACGTTTCACAAATCTAGCAGGATGTCCAGTTACTTGCTACCTTTAATGCAAAATCGCACAAATAAGTACGAGAGTGGAACCTGCTTATGAGTGGGATGTCAGGCTATGTTACTTGACATAGCTCTACAACTAAGGCATAATTCATACAATGAAAATACGGAAGTACCAGATGGCCTTCTTGGGAGCACTTCCTTTCCCAATTGTTTCTGGGGAATACTCAGTCTGAACAGTTAGATGGCTGTCCTTTCACAAACAGATCATAAGGAGGCAAAATGAACAGCTCCACACAAGTTCTTGTGATAGGAGGAGGACCAGCCGGCTCAACTACTGCTACTTTGCTTACCCGTGAGGGGTTCGATGTAACACTGGTAGAGCGAGAAGTATTTCCCCGCTATCATATTGGTGAATCGCTCTTGCCTTCCTGCCTGGAGATATTGGATATGACCGGGGCACGCGAAAAAATCGAAGCCTATGGTTTCCAGCGCAAGGGTGGCGGGTATTTCTCGTGGGGAACGGATTCGTGGGTGTTGGATTTCGCGCCGCTGCGTTACCCATACAGCTTCCAGGTGGTGCGCTCCGAGTTCGACCACTTGCTGTTAGAGCATGCAAAGAGCCAGGGAGTGAAGGTCTGTGAAGGGACGGAGATCCGTAGCCTCTCCTTTGAAGGAGATAGGCCACGGAGTGCTACCTGGTCGCAGGTGGTTGGGGGCAGTAACACAGGTCAGATCTCCTTTGACTACCTGGTCGATGCTTCCGGTCGAGCAGGGGTGATAGCGATGCACTATCTGAAGAATCGGCGCTACCACAACGCGTTCCAAAATGTTGCCATTTGGGGCTATTGGACCGGGGCAGGCAGAATGTCCTTCGCACCGGAGGGGGCTATCGCCAATGGCGCCGTTCCTGACGGCTGGCTCTGGGGCATCCCACTGCATGACGGTACCATGAGCGTGGGTCTGGTACTCCAAAAGACGACCTTCAAGGAGAAAAGGCAGCAATTCGACTCCCTGGAGCAGATTTACTTTGAGGCCATCGACTCGTGCCCACTGCTAGCTGATCTCGTCAAGCCGGGCAAGCTTGTGACAAACATGAGAACCGAGCAAGACTACTCGTACATTGCCGACGGCTTAACGGGACCGGGCTACTTCCTCGTAGGGGATGCCGCATGCTTCATCGATCCGCTCCTTTCAACCGGTGTACACCTCGCCACGCATAGTGCCATGTTGTGCGCTGCCAGTCTTGCAAGTGTGCTGCGCGGCGAAGTTACAGAGCAGCAAGCCCTGGCATTCTTTGAACGAAGCTATCGCCAGACCTACCTACGCCTCATGGCGATCGTCTCAGGCATGTACCGACAATATGACGGCAAGGAGAACTACTTCTGGCAGGCACAGCAGTTGACCCACCAAGACTACAAGGATAGTGGCGCTATGATGGAAGCCTGGCTCTATCTTGTATCAGGCATGGAGGACGTGAAAGATCGTGGGAAGCCACCTCGTGAACTGGAGGTGGCCGGGTCAACAGATTCATTTTCGCAGCCAATAGAGGTTAGCGACCGAGCGCTGGCCCTGTACAACCTCTTTAACAACGTGTTCTTCGGAACCGCGATGTCTCTAGAGCGGGCGAGTGAAGGGCTGTTCGTCAGGACGAAGCCACGGTTGGGGTTGGCCCTGGCTGAACAAGCTGAGGCCGAGGTCAAGCAATAGTAAGGAGCTAACGCGTGAGCACAGAAAATGCAGTACCGGCTCCCGCCTCAGTGAAGTTCCTGACCGGTCCACTGGCGGGGAGAACCTTCTACATCAGCAAAGCAATTACCACGATAGGCCGGAATCCGGGCAACGACATCATCATCAAAGACGATCAGAAAGTTTCAAGACAGCACGCTCGATTACTTTGGAGCAATGGATCCTGGTTTATCGAAAAGCACCCACATGCAGCAAGTAGCCTGATCGTCAATGCACAAAGCGTACAGCAAGCAGTTCTTTCCGACAGTACGACTGTTAGCCTTGGGGAAGACACCTCTTTTCAGTTTTTCATTGCGAAGAAAGAGCAAGATAGATCTGATTTCAATATACAAGCCAAGCTCTCGCAGCTAACTCCCGCCGGCCAGCAGCCGACTCCTTCAATACTCCCACAACCAACACCTTCTTCTGCTCCGCCAGGTAGCCCTTCAGGACCAAAACATATGCAGCAGCCCGAGGCGACGCAAGCTGCGCGTCCAGGGCTACAAGCAGGTGGGACGGCAATTGCCCCACTCTCTGCAATCGGCATACCATCGCTCGAAGTGAGTGACAACACGTCTGATCACAAGCAAACGCATACACTCACGAAGGAGATTATCAATATAGGGCGAGATGCCACCAACGATATTACCATCAACGATCGTATTGTGTCTGGACAGCACCTGCGGGTTGTGAGACAGGGCAAGTCGTTTGTCCTTATCCATCCTAATCCAGACAATCCGAGAGGTAGGACGGTCAATGGTCTCCTTTACCAGGGTCGCAAAATCCGGGGCGATGAGCAATTCAGCAAGGTCTTGACCAATGGTGACATTTTCCGCATCGGTGATGAAAATGGCACACTCGTCACACTCACCTATAATGATGGAACAGGAACCCCGCAGGATACCTTGCCTCCGGTACAGCCCATCAAATTGACCGGCGCTGAACTGAGCATCGGGCGAGAAACGGACAATACGGTTGTGCTGGCTCATCCGCAGGTTTCCGCGCATCATGCACGCCTGGTACGGGAAGGCGGGACCTACCGCATCCTTGATCTGAATAGTACCAATCATGTCTACGTCAACTCGGAACTCGCTACAAGTTATCTACTCAAATTGGGTGATCAAATACGTATTGGACCATACAGGCTGGTTTACGAGGCGAACCAGCTGACGCAGTACGACGAGAGTAATTTTATCCGCATCGATGCACAGAATCTGAAGAAAACCGGCAACAACAATGTCATACTTCTCAACAACATTTCTATCGTTGTCCCCCCGCGCAAGTTCGTGGCATTGGTAGGCGGTTCCGGTGCTGGCAAGTCCACTCTCATGGATGCACTCAACGGCTTGCGACCTGCGCGAGAAGGTAAGGTGCTCTACAACGGCCAGGACTACTATCACAACATTGCCGCCTTCAGCACTCAGCTCGGCTATGTCCCACAGGATGATATCGTTCACCGCGATTTGACCGTCGAGCGGGCACTCTACTACGCCGCCAAATTGCGCTTGCCGAGTGATTTCACCAACGAGCAAATCGAGCAGCGCATCAAGGACGTGCTGGAAGATGTGGAGATGACAGGACGGCGCAAGCTCCTGGTCAGGAAACTCTCCGGTGGGCAGCGCAAGCGCATTTCCATAGCCCTGGAATTGCTCGCCAATCCCAGTGTTTTCTTTCTGGATGAGCCGACCTCGGGTCTTGATCCTGGCCTGGATCGCAAAATGATGTACCTCTTGCGCAAACTGGCTGACGCAGGGCATACCATTGTATTGGTAACACACGCTACCAACAACATCAATACCTGCGACTATGTTTGCTTCCTCGCCCAGGGAGGTCGCTTAGTCTACTTTGGACCACCTGATGAGGCCAAGAGCTATTTCGGGAAGAGCGACTTTGCCGAGATTTACACGAGTTTAGAGCCGACCGATGAGAATCCTGGCATTCCCGAGGAGGCAGAGGCAAAATATAAGGTTTCCAAAGAGTACCAGGAGTACGTTGTCAAGCCTTTGCGAGCAACACAGGCTGAAGCGAGGCCTAGTCTGAATGGCCAGCCGAAAGTAATGAAACGGCCTAAGCGTGGCAATCCGTTAAAGCAGTTCCTGCTACTCTCGCAGCGCAACTTTGAGTTGCTCAAAAACGATAGGAGTACCCTCATCCTCCTGCTTTTGCAGGCGCCGGTCATCGCGCTACTTCTGATGCTCCTGGTCAAATTAGAAGTGGGATCAGGCATATTTGATGCCAACAAAGCTGTCCAATGTACTCCGCGCATTTTCACATCTTCGGCAGTGAGTTCCACGAATCCGACAGGCTCTCTGGGCATCAATACGAACGGGAAAAGTGATCTAGTTGATTGTAACCGTATCGTTGCTTTTCTCCAAAACAACTCTGACGGCATCACCTACGCCCAAAGCAGGGGGGATCTAAAAGCAGCACTGCAGGATTTTATTGTCACAAGCACTGGCGGCCTCAATGCTGAGAGAGCCCTGTTCCTCATTGCCTTTATCGCCGTGCTCTTCGGGGTAATCAATGGGACGCGTGCGATTGTTAAGGAGGCATCGATCTACCGCCGAGAGCGCACCGTCAATCTTGGCATTGTTCCCTACGCATTCTCGAAGATCTTCATTCTGGGCCTGTTCGCCGTGTACCAAAGTGTTGCATTGCTCCTTATCGTGGATCTGTTCGAGCCCCTCCACCAGGGCGTTTTCCTTCCCATCCTTCCGGAGGCCTACATCACGGTGTTTCTGGCCGCCTTGACTGGCTTGCTGTTAGGGCTTGCGGCCTCCGCCTTTGCTGCCAACGAGGACAGCGCAAATAGCCTTCTCCCGTTCATACTCATCCCACAAGTGATCTTCGCCGGTGTTGAGATCCCGCTGAAGGAATGGCTTTTGCAGATTGCGTCCGTGATCTTCCCAACACGGTGGGCAATGGTCGCCCTGGGGTCGTCGATTGGCTTGCACAGCGACAAACTGGGGGGAGACGCACTTTTTGGCAACGACAGCACCTTCCACGGCACGCTCTTCTCGACATTTAGCCAGACTGTTGCGATCAATCGTGTGCTGCTGGCCTGGGGGGCCCTGGGAACGCTCATCGTTGTGCTAGTTATCCTGATTTGCATTGGCCTGAAACGGAAGGATAGCCGAGTGTAGGGGAGGGAGAGTTATTGAGATTCTACAGTGAAGTCTAAAGAGGAGCAGTTCATGCAACGAAGAGTAGTGATCACTGGACTGGGGGTAGTGGCACCCAATGGTATTGGGAAAGAGGACTTCTGGAGCGCCTGCGTCGCTGGTCGCTCCGGTATTCGACGTATCACGCGCTTCGACGCCAGTCTTCTCACATCACAGATAGCCGGGGAGATACCAGGCTTCGATCCCGAAGCCCTCGGCCTCACACAAGAGGAGCATCTCAACACTGATCGCGGCACACAATTCGCTATGGTTGCCGCCCACCTTGCCTTGCAAGACGCCGGACTCATCAATACACTCAGCGAGCAAGAGCGTGACTGCACTGGCGTGTATATGGGTTCAGCAATGGCTTCCTCGGAAGAGGCGGAGAAACACTGGCTTCAACTGACAGACCGCGGTACACATTCCCCACGTCCCATTAAAAACCCAACTGGCCCTATCACTCTACTCGCAACGAACTCACCTGCCGCCGCTATTGGCATCCACCACGAACTTCACGGGCCGTCTACCGTCATTGCTACTGGCTGCTCTGCTGGAGCAGATGCTATCGGGCAGGCTTTCTGGGCCATTCAGGAGAAGCGAGCCGACCGCATGGTAGCTGGTGGAGTAGACTCTGCCATCACCTATGCCGGGATAGACGTTTTCTGTGTCATGGGAGCAGTGAGTACTCGCAATGATGCTCCAGAAAGAGCCTCTCGCCCTTATGACCGCGATCGCGACGGCTTTGTCATGGCAGAAGGAGCAGGCGTGCTCCTCCTTGAAGAACGAGAACTGGCACTGGCACGCAAGGCGCACATCTATGCTGAACTGATTGCATTCACCTCTAACAGTAATGCTCACCATATGACTGCCCTCCCACCCAATGGTGAACCGCTTCAAGCTCTTCTGAAGCAAGTCCTCTGCGAGGCACAGCTTACTCCTGCACAGCTAGACTACATCAATTCTCATGGGAGCTCGACCCCCTCCAACGAGGGAGCAGAGACAGCAGCCTACAAGGCTGTCTTCGGCGAACATGCCTACCATATTCCCATTAGCGCAACCAAATCGATGATTGGACATACACAAGGAGCTGCCAGTGCCATTGAGGCCATTGTCACCACCCTCGTTCTGGAGCACCAGATCATCCCCCCAACCATCAATCAAGAACACCCTGATCCTCTCTGTGACCTCGACTATGTACCAAACGTAGCTCGACCTGCCATCGTCAAAGTGGCTCTCACACACTCCAGCGGCTTTGGTGGCGTGAACACTTGTCTCGTTCTCGCACATCCAGATTGGATCGATACACAATTATAAGCATTTCATATTGTCTCCGTAAGTAGGTAAGAAGTAATAAGCTAGCGGCTGAGCTAGTCATTCAAAAGGGCAGACTAGTATGGCACAAAGTCTCAAACGACGTGTAGTTATTAGCGGGCTGGGTGTAGTCGCATCCAATAGTATCGGCAAAGAAGCTTTCTGGGAGGCGACACATAAGGGTATTTCTGGTATAAAACCTATAGAGCACTTCCCCAGCGACGATTTGCCCATTCGTGTAGCAGGCACGGTCAACAACCTTACGGTGAGTGACTATCTCGACCGCAAGCTAGTCAACCGTACTGATCGTGCAACTCATTTTGTCCTGATAGCTATCCAGGAAGCGCTACACGATGCCAGGTTAACACTATCAGAGGAGAATCTGCAACGCGTGGGAGCGGTGATAGCCAACACAATGGGTGGAGTAGAGTATGGCATGGAGCAACTCCAATCATTATATGTGCGTGGACCACGGGCCATAAGTGCCTACACAGCCATCGCATGGCTGCAGGTAGCCAACGTAGGCCAGGTATCGATCCGCTATGGTCTTCAAGGATACTGCAAAACACCCGTTAACGACACCGCTGGCGGTCTAGATGCGTTAGGCATAGCATACACAGCTATTCAGCGAGGGGCTGCAGATATTATTCTCGCTGGTGGCTGCGAAGCACCCCTTCATCCTTTCATCCTCACCATACTACCTTACAGCGGTCAATGCACTCCTAGCGACGACCCAAAAGCCTACCGCCCGTTTGATCGACGTGCCAGGGGTTTTCTGCCAGCAGAAGGGGCGGGGATATGTATCCTGGAGGAATACGAACACGCCCGCCAGCGAGGCGGTTCCATCTATGGAGAAATTGTTGGCTATGGGCAAACTAGTGACGCTCATGAGTTGACTACTCCTTCGTCCAGCGGAAAACATTACGCTCGCGCCATCTCCCTTGCTATGCAGGAAGGAGCTCTCCATCCACAGGATATTGGCTACTTTAGTCTTGATGGGCAGGCTCTCCTTTCTTCTGATCAGGGGGAGGCAGAGGCGCTCCATCTGGCCTTTGGCTCCGACCTTGCACATCTCCCGGTCAGTGTTCCGCGCACTATGCTTGGGCACAGCTATGCTGCTGCTGGAGCACTAGACGCCATTACCGCACTCCTGGCGCTCCAACATCAGCTCATCCCACCAACCATCAACTGTGAGGAGCTGGACCCACGCTATGGACTGGACATGGTGCAACAAGTGTCCCGTCCGTTCTCCCGACCAGCAATACTCCTCGGCGCTCGCGGCATGGGTGGAGCAAATGTCGTCATAGCTCTCAAAGAGGCAAACTAAGGGGTTGGTTCGTAGGTATAATATTATAGAGCATATGAATTGGCTCCAGGGAAGGGACCAGATATGGTGTGGTGATGCCGAACGAAGAGCAAGAGACTGGAGAAAGCCCGCTCATTGCACATGAATCCGAGCTTTCAGTTGAGCGTGAGCAATTGCAGACTAACGACAGAGACGGTGGGCAAGCCAGGTTCAAGCGCAAATTGAAGCTGCGCAACATACTGGCACGAGCTTTGCTGGCGCTGCTATTTGCGATTGGCTTCTTCCTTTCAGTATTTCCATGGGGAAAGGCGACGACACGCACCATGTTCTTGTTACCGGAGTTTCTCTCTGCCTCGCAACCCGGACTACTCACGCTGGCCGAAGAGCCAATACGACACACACGTACGACAGTGCCATCGCTCAATGGGACTGTTTACCTGGATGTGTATGCGCCTACCAACCGTCCTCCGCCCATTCCTGGCGCGCGTGAAGGTCTCGTTGTCATCCCTGGAGTCGGCGATGAACGCGCTGAACAGCAATTGGTTAACTTTTCTCAGGCTCTGGCAAGGGCAGGCCTGGTGGTGATGGACATGACAACACCGACGCTGCTCAACTGGGATCTGTCGGCGCAGGACAGCGATGCTGTTGTGCAGGCATTCAAGACTTTGGCTCGCTGGCCGGGGGTTAGCTCGAATCGCATCGGGATCGTTGGTTTTAGCGCTGGTGATGCACTGGCCTGCTTTGCGGCAGCCGATCCGCGCATACGAGACCAGGTAGCATTCATCGTGCTCTTCGGCGGGTACTTCAACGCGACTACACTGCTGCATGATGTTGGGAGACGGGCACTGACTGTGGATGGGCATGTACAACCCTGGCAGCCGCAGTATGTACCTATACAAGTGCTAGCCAACGTCATCGCCCCCATGCTGCCGCGATCTGAGGGGCCACGCCTGGTGAATGCGCTGGCTCCTAGTGGCACGCCATTGACACCCGATGACCTGGCCCAGCTTTCACCGGATACGGTTGCATTTTATCATTTGCTGGCGGGCGATGAGCCTGAGCAAGTAGATGCGAATATTGCAACACTCTCGCCGGCGATTCACTCACTGCTCGATGAACTCTCGCCCAGCAGGGTGATTGACAAGATATATGCGCCCATCTACCTGCTACATGATCGTAGCGATCAGTTTGTACCGTTCACCGAGTCGCGAGATTTTGCAGCAGCGCTCGCACATACCCATCATCCACATGGCTTTGTGGAGCTTGGTATTTTCCAGCATACGGAGGTAAAGGCGGGTATCAACCTCGGTCAGTTAGTAGGAGACACTATCAGCCTCTTCCGCATACTCAATGCAGTGTTGTTGTCCAGTACCTGAGAAGACAAATGGAGGTTAAATCAACGTGTTTATGCTCTCACTGCTGTGGGTTCTGATAGGCTTTGTGATAGGCGCACTGGCGAATGGTGCGAGACTACGGCCCGCCTCATGGGGGCGACGAGGATGGCTATATCTACCCGGCGTTGGCGTGTTGCTGGCACTGCTGGGCGGCTGGCTGGGCACATTACTGCAAGGCACGCTATTTGCTACAGCAACAGCGATCTGGGTTACAGTTGCTGGAGTGGTTTTGGTGGCGTGGTTAGGGAAATATTTAAGGCAGTTGCAAAAGCGCCGGCGTTCTCTTCTCTGAATACACCGTAGATGTAGCGATCGGGGCGCACGAGAATGAACAAGTCACGGTCACTGAAGAATATTTTGTCGATTTCATTTTCGATTGAAACAAAACGTACTCTCAAGCGTTGCCAGATGCCGGCTTTGAGTGAAGCAAAGGCCTCTTCAGGATGATCATGACGGCGCAAGAGAGCAAAGCCAGTTCCCAACACATTGTCAAGCAGCATCCTCTTGCCCTGGGATGTTTTTATTTCGGGTTGAGGAATCATCATACCCACGATAGCTTTGCTTTCTCTCGTGCCGTCAAAGTCCAGGAAACCCTTTTTATAACGTGGCTGCGGCTTGAGGCGTCCCTCTGTCAAATACTCACGAATGGCGGGTACAGTGTTCAGAGTGCGAAATACAGCATCACGCAGCACGGCTACAGGCTTAGAGGCAGGCATGACGATCTTTCCTAAAAACTTTGAAAGCCATATCATCTGCGCTACATGCTCATGGCGTTCCTGGCTATAGGTTTCGAGCAGCGCGGGACTTGCCAAGCCCTGCAGCACCATTTGCAGCTTCCAACTGAGGTTGTGTGCATCACTCAGGCCGCAATTCATGCCCTGTCCACCAAATGGAGGCATGAGGTGTGCAGCGTCACCCAATAGAAAGACACGTCCTTTAGAAAAGGTTTGGGCGAGCGCGGCATGGAAGGTATAGATGCACCGACGGCTAATCTGGGGATTGCGAGTTCCTCCAGCCTGTTGAATAAGCGCACGTATTTTCTCATCGTGCAACAGGTCTTCTTCTCTTTCTCCGGGCAGAAGCATAAATTCCCACCTGCGAACTGCATGAGGGGCCGGAATAGTGACCGCTGGCCGAGCTGGATTGCAGAAAAAGGTAGCAACGGTAGAAGGATCATCGTCATTAATGGTGTCGACCAACAGCCATTTCTGTGAATAGGTTGAGCCTTGCATGGGGATGCCAAGCTGGCGCCTGATAGTGCTTTTGGCGCCGTCGCAGGCCAGCAAGTACGCGCATTCGAATGTCTTGAGTATCCCTTCGGGTGTGCGGACAGTGAGGAGTACACTGGCATCGCTCTGTTCGAACGTTTCGACGGTGTGTTGAAACAGCACACTGATGCACGGGAAACGTTTGAGGCCGTGAAGCAGCGTGGCTTCAAACTCGGGCTGGTGGAAGGTTGAGATGAACGGATAGCCATTTCTCCTGCTCGTAGGAGCGACCCTGGCAAGGTAATATTTGCCCGAGATGTAGTGAGCATCGATATCTAAAAGCACGTTCTCAAGGACAGCGTGACTCAGGCCCATGGCCTGGCAGATACGTAAGCCTTCGTCATCGAGCGAGATGGCTTTGGGGTAGTCGCTCAAGCCTGCATTGCGTTCGAGAATGAGGGCATCGATACCGAATGTGCCCAGCAGGTTGCCCATCGACAGACCTGCTGGCCCAGCACCAACGATGATTATGGAGAAATATGGAGGAGATGGTGTATTCATACTCTCACCCTCTAAATCTTGTTAAGCGGTAATACAACGTTTGCGCTGCCTATACTGTTGGGAGCCACTTCACCGATGTCTATAATTACGACCCACCTTCGTGCTTGATACGTCATGTTGCAGCACTCTCCATCACAAGGAAATTTCCCATAATCTGATTGACAGTCCAGGCTTGTGAGTACATAAAGAAACGTTCTCCACCTGAGACGATGTGATAGCCAGCACAGTTGGGCAGGGTCCCGGCGAGCCAGCATGTTTTTGGTTCAGGAGCAAGCACATCATCAGCTCGATTAATGAGGAGGATGGGCATGGTTAATTGCCCCAGGCGTTTGCGCATGTCGTAGTTGTGAATGACAGGCAGCACAGAAAACTTGTAAACGAAAGGCCAGAGGGCGATCTTGCGGAACTGTTCTTCGATCAAGCGCCGGGGCAGGCCAGGAGTTCGACTGGTATTGGATTCGGGATGGCGAGCAACAATATAGTTGATGACGATGCGGCGCAGGAACCAAGGAGGAAGAAAGCGTTCGACGGGCAGGCGCAGAAAGAGTTCATGCAGGAGCCAGATCAGGGGATGGGGGGCAATCTGGTAATCAGCGCCCTGGGCGACGATGATTAATGAGCGGCAACGCTGGGGATAGCGAACTGCGAACTCGAAGAGCACCATGGCAGCGTCTCCATGGGCGACAAGATCGACACTTACCAGATCAAGGCTGTCAAGGACGCTGCGTAGTTCTTCGGCGCGTTCGATCAAACCAACGGGCCGGGTGCGCGTTTCATGCCGCCGATAGAGGATGACGCGCCTGGACTGGCTAAATGTGCGTATTTGACGCGCATAGACAAATTCAAGGTGTTCAAGTATGGGTACGAAGACTAAGGGCG
>WNGD01003699.1_pt1 | contig 19792 bp, 21 predicted proteins | sample 5400671 | NCBI WGS metagenome assembly WNGD01 (sample SAMN13153369, study PRJNA577476) | soil metagenome | isolation source: 40 cm soil or saprolite under grassland replicate 2 | place: USA:California | collected 2016-06-15 | reverse complement strand
GGCGACGAGCTCGACCAGCCGCCAGCTGCCGCCGCGGCGCTCGAGGCGCGCGGTTCCGCCCAGCCTCCAGGCGCTGCTCGCGTCGCGGCTCGAGCGGCTGCCGGCGCCCGAGCGGCTCCTCCTCGAGCGGGCCGCCGTCGCCGGCCGCAGCTTCTCCCGCGAGACCGTGGACGAGCTCGCGCCCGAGGACGAGCGTGAGGGCACGGCGGCGCTGCTCGAGGCGCTCGCGCACCGCGAGCTGATCCGCCCGGAGCGACCCGGTCCCGGCGGCGAGGACGTCTTCCGCTTCGTCCACGGCCTCGTGCGCGAGGCCGTCTACGAGTCGGTGCCGAAGCGGACCCGCGCGGTGATCCACGAGCGGTTCGCGGAGCGCCTGGAGCGGCGCAGCGGCTCGGAGCTCGACGAGCTCGTCGGCCACCATCTCGACCAGGCGCACCGGTATCGCTGCGAGCTCGGGCTGGTCGACGAGCGGACGGCGTCGCTGGCGGCGCGTGCGGTCGAGCGGCTCACGTCCGCCGGCCGGAAGGCGTACGCGCGGGACGACGTGCCCACGGCGGCGCGGCTGCTCGAGCGGGCCGCCGCGCTCGTCGAGTCCGGAGATCCGCGGCGGGCCGAGCTCCTCGCCGAGCTCGGCGACGCGTTGCGGGAGACCGGAGAGTTCCGCCGCGCCGACACTGTCCTCGCCGAGGCCGTCCGCCTCGCCGCGGACCAGGACGACAAGGAGCTCGATGCGTACGCACGCGTGTGCCGGCTCAGACTCGGTCTGCTCGTGAATCCTCGCTTCGACGCCGAGGAGCTGATCCGCGAGGCCGTAGAGGCGGTCGGCATCTTCGAGCGCGCGGGGAACGAGCGCCGGCTCGCGAAGGCCTGGGAGCTCCTGGCCTGGGCGCCGTGGTTCCAGGGCCAGGCGGCTGCCGCGGAGGCTGCGGCGGAGCGCGCGGCGACGCACGCGCGCCGCGCCCGCGACGCGCGCGCCGAGGCCCAGAGCGTGAACCTCTCGATCGGCACCGCCGTCTTCGGCCCGCTTCCCGTCGAGGCGGGGATCCGGCGGTGCGAGGAGATTCTCGCCGGGCCGCTCCAGCAGCGGCGCATCGCGGCGTCCGCGACTCGTGCGCTCGGAGCGCTCACAGCGATGCAGGGAGCGTTCGACGTGGCAAGGGAGTATGTCGGCGACGCGCGGCAGACGCTGGAGGACCTCGGCCTCAGGCTGACGGCGGCCTCTGCGGCCGAGACGGCCGGGATGGTGGAGCTCCTCGCGGGCGACTTCGAGGCCGCCGAGCACGAGCTTCGCCAGGGATACGAACAGCTCGGGCGCATGGGCGTGACGAGTACGCGCGCGAATCTCGCCGCGCTGCTCGCACAGGCACTGCTGGCTCAGGGGCGCGACCGCGAGGCGCTCCTGCTGAGCGAGGTCGCGGAGCAGTCGTCGTCGGCCGACGATCTGTCGGCACAGGTGCACTGGCAGGCCGCGCGGGCACGGGCGCTCGCGGGGCTGGGCCGCCACGAGGAGGCGGAGCGATTCGGCCGCCGCGCGGTCGAGCTGGCCGAGGCGACCGACTTCCTGAACGTGCGGGGCGACGCGCTGCTCGCGCTCGCCGATGCCGACCCCGGGCGGGCGCGCGAGTGGGTCGGGCGCGCGGCCGACCTGTATGACCAGAAGGGCAACGTCGTCTCCGCCGCAGCCGCGCGTGCCCGGCTCACGCTCCTCCGGCAGGCCTCCTACGGGCTCTCGCCGGGACGGTAACCGGTCGCGAGGCCGGGGGACGTTCCCCGCAGGGCATCCAGTGCAGCGTCGTGCAGTGCAACGCGGTAGCGCCAGAAGGCGCGGCCGGTGGCGAGCAGGCGCGCGCGGAGCGGTCCCGCAAGCTCGGCGAGCGTGCCCCAGCGCGCCGCGGCGATCTCCTCCGCGTCGCCGGGCGCGAGCTCCTCGTCGCGCGTGCCGGCGAGAAAGACGTGCGTCCGCCAGCGCAGGTCGCGAGGATCGTGGCGGAAGCGCGCGTCCGAGGCGACGAGGTACCGCCGGAGCTCGACCCGCAGGCCGGTCTCCTCGAGCGCCTCGCGCACCGCGCCTGCGACGAAGTCCTCGCCCGGCTTGATCCCGCCTCCCGGCGGGCGCCAGACACCCTCGCCGAACTGCGGCTTGCGGATCAGCGCGATCCGGTCCCCGTTCAGGATGAAGAGCGTCACGTCGTGGAGCCGGTCCGGGTTGTAGGTCGCGAGCTTCCACTCCTGCTCGCTGATCTCGCCCTCCCAGTGCAGCACCGCCGGCTCGCCGTAGCGCTCGCGCAGGGGCGCGAGCACGGCCTCGTCGACATGGGTCATCCGAACCTCGGCACGTCCGTAGACGGCCCGAGGGCGGCGAAGGCGCTGAGCGTGACGCTCACAAGCGCCGCAGGAGCTCGAGGAACTCGCCAGTGCTCCCGACGACGATCTCCGCCGAGGCAGCCAGGAGCGACGGCGACTCCGCCGAGACGATGGCGACACGCACCGCATATGCCAGCCCGTCGACCGCCCGGAACGCGTCGAGGTCGGTGGTGTCGTCGCCGGCGACGAGCGCGCGGGTCAGCCCCGCGCCGTCGAGCAGGTGGCGCACCGCGGTGCCTTTGTCGCCGGCGAGCGGCGGCAGCACCTCGAGCACCTTGCGACCGAACCGCGCGACGAGCCCTTCCTCGCGCGCCCGCTCGGCGACCTCCTCGAGCTCGCGCACCGCGGCCGCCTCGTCGGGCGCGTCGCGGTAGTGGAACGAGAGGGTCAGCCGCTTCGGCTCGGCCGGCCAGGGAACCTCGGAGGCGAAGTCGGCGAGCCGCATGCGCCAGCGCTCGGCCTGGGGGTTGAGTTCGAGCCCGTGCGAGCCGACGTAGGCGATCCCGTCGACGCCGACGCGCGCCCGCACGTCCTCGCCGTCCCGGCCACTGATCACGCCGACGAGCTTGTAGCGGTCGACGAGGCGCCGTAGCTCCGTGCGCGTCTCCTCGGGCGGGAAGGCGTCCTCGGGTCGAGGCACGATCGGCGCGAGCACGCCGTCGAAGTCGAGGAGGATCGCCGTCTCGCGCGGCGCCTCGGACAGGCGCTCGAGCAGCGCGTGGGCGGTCGCGGCCACAGCTCCTAGGCGCAGCCGTCTGCAGTGCCGGTCGACCCGTTCGAACTCATCTCCGACAACCCTCTTAGCATAGGCCGGTGCTGCTCGTCCTGATCGGCCTCGTGGCCGGCTTCTTCAGTGCGCTCTTCGGCGTCGGCGGCGGGATAGTGGTCGTCCCGCTGCTCGTTCTCGGCGCCCGCTTCGAGCTGCGTCCCGCGACGGCGACCTCGCTGGCGGCGATCGGCGTCACGGCGCTCGCCGGGACAGTCACGTACGCCTTCCACGGAGAGGTCGAGCCGCTGAAGGCGGCGCTGGTCGGCGTCCCGGCGGCGGGCGGTGCGGTCGCGGGGGCGGCCCTCCAGCAGCGCGTGCCGGTCCGCACGCTCTCGCTGCTCTTCGCCGCGCTGCTGGCGGCGATCGCGATCAGGCTGATCATTTCGTGACGATCAGGGTCGCAAGCGCCCTCGGACGCGCGATGAGTGTGTCGACAGGAAGCATGTGACGATCGCGCTCGCGATCGTGCTCGGGTTCCTCGCCGGGATCCTCGCGGGCATGTTCGGAGTCGGCGGCGGCATTCTGTTCGTGCCGACCCTGCTCGCGCTCGGCCTCTCGCAGCTTCACGCCGAGGCGACCTCGTTGCTCGCGATCCTGCCGACGGTGGCGGCCGGCACCTGGCGCCAGCAGCGGTACGGCAACGTCCGCTGGCGAGCCGCGCTCGTGCTCGGCCTCGCGTCGATCGGAGGCGTCGAGGCCGGCGCGTACCTCGCGGAGACGCTTCCGGAGCACGTGCTCCGGAAGCTCTTCGCCGTCCTGATGCTTGCCGTGGCGGCGCAGATTGCCTGGCGCGCCCGGCGGCCATAGCCCTATCCTGTGTCGATGCCCGATCTCGATGACATCTGGGTTCCGCTCGTCGACGAGCCCATCGGCTCGATCGTCGAGGAGATCCAGCGCGAGCACCCGGACATCGACAGGCTCGTCAACTCGCCGCACCGGATCCTCGCCTTCCGGACGTTTGCGTATATCCGCGTCGGGCTCGTGCTCGGCCAGCTGCTCTTCGAGCACGAGCTGCCGCCCTACGACGGCTCGGAGACCTGGGTCGACGCGCTCCTGCGCGACCCCGCGCACCACGAGGCGCTCGCCCGGGAGGTGCGCGCTGTCGCCGAGGAGATCGCAGCCGACCCGAAGTACGCCGACGAAGAGCCGCTCGGCCCCGACGACGACGCCCGCGAGCGCTTCCGCGTCTTCGCCCGCGAGCGGCTCGGCGGCTGATCCTTCCGTCGCCGCTCTGCCCTGCATAATGCGAGGCTCGTGACGGCGCGCGTCCTCCTCGCTCTCCCGATCGCTGCGGCGCTGCTTTTGGCGGGCGGTAGGTGACCGGCCTATCGCTCTTCGGCGGCGAGATCACCGCCGACGCCGTCTCGGCGAAGGTCAGCTCGACGGCGACTCCCGACAAGGCCTCCGGCGATCTCGGCTCGAGCGCAGTCGGGAACCTCGTCGCGCTCGGCCAGGCGGTCTCGGCCTCGCCCAACGCGCGCGTCGAGCTGCAGGACTGGGGCTACGCGATCGTGCTCGAGCAGAGCACGCAGGAGTCGACGACCGGGACGCCCGGATTCCACGGCTTCGTCACCGGGCTCGACGTGCACCTGACCGCCGACCACGGCGGGCTGCCTGCCGGGAGCGAGATCCTCGTCGGCTACGGCGAGGCCAGCACCCAGGCGGCGCAGCCCGCGCCGCTGCCGACGCCGCCGACCGTCTCGACTGTCGCCAGGCCGAAGCCGGGCCCGAAGGGCACTCCGGTGGCGCCCGAGCCGAAGACAACGCCCGGGATCCCCGGTCCGGTGCGGCGTCCGCCGAGCGTGACGCCGCAGCTGACGGCCGGCGGGTACGTCTTCCCGGTCTACGGCCCGTCGTCGTTCATCGACACCTTCGGCGCGCCGCGCGCGGACGTGTCCTGGCACCACGGCGACGACATCTTCGCGCCCCTCGGCGCGCCGCTCCTTGCCTGCGCCAGCGGCACGGTCTTCAGCGTCGGCTGGAACCACATCGGCGGCAACCGCCTCTGGATCCGCGACTCGCAGGGGAACGAGTTCTACTACGCGCACCTGTCCGCGTTCTCGCCGCTCGCGAAGAATGGGGCGCACGTCGAGGCGGGCGACGTGCTCGGCTTCGTCGGCAACACAGGCGACGCGCAGGGAACGCCGTACCACCTGCACTTCGAGATCCACCCGGTCGGAATGCTCGCGCTCGGGTACGACGGGGCCGTCGACCCGACGAGCTACCTGACGGCGTGGAAGCGGCTCGAGGATCTGCCGATCACGGCGATCGGCACCTGGACGGCCGTCCCGGCGCCGAACGCCCGCGCGCCGAAGCCCGGCGCGATCCTGCTGCAGGTCTCGGACATCTCGAGCGCGAGCGGCCTCGATCCGGGCTCGCTCCGGCGCGCAATGGCGCCGGTGTCGGCGGAAGGCGACGGGGGGCTGCTTCGCCTCGACGCCGCCCTCCCCCGGGGCTAGATGCGCGGCTCTGTACTCGCGCGTGTCGACCGATCGTTGCAGACGGACGCGCGGCAGGGCCGCGCGTCCTAGGGCGGCGCCGGCAAGCGGCGCCTAGGACGCGTGGGTTTGTATTCGCGCGTGTCGACCGATCGTTGCAGACGGACGCGCGGCGGGGCCGCGCGTCCTGAGGGCGGCGCCGGCAAGCGGCGCCTAGTTGTTGTTCCCCGATCCCTGGTAGGTGAAGTCGTCCCCGCCGCCGAAGAGGCGGTCGGAGATCCACTTTCGCGTCTGCGGGCCGGTCATCGGGTTGAAGAGGATCCCGAGCGTGATCCCAGCGAGCAGGAGGGTCGTGTTCCGACCCTTGTGCTCTTCCTTGCCCTGGATGCGCTCGGCAGCCTTGCGCAGGTCTTCGATCGCCGACTTGAACTCATCCTGGATGTCCTTGTCGGTGGCGACCCGCGTCGCGAGCGGCACCACGCCGCGGCCGCCGATCAGCTCGTTGTAGATGCCGCGGGCCGACTCGTACGCGCTGCGGACGTTGTCGCGCAGCTCCTCGTCGCGCAGGGCGCGCTCGACGTACGGTTTGACAGTTCCGGCCGCGTCGGTGACCTTGTCCTTCGTCTTGGGCATGCTCGACAGGTCCTTTCGCTCGATGGCAGGGCCCCTTCTACCCCGCGTCAATGCTCGCAAACTGGCGGCGTCCGCGGTCGCCGTGGCGCTTCTCGGCGCGGCCGGGTGCGGCGGCGCCAAGCACGTCGCCACGGCCAAGCGCGTCACGGGCGACGGGTTCAGCTTCGAGGCGCCCGCCGGCTGGGAGGTGACGAAGGCCTCGCGTGTCGTCCAGGCGCGTGACGGGGCCGCGCTGCTCTCGGTGACGACTTTCCGGCTCGCGCGTCCGTTCCGGCCTGCCCTCTGGGAGACGGTCGTGGTGCCGGAGCTCGACCGCGTTGCGGGCGAGCTCGCCGCGCGCGTGCACGGGAAGCTCGGGCGCGGGCGGACGCGGCAGATCGCCGGCCGGAACGCGCGGACCTATGACATCGCGCGCAACGGCGCGCAGGAGCGCATCGCCTTCGTCCTGGACGGCCGGCGCGAGTACCAGCTCTTCTGCCGCGGCGCCGGAGACGCCTGCGACCGGCTCCTGGAGACGTTCAGGCTCTCGGCATAGCGGCCCGGCCACCCGGTAGCGCCGCCTGCCGCTCCTTCCCGGGCGCCCGGTGCGGCTTCACGCGCCGCTTGCCGTCGAAGGCGACGTCGAAGACCTCGTCGATCGAGTCGACGAGCGTGAACTCCAGCTCCTTGCGGGTCTCCGCCGGCAGATCCTCGAGGTCGTACTCGTTCTCGCGCGGCAGGACCACGCGCTTCAGGCCGACACGCTGCGCCGCGAGCACCTTCTCGCGCACGCCGCCGATCGGCAGCACCTGCCCGGTGAGCGTGATCTCGCCCGTCATCCCGACCTCGTCGGAGACCGGCTCTCCCCGGACGAGCGAGGCGATCGCAGTCGCGATCGTGATTCCCGCCGACGGGCCGTCCTTCGGCACCGCGCCGGCGGGGACGTGGATGTGCACGTCGTGCTTCGTGAACCAGTCCTCGGGGAGCCCGAGCTCCTCGGCGTGCGAGCGCACCCAGGAGAGCGCGGCCTGCGCCGACTCCTGCATCACCTCGCCAAGCTGGCCGGTGATGATCAGCTTCCCCTTGCCCGCGTAGGCCTGCGCCTCGATGAAGAGCACGTCGCCGCCGACGGCGGTGTATGCGAGGCCCGTCGCGACCCCGGGCTCGGCCGTCCGCTTCCGCACCTCGCCGCTGAAACGGCGGGGGCCGAGCCACGCGCGGACGCGGCGCTCGTCGATCCGGATCTTCTCCTTCTTGCCCTCCGCCACCTGCAGGGCCGCCTTGCGGCAGAGGTCGGCGATTCGGCGCTCGAGCCCGCGGACACCGGCCTCGCGGGTGTACTCGCGGATGACGAGCCGCAGCGCGTTCTCGGAGATCCCGACCTGCACCTTCTTCAGCCCGTGCGCGTCGAGCTGCTTCGGTACGAGGTAGCGCTTGGCGATCCCGACCTTCTCGTCCTCCGTGTAGCCCGAGAGCGAGATCACGTCCATCCGGTCGAGGAGCGGCGGCGGAATCGTGTCGAGCGTGTTCGCGGTGCAGATGAAGAGCACCTTGGAGAGGTCGAATGGGAGGTCGAGGTAGTGGTCGCGGAAGTGCTTGTTCTGCTCCGGGTCGAGCACCTCGAGCATCGCGCTGGCCGGGTCGCCGCGGAAGTCGGCGCCCATCTTGTCGATCTCGTCGATCAGCAGCACCGGGTTGCGCGACTCGGCGTCGCGGAGCGCGCGGATGATCGAGCCGGGCATCGCGCCGATGTAGGTGCGCCGGTGGCCGCGGATCTCCGCCTCGTCTCGGACGCCGCCGACCGACAGGCGCACGAACTTCCGCTCGAGCGTCCGCGCGATCGACTGCCCCAGCGAGGTCTTGCCGACGCCCGGCGGGCCGACGAAGCAGAGGATCTGCCCGGTCGGATCGTTGCGGAGCTTCGAGACGGCGAGGTGCTCGATGATGCGCTCCTTGACCTTGTCGAGGTCGTAGTGGTCCTCGTCGAGGACGGCGCGGGCGCGCTCGAGATCGAGCACGTCGTCGGTCATCGTGTCCCACGGCAGAGTGAGGATCCAGTCGAGATAGGTGCGGATGACGCCGTACTCGGCCGCGGCCGCGGGCAGCCGCTCGAGCCGCGCCAGCTCGCGGTTGGCCGCACGCTCGACCTCCTCGGGCAGGGTCATCGCGGCGAGCCGCTCGCGCAGCTCGTTGATCTCGGCCTGCTCCGGGTCGCCCTCGCCGAGCTCCTCCTGGATCGCCTTCAGCTGCTGGCGGAGGTAGAACTCGCGCTGTCCCTTCTCGAGCTCGGACTGGACCTGCGACTGGATCTTCGTCCCGAGCTCGAAGACCTCGAGCTCGCGGTTCAGGATCAGCGAGACCTCGCGCAGCCGCAGGTCGACGTCGTCGAGCTCGAGCAGCTTCTGCTTCTCCTCGGTCTTCAGCCGGAGGGTGGAGGCCACGAGATGGCAGAGCGCGCTTGGGTTCTCGACGTTCGCCGCCGCGATCTGCAGCTCCTCGGGCAGGTAGGGAACGAGGCTGATGATCCGCGCGAACAGGCTCTGGACGTTGCGGGTGAGGGCCTCGACGTCCTTCGACTCGGTGACGATGTCCGGGACGTCGGCGAACTCGCCGATCAGGTACGGCTCGTCGAGAACGCGGCGCTCGAGCCGGATGCGGCGCAGCCCCTGGACGAGGATCCGCATCGTCCCGTCGGGGACGCGGATCATCTTGTGCACGACCGCGGCCGTCCCGATGCCGTACAGGTCGTCCCAGCCCGGGACCTCGACCTCCTCGTCTTTGACGGTCATCAGCGCGAGCAGGCGGTCACCGCCGACGACGTCGTCGATGAGCCGGATCGAGCGCTCCTGGCCGATCGCGAGCGGCGTCATCGATTCGGGGAAGACGACCGTCTCCTTCAGCGGCAGCACCGGCAGCGTCGCCGGAAGCTCGTCCTCGGCGATCCCGGAGAGGTCGGTCTCGAGCTCGCTCACGGCGTTCGCCTGATCCGGATCGAGACCTTGACCTGCTGGGGTGCGGGCTCCGCGACCGGCAGCACGACGTGCAGCAGTCCGCGCTCGTAGGTCGCCGTTGCGCGGCTCGAGTCGACGTCCTCGGTGAGCTGCAGCTGCCGCTCGAACGGTCCGTACTCGAGCTCCATCTGCTGTACGCGCGCGCCGGGCACCGACATCCGGTCGCGGACGCCTGAGATCACGAGGCTACGGCCGGACGCCGCGATCTGCACTCGCTCCGGCTCGACGCCCGGCAGCTCGACGAGCACGTGCAGCTCTGCCGGGTCGTCGGTGCGGTAGCAGTCCGCCTGGGGCCGGTACCCGCGACGGAGGCCCGAGAAGCGCGGAACCTGCCACAGGTCGCTGAAGAGCTCCTGGATCTGACTCTGCAGCTCATCGAGGTCGCGTGGATCGGCCATGGTGAAAGCGTATCCCCCGCGGCGTAGATTTCAGGCGTGGCGCGGATCCTCAAGGTCACCGCGGCTGCTGTCGCCGCCGTGCTGTACGTCTGGTTCGCTGCCGTCCGCAGCCTGCCGCGCGTCAGGCGCCGCAAGGCCGCCCGGCGCCGTTAGCCTGACGGCCCATGCTCGAGCGCTGGACCCGCGCCGTCGTGCGCTTCCGCTGGCCCGTGATCGGCTTCTGGGCGGTCGTGATCGTGCTCGGCCTCCTGGCCTCGGTGCGGCTCAGCTCGCTGCTCTCGAACACCTTCACCGTGCCGGGAACCGACTCCGAGCGGGCACGGACGATCCTGCAGCAGCATTTCGGCGACCGCAGCGACGGCGAGTTCCTGCTCGTCTTCCGCGTGACGCGCGGGATGAGCCTCGCCGAGCTCGCGCCGGCGGTGCGCCGCGCGGCCGCCGCCGTTCCGACCGGACGCCCGGGCCCGCTGCGGCGCGACTCGCCGACCGTGGCCTCCTCGAGCGTCGTCTCGACCCTGAACCTGGCGAAGGCCAAGGGGTACACCGACGACGTCCTGCACGCGCTGAGACCGCCGCCCGGCGTGACCGGCTACGTCACGGGCCAGGCCGCCATCCAGCACGACCTCGATCCGATCTTCTCGCAGGACCTGCGCAAGGGCGAGTCGATCGCCCTGCCGATCGCGCTCGTCGTCCTGCTGCTCGTCTTCGGCCTCTCCGCGGTCGTGACGATGCCGTTCCTCTTCGCCGGCGCGACGATCATGGGCACGCTCGGGATCGTCTGGATCGCCGCCCACATGATGACGATGGCGACCTACGCGACGAACCTCGTCCAGCTGATCGGGCTCGGGATCGCGGTCGACTACTCGCTGCTCGTCGTCTACCGGTTCCGCGAGGAGGCGCAGCGAACCGACTCGACCGACGCGGCCGTCGTCCGGACGATGCAGACCGCGGGCCGCGCGGTGCTCTTCTCGGGCTCCGCCGTCGCGATCGGCCTCGCGCTCCTGCTCTTCATGCCGCTGCCGTTCATGCGCTCGCTCGGCGTGGCGGGCTTCTTCATCCCGCTCGTCTCGCTCGCCGCGGCCGTGACGCTTCAGCCGGCGCTGCTGTCGGTGTACGGCCGGCGCGGAACGCGGCGGATTCCGCTCCTGCCGAAGCGCTTCCGCGGCGAGGAGGACACCGGCTTCTGGCACCGGCTTGCCGGCGCGATCATGCACCGTCCGGTTCTCTTCCTCGTGGCCGGCACCGCGATCCTCGTTGCCGCGGCGGTTCCGGCCTTCAGCCTCCAGCTGACGCCCGGCTCCGCGAGCGGGATCCCGCGGTTTCCGCAGTCGGTGCGGGGCTTCGACCTCCTGACGAAGGCCGTCGGCCCCGGTGTGCTCTCGCCCACTCAGGTCGTGATCGACACCGGCCGACCCGACGGCGTGCCGCGGCCCGCGGTGCGCGCGGCGGTCACGCGGCTCGTGCGCGGCTTGGAAACCGACCCCGAGGTCGTCTACGTCTCGACCCGAACGGGGCCGCGGTTCGTCGATTCGACGAGACGCTACGAGCAGGTGCTCGCCGCCGGCCGCCACGAGTACGGCTCCCACGAGGCGCAGTCGTTCGTGCACCGGCTCCGCGACCGGATCGTGCCCTCGGCCCGCTTCCCGGCCGCGACGCGCGTGCTCGCAGGCGGCGGCCCACCGCAGGGCGTCGACTTCCTGACACAGGCGTACCGCTACTTCCCGTGGCTCGTCCTCGCTGTGCTCGTGCTCACGTACCTGCTGCTGATGCGCGCCTTCCGCTCGCTGTTGCTGCCGCTCAAGGCGGTGGTGCTGAACCTGCTCTCGGTCGGGGCGGCCTACGGGATGCTGGTCGTCGTCTTCAAGTGGGCCGTCGGGCACGACGTGGTCGGCGGGCTCTATCAGATCGACCAGGTCGAGGGCTGGATCCCGATCTTCCTCTTCGCGATGCTGTTCGGCCTCTCGATGGACTACGAGGTCTTCCTCGTCACGCGCATGCGCGAGGCGTGGGACGAGCTGCACGACAACCGCGCGGCGGTCGGTCACGGGCTCGAGCGCACCGGGCGGATCGTCACCGCCGCGGCGATCATCATGGTCGCCGCCTTCTGCGGGTTCGTGGCGGGACGGATCGTCGGCCTGCAGGAGTTCGGGCTCGGGCTCGCGGTCGCGATCTTCGTCGACGCGACGATCGTGCGCGCGCTGCTCGTCCCGTCGCTGATGGCCGTGCTCGGGCGCTGGAACTGGTGGCTGCCGGCCCGCGTCGCCCGCGTCGTGCGGGTGGCGCCGTCGCCGCTCCCGCGGCCCGCCGCCGCCCTGCGCCCTGCCGCGAAGTAAGCTCGGCCGGTGGGCTGCGTCGTCATCCGCGCCGGGGAGCAGCGGGCGGGCGCCACCGGGATCGAATACGCCGCCGGGATCTCGGCTCGCAGCGCCGGTGCGCGCGGACTCTAGCGTTCGTTTCGGAATGCCTCAGTGGGACACGGCGATCCAGATCGCGATCGCCACCGCGATCGCCACGATCGGGAGCACGCCGTACAGGAGGAGCCGTCGGTTGCGAGCGGTGCCGATGTCCGGCGTCGCGTGGGCGACGTAGGCGTCTCCCGCCTCGTCGGGGACGATCTCCTCATCGTCCTCGATCGGCTGGTCGCGCTCGTCCATCCCGCGGAGAGCCTACCCTGCAGACCGGCCCGAGACGTCCTATCGTTCCGGGCGTGGCCGTACCCGTGACAAGGCCGCGACTGCGGGGCGTCCTCCATCAGGGCGCCTTCTCCGTCTCGCTCGTGATCGGGACGCTGCTGATCGTGGGCGCAAACGGCACGCGCGAGCTGGTTGCGGCCTCGGTCTTTGCCGGCTCGGTCGCGGCGATGTTCGGGGCGAGCGCGCTGTACCACCGCGTCACCTGGCAGCCGCACGTGCGGCTCTGGATGCGGCGCGTCGACCACGCCGGTATCTACCTCCTCATCGCCGGGACGTACACACCCGTCGGCCTGCTCGTGCTGAGCGGGTCCTGGCGCACCGTCGTCCTCGCCATCGCCTGGACCGGGGCTGCCGCGGCGATCGCGCTCAAGTTCTGCTGGGTGGCGGCGCCGAAGTGGCTCGCCGCAGTGATCGGGATCGCGCTCGGCTGGGTCGGCGTGATCGTCCTGCCGCAGCTGGCGTCACGGGTCGGCCCTGCCGGACTCGCGCTGCTCGTCGTCGGCGGCCTCGCATACACGGCCGGCGCGGTCGTCTATGCCCGGCGGCGGCCGGACCCGATCCCGCACATCTTCGGCTACCACGAGCTCTTCCACGCACTGACGATCGTCGGCGTCGCCTGCCAGTACGTGGCGATCGCGTTCTTCGTCCTGCACGTCGGCTGAGCGCGGGGGAACCCATGGTTCGTCCGCGGGCCTCCTCCTTCAGAGCGCGGTGTAGCCGGAGTCCTCGAGCCGCCTGCACGAGCGCGGTCGCGCCGGCGGCGCGCGGCACCGGTGCGCTGGACAGCAATCTGGGCGACTGGCTCGGTTCGGGCTGCGGCTAAAGCGGGCTGCGCCCTGCTTTAGCCTCCGCCCCTTGGGTGTGCTTAGGGTCGCGCGCCAAAGGCAGCGGCGGCGCTTTCGCGCGCGACCGGATCTACCCGAGCGGGGACGCCTTTAGCGCCAATGCTCGAACTGCCGAGTGCGCCATTCACCACCTCCGACAACGCGAAGTCCCTGGGAGGCTCGGCGCGACCGCGCTCTCGCAGAGCCATACCCGTGCACAGTTACCGGCGCGGCGGAAGTTTGGAGGACTTTCGCCGGCACAATCCCGCGGCGCGGCCGCGGAGGGCCAGCGCCTCGGCCATCTTGCGGGACGCCTCGTCGATCATCTCGCCCTCGAACATCGCCGCGCCGACCTGCTCGACCTCGGTGAAGTGCCGGTACGCGTCGAGGATCCGCTCCGCCCGCTCGTACTGGTCCTGCGGCGGCGTGTAGATCTCGTTGCAGGGCCCGATCTGGTCGGGGTGGAGTGCCCACTTCCCGTCGAAGCCGAGCAGCCGCGACCGACGCGCCGACTCACGGAAGCCGTCCAGGTCGCGGATCTGCGAGTACGGCCCGTCGATCGCCTGCAGGCCGAACGCCCGCGCCGTCGTGACGATCCGCGAGAGCACGTAGTGCCACTGGTCGCCCGGATAGCCGGGCTCGATCGTCCCGACCGAGAGCTGCGGCACGCCCAGCGAGGCGGCGTAGTCGCCCGGCCCGAAGACGAGCGTCTCGAGTCGCGGGGTCGCCGCGGCGATCCGCTCGACGTTGACGATTCCGCGGGCGGTCTCGATCTGCGCCTCGATCCCGATCCGGCGCTCGAGGCCGTGCTCCCCTTCGAGCTGAGAGAGCAGGTGGTCGACGAAGTGGAGGTGCGACTCGGCCTCGACCTTCGGCAGCATCACGCAGTCGATCCGCGCACCGGCGCGCTCGATGACGTAGGCGAGATCGGCGAAGCAGTAAGGCGTGTCGACCGAGTTCACCCGCACCACCAGCGTCTTCGCCCGCCAGTCGCCGTCGAGCAGCGCACGGACGACGTTCTCGCGGCTCTCGTCGGACTTGACCGCGGGCGCGACCGAGTCCTCGAGGTCGAGGAAGACCTGGTCGGCCTCGAGGCCGGGCGCCTTGGCGAGCATCTTCGGGCTCGAGCCTGGAACCGCGAGGCACGAACGCCGGAGCCGCGTCTGCATCGGGGCAACCCTAACCGTTTCTTTCACACCTGATACGGACCCCGAATCCACCGGGCCTAGAGTCGCGGGCATGCGCTTCCTCGTCGCTCTGACCGGTCTCCTGACGGTCGCAGTCCTCCTGGCGCCGGTTCACCCGTAGGGCTTGCCCGCGCCGCGCTCGGGGCGGAACCCCGCGGCGCGGGCAAACGCTTGACAATAGTGGTACGGTCGCTCGCGACGCTCCGGACTCGGTCGACCGGGAGGGGAAGCCACGTGGAGGCTCGCGTTCAGCGGGACGCGCGCGCAGCGCAGAACCAGAGCCTGTTCAGAGAGGTCAACGAGCGGCTGCGGGAGCTCGGCGACGCGCTCGGCGAGGGCCTGCCGAACACCGAGTTCGTGTGCGAGTGCACCGACGAGAGCTGCGACGCGAGGGTCCGCGTGACGCACCCGGATTACGAGGCCGTGCGCGCCGTACCGACGCGCTTCATCGTCGCTCCCGGCCATGTCGACCCCGAGGTCGAGCGAGTCGTCGACGAGCGCCCGGGGTTCACGGTCGTCGAGAAGCTGGGCGAGGCGGGCGATCTCGCCGACGAGCTCGACGGCGGCTAGGACGCGTCCAGCAGCTCCGTCAGAAACGCGCCGCCGCCGACGACCCGCTCGGCCTCGCGCCCCGCACGCCGGCGCAGCTCGCGGTCCGAGGTGGCGAGCCAGTAGGGGGCGTACTCCGCGGCGTGCTCGGCCAGCCAGTCGTCGGCGCTCGGCTCGGCGGAGACGAGGTCGGACGCATCCTCGGGCGCGGGCCCGTCGAAGACGACGATGACGCGCCGGTCGGTCGACTCGCCCCAGGCGCGGCAACGGGCGACGAGCTCGACCCGCGAGAGGTTCGGCCAGCGCGACCGGCGAACGTTCTCGGCGTCGACGAGCACCGTGACCCCGTTAGCATCGCGGCTCATGAAGGGCGTCATCCTCGCAGGCGGAAGCGGCACGCGGCTCCATCCGCTGACACGCATCACGAACAAGCACCTGCTGCCGATCTACGACCGGCCCATGGTCACCTACGCGATCGAGGCGCTCGTCAAGGCGGGTGTGACCGAGCTGATGCTCGTCACGGGGGGGACGCACGCGGGCGAGTTCTTCCGCCTGCTCGGCAACGGGCACGACTACGGGATCGACCGGCTCTTCTACGCGTACCAGGACCAGGCGGGCGGGATCGCGGAGGCGCTCGGCCTCGCCGAACGGTTCGTCGACCACGACCCAGTCTGCGTCCTGCTCGCCGACAACGTCTTCGAGCGCTCGCTGCGCCCGATCGTCGAGAACTTCGAGCGGCAGGAGGCCGGCGCGCGGATCGCGCTCGTCCACATCGAGGAGCCGGAGCACCTCCGCCACCTGGGCGTCGCGGTCGTCGACGGCGACAAGCGCGTCGAGCGGATCATCGAGAAGCCGGCCCAGCCGCCGAGCCCGTACGCCGTCACCGGGATCTACTTCTACGACGGGCGCGTCTGGGAGGTGCTGCCGACCCTCGAGCCGTCGGGTCGCGGCGAGCTCGAGATCACGGACGTGAACAACTGGTACGTCGGCGAGGGCCTGATGGAGGCGGACGTGCTCGAGGGCTTCTGGGGCGACGCGGGCGAGTCGATCGACGCCTACTACGAGGTCAACGACTTTGTCCGCCACAACGGGGCGAACAAGTGATCACCCGCTTCCCGCTCACGCGCCACGAGGACGATCGCGGCTGGTTCGCCGAGCTCGCCCGCGCAAGCGCACTGCCGAAGCCGATCCGCCAGGCGAACCTCGCGCGCTCCCGCAAGGGCGTGATCCGGGGCCTTCACTACCACGAGCGCGGCCAGGACGACCTCTTCGTCTGCCTCGCAGGAATGGTGCGCGTCGTCGTCCTCGACCGAACGAGCGGCGACACGTTCACCGAGGACATCGGGGACGAGAATCCGGTCGCGATCTACGTCCCCGGCGTCCATGCCCACGGCTACGAGGCGCTCACCGACTGCCTCTTTTGCTACCTCGTGACCGAGGAGTACGACCCGGCCCGGCCGGACGAGCACGGGATCACGTGGGACGACGAGCGCGTCCGGCACCTCTGGAGCACCTCATCGCCGATCCTGTCGGAACGGGACAGCACGGTCGCGTCCTGATCACCGGCGCCGGCGGCCAGCTCGGCGCCGCGCTCGCCGAGGCGTTTCCGGGCGCCGTCGCCCTGACGCGGGGGCAGTGGGACGTCACGCTTCCCGCCCCGCCGCTCGAGGCGCCGGAGCTCGTCCTGCACGCCGCCGCTTGGACCGACGTCGACGGGGCCGAGGACGACCCGCAGGGCGCGGCCGCCGTCAACCTCGCCGGGACGGCGAACGTCGCCGCGCTCGGCGCGCCGCTCGTGTACTTCTCGACCGACTACGTCTTCGACGGCTCGAAGCGCGAGCCATATGTCGAGTCCGACGCGCCGAATCCCCGGTCCGCCTACGGGCGCTCGAAGCTGCACGGCGAGGCGGCGGCCGGCGAGCGGGCCTGGATCGTGCGCAGCTCGTGGCTGCATGGCTGGACGGGACACAACTTCGTCCGGACGGTGCTGCGGCTCGGGGCCGAGCGCGACGAGGTCGCCGTCGTCGACGACCAGCGTGGCTGCCCGACCTACGTCGGCCATCTGGCCGAGGCGGTGCAGAGGATCGTCGAGCTGCCGTTCGGCCGCTGGCACGTCGCCGCGGAGGGGGACTGCACGTGGGCCGAGTTCGCCGGGGCGATCTTCGAGGAGGCTGGGTTCGATTGCCGCGTGCGCCGGATCACGACCGAGGAGCTCGGCCGGCCGGCGCCGCGCCCGGCCTACTCGGTGCTGCGCAGCGAACGGCCCGATGCGCCACGGCTGCCGCACTGGCGCGAGGGCTTACGGGCCTGCCTGGAGCGGCTGCTGTAGTCCAAGGCAACTCACGCTCGGGCCGGCCGCGGCTGAAGTGGCCGGGAACGCTAGCCCGACCGCTTCAGCTTGCCGTGGCGCTTCGCATAGACCTCGCCGCGGCGGAAGATCTCGAGGCCGAGCGGCACCGCGACGACGCCGATCACGAGCAGCGGCCAGATGTCGCCCCAGAGCGCGCCGATGCCCGCCCCGTCGAGGATCGCGTGCCTGATCCCGCGCAACGAGTAGGTCGCCGGAGAGATCGTCGAGATCCACTGCATCCACTGCGGCAGCACCGAGACCGGGTAGTAGACGCCCGAGACGACGAGCAGGGTCCCCTGGGCGATGAAGCCGAGCTGCGCGCCCTTCTCCGGTGAGATGAGCGGCAGCACCGACGCCATCATCCCGATCCCGACGAACGAGATCGACGAGGCGGCCAGCACCGCGACGGCGGCGCCGAAGTCCGCGTTCGGCATGTGCAGCCCGAAGAACGCCGCGATCACGACGAACAGGACGGCGCTGCGGAGGACGCCATAGAGCACGGCGAAGAGGCCGACGCCGGACAGGTGCACCGGCCGTGACAGCGGCGCCATGAACGTGTACTCGATCGTCCCCTCCCAGCGCTCCCACGCGACCGTCTCGGTCATGAACTCGAAGACGATCCCGAGGTACGACCAGATGACGGCGCCGATCAGGAGCGTCGTGGTGGCGCGGTTGACGTCGATGTGCCCGCCGGCCGCGTTGATGCCCTTGGCGATGAAGACGATCGTAAGCGTGTTCGCCAGCGACCAGACGAAGAAGGCGAGCTCCCACCAGCAGTAGCGCTTGATCAGGTAGGCGTTGCGCTCGACGACGCCGCCGAGACCGATCAGCTCGTGGCGGAGGGTGAGGGCGATCGCGCGGGCCATTACCCGAACACCTCCCGGTCTTCGTCCTCCTCGCTTTCCTCCTCGAACGTGCGGCCGGTCGCGGCGAAGAACGCCTCCTCGAGGGTGGCGACGCCGTAGCGACGAAGCAGCTCGTCGACCGGCTCGAGGCAGAGCAGCTCGCCGCGGTCGAGGATCCCGACGCGGTCGGCCAGGGCCTCGGCCTCGGCCAGGTCGTGCGTGCAGAGCAGGATCGTGGCGTCGTGCTCGATGCGCACCTCGCGGATGAAGTCCTGCACCTCGAGCTTCGAGCGCGGGTCGAGCCCGGTCGTCGGCTCGTCGAGCAGGAGCAGGACCGGCGAGGTCAGCAACGCGCGCGCGAGCGCGACCTTCTGCTGCATTCCGCGCGAGAGGTGCTCCATCGGCTCGCCGCGCCGCTCGGCCGGGAAGCCGACGCGGCTCAGGACCCGCGGGATCTCGCCCTCGGTCTCGCTCGGCGTCATTCCGTAGAACCGGGCCGCGTAGGAGAGGTTCTCGTCCGCCGACATCTTCTTGAAGAAGCTGGCCTCGACCGAGACGCGGTTGACGAGCCTTCGGACGGCGCGCGTCTCGCGGAACGCGTCGTGGCCGAAGACCTGGGCGCTGCCGCCGTCGTGCAGGAGCAGCGTCGAGAGCAGGCGGACCAGCGTCGACTTGCCCGAGCCGTTTTGACCCAGGATCGCGACGCACTCGCCGCGTTCGATCGTGAACGTCAGGCCCTTGAGGGCGGGCACGCGGCGCTTCCGCGCGAAGCGGCCGTCCTTGCGGCGGTCGCGGCGGCGGAAATCCTTGCGCAGATCCCGCGCCTCGACCGCGGGGATACGGCGCCGGATCTCGGTTGTGCTCGACGATGAAGGTGCTGCGAGGGCCACTTGTTGCTCCTTGGAACGTGAATCAGGACGGAATCGAGAGGTGCCCGCGAAGGGCGGCGGACGGACCTAGCGCCCGGCCGCGCCGAGCGGCACGAACGGCCCGGCGAGCCGTTCCGTGGCGCTGCGCACCATCTGATTCACGCTGAGCAACATGACCGTCGCAGGATAGGCGCTCGGGCGCCGGAGCGCAAATCGCCCGCACACGAGCGGCTTCGCTAGCGCCGGGCAGTGCCGGGAGTCGCCAAGCTCGGCTGGAACCTCAACATCCCCACCGCCCGCTTCACGTTCTCGAGCGGCTCCATCACGCGGCTCTCGGCGGCTCGTCGTCGTCGCGGCGGTCGTCGTCGGCGCCCAGCCAGGCGACGACCTCGGGCTCGCTCAGCAGGATCTCCACGAGCGTGAGCGGCGGCTCCTCGCGCGTCGTCTCGTCGCGGCGGATCGAGACGGGCTTGCTCATCGCGTCCTCCTTGGGTCGTGAACCATGACCGTACGCGACAATCCCGCCATCTTCTGTCATGTTTAAGAGAACGTGCGCGCAAGTCGCCTCGTCTCCCTCCTGCTGCTCCTGCAGATGCGGGGCCGGTTGACCGCGGCCGAGCTCGCGGAGCACTTCGAGGTCTCCGTCCGGACGATCCACCGTGATGTCGAGGCGCTCGGCGCGGCCGGCGTCCCGGTCGAGGCCGTGCGCGGCCCGGCCGGCGGCTACCGGCTCGCGGGCGGCTACCGGACACGGCTGACTGGTCTCACCGCGGACGAGGCGGAGGCGCTCTTCGTCGCGGGCGCGCCCGGCCCGGTCGCCGAGCTCGGCCTCGGCAACGTCCTCGCGACGGCCCGCCTGAAGGTGCTCGCCGCGCTGCCCAGC
>WNGD01002338.1_pt1 | contig 19793 bp, 21 predicted proteins | sample 5400671 | NCBI WGS metagenome assembly WNGD01 (sample SAMN13153369, study PRJNA577476) | soil metagenome | isolation source: 40 cm soil or saprolite under grassland replicate 2 | place: USA:California | collected 2016-06-15 | reverse complement strand
GTCTCCTACTTCGAGTGGGTGCAGGGTTTGCAGGCATTTCTGTGGACGGAATCGGAAGTGACCGACAAACTTTTCCGCATCCTTGAGCATTCGTTTGCGCAGGTGATCAGGCGAGCCAAAGAACACAAAATTTCGCATCGCACAGCGGCCATGGCCATCGGCGTCGAACGCGTCATCAAAGCCAAACAAGTGCGCGGGTTGTTCCCATGAGTCCTTTGTTGTAGCCACGTCCCTGCGGGGCCTTTGCATCGTTTTGAACAAAGACGTCCCAGACGGCGCACAGCGCCGCGGCTACAACGCCCGCATGTTTATACGACCGCAATGAAGTTTTCTCATTCTGAAGAAAAGTGGGAAGATCGACGGCTCGACGTTCTGACCGATGAGGAGAACGGTCTGCGCATCGTCGTTTCGCGTCTTGGGGGAGAACTAATCAGTCTGGCGCGAATAAACGAAGCAGGAAAATGGACCGGTTTTCTTTATCGCGACAACGATCTCTCCACACCGTCTCAGGGTTGGGCAAATCACGCGACCGTCATGGGCTATTATCTTCATCGGCTTAAAAATGGTCGCAGCCTTTATCGGGGCCGCGAAATTAAAGGCGGAAATCACGGGTTTCTTCGCTCGAAGACGTGGCGCCTCGCGGGAGTCTCCGATAAGGGCAGCGGCGCTTCATTGAGATATCGGATTACGCCGGAGGACTTTTCGCCTGTTGAATACCCGTTGAAAGTGGGTGTGGATCTCACATACAAGCTCGAGTTGAACACGGTCGACGTTCTTTTCGAGTTTCAGAACTACGAGCCTGAACTGACCGCGCATGTGGCGTTCGGATTGCATCCAGGATTCGCCGCGACTTCGTTCGAAAGCTTTCATCTTCAAATGCCAAAGGGTCTTTACCGTAGATACTTTTCGCCGGGCAATTATTTGTCAGGGGAAACGCGCGAAATCGAATTCCCCGGTGGCGAAATGCCATTTCCAAAGGACGAGTTGCCCGGTTCGATTATCCTCGAACTGGTTGACGTTCGTAGGCGCAACTTTTCCTATGTGGATCCGCCGAGCGGTCGATGGGTGACATTGGATCTTACCGGCGTGCCGTACATGACTCTCTGGTCCGACGGCGGCCCGTTTCTTTGCGTCGAGCCGTGCTGGGGCTTGACCGATCATCATGAGCAGCGCGCCTTTGAAGACAAACAGGGCATTCAAACGATTTCACCAGGAGGCGAATTGCGCGCTTCCTTCAGCATGGCCCCACAGCTTGCCTCCGCCGATTGAGCGGAATAACTAACTCCGGACCTCTCACTCCTGACCACTCACTAAAGTGCCAGCTGCTTCACTTCAGGCTCTGCTCGCGAAATCCGTTGACTATGCGGGAATGTTTCCGCCCTGCAGTCTTGCGCTCGAGTCGGCTCTCCAAAATTACGCGCAGTATGTGCGCTCGCCCGATGCGTGGATGCTCGGCGCATTCGTTCTTTCCGTTGAACAATTCGAGGCGGCCAGGCAACTCCTTTCGGAGTTCGACCCTTTGCATCCGCTGCGCGTCGCTGCGCTCGGTCCCAAAACTGCGAATGCCGACACCTTTCTTGAAGCAGTGGAGAAAGCTGATACCGCGTTTCGTTGGTTGTCGAGCAATGTCGATCTCGTCTCGATTAGTCACCTCGAGATGTTCTTACCGCACGATGTAGATCTTGCCTCACTGGAGGAGGCGAGATCGATTTTGGGTGATCTACCAGTTTTCTGGGAAGCGCCACCAGAAAGAGTGCAACAAACGATTGCATTACTGGCCGAACACAATTCCGATGCCGACTTGGCAACCTTTGGTTACAAATTACGCACCGGCGGAGTGACAGCGGATGCATTTCCCACTTCCGCGCAGATCGCTGCCGCTCTCGTGACGCCGGCCACGCATCAACTCCCGATCAAGTTTACGGCGGGGCTACATCATCCGATCCGGCAATTTCGCGATGAAGTTAAAACAAAGATGCACGGATTTCTTAATGTGCTCGGCGCCGCAGTCCTCGCGGCGGAGCATCGATGGGATGCACACCAAACCTCGATCATGCTGGAAGATGAAAATGCAGATTCATTTTCGTTTACTGACGATTTTTTCGCGTGGCGGCAATGGAAGATCAGTATCGAACGGCTGCAGTATCGCCGGAAATTCGTGGCGTCATTCGGAAGTTGCAGCTTCGATGAGCCGCGCGACGATTTGCGCGCACTCGGACTTCTTTGATCACCACGAAGATCACGAAGTTCTTTGGAGGTGATTCCGAATTTTCTTCGTGGCCTTCGTGTTCTTCGTGGTTAAATCACGGAGATGACGTCGCCCTTGCGCAGTTTCATCGAAGTCCCGGCCGATTCGCATTTTCCCATTCAAAATCTTCCCTTCGGGATCTTTGAACCGAGAGATGGTAAGGCGCGCGTGGGCGTCGCGATCGGCGATTTGATTGTTGATCTTTCGGTTCTCGACGAGCTGGGTCACTTCCGCTCATCAGAGTTTCGGGGTCGAAATGTGTTTTCGGAGGATTCGTTGAATGCATTTCTCGCGTTAGGCCGACCGGCGTGGCGAAAAACGCGCGAGATTGTCCAACATCTTCTCTCGGCGGAGACGCCGACTCTGCGAGATGATGGCCGGCTACGCGAAAAAGTTTTTCACGCGCAAAACGTGGTGATGAAATTGCCGGCGCGCATCGGCAATTACACGGATTTTTATTCGTCCTATCATCATGCGCACAACGTCGGCACGATGTTGCGCGGACCGGAGAACGCGCTGATGCCGAACTGGAAATGGTTGCCGGTAGCCTATCACGGACGCGCCAGCTCGGTTGTCGTCAGCGGAACTAACGTGCGTCGGCCGAGCGGGCAGACCAAACCACCGGATGCGGCGTCCCCGACTTTCGGTCCGACGAAAAGTCTCGATTACGAATTGGAAATGGCGTTCCTGATTGGTCCTGGCAATTCGTTAGGTGAACCGGTGCCGATCGATCGCGCCGTTGATCACATCTTCGGTCTTGTTCTTATGAACGATTGGAGCGCGCGCGACATTCAGGCGTGGGAATATCAGCCGCTCGGCCCGTTCCTGGCGAAGAATTTCTGCACCAGCATTTCGCCGTGGGTAGTTACGTTGCAAGCGCTCGAACCATTTAGAAAACCGCTGCCTCTCCAGGACCCGGAGCCGCTCCCGTATTTGAGAGCAAAAAGTAATTTCACGTTCGATATTCAGCTCGAAGCGCGGCTGCAAACTTCATTGATGGACGCGCCGCACATCATTACCCGCACAAATTTCCAAAACCTTTACTGGAGCATTGCGCAGCAACTTGCCCATCACACAGTGAACGGTTGCAATCTCGAACCCGGAGATTTGCTCGCGAGCGGAACGATCAGCGGAGCAACCGAAGACTCACGCGGCTGCATGTTGGAATTGACCTGGCGCGGCGCGAACCCGCTCAAGCTACCGAACGGTGAAACACGCAAATGGGTCGAGAACGGCGATACACTCACCATTACTGGATGGTGCCAGGGCGATGATTACCGCGTCGGCTTTGGCGAAGTGAGCGGACGAATCATTGGAAGTGACGAGTGAATAGTGACAAGATCGACCTCAAGCGGGCTGTTGTCTTTGCGCGATGGGTTTCCTGGATCGGGCATCCGTTGGTTTTCATTAGCCTGTCCGTCGCCATTATCATTGTCTTGCGACTGGCTAGCCGCGCCGGGCTCGCACTTTTCCTGACTCTGTTGGCGACGTTGATTCTGCCGATGGCACTTTTGCTTTTTTTGGGGACCCGATCAGGTCGATGGAGCGACACAGATGTTTCCATTCGGGCGGAACGTGTCCAATTTTATCCACGCGCGATTCCAATTTCGGCGATGGCCGTGATTGCACTTTGGCTATTGCACGCGCCGGCTTTGGCATTGCGCGGAGCCGTGGTGACGTTGTTTCTGCTGGTTGTGGCTGCGCTAGTCAATTTTCGGATCAAGCTGTCGTTGCACGCGCTTTTCGCTTTTTACAGCGCGATCATTCTATTTGTGGTCCATCCGGTCGTCGGCGCGATTGCTTTCGCGCTGGCCTTCCTCGTTTTCTGGTCGCGGCTTTATCTGGAGCGCCATGACCTGTTGGAAACGCTGGTCGGCGCTTCGCTTGGCTTACTGGGTGGACTGGTCACGGCCTGGTAGAGAACCGCTGTGGCGGGGGGCGGACCGGAGGGAAGGGCAGCGACAACAATGCATCAACCCAGAGGTTTCGGAGTCAATAGCGCACGAGAACCAGAAATAATCCTTCGGCGGGAGCGGCAAAACGGGCTGGGCCGAGCTTGCCGGAGTATAGCCGCGCAGTGATATCTTCGACGTGTATTTTGCCGAGGGCGCATTTCACCAGCGCGCCGACCATTAATCGAACCATCTTGTAGAGAAAACCATCGCCATCGAACTCGATCGTCACGCAGGGACCTTTTTGTCGGACGCGCACAGAATAGATTGTGCGGACCATGCTCTGTTCTGGTTTGCCGCGATTGGCAGCGAAGCCGGCAAAAGCATGAGTGCCGACAAAATGTTTGGCCGCCTTCTTCAGAACTTTGAGATTGAGCTGGCGCGCGATGTGCCAGGCGCGACGATATTCGAATGGAGGCAAAACAGGCGCTGACCAGATTCTGTAACGATAGATCTTTCCTTTCGCCGAGAGACGCGCGTGAAAATGGTTCGATACGTATTGGCAGCGCATCACGCGTATGGCCGGAGGCAGCAACGCGTTGAGCGCTTCCGTCCAACGCGCAGGCGGCAAAATTTTGTTGGCAAGATCGACGTGTGCGCATTGCGCGAGGGCGTGTACGCCTGCGTCCGTTCGCCCGGCTGCGTGAACGCGCACTGGTGCTCCGGCGACGCGCTCAAACGCGCGCTCCAGATGATCTTGGATAGTGTTGCGATGAGATTGGCTCTGCCAGCCGGCGAATGACGCGCCGTCATAAGCCACGATCATTTTCAGCCTTCGGGACATTGCAATCTAGCAATCGTTATCGGTGATCAGTGAACGGTGATCGGTCAAAATTACTAATCATCTATCGCAGATCACTGATCACTTTTGGCGGCCGCCTTCGCGGCGCGGTGGTCGAGATAACTTTGCAAAATCATTTGGGCTGCGACTTGATCTACATAGCCGCGGGTGTGCCGCGTTTTCTTGCCTGCCTCACGCAAGGCCCGGTGCGCTGCAACAGTGGTTAACCGTTCATCCCAGGTTACAACCGGACACGGCAGAATGGCGCGGAGTTTCTCTACAAAGAGGAGGACTTCGGTCGCGGCCGCGCCGATCTGACCATCCATCCGCTTCGGTAGCCCGGCGACGACGTGGTCAACTTTCTTTTCGCGGACGATCTCCAAGATGCGGGATAGCGCCTGCTCATTCGCTGGAATAGTCTCGAGCGGATGCGCCAACAACTGTAGCTGATCAGAAATCGCCGCGCCGATACGCGCTCCGCCAAAATCGAGAGCCAAAATCGGCTTCATGTCTTCGGTAGGACGCGACCGGTCCGAGCCGGACTGGTGTTAAGCGCGCCGCGTGCAATCCTCACTGCAGTTCCGGCGGAATTTTGCCGACAAGATCTTTGATCTTTTCGGCTTCGTGCCGATGGCAAACCAAAATAGCATCCTTGGTTTGCACTACAATGAGGTCACGAACTCCAAGCAGCGCGACGGTTGTCCCATCTTCCTCGAAAACGATGTTATTGCTGGAATCGAGCGCGGTAATGGGGCGGTTCGCGGCGTTTCCTTGTTTGTCCTTCTCAAAATAATTCGCCACTGCTCTCCAGCTTCCGATGTCGTCCCAATCGAAGCCGGCCTCCACTACGAGGACGCGATCCGCCTTTTCCATGATCGCGTAATCGAACGAGATGCGTGGCAGTTTACTGAAGCGCTCACGCAAAGCCTTCTCGAAATGCTCCGGAGCTCTAACTTGGGAAATGAAATCAGCCAGCTCCGGCGTGTGACGGTTGAATTCGCGGAGCACTGTAGGCACCGACCAAACGAACATTCCGGCGTTCCACCGGAAGTTTCCCTTTCGCAAAAACGATTCGGCCAGATCGAGATTTGGTTTTTCGCGAAAGCGCAGCACCCGATGAATCGCATCCTTATCGGGGCGCGTGCGCAAGTGGACCGGCTTACCTTGCTCGATGTAACCAAATCCGGGACAGGCCCATGTTGGCTTGATGCCGATGGCTACAAGCTCGCTTGTCTCCTCGGCAGCGTCGGCAGCGAGAGCGAGCGTTTGTTGAAAAGCCGCTCGGTTTGCAATTACGTGATCGGCGGGGAGAACGAGCATGACGGCTGCGTGGTCGCGGGCTGCGACCCAGCCGGTGCCGAGCGCAACGGCAGCAGCAGTGTCACGTTTAGCCGGCTCGGCTACAATATTTTCCTTTGGAAAACTCCCGAGCAATTTACGAACTGCGCTTTCCTGTTCTGTGTTCGTCAAGATCAGAATACGCTCACGCGGGATGAAGCCCTCAAGGCGCGCCAAAGTTTCTTCGAGCAGGGTTTTTTTTGAGACCAGGCGCAGCAGTTGTTTGGGGCGGGCCTGCCTGCTTAAGGGCCAAAAACGTTCACCGCTGCCACCGGCAAGGATGAGCGCGTAGATCGAATTGAGCATGTCGAAGTAAAAATGAGAGGACTTTCCTGGTCGCGAAAATTGCCGTTTCTTTTTCCTAAACGCGACGTATATGGTAGGCGATGTCTTTCCCCATATCCATTTCAAAAACTTCCGAACAGCTTCCGGTTAATCCGCTCCTTGTTGTGACCCGCACCGCGATTGGCCTTGGTCTGGGAATTTTAATGGCGGACAAAATCAAGCCGCCGCTGCGTCAGGCGGCGGCGATTGTGCTCGTGGCAATTGGTACTTTGGCGGCGGCGCCGTGGCTCGTGAAAATCACACTTGGCCAGATTAACCGGCCGGAATCCGAATGGGGCAGCCGCGCTCGTTTGCGTTCGATTCGCGGCGATTCCGGCTACAGCTCCGATTCGGACATCTACTAGGCGTCGCGCTGCGCTTGCCACTACAGAAATGCTTCGGCAACGGAGTCCGCAACTGCTTTGCCTTTTTGAGTCAGCACGAAATTGCCGTTCGATTTTCGAAGCAACCCAAGGGCAATAAACTCATTCGTTTCTTGAGCGAAACGTTTCAGCTCCGACGCGGAAACTCCGTCGCGCGTCCGCAGCGACAGTGCGATTCGCTCCATGCGTTTCATTTCGTCCGTAAGATTTTCGGTCGCTGCGCGGGGTGATTGGCCGCAAAGAACGCGATCAATGTAAGTGCGATAATCACAGACATTCTGCCAGCGTCGCATACCGACAGTCGAGACGGCGCTAGGACCGATGCCCACATAATCTTTGCCGAACCAATAGGCGTGGTTGTGAACTGACGAAAACCCGGGACGTGCATAGTTTGAGGTTTCGTAGTGTTCGTAGCCGGCGTGCTCCAGGATCGCCATGGCCATCTCGAAAAACTCGGCGTCAGTGTCTGCGTCCTGTCGAAATTCGCCACGCACGTGACGCAGAAAAAACTCCGTGTCCTCCTCGTAAGTGAGGCAGTATGCGGAAATGTGATCGGGTTGGAGCGCAATCGTTTTCTCCAGCGTCAATTCCCACTGCTCGGTTGTCTGGCCTGGTAATCCGAACATGAGATCGACATTGATGTTTGTGAACCCGGCTCTGCGTAGAAGATAAAATGATTGCTCGGCCTGCTGGGCGCTGTGTTCTCGCCCTAAAACCTTTAGCAAATTGTCTTCCCACGACTGAACGCCAAGACTGATTCGAGTCACTCCCAGTCTGCGAAGAAGTGTTGCCTTGCGCGCGGACACGCTCCCAGGATTCGCTTCCATTGTCCACTCCTCAAGTGACGAGAGATCGAGCCGTTCGCAGAAGCCTTCGACTAAAAATTCCAATTGCGAGGTCGTAAGCGCTGTCGGAGTGCCGCCACCGAAGTAGACAGTTTTAGGCGATATCTCAAAACATGTGCGCTGCCCGTCGAGCTCGCACAATATCGCTTCGCAAAATCGCCAGGTCTGCGAACGATCAAGCAAATCTTTGTAAAACGCGCAATATGGACAAATTCGCGCGCAGAAGGGGATGTGAATGTAAAGGTGGCGGATCGGGCTTGTAGTGGCAGGCGTGTCGCCTGCATTAGCGTGCAATTCCGCAGCCGGCACCCCGAACGCTTTCGGGGCTACAGTGGAAGAGTTGTGATTCGCGCTGCTACTCATAAAATCCGTCAGACTTTGTTGTCATTCCGAGCGAAGTCGAGGAATCTCTGGCTCGCAATATTGAGAGCTGTCTCGACTTCGCTCGACATGACAAAACTGCGAAACGTAACCCTCGTTCTGTTTTGCGCCATCACCTCTGTGCTTGCGCAGGCGCCGCAGCCTACGCTGCCCCCTTCGGTTGTGTATTCTGTGCATGATCCCGGCTCAATCAAAGATTACAAGACGAACCCGCGCATCGTGCATGAGATGGTGAATCGGCTCGTTCTTGCCGCGACTGGCCAGTCTGACATGACGAAGGCGTGGGCGTCACTCGTTTCCCCAAATGATAGGATTGGAATTAAAATCTGCGCAGCAGGCGGCGACCTTTTCACCACTCACCATGACATCGTGAACGCGATTGTGGATGGACTCGTCGCAGCAGGGCATCCGCGCAGCAGCATAATTGTCTGGGACCGGTCTCTTGGTGGAATCAAGGGAGCCGGTTATCGGCCGGGAATTGATGGTTACCAGCTGCAAGCAATCGCGCCGCGCGATGGATATGACGCAAAAGCAGTCCTGTCCGCGCCGTTAATCGGGAAACTGGTTTGGGGCGATTTCGATTATGTCGGTGACATAACGAAAGTGCCCATTCTCTCCGACACTGAGAACACCAGCAATGTGAGTCACTTTTCGAAGATTCTTTCGACCGAAGTTACCAAAATTATCAACGTCCCGGTGATGAGTATCAGTGAAACGAATGGAATCGCCGGTTGCATTTACAACATGACGATTCCGAACATCGACAACTGGCGTCGTTTTGCGCAGGGCTCTCGGTTTGGCGCGGAAAGTCTTGCGGAAATTTATGCTAACCCACTCATCGCAAAGAAAGTCGTCTTCAATTTGATGGACGGCCTGATTGCGCAATATGCAGGCGGCCCGCAGCCGCAACCGAATTACGCGCTCCATCATGCCACGTTGTACGCAAGCAAGGACCCGGTCGCTTTGGACGCCATTGCCTTGAAGCGTTTGGAAGAATGGCGCGTACGAGCGAGTCTGCGCGCAATCGGCCCAATTGCGGCCTACATCGGCTTCGCCAGTCAGCTCGGCCTCGGTAACTCTGCGCCCAATCGGATCGAGGTAAGAAATATCGGGCGATGAGGCTTTACGTGTAGCCGGGATCGATAATCCCAGCCGTCCATCATAATCATGTGGCCGTACCAAATCTCCAGGGCCGGCATCGCCGATGCCGGCTACAGATTATGAGCGCGCATTCTACCCGACCCTTGCAGACGACAATTCTGCGCTCGGTCTCCCGTTCATTTTACCTTTCGATCCGATTTTTACCGGCACAATTACGCGAACCAGTCGCGCTGGCGTACCTGCTTGCGCGGGCAACAGACAGCGTTGCCGACACAACGGGAATTTCCAATGTCGTGCGGATCGAGACTCTGAAGATGCTCTCGGACGGGATTGGAGGCAAGGCTTCGCGCGATGTCGTTGTCAATCTGACCGCGTCGTTTGTCCCGCTACAGCCGAACAAGAGCGAACGACAACTGCTTGAGTCGTTGCCCACTTGCCTTAATTGGCTCGATCAACTGGAGCAGGCAGATCGCAGCGACATTCGCGCGGTGCTCGACAAAATCACTCGCGGCCAGGTGCTCGATCTGCAACGCTTTGATAACCCGCAGGAAATTCGGGCACTCAGCACCGCCGCTGATCTGGACGAATACACATATCTGGTTGCCGGTTGTGTCGGTGAGTTTTGGACGCGGCTCTGTTTCCGGCATGTTCGGAACTTTGCCGGCTGGAGCGAGGATGAGATGCTGGCTCTCGGCAAGCGCTATGGCATGGCCCTTCAGTTAGTTAATGTGCTGCGCGATGCCGGCTCCGATCTCCGAGCGGGCAGATGTTATTTTCCAGAATACGAATTACGTCAGGCGCATCTGACTGCGTCGCAGATTCTCTCCGAGCCGAAGCGCTTCCAGCCGATTTACCAAACGTGGCTAGAGAAAGCAAAGACCGGGCTGGAGTGGGGGGTGCAATATTCGCGTGCGATACGCGACCGGCGAGTGCGCGCTGCCACAGTTTTGCCGGCACTAATCGGGGCGCGCACGCTTGCGCTTTTGGATGAGGCGGGCCCGATGGCGTTGCAGCGCACGGTGAAAGTCCCGCGTCGCGAAGTGCAGGCCATGATTTTGTCGCTGGCTGTAACTTTCGCATCGTGCAAAGTCATCGACGCGATGTTCGTGCGGGCGTTACATTAAACTCCGACTTGCAAATAGTCAGCGCCGCCCGCGCGGCCAGGCGAAGTCAATGGTGGAACCTTGACGTTGCGATAATCGCCAAAGGGTGAACCGTTCTTACTACGGAAATTTCTGCTGTGAGATATATTGATACCGACGAATATCGCGCTCATCGACTTCAAGGCTTGAAGCGTATCGCCGCCAGTCATGGCGGTGCGTGTTTGTCGGAGCAGTACAGCGGCAATAGGACAAAGCTCCGCTGGTGCTGCACCGACGGCCACGAGTGGGAAGCAATTCCCAGCAACGTCGCGCGCGGTCATTGGTGCATGATCTGTGGGAACGAGAGACAGGGGCGAGCAAAGGCTCACTCCATTGAGATAATGCACGACATTGCTGCTTCCCGAGGTGGACAATGTCTCTCATCCTCGTACAGGAATAACTTTACTAAGCTCCGCTGGCGTTGTGCGCAAGGGCACGAATGGGAGGCCACTCCTGGAAGGTTGTGAGCTCGGCTAAACACAAAGGAAGTTGGTGTCCAATCTGTGTTGGTAAACTCCCGAAAGAACTAGCCTATGAAAAACTAAACGAGTTAGCCACCGCTCGCGGCGGAGAGTTGCTCTCGATAAGCTACCGAAACGCTATAACGCCGCTCCGGTGGAGATGCGCCAAGGGTCACGAGTGGAAAGCAATTCCCGATGCGGTCAAGCACGGCACTTGGTGTCCTATTTGCGGCGGCTCTTACCCGTTGAACTTGGCGATGATGCAGGATTACGCACAAAAACGTAGCGGCGCGTGCCTCTCGACAAGATACGTCAACAGCAAGACTCATCTTCATTGGAAGTGCGTTGAAGGACACGAATGGACTGCCAAGCCCGATCACATTCTAAAAGGGCATTGGTGTCCGATTTGTTCAGCGGGCGTGTCAGAACGAATTTGCCGCGCACTACTGGAGCGAATGACTGGTCTTCGCTTTTTAAAAGCCCGACCTCCGTGGCTCAGAAGCAGGCGTGGCGGACAGATGGAGTTCGATGGGTACGCACCCTCACTAGGCGTGGCATTCGAATATCACGGCGAACAGCACTACCGTCGCACGACATTCTTTCACAAGGACGTGCGGGCGTTTAAACAGCGTCAGCGGGACGATGAACAAAAACGGCGCCTTTGTCGACGCCGAAAAGTGACCTTGCTCGAAGTCCCTTACCGAATACCGCACGAGCAACTTCAGATGTACCTTACGAGCTTACTCGACCGCGCAAATCTGGGCGTGATCTGTAACAGGTCCCCGATAGAAATCACCGAAGTCGAAGCTTGGCGTCGCAAAGATTGTACCGAGTTACACGCGCTCGCTGCCTCGCGAGGGGGCAACGTTCTTTCTGATTACTATATGAATGGCGCCACGAAACTCCGTTGGCGCTGTGCAGAGGGGCATGAATGGGAAGCGATTCCTAGCTCGATTAAACGCGGCAGTTGGTGCCCAATCTGCGGCGACAAGCGAGCGGCGATAAAGCGTGCGCATACAATTGACCATATGAAAGCACGCGCCGAGGCAAAAGGCGGGATTTGTTTGTCTGAAAACTACGCCAGCGTGAAATCAAGGCTTCGCTGGCGTTGCGCCGAAGGTCATGAATGGGAAACCCAAGCATCGGTCATCCTTGGTGGCCATTGGCGCCCGAAATGCGCTGGCTTTCGTTCAGGAAGAAAATATGCGCTCACGTTGGAAGAGATCCGAAAGACTGCCAAGGAGCGAGGGGGCGACTGTTTGTCGGACAGCTATCTAAACGCCCAGCAAAAGCTGACATGGCGTTGCGCCAAAGGCCATGTGTGGCGGACGAACGCGAACAGCATCCGGCGAGGTACATGGTGCCCGATTTGCGCCGCGAAACGATCGAGACCGCTTGCTCAACCAAAGTTTGTTATTTGAACCTTACAGTGGTAGAGCCAAATTCCCCTGGTCGTGACAGTTTACGAGCAATTACAAGCTGATCTTGATGCAGCGCTCCGCGAGATGCGGAAACAGGAAGCAAAGGCCGCCAGTCTTGTCGCGAGCCTCGCAGCGATTTTCCAGAAACAGGCGGGCTTTCCGACTGGAGCATTCTCGTATCGCGCGAATATGGATGAAGCGCGTGAACAATCGTCTGCCGCGCCTGCGGACAAAATAGAGCGAAGCAATGAAGGCACTTGGAAGGTCACTATGGATATTCGGATTGACGCTGCTAGCCACCAAACGCCGATACAGCTCCCCGCGCAGGTACCTGGGTCTCACTCTTTCACGTTTATTTCGCTCGAAGTCAGATTCACGGAGAAACAAGAGATCGAGCTCGCCATCGAAGATGACGCTTCGAGCCGAATCCAGTTGTCGGGAATAACGGAGACAGATCGCCAACACCTAGCAAGTTTTTCCAACCTTATCCGGAAGAGAATTGAAGACACGATTCGTTGGGTTGCGACAGGAGAGGGCAATCCAACTCGTAGAATGGGTTTCCACGCGACCTAGGACCATTCTCCTGACCTTCAGCAGCTGCTAGGGCAAGTCCTGCCGCAGACGTCGAAATCGTGTGCAAGGCGTTCGTGGAACGAGCGCGCACTGTTATGCGATCGTCTAACGCGCTTACAGAAAATAATTTCGCTGTCGCTCGGTGATCGGTCGTTCGAGTCGCTCCAGCACTTGCAGCATGTCTTCCCAGACCTTGCGTTTTTCCGAAGGCGCCTGGTTTCGGAGCAAGTAAGCAGGGTGATACGTAATCATGAGCGGGATGCCGTTGTAAGCATGCCAACGGCCGCGCAGTTCCCGCATGGTCCCTCGCATTCCAAGCAGGCCTTCTACCGCAACTGCGCCAAGCGCGACCAGCACTTTCGGCTCGATAATCTCGATCTGCTCAACCAGATACGGGCGGCAGGTCTGCATCTCTGTCGGCGTGGGCACGCGATTTCCAAAACTGCCCAGCGGTGTGTCCGGCCGGCACTTGAGGATGTTTGCGATATAGACATCTTCACGCGCAAAGTTCATCGCCTTGAGAATTTTCGTCAGCAATTGTCCTGCGCGTCCGACAAATGGTTCGCCTTGTTGATCCTCATCCACTCCGGGCGCTTCGCCGATGAACATTAAGTCCGCGTTTGGATTTCCTACACCGAAAACGGTTTGTGTGCGCGAGCAGGCGAGATGCGCGCATTTCGTGCAAGCGCGAACGCGTTCGCGAACCGGCTCAAGTAATTCTGCTTTATTCGGCGTCGGCTGTAGCCGTCGCCCTGCAGACGACGCGCGCGCTTCCCACCCGCCTTCGTGAGACTTCGGCGTGGCAGGCAGGGAAGCAGCTACACGAGGAGCGGTTTGCAATCGCGCCAGCGTTCTTCTCGATGCGCGTGGTGCGCGATCGCTTGACTCTCGAATTTTCTCCAGCGCTGCGATCACCAAATCGAGAGCTGGTTGTGTCATTTGCGGCGATCATGCAAAATTTTGCGCGCGGATGCAATCTCTTTGATCATGCAACAGATGAGCGCGCTGCTAAGCGATTACGATTATATCCTGCCGAGGCAATTGATTGCGCAGCGGCCGCTCGAGCATCGCGAAGATTCTCGCATGATGGCACTGCATCGCGCGCCACAGACAATTGAGCATCGGCAATTTCGCGAATTGAAAACGTTTCTGCGGCCGGGCGACCTGCTTGTCTTAAACGACACGCGCGTGCTTCCAGCGCGCCGATTCTCGGACGACGGCGTGATTGAATTTTTGTTTCTCGAACGCCTCGGTCCAAAACGCTGGAAATGTCTGGTCAAGCCCGGACGCAAAATGCGCGTTGGCGCAACAACAAAGATCGACGACCTCAGTTTGCGGGTTGAGGAGATCACACACGATGGCGAGCGCATCGTGGCGTCTGATGAAGATGTCGATCTGTATGCCGGCGGCTCCATGCCGTTGCCGCCCTATATCAGCCGGCCCAGCGATGACAATGACGCGGTGCGATATCAGACTGTTTTTGCGTATGCGGCTGGCGCGGTTGCGGCGCCCACGGCCGGTCTTCATTTCACTCCGGAAATTTTAAGCGAAATTCCGCACACATTCGTGACTTTACACGTGGGCCCGGGAACATTTCTGCCGGTGCGATCCGATAACATCGCCGGGCATCGCATGCATGCCGAGCGGTTTGCCATTTCGCCAGAAGCCGCGACAAGGATGAACAGTGCACACCGCCTCGTAGCTGTCGGAACAACGGTCGTGCGCGTTCTGGAAGCAGCTGCGCTTGAAACTCGACTGCTTAAGCCAGTCAAGTCTAACAAGCGGAAGATTGAGCCGCAATCGGGTGAGACGGATATGTTCATCCATCCGCCGTTCGCGTTTCGAGTTATCGATGCGCTGCTCACCAATTTTCATCTGCCGCGCTCGACTTTGCTAATGCTGGTGAGCGCATTTGCCGGCCGCGAGTTTTTACTCCGCGCGTACGAGGAAGCAATTCGTGAACGATACCGCTTCTACAGCTACGGCGATTGCATGCTGATTTTGTAGGAGAAATTTCACCACGAACGGGCACAAATGGACACGAATCATTAGAATGTTGAAATACGAATGACGAAGAGAGAGAGGCCCGCGAACTAGGCGAATGTGCGGAAAATTCTCGAAACGAAAACAAATCATTGGCGTTAATTCGCGTGATTCGTGGGCAAATCTGCTTTCTTTCTCATTTGTGTTCATTCGTGTTCATTCGTGGTTAGAGGAATCCGAATGAGCGGTACCGACAAACCAAAGGGCGAGCTGGTGATTCAAACGATTGCCATGCCCAAGGATACAAATCCGAACGGCGACATCTTCGGCGGATGGTTAACCTCGCAAATGGACCTCGGCAGCGGAATTCTCGCGGCAAAAACCGCGCAAGCGCGAGTCGTCACTGTAGCCATGGAAGGGATGTCGTTTCTCGAACCCGTGCGGGTAGGAGACACTGTCAGGTGTTATGCGCGAGTGGAGAAAATCGGGCGGACTTCGATGACCATTCCGGTGGAGGTGTGGGTAACGCGCTATATGACCGGCGAGGAGCGCCGCGTCACACACGGTGTCTTTACTCTGGTTGCGGTCGATGAATCCGGGAAACCGATTCCGGTAAAACGCGGGAGTGCCTAGAAAAATGACAAAGCTCGAATGTCGAAGCTCGAAGCAAAAATCGAAGGCCGAATGACGAAAGATTCATCGACTCCGCGCTTAGGATTTCTGGCTTCGCCATTCATTCGTGCTTCGGCATTTTACAGAGATCCGTGAGTTCACCCCGATGGCTAACTTCGCCTATCTCTTCGAGCGGTTCCCGTCATTCGGACAGACGTTTTGTTACCGGGAAGTTGCAGAGCTTGACCGGCAGGGCATCACGCCGCCGATTTTCTCAATTCGAAATCCAAAAGACGAACGGCTGCAGGATTGGGACGCGCGCATTGTGGAGCGGGTGCATTATGTTCCGCGCGAAGAACAATTGCTAGGTGAAGTTCACCGCGCTTCTAAAAAAAGAAAACTGACGGCCGAAACTATCAATGCTCTCGATGAGTGGGGCCGGCGCACCGATTTCCTTCGGCTCTATCAAGCTGTTTACGTCGGGCTGCGCCTGCAACAAATGGGGATTCGCCATGTTCACGCGCACTTCGCGGGAATGGCGGCGCGCACGGCTTTCTGGATCGCCAGTTTTTTTCCAGTCACATTTAGTTTTACCGCGCACGCCAACGACATTTTTGCGCCGAGAAATTTCGAGATTGGGCTCGATAAGCTTGTCGATGCAGCGCGCATAATCGTTACCGTGACCGATTACGCCGCGCGATTCTTGCGAGAGCGATTCCCAAATCGCGCGGATCGCATTTATCGCGTTTACAATGGGTTGAATCTCGCGGAATTCGGACGCACGGATTTTTCGTCTACTCCGCCGTTGATCGTGGCAGTCGGTCGTTTGATCGCGAAAAAAGGTTTTGCTGATCTGATTCGCGCCTGCGGGTTGCTTGCAGAGGGCGGAAAACCGCTTCAATGCGAGATCATTGGCGAAGGCCCGCTCGAGAACGAATTGCACGCGCAAATCGAGCAGTTGGATTTGCAGAATCGCGCTGCACTGTCCGGTGCTAAACCGCAGCGCGAAGTTCGGCAGCGTTTCGCCGCTGCGAGCGTTTTTGTGCTGCCAAGCGTGGTCGATCCCGAGGGCGGGATAGACAATCTTCCTACAGTCATCATGGAAGCCATGGCGACGGGTTTGCCAGTCATCTCGACCAACATCGGCGGCATTCCCGAGATGGTCGTCGAAAACGAAACTGGATTTCTGGTGCAACCCGGCGACGCAGCGGCGCTCGCTGGCGCGATCGAAAAGCTGATTAACGATCGTCCATTGGCGCAGAGACTTGGCCAGGCTGGTTATTCGCGGGCGCAACGGCTGTTTTCGATTGAGAAGAATGTGCGCGAGTTGTGCGCGCTGATTAATACTGCTAGGCGCGATTGACCTCAATCGCCTCCCGCTTGTCGGGTCGTAAGGTCAACCGCCTCTATCAAAGCGCGGCTTACAACAGCTCGCCGACGCGATTGACTGCGTGCAGGTAAACATGGTGCGGTCCGCCGCGAATCAGTTCTTCGCTCATCAGACTCACCGGATCATTTTTGGCGGCGGGCATTAGCTGTGGCATGCTTTTTTCGCCGGGCTTTGTGCGTGAAACTTCAAGCAGATCGCCGCATTTCGCATGAGTCACCAGAAATTCTACCTCGGGTGTTTCCATAGCGACTTCGCCAATTGGTTCTCCAGGCCGCTCGCCTAGTTCGACGTAGATCTTTCGGCCGGAGGGACCAACGAATCGGAGCTTGTTCGCCACATCTGCTTTCTCACTTCGCCAGTTCAATTGCGCCGCAAGCCAGCCGGCAAAAAGGACAGCCGTTGATCGAAATCCAGAGGCGAAGTCGATTCGGACCCTCCTGATTTTGGCAAAATGATGATGCGACGCAGGATGATCAAAGAATTGCGCGAGCGCGAAACGCACATTGTCCAGGCGCGTCCAATTCAGGTCGCAAAGCACGATCCGCTGTTTCGCTTCTTCTTGCGCGGACTCCACCAAGCGCATCTGCGCGCGAAAATCGTTCCAGACCTGGCTGTCATAGATGACTCGATCGACCCATGCCCAAAGTTGTGGATCCATCGGCTCACGGAATTCCTCCTGCCACCACAGGTAGAACGGTAGGTCTGAATCCAGGTGCGAGAAAACTATGCTCGGTAGCAGGGTCGTACACCCGCCTTTGAGCAGGAATGAAATCTGTTCGGAGCAGATTTGCTTGCTCCCGGCCCGGCTAACGTGACAATGCGCGCTGATCCAGGCGTCCACACGATCCTCTGTCGCCTTGCAATCGGCTTCGATGACGATGGCACGACAGGCGTGGTTCTCAGTAATTTTCGTGACCAGTTGGGTATTTCTTTCCAAAGAGCCCGGCTCTTCGCTGTAAACGGCAAGATTTACTAGCGAGGCGCGTGTTACTGCGCCTTCGTTTTGCTGCCAGAGTTTTTTCAGCTCCTGGTCGATCCTGCTGATTGCAACTGGAACTCCAAGCGAATATTTTTCAGTTACAGCAGGCATACCTCATAGTCTTCTCCACGCGCGGCCGTCGCGGGCGAGCAAATCATCCGCTGCCTCCGGTCCCCAGGATCCTGCAGGATAAAAGAACAATTCGGGTGCGACCTTTTTCGCGTGCCAGGCTTCCTCAATCGGATCGATAAAAGCCCAAGCTTGCTCGACCTCGTCGCGGCGGGCAAAGAGCGTGGGGTCGCCGCTCATTGCATCGAGCAGCAAACGTTCGTACGCCTCGGGGCTGGCTTTGCCGAAAGACGTTCCGTAATGAAAGTCCATCTTTACCGGCTCGATGCGAAAGCTCGTGCCGGGAACCTTGGCGTGAATCCGCAACGAAATCCCTTCGTCCGGTTGAATTCGAATGACGAGAACGTTCAGGTCGCTCAAATCTTTGTTGAACAGAACCGGCGGCGCTTTTTTGAAGTGAATGGAAATTTCGGTTGCCGATTTCGGAAGCCGTTTTCCGACGCGCATGTAGACCGGCACGTCGGCCCAGCGCCAGTCGTCGATGAACAAACGCGAAGCGACAAAGGTCTCCGTTTTCGAATCTGGGTTCACGTTTTGTTCCTGGCGATAACCGCTGACAGGATCGCCATGAATGGCGCCTTCGGTGTATTGCGCGCGCACCACGTTGGCTGCGATTTCATTGCGCGACCAGCGGCGCAGCGATCGCACCACCTTGACCTTTTCGTCGCGAATACTGTCAGCGGCCAGATCCGTGGGTGGTTCCATCGCGACAAGACAAAGAAGCTGCAGCAGATGGTTCTGCACCATGTCGCGCAAGGCGCCTGCGCGTTCGTAAAAGCCTGCGCGACTCCCTACGCCCAGCGTTTCCGCCGCTGTGATCTGCACATGATCGACGTAGTGCGTGTTCCAAAGCGGCGCGAAAATGGCATTAGCGAACCGCAATACCAGAATATTTTGGGCGGTTTCTTTACCAAGGAAATGATCGATCCGATAGGTTTGCTCTTCCGTAAAAGAACTGCGCACGATCCGGTTAAGCTCGCGCGCTGAGGCGAGGTCGGTTCCGAACGGTTTTTCGACGATTACACGAGCCCAGCTTCCTTGGCAGGTCTCATTCAAGCCGGCTGCTTTCAAGTGCTTGAGAATCGGTTCGAACTGGTCCGGAGCAGCCGCGAAATAAAAAAGGCGATTGCCGCGTGTGCCATAGTTTTTGTCGATTTCATCGAGGCGTTTGGCCAAGCGCTTGTAACCAGACTCATCGTCGAACTCGCTCTGGTGATAAAAAATCGATTGAGCAAACGTCTTCCAAATTTCGTCGCGCACGACCTGACGGGAAAACTTATGCGTGGCTTCTTCAAGGTCGCGCCGGAATTCCTCGTCACTTTTCTCTCGGCGAGCGAATCCGACAATTGCCACAGAGGGAGGCAGGTCACCGTCTGCTGCGAGGTTATACAGCGCGGGGATGAGTTTGCGGTGGGTGAGATCGCCGGTCGCGCCGAAGATCACAATTGTGCATGGCTGCGGCACGGGCCGGGTGGAAAGCCCTTCCCGGAGCGGGTTCGGTTCCGGTTGATCAGCAGCTCGATTCACGACTATCCACAGATTACACAGATATCCGCAGATTGGATAACGCGAATGCTGTAGCGGCGGTATGTGACCGCCAATCTAAATATTTTCGGCGCTCACAGAGCGCTGCTAAAGGTTCAAGAACGCATTGCTCAAACGCGCGGGCTGCGTGAAAGGTGCGGCATAACATGTCATTCCGCGCTGTGATTTTCGATCTCGATGGCGTGCTCGCCGATTCCGAGCCGTG
>WNGD01002337.1_pt1 | contig 19793 bp, 15 predicted proteins | sample 5400671 | NCBI WGS metagenome assembly WNGD01 (sample SAMN13153369, study PRJNA577476) | soil metagenome | isolation source: 40 cm soil or saprolite under grassland replicate 2 | place: USA:California | collected 2016-06-15 | reverse complement strand
GGTTACCTATGTTGACGTCACTTCAGATGCCCCCTCCCCATTCGTTCCCCCCTACTTTTACCAGGTATTCAACATTAAGTACGTCAGATGCGACCCGGCTGCCGCTCCCGCCACCCCCTCCTGTTGGCCAGCCACTCTTGTCTACCCCGAAACACAACCCCTCGCCGTTAATGGTTTCTTGGGGGCCCATGATTTCCCGGTCGCGACCTATCCGAAGCATGACCATCGCACGGAGGGCGGGGGGACAGAGACCTATGTAGTCTGGGACCGCTGCAAAGTTGATCCGAGCGCGAACGTTATACTTAGCGGTATAGTCTGCCCGGATGCCGACGTGGTTTATAAGGGATCGACTGACAATGGAATAACGTGGTCTCCTCTCCTCCCGGTAAATGCTTCCGCGCAGGACCAATTCTTCCCGTGGATTAAGACCGATCGATCCACGGGAATCATCAACATCGCCTACTATACGTCTCAGAACGATGGTACCTTCCAGCACCGGTTGAACGTCTACCTGAACCACATTAATCCGGACGGGTTGCTTAACGTTAACGCGATCAGCGACACCCATGTCATCACCTCCGTCGTGAACGACCCGGCCGCTGACCCCCTGCTGGGAGGGTTCTTCTTCGGCGATTACATCGGCGTGGCAGCTCGGGGGCTCTCGATCGACGGGGCAAGCCGGGCTTATTGCGGGTTCACATCTAACGATGTCCAGGGATCCTACGGCGGAGTATCGGCCCCACAGCAGGACAATAAACTGATTCGGCTTGACTACTAACTTTTTTCGCTGGAGCAGGGGGGGGGAACAATCCCCCCCCTGCTCTCCATGTCACCGGCGTCTTGGCCTGAGGATCACGAGTTCAGTCGTAGCGTAAGACGGGAGGGCACGGCTTCAGCCGTGCCGTTACGATACAGGAACAACGCGGGCTTTAGCCCCTGAGGAACCGCGTCAACTTGCGATGCGGGCACCTCAGTGGCTAAAGCCAATCTTCTCGACACACCCTCCTCCGGCACGACTGAAGTCGTGCCCTGCCGTGTTAAATAGCCAGATCCAGCACGGGTTCCTCCCCGACTGGCTGGGCGTTATGAGGACCCGTCGCTAGGTCCTCTTGGTGGACACGAGGTTCGCAGATCGGTCAAGTTTCACATGGCCGCGACGGCCATGCCACGAAGCCGCTATGCTTTAGAGGGATTCCTTTCGGGAAGCCGTGATTTCCGAGGTGGCCTCGGCCGGCCAGGCGCTTACCCCCTTCCGTTGAGAACACCGCGTCTTCTTATCAATGTTCATTAGGACCGGGCTTGGCTGATTTGCTCGTCACGAAGCAGCGTGCCGATTGTAAAAGAAACAAAGAGTTACCTCGGTGGGACACCCTCGAAGGGTCTGAAGGTTGCCATCACCGACTTAAAATCGACCGTCATGTCGATCACGCACTCGTCGCTCCCCCGGCAAGCTCCGCTCCAGCCGGCAAAGGTCCACCCGGAAGCAGGCGTTGCGCTTAGAGTCACGACAGTGCCTGGGGAATAGTCCTCCACACAGTCGGCAGAGCAGTTGGTCCCGGGTGGGTTGCTCGCCACCGTGCCCATTCCAGTCACGTGGATAGCGAGGGTAGAGGCTTGACTCCCCACCGTCGCCAATCTCTTTGAGTTGCGGGGTAAAGAAGCGGAGGTGTCCTTGAGCAGACTGGTTCCGCTGCCATCGGTGCTCCAGGTTTTGATTACGTCCGGTCCATCGGCTGAGGTCACAAGTTCCGAGGGAAAAGAGCCGGCAGCAGACCGCAGCGTTGGATTTATGTCCTTCACAAGTCTTTGCGTGCCCTCCGCGAATCCCAGCTGCGCCAGTGGCATGACCACTGCCCCAAAGATAGAAAAGATCCTTCTCAGAGAGATCTGACCCCGTGTGGATTTGCTCATTGTTGATTCCCTCCATCTTTTTTTTAGCTCGAGACCGCCCAACGTGTCCCCGGCGGTCTGGCGACGCAGGACGCAACCGCCGTACCAATCGGTGCGCTACAGCTCCTCAAAGGAATTGCAGAACTTCGGAATATCAGGCCGGATGAACCTCAATGCGATGGCAACGTCGTTCCGTTTTGTAGCAGGGCAGTGCCCATTACCCCCCCTTGGTCTGCCAAGGAAGTCTTCGCGAAATCCGTGACAAGTCTTTGCTTCAGGTTTTCGTCCGAGGCGGGTTACCGGAATACTGAATTGCGAATGATTTTTAATCTGAGACGAAGACAAGAGGATCTTGTACGATAGGTTCCTGAAACCATGGCACGAATCCTCATAACGGGCGCGACCGGATTTCTCGGACACAACCTCTTGCTTGGATTAAAGACCGATCACGAGGTCTGGGCGGGTTATTATCGCAACCGTCCTGGAGTTCCGGATTGCAATCCTGTGCCGCTGGATGTCAGCGAGGAATCCCGGGTTGTCGAACAGATGAGCCGGATCCGGCCGGATATGGTCGTTCATGCGGCAGCCATTTCTCGTCCGGACGATTGTGAACGGGACCCGGATGTCGCGCGCCGCGTCATCGTCGACGGGACGAGGAATGTGGCGCGGGCTTCCAGGGAAGCGGGCGCGCGCCTGGCGCACATTTCGACGGATCTGGTTTTCGACGGGTCGAAAGGAAATTACCTGGAGGAAGATGAGGTTCACGGTATCAGCGTCTACTCCAGGGCCAAGATCGAGGCGGAGACCATCGTGCGCGCAGTGGATTCTTCCGCGGTGATCTTGCGTGTAGCCGTGCTTTACGGAGCGGGAAGCCCGGCCTATGCGGGATATGTAGCAAACGTGCTCCGGCAGTGGGGCAAAGGGGAACCCGTGACCTTCTACACAGATCAGTATCGGTCGCCCACGTACGCGCCCCAGGTTGCAGAGTGCGTCAATCGGCTTCTGCGCGACCCTGAGGTTTGCGGCATCCTGCATCTGGGCGGCGCTGAGCGGCTGTCGCGCTTCGACTTTGGCGTGCTGCTGGCGCGGCAGGCGGGCGCGCCGGAGTCTCTCTTGCGCCCCGGAAGCATGTGGGATGCGAAAGGCGCAGCGCCCCGCGGAGCCGACTGCTCCCTGGTGTCGGCCAAGATCAAGCGCCTGCTTGGCCTCGAGGCGATGAGCTGCGCCGCGGGTTTACGCCATCTATTTTCTGTCAAATGACAAATGGCAAATGAACAATGACAAATAGAAGTCAGAAGTCTGGACAACGAACTGCGATTTGTCATTTTTCATTGGTCATTTGTCATTTGTCATTTTCTTTCTCTCCGCTCTCATCGGTGGTTTCGTATTGAGCTCCTATGGGACACGGGGACTCCTGGGTGCTGGCGGGGGGGCGGGTGGCAAGGAATGCGATGCGGGCCGACCTGCTCGATATCGAGATCCGCGCTGGGAGAATCGCCGGGCTGCGCCGGCCCGGCGAGAGAATCAGGTCCGTGCCACGGGTGGACGTTCGGGGTTGCGTCATCTTGCCGGGTCTGATCAACGCGCACGATCATCTCGAGTTCAATCTCTTCCCGCGCCTTGGGCGGGGACCCTATCCGGATGCGCGAGCCTGGGCGCGCGACATCTACCACCCGAAACAATCGCCTGTGCGCGACCATCTCCGCGTTCCCCCTCCGGTGCGGCTGCGGTGGGGAGGAATCAAAAACTTGCTGAGCGGGGTGACGACGGTCTGCCATCACAATCCTTACGAAGCTCGTGTTTTTGAAAGAGAATTCCCTGTCCGCGTGGCGAAACACTTCGGCTGGGCACATTCCCTCGAATGGAGCCCGGATCTCGCGGAGCGCTTCCGGGCGACGCCGATCGATTGGCCCTTCGTTCTCCATCTGGCGGAGTCGAAAAACCGGGACGGGGCGCGGCAGGTATTTCAGCTCGACGCGAGAGGCGCTCTCGACCAACGCACCGTTCTGGTTCATGGGGTCGGACTGAAAGACGGCGGCCTGAGACTCGCGCTCGAAAGGGGGGCTTCGGTTGTCTGGTGTCCGAGCTCCAATCTGTTTATTCTGGGCAAGACTTTGAGGCGCGAGGTTTTTGAAAGCGGGATTCCGATCGCTCTCGGGTCGGATTCCGCGCTCAGCGCCGGCGGCGACCTGCTTGACGAGCTTCGCGTGGCGCGCGCAACCGGCCTGGCTTCGACCGCGCGTCTCTACCGCATGGTAACGTCCGACGCCGCGCGTGTCATGCGCCTGCAGGATGGGGCGGGAAGCATCGAGGAAGGCGCTCTTGCAAATCTCACGGTGGTAAAGCAGGAGACAACGGCGCCCGCGGCGGCGCTCATGAGATTGCGGACCGGCGCGATGGACCTGGTTTTGGTGCGGGGCAGAGTCCACCTCGTGTCGCCTTGCATGGCTGCGCAAATGCCCGTTTCTGACCGCCGGCGCCTGTACCCTCTGGTGGCCGGGGAAGATCGAACCGTGTTCGTGCGCGCGAATATTCCCCGCCTGTTTCGAGAGGCCTCCCGCCGGCTCGGCCCCGGTTTTCTCCTCGCGGGCAAGAGAATCCGATTGGGGTAGTTATTTTGCGCACATTTTTTTCACCACAAAGACATGAAGGCGCGAAGGGGCACACAGACAAGAACGCGGCGGATCTTTTGAGTCTTCTTTGGAGTGCGCAAGCTTGCTTGCGCCTTGAGGGCGATGGGACTTCTTCCAGCCGCTACAAAAGCGGCAGCAAGCTGCCGCACTCCAAACGGCGCAGTAAGGTTATAGCTTCTATTTTAGGTTGCGGCTCCGCCGCGTCGTGTTTTTCGTGTCTTAGTGGTGAATGTGTTTTGTGTTGCCGCGATGTCAGCCGCAGAATGAAATTAATTAATTTGACTTGTTCTTATTTTAGACTTATTCTAATCAGCGTCATGGCCGAAACGGAGGACGGAATCGGGCAACGCTTGAGACTGGCCGGGCTGCGGCTCACGCCGCAGCGTTACGCGGTGCTGGACTTTCTCGTGCGGTCGGAGTCGCATCCGACGGCCGAGCAGGTCGGCGCCGGAGTCAACCGGCGCTTCCCGCGCGCCTCCCGGGCCACGGTCTACAACGCGCTTCATACGCTGTGCGAGGCCGGGCTGGTGCAGGAGCTGTACTTTGAGGACGGCGTGGCGCGGTACGACGCAAATGTCGGCCCTCATCACCATTTTCTGTGCCGCTTCTGCGGCGAGCTCGAAGACGTTTCCGTCGAGACGGTCAAAGGTCTTGCCGGCGGTCCTGTCAAGCCGGGGTATCGTGTCGATGAGTTTCACATCATGATGCGCGGCGTCTGCGCACGTTGTGCGGGCGCCAAGGCGCGTCGGAATAAAAGGAGATCGTATGGCAGCCAAAAACATGCCTGAGAAAACCAAAGGCGTTCCCGTGGACATTGGTATCGGGGAAGCGGAGCGGCGGGAGATCGCCGAGGGTCTGGCTCGTGTGGTGGCCGACACGTTCACGCTTTACCTGATGACTCACAATTTCCACTGGAACGTGACCGGGCCGTTGTTTCCCCAGCTCCATGCCCTGTTTGAGGAGCAGTACACCGAGTTGTGGAAGGCGACGGATAAGCTCGCCGAGCGGGTTCGCGCGCTCGGATTTCCGGTGCCGGCAACCTTGGGGCAGTTCACGCGCTTGACCTCTATCCCGCAGAAAGACGAAATGCCGGCCGCAGAGGAGATGATCCGGCTTCTGGCCCAAGGGCACCAGGCCGTCATCCGTACGATTCGTTCGGTTTTCGCGGCGCCCGAGCGCAGTAGCGATCAGGCAACGGTGGATCTTCTAACCGAGCGGCTTGGGTCTCACGAGAAGGCGGCCTGGATGCTCCGGAGCACTCTGGCCTGACCCTGTGATGGGAAATGACCAATGACCAATGATTAATGACCAATGACAAATTAGAGGCAAGGGACGTGCCTCCAAGTCCCCTCATCCTTCATTTGTCATTTCTCATTGATCATTTGTCATTGGTCATTTGTGCAGCATTCTATGCCCTCCCCGGTCGGCGAAGGAGGCGAGCAGATGGCGGGTGCGCTGAGCCATGCGGCGCGTGAACGAAACCAGACGTCCGAACCCGCTTCCTTCGTGCCAGGGAGAGACCAGAGAGTACCAGAGCACAGGGAGCTTTTCGCTCCACCCGGAAGCGATGGCCCAGTGCAGGAAATAGATTCGGTTTCGATCCCGTTCGTAAAGGTTCATCGTGTGCGCCGCCTGAACCCCTTCGGTTTCGAGCCAGAGTACGATCCTCTCGGGAGTGCGGGCTCGCAGTGCGCGCCGGAGATGGTCCGGGATTTCGCTGCGGCAGATTCTGCGCGCCAGCTCCAGCGTCAGAAAACAGAAGGGGGCCGCCCGATTTGCTTCGATTTGGCGCAGTGTCCTGTTCCAATCGAGCTGTGCGCCCCGGCGGCGCAGCAGAAGCGCGACATCCAGGAGATGCATGAGCCTGGCGTTGGACTCCAGGGCGTTGAAGGCGTAGTGCACCGCAAGTTGCACGAGGTGACTCTCTTCGGAAGGGACGGTCAGCTCTACCCCGCCAATCTTCTCGACATGGAGGCCGTCCCAGAAGTCCAGATCGCATTCGACGCGGAACCCGTGCCAGCGCGGTTGCCAAGGGCGCGTGTGCAGTTCAACGAAGAGGGGGCGTTCCGGGTCGAAGACGCGCTCTGCGTCCCAGGCATATTCCTTGGGGCGCCAGAGGAGGCCAAGACTTTCATCGCGGGCCCGAGATAGGGCGGGGAAGGGCTCGTAGCCCATCTGGCGCAGACGCCGGAGCGCCCTGGGGCCGTCCGGCTCGCGAATCAGCAGATCGACATCATAGAGCAGCCTCAGGCTCGGGTCTCCATAATACGTCTGGCTCAGAGGAAGCCCCTTCAAGACCTGGGGGGTAATGCCTTGCTCTTGTAAAGAGCCGCAGATCTCCTCCAGTTCCCGCAGTATCCTGATGTTTCGTTCTTCGTTCAGCGCGCGGGCCTGCGCATATGTTCGGGCCACGTCGGGAGGAAGCCGGGCAAGAACCCCGGCTTCCTGCCAGCGCTGGTGCAGGTACGGAGTGAGACCGTGTGTGCGCGCATATCTCCACAGAGCGTCCCACTCGGAAGGTTTCAAGTCCGGCAGCGACGGCCGGCCCGGAGCAAGAATCTCCCCGACCAGTGTGTGTATTCGCGAAGCAGCGGAGAGCGTCATGAGACGCCGCGGGCCGAAGCGGGTTGCTGGAGGAAGCGCTCGAGCAAGCGCACGGCGGCGTCCAGATCTTCGTCGAAGCGCAGCAGGTAGCACCCTCTGTGAATCAGAGCCAGCCAGAATCTGCGATGCCTCTCGATGGCCTCCGCCTTGTCTTGCACGAGATCGCGCGCCAGCAGCTCAAGCGCTCCTTGAGCATCCAACGGTTCGTAAGCCGCGGGCCCCGGCCGTCGCTGGAGAAAGAAGATCGCTTCCGGCTGGCATCGCGTTTGAGTCCGGCCGGGGAAGATTTCGTCTACATCCACCTCGACGCAATCCTTGCCGGCAAAACGCAGGTGCGCCGCGGCGTCCTTGAGTTCCGGGAAGAAGCGCGTGCAGTCGGGAAGAAAGCGGAGATGCCAGGGTTTCCCCCACACCGTAAGCCCTGCGTCGCCGTCGCGCAGGTACACGACATCATCGGACACCACGTTGAATCCGCGCCGCGCGCAGGCGAAAGCCAGAGTGGTTTTTCCAGACTGGCTGGGCCCGCTGAAGATCAGCCCTCGATTGCCCCACGCTACCGCCGAGGCGTGCGCGTAAGTGTGCGTGCCGGCCCTGCCGTGCGTCAGCATGGTCAGGACCAGGCAATCGAGAAACGTGTTTCTTAAAAACACCGTGTCTCGCGCCATCGCGGGCGCGACAAAACCCGTTGCAAAGCCGTTCTGAAGATGCGCTATCGCTGTGTTCTGTTTGCCGACGGTCACGTAGAAGATATCCCCTTGGCCGCGGAAAATGGGATCCGGCCAGGGGGGCTCTTCGGTGAAGGTTTCGTCTACCAGGAGACGCATCGCGATCTGGACGCGGGGGTGATCGGAGGAAGGAGGACTGCCGTACCTGCCAAAACTCATCCGGCACGCTTCGAGGATCCGCGGGCTATTGGTTTCCAGACGCATGCGAGATCCCAACGGGACAAAGATCTCCGCCAGCTCCGCTGGAGCACTCCATCTCAACGGATCCCGCGCCGGTTTGAGAACATCACTCATATTTTCCACCCCCGTACTAGCCCATGTTTGCCTTTGCGTTTCTTTGCGCCTTCGCGTCTTTGTGGTGAAAAAAGTACGCCGCATTTACGGCTAAGACGCAAAGAGTCACTAAGAAGATGCGCGCCTTTGATCACGAGCGAACCCTGTATATGCGTGCCGCCTTGTCGCCGTTTCGGATCTCCTGCTCCGCAGAACGATCTTCCACATACAAGGAGACGATGGCCCGTTCGTGTTCCTCCACCGGCGTGAAGTCGGAGAACACTACAAGATACTCCACATTTCGATTCCTGAAAAATGCTTCGATCCCAGCAGGACCGATGCCCCGGAACAGGTCCGCGGAAACAATCCGTTCTTTGCCAAGCCAGGAGTACGCGAGCACTCTCTGGTAGTCGAAGGGAGTCGTTTCCACTGCCTTCAGGACATGCTCCGCCTTTTTCCTTCCTTCCGGACCCCCTGTCTTTTCCGCGCGGCGGAGGTAGTCTTCGATCTGATACCTCGGAAGAGGGCGCGCCAGGACTACGGCAGTGGCCTGTTTGCCGGCGAGGAATTGGGCCACCTGGTAATCCGTCTTGAGATCCGGATCGGAGTTTGCTGAAGCGATGCGGCCAAACCCCCTGGTGAAGCACAACGACACGACGAGGACAAGTGCCAGACAGGGAACGGCGCATTTCATGAGGGCCGAGGACGCAAGAATCCTCTGTGTTTCGCCGGCCAGCCGGCTTGCGCCTGCGCCCGCGTAGAGCAGGAGGAACGCTATCGGGACAAAAGCCTCCCGCTCGGTGACCAGCCGGACCGGATCGGGCTCGATGCCGTGCGCGGAAAAGATCATGGCGCCGAGGTAAAGCAACAGGAATGTTCCCAGGCAGGCATGCAGGTGCGGTTGAGGCTGGGCTCGGGGAGACATCCAAAGTACCGCGAATCCCACGAGCGCCATGAGAACGATTGCGGATTCCGTCCACCATACGGCGGACTTGACGACAAAATAAGGGCGGTACAGCAGCGCCCAGTCAAACTGCGCCTGGAGCACAAATGTTCCGCCGGGGCTCAGTCCCTTGTTCCAGGCAAGCCAGAGCGCCGGCGCCCATCCATAAAGCAAAAAGGATTCGATCAGATTCCGCCCGCGCATCCTTCCCTCTTCCCGGAGGCGCCAAATGCGATAAACACTTGCAACCGCAGCGGCGAGCCAGCCTTCATAGCGCGTGAGGCACGCGGCCCCGAATGCCAGGCTGGTGAGCAGATCGCCGCGGAGAGTGCCCGAGTGCGACAGGTAACAGAAACCCCACAGACAGCACGCCAGGAGTAGAGGTTCCTGATAAGGGACGCGAGAATAGAAGAGGATGAAGGGATGTGCGGCAAAGAAGATCGCCGCAAGCCAGGCCGCCCGCCGGTCCTGCGTGACCTCCAGCGTGAGCGCATGCAAACCCGCGGCGGCGAGTGCGGATAAGGCGCCCATGAGCAGCCAGATCGCCCAGGGACCGAAGAACCAACGCATTGCGTAGTGGAGCAGGAGTTGCAGAAGCGGCAGTTGGTAGGAAATCAGAATGCCGCGGAAATTGACCAGCCGTATGATGGTGTCCCCGCCGTACACGATAGGGTAGCGCAGGCCTAGAGCGACGTGCAGCCCCAGCATTGCGGGCATTATGGTTAGCATGTCCTTCACGGTCGTTCTGTGCGTCACGCTCCGCCTCGAAGCTCTTCCAGGAAATCCTTGATGATGCGGGCGGTGAGGCCCCAGATTTCGTGGGGGCCGAAGCTGTAGAAATAAACGTCTACCAGGCGCCCCAGATGCAACCTTTGCTCGACACGCGCCAGCCTCGGGTCGAGGAAAGTCCGGAAGGGTACGTGCAATACTTCCGCAACCTCGCGAATCTGCGGGATTGTCGTGAAGCCTCCAGCGATGTAGCCGGCAAATGGGACAACCCTGAATTCAGTGCTGGAAAGGTAATCATGGAAGCGGCCGAGAATCTCGATCTGCTCTTCCCCGATTCCGACCTCCTCGAGAGTTTCCCTGAGCGCGGTCGCCTCGTGGCTTTCGTCATCCCGGCACATCCCGCCGGGAAAGGAGATCTGACCCTTATGCGTCTGCACGTCTTCGGTGCGGCGAGTAAGCAGGAAGTGCGGCTCTCCGTCCTTCTCGAACACAGGCATCAGCACCGCCGCCTCGTGCGTATACCCCGTCGCCACCCGGCGCAATTGGAGCTCCGAGAGCCTGTTTCTGATTTCTGCCTCAATCGACATCTTTTCTTGGAATCCAGAATCGAGAAGGTGGAGGGCTTGATTGACGAATGCCGAATGACGATTGAAAAAATCAGTCTGGTCCATCGTCAATCACCAATCGCCAATAGTGCTCGCTTTCTGGCTTCTGAATTCTGAATTCTGGCTTCTGGATTCTGGCTTCCTCGAGAAATCGACATTCGTCATTCGTCATTCGTCAATTCTTCTTAATGAGCCACACTTCCGCAACCTGGCACCCGCGGCCGTTGCCTCCCAATCCCGGCGTCCGGTGCCAGCTCAACGTCAGCTCGCCGTCAGCGGTGGCCTGCGGCGGTATATCGAACTCCAGCGGCCGCATAGGAGATTCTTTCTTGATAAACGGGTGGACTTCATACGTGTCATCGGCCACAAGGCGGACTGAGGGCGCCGCGGCCTCCACCGCATAGACCACGCGGACCTTGTACTGGGCCCCCGGATCCAGGTTCGTGTACCGCATTTTGAGTGGAAAGTCGTTGAGCGACTCCGCGTAGGTCCACCAGGAGGTTGGACCTGCAGGTTGATAGGCGAAGCCCGTCAGAGCAGACTCCAGGAAGGCGGGGTCCTTCTCAAAGCCGGGCCCGCGCACCAGATGCGGTTCCATGGTGACGTTGCCCAGGTCGTCGTGAAAACCGCCAGGGCCGGGGTTGGTCCAGTTGACGATCTCGTCGATGCCCTTGAGCCGGTCCGTCTCCTCCGGGAGCTTGCGCAACTCGTCGAACCTCTGCTTCAGCCAGAGGCGGTTGTTCAAAGGCATATCCACGGTATCCAGGTTGGCGCCTCTGCCGATGGAGATTGCTTTGTAGCGCTCGACGCTCAGCTGCATGCGAATGCTCTGGTAGAGGGCTTCGGCCAGCTCGAATATTCGCGCCCGCCAGTTCTGAGCAACGGGATGCGCCACGGCGCGCTCCAGGACGAATTCCGCGGTGGACATCGCCGCCAGCGAACCGGTCTTCCGAGCCTGGCGCAGGGAGTCCCTGGCGCGCTCTTCCAGCTCCGTCTCATAGATCAGCCGGCTTCGATTGTAGGCATCGTAGTAGGCGCGGTAGAGCGCCTGTTGGAAGCGCCAGTTCAGCAAATCGCGGGGTGACGCCGTTTTCTCCATCGATTGGAACTGCGCGAGCGCTGTCGAGACATGCCGGTTGGTCAGAAGGGGGCCTTGCCAGTTACGCTCGAGCGCGAGCAGTCCCTGGGCAAAAGTGTCTGTATAGCGCTCCCCGAGGAAATAGCGGCTGTATTCTCTGAGCACTCCAACTACGTCCGCCTCGGGGTCCCAACCCAGCGCGCTCCAGACGATCTTGTTGACATCGTCGTTACAACCTTCCGAATAGGCGATGAAACCTATGGTGTGGGGTTGCAGCAGGCGAAATATCTGCGCCTGAGCGAGAGGACGCGGGTTGATCACCTCCCGGGCTTCGGTGATCGCGTAGGCCATGTCCCAATCCGGAACCGGATACTGGCACTGCCGGCTGTGCGTGATGTCGGGATAGTGACGGATAGGATACTTGCGCGGAACTGCGGCCCTCAGCGCGGGCAAGCTGAGGCGCACCTGCGGGCCGAAAACAACGCCGCCGAGCCAGGAGGGCTGATCGTTTCGAAGAATGTTAAGAAACTGATCCGTCCACTCACGGCTGAAGCTCTGCGGGGAAATCCACATTTGCGCCTTGGGATGAAAGCGGCGCAACAGTTGCGTCTGTTTTTCCAGCAGCGCCATCAGATGCTTCGGCTGCGTGTGCCCCGGATCTCCGCCCGGCACGAAAACGGCGTCGATTCGGGGCAGGTTTTTGAAAACTTCTCGCCATTCGTTGAGCGCGAGCTCTACCGTTTTCGGATCCGAGTAGTCCTGATCCATAGCCGGATACCAGATCCAGACATCCAGGCCGTAGTCCGCGAGCAACTGTGACATGCCCATCATCATCTCCATGGGAGGCAAGGGAAAATGCGGACTGTCCGCGGCGTCGTCCGAGCGCGGAGGGATGAGCTCCACGGCGTTAGTGCCGAAGACGGACAGGTCCCGGATGTACTGCTCCCATACAGGCAGAGACCATCCGTCATACGAATTGGTCTTGGGCCGGTAACCCAGCTGGTGACCACGAAGGGGATACTTGGGAGATGTTGTTATCGCGAGGCTGTCCGGCAGACCCACTGCTCCTCTCTTCATTTGCAAGGTTCGAAGCAAGCGCCCTACGCCGAAGAGGACGCCGCGCGCGTCATTGCCGGCCACGAATACTGCGGGCGCCGGTGCGGATTTGATGATGCGGATGCGGTATCCTTCAGGCGGTAGGTCTCGTCGCTCGCCGGGGAATTCCCGCGCGTACTTGCCCGCAAACATATTTAGGGAAGACGCGGGACCGACGCCGATGACCGGCACTGATTCCGCCGGCCATGATTCCACGCTTGTCCAGCGGATGCCGGACCGTTTCTGCACCTCCTCGATCAGCATCTGGACGGCTTTCCGTTCCGGACCCGAGAGGCCGCGCGGTACGACGACCCGGGCTTTGCTCAAATCCAGGTCGGCGGCGTCAGCCGAGGAGCACGTGAAGAAAAGGATGGAAAAGCACAGCTTCTTCACAGTATTCGCGGGCACTTGAATTAGCCACGGAGCCAGAGAGGCGCGGAGGATGACAGAAACGAACGGGATCCCTCTGTGGCTCTGTGCCTCAGTGGTACGGTTAAAGCCTGGGCGAGAAGGATACACGCAATGCTGCCCGAAACGCCAAATTATCACCGCGGAGAGGGTGCAATTAAAAGTGCGAGTCAGGATGCGCGCAAAAGACCGACAAATGACGAGTGCGCTATGAAGTGGGGCGACTTGTCGCCGCTTTCCTTTTGACGTTGGGGCCATAGCGGCGACAAGTCGCCGCACTCCAAAAGAGCTGTGATTGTTCAACTTCATCTGGCCAAAGCGAAACCTGAGGCGACTCGCACTTCTAATTACACCCCCGCGGAGACGCGGTCAATCCATTTGAAATTTGATGATTCAGACAGTGGCCCTGGCAGGCGCACGGACGCCGTGAGAGAATCTTCGCAGAAATTCGTGGAATTCGTGTAATTCGTGGCCGCGCCTTTTTAACCGCTACTGTCTGAATCACAGGGCCAATTCGATTTCAAATTTGAAATTTCAAATTTGAAATTGATAATGGTCCTATTCAAGCGAAAAGGAAACGGAATGGCGAATCTCTTTGATCTGAAAGGGAAAGTTGCGATTGTAACCGGCTCAACGCGAGGCATCGGCCGGGCCATTGCAGAGGCCATGGCTAGCGCAGGCGCCAGGGTAGTCATTTCGAGCCGGAAGGTGGACATGTGCGACGAGGTCGCCTCGCGCATCCTGAACGAAGGACTGGAGGCGACCCCGATACCCTGCAATGTCGGGAAAAAGGAAGATCTGGAGCGCCTGGTGTCTCAGACGCGCATGCGCTACGGCCGAATCGACTGTCTCGTTTGCAATGCGGCTGTGAATCCCTATTACGGTTTGATTTCCCAGTTGCCTGATGAAACCTTCACCAAGATTATGGACTCGAATGTGCGCAGCAGGCTCTGGCTCTGCAACATGGTCATTCCCGAGATGGCGGAGCGGCGGGACGGTAGTGTCGTTTTTGTCTCCAGTATTGCCGGCCTCCGAGGGTCCTTGATGCTGGGCATGTATGCCATTTCCAAGGCGGCGGACATGCAACTTGCGCGCGATCTGGCCGTAGAATGGGGACCGAAAAACGTTCGCGTCAACTGTATAGCACCGGGATTGGTCCGGACCGATTTCGCTCGGGCTCTGTGGCAGAACCCGGATATCGTGTCGCAGGCCGAGTCGGTGTATCCGTTGCGCCGCATAGGCGAACCGGAGGACATCGCAGGGACCGCCGTGTTCCTGGCGTCTCGCGCAGGGCAGTGGATCACGGGTCAGACGATCGTCGTGGACGGCGGGGCCACCATAGTCGGAATCTAATCGATTGACGAATGACGATTGACAAATGGCAAATGACAAATGACAAATGACAAATGAGCAATGAATAGCGAGTGAGCTTTGTACCGCCAAGTGAGTCACGGGCGAGACGCCCGTGCCACGATGGCTTCGCGGCACGGCCGTCGCCAAGGTCTCTATCTGTTGGGCCGCCAGAGGGTGCTGCTCTCGGATGCGCTCTCTTCCGGCAATAAAAAGGCTTCGTCTTTCCGCCATCGGTGTTCGCTTTTGCAGTGAGGGCAAGACACGCGGACGTTCTTGTAGATCTCGCGGGCGAACTCCTCCGGCGATGCCGTCTGGAACCCGGTAAACAGCGGTTTTTGCGTCACGGGACAGCGGATCATGATGTTGTACACCTTGACCATCCACTCCACTCCGAGCAATGGGAATTGCGTTCCCCATTCTATACGCTATGTTTCGAATTCACCACCGGGACGTGGAGACGTCATTGGCCACAGAGACACAGAGCCACGGAGAAAAGCTTGCCACGAATTACACGAAAAGGCTGGCGGTTCCGCGGAACTCTTGCATCACGCTCATTAACGGTATGCACGGTCTGTGACCAAAAAGTTCGTGTAATTGGTGTAATTCGTGGCAAGTTTTTCTGGCGTCAGTTCTTTCCCCGAGGTCTGACGGATTACGATTCCAGCAGTCCAGCAGATTTCCTCTTGCGCGGTTAAGACTAATTCCCTATCCTAAAGGACGCTTATCCACGCCCGCTTCAGGGAACCGACAGGAAATTGGCTTTATGGCAGGGTACGTCCAGGCTAGTCGGCCCATGGCAGTGACCACTCCGCTGGGAAAGGATGCGCTGCTCCTGGTGGAATTCGAGGGGCAGGAAGCCATCTCTCAGCTTTTCGGCTTCCGGCTGGGTCTGATTGCCGACAACGATCAGAAGGTGCCGTTTGAAAAACTTCTGGGCCAGAAGATCTCAATAACGTTTCTATTACCCAACGATAAGGAGCGTTACTTTCACGGCATTTGCAGGCGCATAAGCCAGGGGGAACGGGATGCCACGTTCACCTCGTACCGCATGGAGGTAGTGCCTCAATTCTGGCTGCTGACGAAAAGGACGCAGAGCCGCATTTTTCAGCACAGTTCAATCCCGGACATACTGAAGAAGGTGTTCGAGGGGTTGGATGTGAGCTTCGAAATCCAGGGTGTGTTTCACCCGCGAGACTACTGCGTTCAGTATCGTGAAACCGATTTTGATTTCGCCAGCCGCCTGATGGAAGAAGAAGGGATCTACTACTTTTTCAAGCACGCGCCGGACAGCCACAAAATGGTCGTGGCCAATACGCCGCAAAGCCACCCCGGCCTGCCGGTGCAAGCCAGGCTTATCTACGAGGAAATAACGGGTGGGCTGCGGGAGGAGGCGAGAATCTCCCGTTGGGAGAAGTCCCAGGAATTGACTTCGGGCAAGTATACGCTCTGGGACCACTCGTTCGAGCTCCCGCACAAGCACCTTGAAGCCGAGAAAACGATTCTGGACGGTGTGACTGCGGGCAAGGTGACGCACAAACTGAAGGTTGGCGGCAACGAGAGCCTCGAGATCTATGATTATCCGGGGGCCTATGCCCAGCGCTTTGACGGGATCGACCGCGGCGGAGGCGAGCAACCCGCCGAGCTCCAAAAGATTTTTGAGGACAATAGGCGGACTGTCGGGCTCCGCATGCAGGCCATAGAAGCCTCCGGGTGCATGGAGATCCATGTGGCGAGCAACTGCAGGCAGGTCGTGACGGGTCACAAATTCACTCTGGAAGGTCACTTCAACGCGGACGGCCAGTATCTTGTGACCCGAGCGCAACACTCGGCGCGGCTGTCGGGCGATTATCGATCCGGAAACTTTGAGGAGTTCAGTTACGAGAACAGCTTTACGTGCCTCCCCTATGCTCTGCCGTTCCGGCCTGCTCCGACGACACCCAAGCCGGTGGTTCAGGGAACGCAGACTGCCGTGGTGGCGGGTCCGGCCGGAGAGGAGATCTTCACCGACAAGTACGGGCGCGTGAAGGTGCAATTTCATTGGGATCGCGAAGGCAAGAGTGATGGGGACAGCTCCTGCTGGGTGCGAGTCGCGACGCTTTGGGCCGGCCGGCAATGGGGCGTGATTCACATTCCGAGGATTGGGCAGGAGGTAATCGTCGACTTCCTGGAAGGCGATCCGGACCAGCCGATCATCGTCGGGAGCGTCTACAACGCGGACCAGATGCCGCCGTATGGTCTGCCCGGCAATAGGACGCAGAGCGGCATCAAGACCCGGAGCAGCCTGGAGGGCGGCGCCGCGAATTTCAACGAGATCCGCTTCGAAGACAAGAAGGGCGGCGAGCAGCTCTTCATCCATGCGGAAAAGAACCAGGACATCGAGGTGGAAAACGATGAAACCCACCGGGTCGGCCACGACCGCACCAAGACTATCGACCATGACGAGACGACCCACGTCAAGCACGACCGCACAGAAACGGTGGACCACGACGAAAAGATCACCATTGGCAATGATCGCACCGAGGATGTGATTGGCAACGAGACGATCGCGGTAGTAAAAAATCGCACGCGAACTGTTTCACAGAATGAGGTTGTAACCGTCGCTCTCACCCGCACCCACACCGTCGGCGTGAACGAGGCGATAACCATAGGCGCGGCGCAGGAGGTGACGGTTGGCGCCGTGCGGGCGGTGACGGTGGGTGCGTCACAGGATGTGAATATTGGAATAGACTTGAGCGAGAGCGTTGGCAAAGATCGCGACTGCGATGTGGGAGCGAATCGCACGACTTCAGTGGGCAAGGATGATTCGTTGACGGTCGGCAAAAAACTCACAATTAATGCGGGCGACCAGGTTCTCATCCAGACCGGTAAGGCGAGTATCTTAATGAAGAAGGACGGAACGATCACGATCAAAGGCAAAGACATCACCATCGAGGGTTCTGGCCAGATTGTTGGAAAAGCCTCGAAAGACATGATACTGAAGGGAAAGAAAATACTTCAGAACTAGCGGGTCCAATTAGAGGCGCGAGTCGAGCAGGGCGGCCGGAGAGACTGTGAAGAATTGTATTTCAAACCAATGACATCCAAGTAGCAGCGATTTTTTTTGTGAAATTCGTGGAATTCGTGGCGGTTTTTTTGGCCACGAATTCCACGAATTAACACGAATTAAATTCTCCACAGCTTCTGAAAGAGTTAACGGCGGCATCAATTGACTCGCACTTCTAATTGCACCCGAACTAGCAGCCGTCTCGGCCTCGAGGGTGGTTACGCGCGGGCGCGCTTTTTCCAGTAAAAACAGGGGGAGAATGGGGATGAAAAGGGAAGTGGCGGATACACTCTTTGAGATTGTTTCCGAAGACGATTCAAGTCACGGTGTGGAGCGGGAAGATGACTCTCAGTCAGGGCTGGAAATGAGCCAAACCCGCAACATTGACGGGACGGTCATCGGCGTCCTGGCCGGTTTGAAGGATTCCGGGGAGCCGCTCGTGGACTTTCCTTCCAATACTTCCGGCAATAGTTTGGAGGCCCGCACCACCATCGCATTGAGCAAAAGCAACGTTGGCAGGGAAGTGGTTCTTACTTTCGAGAATGGAAATCCTCTTTGCCCGATCGTGCTAGGACTTATTCAAGGGCGAGTGTCGGAATACAACCCTCCGGGAACCGTTGGCAGCGAGAAGCAAAGTTTCATAGAGCTGGAATTGGAGGGCGAAAGGCTCGTGTTCACTGCCAAGAAAGAGATTGTCCTGCGCTGCGGTAACGCCAGCATCACATTGACCCGCGCGGGAAAAGTCCTTATCCGCGGAGCTTATCTGCTCAGCCGTTCCTCGGGAGTAAATCGCATCAAGGGCGGGTCGGTGCAGATAAACTGACTCGAAAACCGTCCCGCCGAGTCTCCCCTGCATGCCATGGAACTGATCAACGCTACCGAAATGTCGGCGGCATACACAATGGGCATGAAGCCGGATGGCCGCGAGCTGCTCGTCGTCGTGGTTAAAGGCACCTTCACGATTCCGCAAAGCGGCGAGGAACCCAGACTTGCCGGGGAGCAGGCGCCTCTCGTCATGGCGGACGAGTTCACGGGAGAGCCCGGTTTCTCGGCGCCAAAGTATGAGAGCGACTTCGCTCCCGTTAAGCCACGTTGCGACGTGCTGCTCCTTGGGTCGGCGTATGCGCCGGGCGGCAACCCTGCTGAAAAGATTACTGTGTCCCTTCGCGTTGGTTCGATCTCCAAGAGCTTTGATCTTGTCGGCGATCGCGTCTGGAAAACTGGATTAACGGGGTTGGAGGCCAGCCAGCCGAAACCCGTCACAGTAGTGCCGATTTCGTATGACAACGCTTTTGGCGGTGTGGATAATCTCCATCCAGATCCTGCCAGGCATCGAACCTATCTTTCAAATCACGTCGGTAAGGGATTCTACGAGCAGGCCGACCCTCGGCTCATCGATGGGAAGCCCCTTCCCAATACACAGGAGTCGAAACAACCGATTACCAGCCCCCGCGGATCGTACCGTCCCATGGCCTTCGGGCCTGTCGGGCGCGCGTGGCAACCGCGCCCTCAATTCGCAGGCGCCTACGACCAGAACTGGATCGAAAACGTCTTTCCATTTCTGCCAGCCGACTTCGACGAGCGTTACTACCAATCCGCGCCTGCCGACCAGCAGACGGATTATCTGAAGGGCGGCGAGGAAGTTGTGCTTCTCAACCTAACCCCGCAGGGTCAAACCACCTTCAACCTGCCGACGATATCGATGCCCATCACCTTCTACTTCAAGAACTACGAGGAGAAGGAAACCGTCGCTGTATGCGACACGCTCATCCTTGAGCCGGACTCGGGCCGGTTCATGATGGCCTGGCGCGCATCGATCCCGCTGAAGAAGAACATCTTCGAAGTCGCACAGACCGTTGCAGGGCGGATGCCGCGCGGATGGTATCGGGCGCGCGAGTTGGGCAAGATCTGGTATTCCTCACTCAAGGAACTGGTGGACGAGAAGAAAGCGGAGCGAGAAGAAACCGGCGAAGAAGCGGAGGAAACCGCGGACGCGGTCGAGCCATGAAACCCGTCGCGATCCTCGCCTCCGGCATGGTCACGGGCGTGGGTCTGAACGCCCCAGCCAGTTGCGCGGCGATCCGCTGCGCCATTGACAACTTTTCCGAGACGCGCTTCATGGACAAAGGCGGTGAGTGGATCATCGGCAGCCAGGTGCCGCTCGAACAACCCTGGCGCGGTTTGCCCAAACTCGTCCATATGGTCGTGCCCGCCATGCGGGAATGCGTGGCTCACGCCGGAAACGTAAGGCCGGAGATGATTCCACTTCTTCTGTGCGTCGCCGAAAAGGAGCGCCCCGGCCGGCTGGAGGGATTGGACGACCAGCTCTTCCACGACGTGCAAGGCGAGCTGGGGGTCCGCTTCCACCCACGCTCCGCCGTGATCGGACGCGGTCGCATAGCGGGCGCGCTGGC
>WNGD01008870.1_pt1 | contig 19795 bp, 22 predicted proteins | sample 5400671 | NCBI WGS metagenome assembly WNGD01 (sample SAMN13153369, study PRJNA577476) | soil metagenome | isolation source: 40 cm soil or saprolite under grassland replicate 2 | place: USA:California | collected 2016-06-15 | reverse complement strand
CGTTGCCGGCTGCCGATCAACCGCTGATCTTCACCGACCCAACCGGTCTCTCGTTCGGCCTGCCACGGCCGGGAAGCGATACGAGGCGGACGGTTCAGCTCACCGACGCCGGCGGCGGCGGGACCTGGCAGGTGAGCGTCGACCAATGGAGCGAGCTGCCCGGCTCCCAGATCGTCGTCCCCGCGACCGTCGACGTCCCAGGAACCCTCCCGGTCGAGCTCGCCGTCACCGTCGCCGGAGCCCAGGGGGACGCTTCGGGCTTCGTCACGCTGCGTCGCGGAGCCGATGTGCGGCGAATCCCCTTCTGGGGACGCGTCAGCGTCCCCGCTCTCGCGCGGCACACCGCGCTCTCGCTCGTGCATACAGGTAGCCACTCGGGCTCGACCGTCGGCCAGCCAGCACTTGTGGGGCACTATCGCTATCCAGAGGACCCGCGCGGACTCGGCGTACACGTGAAGCTGCGCGGCCCCGAGCGCGTCTATCGGGTGCGGATCAGGAAACGCGTGGCGAACTTCGGTGTCGTGATCACCTCGGAATCGATACGCGGCGGCGTGGAGCCCAGGGTCGTCTCGGGGCTCGACGAGTCGAGGCTCACCGGAGTCGCCGCCTTGCCCGTGGTGGGAAACGCGTACATGCCCGAATACGGTGCGCGCGTGCCGGTCGCCGGCGCTCTCCTACCACGCCCGGGGGAGTATGGAATCGTCCTCGACAGCCCGAGCGCCTCGGGGGCCGCGCGTTTTACGTTTCGCTATTGGGTGAACGACGTCACGCCGCCGAAAGTGCGCCTGAAGACCCGTACCGTCGGGTCCGACGAGCCGGTGCGTCTCCGCATCACCGACTCGGGCTCAGGCGTCTACCCAGCCTCGCTCTCGGCCTCGGTCGACGGCGAGCGCGTCGACGCGCGCTACGTACACGGCCGTGTCCTCGTGTCGACCGCCGGGCTCGCTCCCGGCAGACACCGCCTGCAGCTCCGCGTGTCCGACTACCAGGAGACGAGGAACACGGAGAACGTCGCGCGCATCCTCCCGAACACGCGTTTCTTCTCGGCGTCGATCACGATCCGCGGCCGCTAGGAGGCACGACTCCTCAGGTCTTGCGGTCCTTCTCCTCGATCGTGGGCAGCGCGTCCAGGTCGCTCGCCACGCTGCGGATGAAGGCGTCCCGCTCGTCGTCGGCGGGCACGACGTGGAGCTGCTTCTTCCGGCGCGCACGCGCTCGCTTCCGGCGCGCTTCCGCCCCGTAGCGCGTCGAGAGGCGCGGTGCTTCGGCCGCGACGACGAGCGCGGCCGCGAAGACGAGCGCCACGAGCCACGGCCAGCTCACAGATCCGGATTGTAACCCTACGCCGACGTCCGGCCAGTACCCATTCATCTCACGAAGATCTCCATCGGCAGACGCGAGAGAGGTACTCCACCCTCCGACGTGACGAGCCATGTCTCCTGCATGTACAGGCAGTCATCGCCGACGGCCGCGATCGCATGCGGGTGCATCGAGAGCACCGTGTTCTCCGCGAGCTCGGTCTCGACGCCTTCGCCGATCTTCGGGAACTCGATCATCGTCATGCCGATCGAGTGCCCAGTCACGTGGCCGAGGTGGTAGCCGCGCCGCACGAAGCCGGCCGAGACCGCACGGTGGACGTCGTGGCAGCTCGCTCCCGGCCGCATCGAGTCCCGGGCTGCTGCGAAGTACTCGACGTATGCCTCGAGCATGCGCTTCGTGTCGTCCGAGAGCCGCGCTTCGCGGGCGGCGATCGCGCGCGAGACCTCTACCCAGTGCATCCCGGGACCGGCGACCTCGAGCGACGGTAGGACGAGCTCCCCCAGAACCTCGTCGCGGCGGGCGATCTTGAACTCGGGACGCGCGGCGGAGTCGCTGCCCGTGAGCACCATGTTCATCGTCAACCGGCCGCAGCCCTCGGCGACGAACCACTCCTCCGCCGCAGCCATGACCTCGGCCGCGGTCCTCCCCGGCGCGTAGTGCTCGAGGAAGATCTCGAATCCGCGTTCGTTGATCCGCACCGAGTCGCGAACCGATTCGAGCTCCGCCTCGCTCTTGACGGCTCGCGCGAGGTCGAACTCGACGTCGAAGGGGACGACCTCGAGCGTCTCGAGAGCGCGATAGTCGCGCACCGTCATCACGTAGTCGAGCCCGTACACGCCGAGCCGGCGCCAGCCCGCGCCGCGGGCACGGTCGGCGATGTGCTCGCCGGGACGGTCGTGGAAGACCTGCTCGATGCGAGCGGTCGCGTGCTCCCCGACGTAGCGGGCCTCGCTCGGAAAGACGACCGACGGATCGCCCTCGCCCGGCACGACGACATAGGCATAGCGGTGCACGATCTGGAACCCGGTGAGGTACGTGACAGCACCTTCGAATCCCGTGTACTCGCTACCGGAGACGACCAGGGCATCGAGCCCGTGCGCCGCCATCGCGGCACGCACGTTGGCGTAGCGCCGCTCTAGCTCAGCGTCCACGAGTCCTCGAGCCCCTTGACGAGCGCAGTGATCGCGTCGTTCAGCGGCGTCGGTACGCCAAGCTCGCGGCCAAAACGCGCGATCCCGCCGTTCAGGTAGTCGATCTCCGTCGGGCGGCGCGCCTCGACGTCCTGCAGCATGCTCGACTTGTGGTCATATGCGACGTCCGGCTTCGCCGCGTGATCGATCATCTCCTCGGGGTCGGCGTCGAGCGTGATTCGCTGGGCAGCCGCAACCGCCCTCCCCTCGTCGACGAGACCGCTGATCACGGCGCGCAGGTCGAGCCGCTCGCACGCCCGTCCGTGCGTCAGGCGGGTCAGTGCTCCGACCGGGTTCGTCGCGGCGTTGAAGACGACCTTGCGCCACTGGGCCGGGCGGGCGTCCGTAACGGCCTCAGTCGGCATGCCTGCTCGGGTGCAGGCGTCCGCGAGGCGCTCGATCTCCTCCGACGCAGCGGGGCTCGGCTCGAAGGGCCCCAGCGTCGTGTCTCCCTTCACGTCCCACTGCACGACTCCCGGCGAGACGACCTTTCCCGCGGGGAACGTCGTCCCGCGAATGACGCGCTGTACATGCCGCGCAAGTGTCTCCTCGTTCCCGATCCCGTTCTGGACCGAGGCGACGGCGCCCTCCGCGAAGGCGTGCGCGGTGACCGCGATCGCCGGCTCCGTGTGCATCGCCTTCGTGGCGACGATGCCGAGGTCGCATGCAGGGAGCTCGCCGGCGTCCGTCGTCGCACGGACGAGGCCGAGGACGTCGCCCGCGCCGATGAGCCGGAGCCCGTTCGCATTGATCGCATCGACCTGCGCTCGATCGAGGTCGTAGGCCCAGACCTCGACGTCGTCGAGCTGCGCGAGGTTGGCAGCGAACAGCGATCCCACCGCGCCACACCCGACCACGCAGACCCTCACGAGTACGAGGCCTCGCGAGCGCGGACGAGCGCGTAGAGCGAGCGCTGCAGCGGAATCTCCACCCCGAGCCTCTCTGCCTCGCGCACCAGCGCGCCGTTGATCGACTCGACCTCCGTCGGTCGTTCGGCGTTCACGTCCTCGAGCATCGAGGGGTAGTGCCCGCTCCCACGCCCCGTCGCGTGGACGTTCATCTCCCAGGGGTCGTCGGCGGTCCCCGGGCCGGCTGCTTGCGCGACCGCCGTCCCTTCCTCCATGAGCGCATGTACCAGCCGCCCCAGGTCGGTCGGCTCGGCCTCGGACGCGAAGTGGAAGTCGTGTGGGAGGCCAGTAAGAGCAGCGACCCCGTTCACGGTCGCGTTGAAGACGAGCTTCGACCACTGCAAGGGTCTGAGATCCTCGAAGGCCTGCGCCCTCAGGCCGGACGAACGGATCAGCGCCTCGACCTCCCGGACGCGCGCAAGCGGCGTCTCCTCGTACGGGCCGAGCCAGGTCGCCGCATCGAGGATGTATTCGACCTCGGTGTCCGAATGTCGCGTCCCGCTCATGAACGTGATCGCCGAGATGAGCGGCCAGTCGCCGTGCCGGCGCACGACGTCTTCCGCGCCGAGGCCGTTCTGCACGGTCATGAGCGTCGCCTGGGCGGCGCGGCCCTCGAGTGACGCCGCGACGGTCTCGAGGTCCGTTCCCTTGCAGCAGACGATTCCGAGGTCGAACTGGGGAAGCGCGGACGGGTCGGCGGTCGCGTCGAGCCGAGCGGTGAGCTCCGTCCGGCCGGTCACCCGCAGCCCGTGCTCGTCGAGCGCCTGCGCATGCTCTCGGCGGCGCGTGAGGACGCAGACGTCCACGACTTGGGCCAGATGCCCCGCGAAGAGGCTCCCGATCGTCCCGGCGCCGACGATGCAGACCCGACCGATCACGACGCCGATCCTCGCACCGGTCGACGTATCCGCGGCAAGCGTGGCAGCCCGAACTCCCGGCCGTTGGTCAGCCCCGACGGGAGCAAGACGAGAACAAGAGCCATGAACGCGGCCACCCCGACGAGGCGGCTCCCTCCCCAGAGCGGCTTGCCTAGGAGATCGTTCACGAACCCGACGTCGCCGTTCTCCGCGTCGAGGAGAAAGGAGCCGAGAGCGCTGACCACGAGCGCGCCGACGACGGCGCCCCACAGGCTGCCCACGCCGCCGACGACGAGCATCGCCAGCGTCAGGAAGGTCAGATCGAGGTAGACGTCCCCGGCCTGGAGCGTCCCCGCCTGGTGGACGAAGAGCCCGCCCGCGAACCCGCAGAGCGTGCCGGAGAGCGCGAAGGCCCAGAGCCGCTCGCGGTGGATGTCGATCCCGGCAGCCCGGGCCGCGGCCGGATCCTCGCGCGCGGCGCGCAGCTTGCGACCGAAGCGGCTCCGCTGGTACGCAAACGCGACGAGCACGACTCCCACGGCTCCCAGCGTTCCCTGGAGCATTCCCGTCGTCTGCGGGATCGTCGTGAGCGTCAGCGGGCCCGGGCCGATCTTCGTCCAGTTCCCGAGGATGTTGTGCGTCACGCCGAGAACCGCGAACGTGGCAATCCCCGCGGAGAGTCCCGACAGGCGCATGAGGGGGATCCCGACGAGCAGCGCGAAGACTCCGCCGACGAGGGCGGCGAGCACGAGCGACGGGACGTTTCCCAGCGAGTGCCGCGCGAGGAGCGAGAAGAGGCCGGGCGTGATCGTCGGCTTTAGCGTCACCGGAATCGTCATCACGCCAGCGGCGAACGCCCCGACCGCGACGAAGCTCACGTGGCCGAACGAGACGACCCCGGAGTTGCCCACGAAGACGTAGAGCGACACGACGATCGCGACGGACACGAGCGCGCCGAGGATCTCGACCTGGCGATCCGGGGAGACAAAGCCGAGGCTCCCAATGATCCCGACGAGGACGACGAGCCCGATCGGGCCGAGGAGCTGCACGAGGTCGCCGCGTCTCACACCCGGTCCACCACCGAGCGTCGCGAGCGCGTGAAGAGCCCCTCCGGACGCAGGAGCAAGACCACGATGACGAGCATGAACACGGCCGAGTCGAGGTAGACGCTGCTCGTGAAGGGCCAGGATCCGGAGCTCGGCAGGAACCCCGAGAGCGCGCCGACGAGGAAGCCCATCGTGAACCCGCCGAGGGTCGCGGTGAGCAGACGGTCGATCCCCCCGACGACGACGCCGACGAGGACGATGATCGTCTCGCGCAGCGCGTAGTCGGGCGTCACCAGGATCCTTTCCGGCACCGCCATCGGGAGGATCACGGCGACGAGCGCCGCGATCGCTCCGGAGATCAGGACGGCGACCGTGATCACGGCGTTCGCCCGCACGCCGAGCAGGCGTGCGGTCTCCGAGTCGATGGACGCAGCGCGCATCTGCAGCCCGATCGACGTTCGCGTGAGGAACAGCGTGAGCGCCGCAAACACACCCGCGGCGACGAGGATCGTCACGATGGTGATCCAGCGGACGTGCAGGCTCCCGATGGTCAGCGGCTTCGTGAGCTGCGGGATCACGACCAGGATCTTCCCGATCGCCCCGAAGCGGACGAGAGCGATGCTCTGCAGCAGGTAGCTGATCGCGAATGTGGCCACGAGCATCGTCGTCGGGGACGCGTTCCGGAGCGGCCGGAAGGCCGCGAGCTCCATGGCCAGGGACAGCGCGAGGACGACCGCGAAGCAGAGTGCGATGGAGAGGACGACCGACACGTCCTGTGTGAGCGCAAGCGCGTAGGCACCAGCCATGACGAGCTGGCCGTATGCGAAGTTCACGAGGCGGAGCACGCCGAAGACAAGCCCGATGCCGATCGCCATCAACCCGTAGATCGAGCCGAGCGCGACGGCGTCGAGGAGCGTCTGGACGTGCTCGGTCACCCGGTCACGACCCGAAGTACGCCGCGACCATGCGATCCGTGTCCCCGGCCTCTCCGGGGCCGAGCGTCATCCGGAGCTCGCCGTTCGCCAGCACGTAGGTGCGGTCCGCAAACGCGACCGTGCGCTGTGCCCGCTGCTCGACGAGGAGGATCGTCACGCCTCGGTCACGGATCGCTCCGAGCTTCTCGAATACGGCGTCGACGATCGTCGGGGCGAGCCCGAGTGAAGGCTCGTCGAGGAGGAGCACGTCCGGCTCGGCGACGAGGGCGCGCCCGATGGCCAGCTGCTGCTGCTGGCCGCCGGAGAGAAGGCCCGCATGGCGCCTCCGGGACTCACGGAGAACCGGGAAGAGCTCGTTCACCATCTCGAGCGCCTCGTGTGCACCGTTCTTCGAGCGCCTGCCGGCGAGCCCGAGGCGGAGGTTTTCCTCCACGGTCAGCGCGGCGAAGATGCGCCTCCCCTCGGGGACGAGCCCGACTCCCGAGCGCACGATCCGCTCCGGGGCCTGGCCGCGGATCGAGACACCCCCGAGCAGGATCTCGCCGGCGCTCGCGCGCACGGTGCCCACGATCGCGTGCAGGGTCGTCGACTTGCCGGCGCCGTTCGGCCCGATCAGCCCGACGATCTCGCCGCGTTGCACCTCGAGATCGACGTCGCGCAGCGCCGGGACGCTCCCGTACCGGACCTCGAGCCCGCGAACCTGGAGTATCGGGGCGGCGTCAGCGGTCGGCATCGGGCTGTCCTTCCTCGGGGATGGCGCTCTCGCCGAGGTAGGCGGCGGTGACGTCGAGGTTGCCGCGCACGTCGCGCGGGGTCCCCTCCGCCAGCGTCCGCCCTCGATCGAGCACGTGTATCCGGTCGCACACCTCCATCACGAGCGCCATGTTGTGGTCGATCAGCATCACTCCCGCTCCGCGCTCGTCTCGGACCGTTCGCAGGACCTCTGCGAACTGGGGGATCTCCGCCTCCGGCAGGCCGGCCGCCGGCTCGTCCAGGAGCACGAACCGAGGCTCGATCGCGAGCGCACGCGCGACCTCGAGCTTCCGCTCCTGCCCGTGTGAGAGGACTGCTGCCGGAGCCTCCGCAGCGGAGGCGAGACCGAGCAGGTCGAGCAGCCGCGACGCGCGCCGACGCGCCTCTCTCGGGCTCGCGCCGACCCCGAGTCCCGCTACCTGGACGTTCTCGCGCACCGAGAGGCCTCCGAACGAGCGGCTGCCCTGGAACGTCCGTGCGATCCCGGCCCGCCCACGGCGATGCGGGCGCCATGCAGTGATGTCCCGCCCCTCGAGCTCGACCGATCCGGAGTCGGGGACATCGAAGCCGGTCACGACGTTGACGAGGGTCGTCTTCCCTGCCCCGTTCGGCCCGATGAGGCCCAGTACCTCGCCACTGCGAAGCTCGACGGTGACGTCCTCGAGCGCGCGCACTCCTTCGAACGCGCGTGAGACGGCGGTGGCCCGGAGATTTCCCCCGGGCCGCCGGTCGGATGCAGGCGTCGTAGCCTGGATCAAGTCGGTCAGCCGATGTTGGCCGGCTTCCGCGTGATCCAGAGCTTCAGGAACTTCGCCTTGTTGTTGTTCACGAACATCACGCGGTACGCACGACCTGTGACGCCGTGGATGCTCTTCGAGTAGGTGATCTTCCCCGAGGTGGCCGGGAGCTTCTTGAACCTCTCGAACTGCGCGGCGAGCTTGGCGCCGCTGGTCGAGCCGTGCGCGCGCTGGATCGCGGTGACGAGCGCGTCGACGAGGTCTGCGCCCGGGATGAAGCTCCCCGTCGCGGGCAGCTTGCCTCCGTTGAGGGCCGTGACCTGCTTGACCAGCCGGTTGACACCGGCCTTGGGATCGTCGCCGTAGATCGAGCCGTAGGTCACGTAGTAGTAGTTCCGGACCTGCGGGTTGGTCGGCCACCAGTAGTTCCCGTCGCCGCCCCACGAGTTGATGATCGGCGTCGAGTTCCCCAGGGCGCGAAGACCGCCGACGAAAGGGGCGAGCCCGTCGAACGCCGTCGGGAAGGCGATCACGTCGGCCTTGGTGTTCGCCACCTTGCTGAGAGCGGCCTGGATCGTGTTGGAGAAGGACGTGAACGACTCCTCTTGCACGATCTTTCCGCCGAGCTGGGTGAAACGCACCTTGAAGGCGTCCGCGATGTTCTGGAAGTAGGCGAGCAGGTTGTCGCGGACGATGACGGCCGTTCTCCAGCCACGCGCGTACGAGTACTCGGCCATGGCCGCGCCCTCGTCCTGGGCGATGTTGCCGAGCGTGAACGCTAGCCGGCCTTTCGGCCCGAACCGCTTAGGGCCCATCTGGTCGGTGCCGATGCACGGCGAGAGGGTGAGCATTCCCTTGTTGATGAACTCCTGAACCGACGGCGCCGCATACTCGACGTCGCACGTCACGACTCCGATCACAGCGCCCTGCTTGATGAGCTTGAGCGCACACGCCTGCTGGAGCTTCAGTTGGTGGTTGCAGACCTTCAGCTGCAGCTTCCGGCCACCGACGCCGCCCGCGGCGTTGATCTTCTTGATCTGCGACTCGACCGCGTACAGAGCCGGGGTGTCGTAGGGCGACATATTGGCCGTGAGGTCCATCGAAGCGCCGATGATGATCGGCCCCTTGCTCGGCGTGCCTTGAGCTCCGGAAGCCGCGAATACCGTCGCGGCGCTCGCCAACGCGACAAAGGTCGCGAGGGCCGCCCACTTGCCGGGTCGTCTCATGCTTTCCCTCCTCGTCGTGCCTGCTCGCAGGACCGGACGAGTATCGAACGCAGTGACATGTCAGTCAATGCTTTGCGCAAGACCGGAATCCGCGCACCGCACGGATTCCGGTCGCGCGAATACCCCTGAAGACTGAAGACGGCTGCTTCGCAGCCTTGTGTTCGCGGCAAGTCAAGCTGTCCCAGCCACCCTCCCGACGAGTCGGCGGAACTCGCCGTCGGTGAGAACGCGACGCTTGCGTGTGCCCGCGCGCTTGACCGCCTCGAGCAGTGCGGGCAGCTGCTGATCCGGTAGCTCGAGGCCGAGCTCAGCGAGCTTGATCCTGATCGAGTCGAGCCCGCTCTTCTTCCCGAGCACGATCCGCCGGTCCGCGCCGACCAGCTCGGACGAGTACGGCTCGATCGCCGAGGGGTCGTGGAACTGCGCCGCGACCGCGCCCGACTCGCGCGTGAACAAGTTGTCGCCGGTCACCGCCTTCCAGGGAGCGAGCGGCGTCCCCGCGAACTCCTGAACGCGGGCAGAGAGCTCCCGCACGCGCTCGAGCCGAAGCCGCGTCGGAATACCGTAGAGCGCCTCGAGCGCGAGTGCGACCTCGACGAGGTCCGCGTTCCCGCCGCGCTCACCCATCCCGTTCACCGTGCCCTGGACCCAGCTCGCGCCCGCCTGGACTGCCGACACGGCTGCCGCCGTCGCCAGCCCGAAGTCGTTGTGCCCGTGCCAGTGCACGGGCACCTTGGGCCCGAGGCGATCCACGACCTCGCCGACCAGATAGGCCGCCGCCTCCGGCGTCGCGATCCCGAGCGTGTCCACGACGACGACCTCGGCCGCCCCGGCCTCAACTGCCGCTTCATACGCACGGCGGACGAACTCGAGGTCGCCCCGCGTCGAGTCGACGCCGAAGAACGCGACGCGAACGCCGTGCTCGACTGCGAAGGCGACGGCCGAGCGGATGCGCTCGACCATGGTCTCGCGCGAGACACCGAGCGCCGCGAGCTTGCCGTCCGACACCGGACTCTCGATCACGGAGGCGGTCAGACCGAGCTCGACGAGGGCCTCGACGTCTGCTCGGACGGCTCGGGAGAAGCCCCAGATCTGCGCCTCCAGCCCGGCTTCCAGGATGAGCTCGATCGCGCGCGTGTCCTCCGAAGAGACCCGTGGAAAGCCGGCCTCGATGCGGTCGATCCCGGCGGCGTCGAGCGCTCGAGCGATCTCGAGCTTCTGCTCCGGGGAGAGGACGACGCCGACCGTCTGCTCGCCGTCACGGAGCGTCGTGTCGTAGAGGCCGACCGTTATCCGCGGCTGCGGCTCGAGGGCCTTCGCGTTCAGGTCGCCCGTCCAGACCTTCGCGCGGTCGATCGTCACGGTCGGACTATCGCATCCGGGAGATACTGGCTCGGTGATCTTCGCGCCCCAGGCCGAGACCATGCCACGCGAGGCACTCCGCGAGCTCCCGCTCCAGCGACTGACCACGCTCGTCCGCCACGTGAAGGCGCGGGTGCCGCTCTATCGGGAGCGGCTCGCGGACAGAGCGGCCGCGGTGTTTGCGTTTATGACGCACGCGCTCTAGGCCTGCACGATCCCGTCCGGGAACGGGCTGAGCTTCTCGGCGCCGGCGGCCGTGATCAGGAAGTTGTCCTCGACGCGAAGGCCGCCTCCTCCCTCCCAGTAGCACCCGGGCTCGAGGGCGAGGACCATGCCTTCGGCGATCTCGCCGCCTCCCGCCTGATGCGCGTAGGGCGGCTCGTGCGCACGCGCTCCGACACCGTGGCAGATGGGATGGGAGGGCTCCCCCGGGAAGTGCATGGTCTCGATCCCCGCACGGACGCGACGATCGAGCTCCGCGAGGCTGGCGCCGGGACGTATGAAATCGATGGCGTCCTGGTAGACCGTCATGAGCGATTCCTCGAGCTCCCGGTAGCGCGGCGTCAGCTCTCCCACGACCAGATTTTTCGTGTGGCGCGTCCTCGACGTCGTCTCCGAATGCGTGGAACCACTCCCGCGTGAACGTCGTCGGCTCCCCGACCATGCGGTCTGAGGCCTGCGTGCCGAGCGAGAGCTCGAGACCGAGCGTTCGGTACTCGGATGCGACCTTCCGCTCCCAACCCGTGCCCTCGCCGTGGACGACGCTCTGCCACTCGGCCGCGAGCTGCGCCTCGCTCATCCCCGGCTCGACGACGACCTTCGCGTGCTCCATGGCCGCTGCCGCGATGTCGTTCGCGAGCCGCATCGCGTCCTCGACGTCGTCTCCGAATGCGTGGAACCACTCCCGCGTGAACGTCGTCGGCTCCCCGACCATGCGGTCTGAGGCCTGCGTGCCGAGCGAGAGCTCGAGACCGAGCGTTCGGTACTCGGATGCGACCTTCCGCGCGATTTCCAACGCCCGGGCAACTGGCGGACGCGGGTCGCCCTCGTCGTATCCGCGGAAGAGCCGGACGTCGCTCGTCCACGCCATGCGGGCCGAGTCCTCCGCCGAAGCCTCGAGACAGACGAGCACCGGCTCACCCTCCCGTGGAAACACGCAGACCTCGTAGCCCTTCATCGCCCAGAAGTTCGTCAGATAGAGGACGTTGTCGGGCGCGCGCACGACGAGTGCGTCGAGCCCGCGCTCGTCCATCAGCGCGCGAACGCGCTCGAGCTTGACGTCGTCGCGCGGCCAGATCAGCGCTGCTCTTCCTCCGTCGCTGGTTCGACGACGGCGGTCCCCGAGCCTCCGGAGGGACGCGGACGCCGGGGCTCGCGTACGCCGATGTCGGGCGGCGGCTCGGGAAGATCCTCGGGAACCTCCGCGCCACGCCGGCGCAGCCAGTCGAGCAGCGACCGCAAACGCCCCCGGCGACGAGGAGCGGCCATCAGAAGCCGATGAACTGAAACGTGCCGACGCGAACGTCGGAGACGTTTGCCTCGACGCTGACGTCCGTATCGCCTGGAAGACCCGCGCGAAGGCGTCCCGCGAGCTCTCCCGCATCTTCTTCGGTCACTGCACCGACGACGACGTAGCGCCAGCGGCGCGCCACAGACAGGCCATCGGCTGCAAGGCGCTCGGCGAGTTCGTGCGCCTCGCTACGACCTCGAAGATGGAGAACCACCTGCCAGTCGTACTCGCCTTCCCGCTCGGCCTCGCGAGCCTCCGCTGCCTCGCGAGCGGCGTACTCGGCCTGCTCCTCGTCGGGCGTTCGGGGCAACGCGACGGACAGGTCTTTCCAGTCCTCCTCGACCGGGTGCCAGCGAGTCACGCGAATGTCGGCCGTCAGCCCTTCGGCGTCGACCATGCTCCGGATGACCTGCTCTGCCTCGCGCACCTGCACCTTGTCGACGGCGTACAGGAAGAGCCTCGATCCGTCACGGGTGACGACGACGTTCTTTCCGAGCCGCGCGCGTGCCGCGTCGTCGAGATCGAGAGCCCGCATCCGCTCCCGTAACGAGTAGCCGTGCGCCTCGTCGTCGAGCTCTACTTCGACGCGGAAGTCCTCGGGCACGGCGAGGACGCTACCAACGCACCCGCGGCGGAGCGGGCTCGCCGTGCGCCTGCTCCCAGGACACGACCGGGTTACGAAGCACACCGATCCGCTCGATCTCGGCCTCCATCACGTCTCCGGGCCGGAGATAGAGCGAGGCCGCATCCTCCGAGAATCCTGCGACTCCCGACACCGTCCCGGTCGAGACCACGTCTCCGGCCGAGTACCCGAGCGCGGAGTAGTGGCTCAGGATCTCCGGGACCGTCACCGACATGCGGCCCGAATGAGAGACCTGTCGCGCCTCTCCGTTCACCCGCAGCTCCATGCGCAGGTCGTGGGCATCCGGGATCTCGTCTGGCGTGACGATCCACGGGCCAAGCGGGCAAAACGTGTCGATCGCCTTGCAGAACGAGAAGACGCCCGAGCGCATCTCGCGCCGCTGGATGTCGCGAGCGGTGATGTCGTTGAAGATCAGGTAGCCGCCGACGTACTCACCGGCTTCCTCGGCCGAGAGCCACTTTCCCGGCTTCGCGATCACGACCGCCAGCTCGAGCTCGTAGTCGAGCTCCTCGGTCAGGTGCTCCGGGTAGACGACCGGCTCGTCGGGGCCGACGATCGCGTCGACGTTCTGGAAGAAGACGATCCAGGGGGCGATCTCGTGCGACCAACCGACCTGCTTCGACTCCTCCTCATGCTCCCGGAAGTTCCCCGCAGTGTGAAAGAACTTCTTCGGGACGATCGGGGCGCGGAGGCGCGTCTCGACGAGCGCCACGCGCTCGCCGGTCTCGTCCGCCCCACCGCGCTCGAAGTACTCGCGCATGGTCGCGACGTCGAGGACCGCGATCTCCTCGCCGTCGAGCACGCCGACGCGCCGGTGGTCCCCGAAGCTCACGAGCTTCATCGGTTTCCGCACCCGACCTGGTCGTACGCATCGGCGATCCAGCGGACGAACTCGCCGTCCATCTGCTGCAGGGAGTCCACTCGAAAGTGGTGGACAAAGAGGTCCTTCTGGTACGGCGAGCTCCTGCTCACGCGTGGATCGTCGACGACGCGGTACGTCACGTCGAAGTAGCCCTGCAGCCGGTCGCGGTTGGGACGCGCGCCCGCGAATCCCCGCCGCGTGCCCTTGAACGTGATCGTCGTCTTCGCGACCGAGGTCGTGTACTCGCCGCACGCTGCCACGATCTCGACGAACGAGTGGAAGAGCGCACGACCGTGATCGGTGCCCGCTTCGAGATGCCGCTCGATCGTCCAGACGTCGCTCACGCGACCCCGCATACCTTCATCGCCGCCCGTGCGTACACCTCCGCGGTCTTCACGAGGCCGCCGATCTCGAGGTTCTCGCCCTTCACCGTGTCGAGGAGCCCGGTCGATGTGCCGTAGTTCACGGTGGCGATGCCGTAGCGCGTGAGCACCGACGCGTCCGAGAACCAGCGCGTGACGTCGCGTTCGGGAGGCCGCCCGTCGAAGACCTCGGCGTGCGCGGCCTCGAGCGCGCCGACGAGCGGGTGGTCCTCCGCGATCTCCGCACCCGGAGCGGTCACGTACACCTCGCCCTCGATGCCGTGCTCCGGGAAGCGCTCGGCGAGGCCGCGCACCATGTCGAGCACCTGCGACCGGGCCTGCGCCATTTCCTTCGTCGGAGGGACGCGGACGTCGAGGAAGAGATCGGCACGGTGTGGGGTCCGCGACACGCGCCAGCCGAACCCGCCCTGCAGAGCACCCACGTTCACGATCGCCTTCGCGCCGCGGTATGCGTTTTCGGTGTCGCTCTCCCAGCTCGGGATCCACTCGAGCACGGCGTCCACGACGTCGCGCATCCGGACGATCGCGTTCTCGCTGCGCTTGCCCTCGCTGAACGCGGTGTGGATGAACGGGCCTCTCGTGGAGATGCGCAGCCACAGCGAGCCGAAGTGGCCGAGCACGACCTTCGACTCGGTCGGCTCGCCGAGGATGCACATGTCCGCGACGCCGCCGTGGGACACGAGGTAGCGCGAGCCGGCCGCGTAGCCGCGGTATTCGGCACCCTGCGCGTCGCCGTACTGCGTCTTCTCGATCTCGCCCGAGACGGCCGCGATCATGACGTCGCCTCGCAGCCGCACACCCGCGTCGTCGAGCGCGCGGAGCGCCTCGACGTAGCAGGCGAGCGCGCCTTTCATGTTCGAGATCCCGAGCCCGTACAGGCGTCCGTCCTCGACGAACGCGCTCGGCTGGAACCCCGGAACGTGCGCAAGCCACGATTCGCGCCCCGAGTACGAGGTGTCCATGTGACCGTTGAACATGAGGCTCGGCCCGCCGCCGACTCCCGCGCGCGTCCCGAGGACGTTGGCGCGACCCTCTTCCACCTGCTGCCACTGCACCTGGAGACCCATGTCCGCGAATGTCTCGCGCACGAGCTCGGCCATCGCCTGCTCCGAGCCGGTGAAGCTCGGCGTCGCGACCGCCCGGCTTGCCCAGTCCACGAGCCGATCCCTGTCGATCCGGACCTCAGTCATGGAAGTGTGGGAGTACCTTCTCGCCGAAGAGCCGGATCTGCTCGTGCCTCGAGTCGCCCCAGAGCTCGAGCATGACGTGCGTGCAGCCCGCCGCACGGTACTCCTCGATCGCTGCAATACAGTCCGAGGGCGTGCCTGCGATCGGCTTGCAGCGATCGAGGAGCGAGTCGGTCACTTCGGCTTTCGCGGCGAGTCGTCCAGCGCGCTCCATCGCCTCGGCGACGGGAGCGAGCTCCGACATCTCGATCCCGGCGAGCTCGAGCAGCGTGTCTGCCGCGCCCCTGATGTTCTGGAACTTGTTGGCGAGGTACATCCCGGCGATCTCCCGCGCGCCCTCGCGGCCGGCTGCCCGGTCGCTCTCGTGGATCGAAGCGATGAGGGTGCAGCCGATGTCGATGTCAGCATTGACGTTCTCGCGCGTGTGGCGGACGAACGCAGGGGTCGTGATCGACGGGGTGAGGCACCCGTCTGCGATCTCCCCCGCCAGAGCCTGCATCCGCGGGGCAGTCGCCGCGACATAGACGGGCGGGACTTCTCGCGGCGTCTCCGCGTCCTCGCGCAGCGCCGGGATGGATGCGCTCCACGTCTCGCCGACGTACTCGAACTCCGCACCGCCGAGCACGCCGCGCACGATCGCCACTGCGTCTCGCATCGGCCCGAGGGTCCTGTTCGTCTGCGCGCGGATGTTGTTGAGGAAGATCTTCGAGGTCCCGAACCCGAGCAGGAAGCGGCCCGGCCCGGCCGCCTCCTGCACGACTCGGGCGTCCATCGCGGCCTGCACCGGGTGGCGTGTGAAGGGCGAGATGATCCCCCAGCCGATCGTCAGCCGCTCGGTCTCCCTGGCCATCAGGCCCGAGACGACGGTCGACGAGCGCGCCTCCATACCGTGCTTTCGCCACCAGGGATAGGCCTCGGCGAGCCAGATCGTGTCGATTCCAGCCTCGTCCATCACCCGCGCCGAGGCCAGCATCTCCTCGAGCGGCTCCATTGTCAGCTGCATGACGCCGATGCGGAAGGGAGGCGCCATCTGGCTTCATCCTTTCACGCTGCAAAACCGGGCGGCGAGCTCGCCAGCTGATGAGCGACTCGCCGAAGTGCAGTCGCGACCGCCTGCGTCCGCGTCCGTGCATCGAGCCTGGCCATGGCGTTGCGAACGGGACGCGACGAGTGAAGGCGACGACGGAACCCGAAAAGACGATAGCCATCGCCTGTCGTGAACACCGTCTGGGGACCGTTCTGCCTCGTTTGCATATTTCACAACAAACGAGCGTCGGCTCCCTTCCCGCTGGAGAGGCGAACAGCGCGTGCTTCTCATTTTCGCTAGGACGTCGGCGACTAAACACGTCCTACAGGCCCTCTGCCCCTTTCGAGGCACATCGGGCTCGACATCCACGACTATTCGCAGCGCGATCAGTCCCTGAAAACAGGGACAAATCCCTCGAATGGGTCACGGGCTGGCCGTTGTCCTGCGCCGAGAACCTGCTCGCACGAACAGGTCCCACATCCCGGAAGCCGGCACGTTCGCCGGAGAGAGACGAGAGCGGCCAAATGACGAAGAGGACTGTGATTGCGATTCTCGCCGGGCTCCTCGTGTTCGCCAGCGTGTTCGCGCTGGCCGCGAGCCTCGGCGGTGTCACGAGCGGCAAGGTCGGAGCGGACAACACAACCGTCGCCTCGTGTGACACGGACGGCGTCACGACGAGCTATGCGACGGCATGGGATGCCACGAACAAGCGGTACTCGATCAGCTCCGTGACCGTCAGCGGCGTGAACGACGCATGCGACGGCGAGACGCTCAGCGTCAGCTTGACGGACGCGTCCGGTACGCAGCTCGGCTCCGGCACGCTCTCCATCCCGACGAGCGCCGCAACGGCGTTCACGGTGACGATGTCGCCGACGCCCTCGGCGAAGCTGACCGAAGGCGTTCACGTCCTCATCAACGCGTAGACGAAGGCACAGGAGCGGCGGGCGCATGTCTCTCGAGCCCGCCGCTCGGTTTCGAGATCGCCGAGGGAGACCGACATGAAACCGACCGTCTTCTGGGTCGTGGTCGTGGCAGCCGGCATGCTCGCGTGTAGCGCTCTTGCCGCTCCCGTCGTGCTCAGTTCGGCGAAGGTCGGCGGCGGCAACACCTCGGTGGTCGCCTGCGACACGGACGGCTTCACGCCGTCCTACACGACGTCGCGCGGAAACGTGACCGCGGTCACGGTCGGCGGAATCGCGAGCCCGGCATGCGGAGGCGGGGCGCTCCGCGTCACCGTGACGAACACATCCGGAGCGAGCATTGCGACCGGAGGGCCGCAGACGATTCCTGCGGGGTCCACGTCGGTGGCCGTGTCGCTCAGTCCGCAGCCGGCCGCGAGTCAGGTCGCGGGTGTCGAGATAATCGTGGAGGGGCCGTGACGAAGCCTGTCAGCCTCCCCTCCGCCTCGAGACTCGCGCGTTTGGCCGCCCTCGCCACGCTCTTTCTCGCCACGCTCGGAGCAGGTGCCGCGCTGGCGGCGTCACTGGGGGTCACCTCCTCCAGGCTCACCGACTCGACCTACGCGAGCAGCATCACGCCCACGACGTGCACCCTCACCGGCGCGACCAACGACAGCTACGTGAACCAGTCGAGCACCGGGTCCAACTTCGGCACCGCGACGACGGTGAGCGTCCGCTCCTCCGCGCTCGCGAACATGCGTACGTTCGCTCAGTTCAGCCTCTCGTCATGCTCGATCCCGGCCAACGCCCTGATCACTGCTGCCAACCTGAAGTTGTTCATGAATAGCGCCCCTGCCGTCACGCGCACCTATGACGTACACCGGGTGACGGCCTCGTGGTCCCAATCGACCGTCACGTGGACGAACCAGCCGAGCGTTGCTGCCATCGCCACGGCAAGCGTCGCGACGGGCACCACGTCGAGCGTGACGCTCACGTGGAACGTGACCTCGGACGTCCAGACGTTCAGCGACGGAACGGCGAACTACGGCTGGCGGATCAAGGACCAGACGGAGGACTCGGCGACCGCGCGCACCGGCCAGTTCCGGTCGACCGAGTACGGAACCGCGAGCCAGCGGCCGATCCTCGACATCACCTACTACCCTTAGAGATGGAAGCGAGCGCAGTCGCCCCCGGGAAGCGCAGGTCGAGCGTGCTACGGGTCGCATCGCTCGGGCTGACCGCCGCCGTCGTGGTCTTCTGGATCATGCTCCTGCGCCCGGTGTCACTCGGCGGTCCAGCCGACTACGTGATCGTCTCGGGCCACAGCATGGAGCCAACTTTCCACACGGGAGACGTCGCCACCGAATCGTCGGGGGGAGCGCGGACAAGGGCTTCGTGATGAAGGGCGACAACAAGACCGGTATCGATCCCTGGCGCCCGAAGACGGGAGACGTCGTCGGCCAGGCGCGCCTCACGGTGCCGGATGCGGGCATCGTGCTCCTCTTCATGCGAACGTCGCTCGGCATCGCCCTCGTCGCCGGGATGACCACGTTGCTGATCGTGCTCGTAGGCGGGACGACGCGGTCGCTGGCGACGCCGGCCGAACGCTAGGAAACGGATCGAAGCCGCGGTAACGTCGCTCCACTGCGAGCGAGAGGACGCGCGTGGAGTTCAGGATTCTCGGGCCGCTCGAGGTGCTCGAGGACGGGCGGCAGGTCGATCTCGGTGGCGCGAAGCAGCGGGCGCTGCTCGCGATCCTGCTTCTACACGCGAATCGGGTCCTCTCGCAAGACCGCCTGATCGACGCGCTCTGGGAGCACGAGCCGCCAGACACGGCGCAGAAGGCGCTGCAGGTGTACGTCTCGCAGCTGCGAAAGGCGCTCGGGAAGGAGCGCCTGGAGACGAAGGCACCGGGCTATCGGCTGCGGGTCGCAGCGGACGAGCTCGATCTAGAGCGCTTCCAGCGCCTCGCCGAACAGGATGATCCCCGCGAGGCCCTCGCCTTCTGGCGCGGCGAGCCGCTCGCGGAGTTCGCCTACCAGCGCTTCGCGCAGGCGGAGGTCGCCCGCCTCGAAGAGCTCCACCTCACCTGCCTCGAGCGGCGGATCGAGGCCGATCTCGAGCAGGGCCGGCACGCGGCGCTCGTCGGCGAGCTCGAGCGGCTCGTACGCGAGCATCCGCTCCGCGAGCGCCTGCGAGCCCAGCTCATGCTCGCGCTCTATCGCTCGGGACGGCAGGCGGAGGCGCTCGACGTGTACCAGGACGCGCGACGGGTGCTGACGGACGAGCTGGGCATCGAGCCGGGAGCCGAGCTGAAGGACCTCCAAAGGGCGATCCTTGCCCAGGATTCCTCACTCGCTCGTCCCGAGCAGCCGCACGAGGCGACACCGGCCGGCGCTCCACACACCTTGCCTCCCCCGACAGGGCCCGTTGCTTCACGCGAGGTCCGTAAGACCGTGACGATTCTCTTCGCCGATGTCGCCGAGTCGACGGAGCTCGGCGAACGATTCGATCCCGAGGCTCTTCGTCGCGTGCTCGGCCGCTACTTCCAGGAGATGAAGTCAGTTCTGGAACGGCACGGGGGCATGGTCGAGAAGTTCATCGGCGGCGCAGTGATGGCGGTGTTCGGCATTCCGGCGGTGCACGAGGACGACGCCCTCCGAGCAGTGCGAGCCGCCGTGGACATGCGAGATCGCCTCGAGACTCTGAACGACGAGTTCGAGCGCAATTGGGGCGTGCGGCTCGGGATTCGTATCGGCGTGAATACCGGCGAGGTCGTTGCCGGAGGAAGTGACGCCCCAACATATGCGACCGGCGACGCGGTCAACGTCGCTGCGCGACTGCAACAGGAGGCGTCTCCGGGCGAGGTCCTCCTCGGACGTGAGACGTACCGCTTGGTGCGCGACATCGTGCTCGCCGAGAAGCTCGAGCCCCTCGTCCTTAAGGGAAG
>WNGD01003317.1_pt1 | contig 19833 bp, 19 predicted proteins | sample 5400671 | NCBI WGS metagenome assembly WNGD01 (sample SAMN13153369, study PRJNA577476) | soil metagenome | isolation source: 40 cm soil or saprolite under grassland replicate 2 | place: USA:California | collected 2016-06-15 | reverse complement strand
CTCCTGGCGGAAGAAGTGCTCTAAACGCTCGATCAACCCGCTCGCGTGTGCTTCTCGCAGAGGAGAGGTGACGTGTGTATGCGTATACGCTGAGTAAAGCAGGACCGCCGCTACCTCAGCGTCGACTGGCTGTGCTGGTCTGATCTGTATCGAATCTCGCATCGTTTCTCATAGAGAGGGTTGCCATCGGTGTGGTTGATGGCCGGACCGTCTGTACCTGGTTACTATACCACACGGCGTGAGGCCGATGCTGAAACGATGTCGCCTCAACCGAGCTGGCACTTCACTCGAGTGGGACTTCGACGGCAACGTCGAGCTTGGGGTAGTAGGCCTTCACGTTCCTCCCGTACTTGTCTCGGAACTTCTCAAGGACCTTGCCGATCTGCGCCTCGTCGGTGAGCAGACGGGCGCTCGTGGTGAAGGTCTTCCCACGGGCCCCCAGGCGGATGGTCGGGGTCTTGCGCACGTTTTTGTACCAGTCGGTATCTGAACCCCTCACCGGGATCAGATAGAGCTTGTCGCCATCCAGGGCGAACCACACGGGGTAGGAAAGGGAGCGACCGGACGTGCGACCGGTCACGGTGATCTCGATTTCTTTGGCGCCCTGCAGGCAGTGCGAAAATCTGTCTGTGCCATAGAGGTCTCCTTTGTGAATGGACAACCGTCGAGTGACGCAAACCGAGTCGTGAGCCATGCGAACCTCCGATGGCTCACGACTGCTCACCATTCGCATCAAGTGCTCACTTTTCGGATCCGGCTCAACTTTGGTGATTCGAACTCATCGTTTGTTGATGGAAGAATACCTCTGGTCTCTACGGAAGCACCATCACTTTGATGGCGGAACGTTTATCCATCGCCGCGTATCCAGCAGGAACCCCATCAAGATCGACCGTCCTGTCCAGGACGGGTGAGGGATCAAGTTTGCCTGCGAGCACCTCCGGCAACAATGCTGGCAGGTAGGCGCGCGCAGGTGCCACGCCACCGCTGATGGTAATATTCTGGAACAAGCGGTGCGTCAGATCAGGAGCCTGGCTGACATGGGTAAAACCAACGAGACTGACTGATCTGCCCGGTCGGGTCATGTGAATCGCCATGTTGATGGCTTGGAGCGTGCCGACACACTCCAGGACCGCTTCGGCCCCCCCATGCGTCTGCTCCAGCACTCGCTGCACCGCTTGCTCCTCTCTCGTCGTGATGACATCGGTGGCCCCAAATGCTTGCGCCAGTTTCAGCCTCTGTTCCCGGTGTCCGATGAGAAAGATGCGTTGGGCCCCCAGACGGTTGGCCGCGAGGACTGCACAGAGTCCGACAGCTCCATCGCCAATCACTACCACCGTGCTGCCTGCCCTGACCCTTGCGCTGATGGCCGCATGATGGCCTGTCGCCATGACATCGGTGAGGGGAAGGATGGCCTTGAGCAGATGCTCGTCGCCTTCCACCGAGGGGGGAACCACCACCAGGGTGCCATCGGCGTATGGGACGCGAACGGCTTCGGCCTGGCCACCATCATTGGCACCGCCCCAGCGCGCTCCATGCACGCATGAGCTGGGCAAGCCTGCACGACAGAACTTGCAGGTGCCATCCGATATCAGGAAAGGGGAGATCACGCGATCCCCTTTTTTGAGGGTGCGCACCTGCGCCCCGACCTCCTCGACAATCCCCAGCCACTCGTGTCCCATGCGCTCTCCCGGCTCACGGTGATCGATGCCACGATAGGACCACAGATCCGAGCCACAAATCCCCGCATGCGTCACCCGGGCAACCACATCGGTTGGAGCCTGAATGATGGGATCGGGGACCTGGTCGATGCGCATATCTCCGGGTCCATGATACACGGTTGCTCTCATGTTTTTCTCCTCTCTGTCAATTCTGGTTGGGAGCGAAATCTTGTAAAACCTCCCGTGCGGCGCGCGCTCCTTCGCGAGCGGCGCCCTCCATAAATCCCTGGTATTCAAGAGAACAGTGCTCACCGGCAAAGTGAATCGGCCCCTGCCGCACACGTTCGTAGCCAGCAAAGCGTGTATATTGTCCAACGCCCCAGCACGAATAGCTGCCCCGCAGGTAGGGATCGCCTGTGGGGTAGCTGAGGGCCGCGGTCCCGGTATAATGTGAACGAATGCCTGGGAAAATGCGTTCTGCCTGCTCCAGACAGCGCTGCGCATAGTGCTGGATCAGTTCAGAGTCACGGGTGGTGGTGTAGGGCATGGGTGGGCTGTAGGCGGCACCGAACGCGCCACCCCTGTAATCAACAAGGAGGCCACCCGGCCCCGCTTGTCCAAGCGAGCCATCCCAGAGAACCTGGAGAGCCAGATCAGTGATGATCAAGCCGCTGTGCGGGCCAGGCCAGGGACCATCGTGATCCCAGTAACGTGTGTCGAACTGCAAGAACAGCTTGGAGATCGTACCATAGCCAAGCTGTGTGATAGCCGTTTGCTTCAAGGCATCAAATCCAGCCTGGCTGTAATCGACGTGTCGCAGGGTACTGAATGGAAGAGCCAGTATCGCATGATCGCAGATTACGTCCAGAGGGCCGCGCGGGGTGGTGAAGGAGAGCGTGATCGTCTCATCGTGGCTGCGCCGGACCGCCACCAGTTGATGTTGTAAGCAGATTCGCTCTTGCGGCAGGCTGCCAGCGATGGCAAGCGGGAGGAGCTGGTTGCCTCCCACGATTTTGAGGGCGCCCTGCAACGGTCCTGAAGGGCCTGAACTGCCCTCAGAGACGCTTGGGGCAAACATATAGACGAGGTTGAGTGCGCTCTGTTCCTTCGTTCCCAGGCCGTAGAAGCCCGTGCAGACAGTATCAAGCAGATGACCAGCAAGTGCTTGATGTCCGCCCGGCACGTAGCGCTCGATCCATTCAGAGACGCTCAGGTGATCCAGGCGATAGGCCGTCTCGGTATAGGAATCGTACGTCGTCGGGAACGGCGCCTCTGCCGCTTGCTGACGGAGGATGGGGGCTATGGACTCGAGTGCCTCGCCGATCTCCTCTGCACTGCGATAGTGATTGGAGAGATAGGTGATGTTTTGCCTTCGGCGGATGCCTTTGTGTTCCAGATTGACAGCTTTGAGTCCAAAACGTTTCATCAGGCCGTGAAGCACCTCATCATCGCCATCGATGAATTCGCCGCACAATTCGGCCACCATTTCGCCTCCCCATGTGGTTGCGTCGGAATGCATGCGACCGCCAATATGGCTGGATGCCTCGTAGATACTGGATGAAAGACCGGCGTCTTGCAGGGTCAGGGCAGCATTGAGTCCCGCAATCCCGGCACCAACGATAGCGATCTGTGGCATGTTTTTCTCCTCTTCCGCGTCAGCATTTCACCGTGAGGCAGCGCGATCAGGCGCCGCGCCCCCCAGCACGACGCTTGCGCCCTGAGCCGAGAGCAGCCGGGCGGGCGCCTTTGCTCATAGTCTCTACTGCTCCTCGAGCCGCTCAGCGAGCGGCCGTTTGATCCAGGTTTTCGTGGTAGCGTGCCCCTTGCACCTTGATCTTTGAAATGGCTGTCAATAACAGCCTCAAACGTATCGCTCTTGTCCAGTCCCCCTAGCTCCTTGCACCTTGATCTTTGAGGTGGCTGTATCGATCTCACGGAGGTCGTCGGAAGTGAGTTCGATTGCAACTGCTGCAAGGTTCTCGTCCAGACGCTCCTGCTTTCGTGTACCCGGGATCGGAACGATCCACGGTTTCTGGGCGAGGAGCCAGGCGAGCGCTGTCTGAGCAGGCGTCGCATTCTTCCGGGCTGCGACATGGCTGAGCAGCCGAGCCCGAGGGCCGAAACTTCCAGGTTACTCTTTCCAAGTGTGCGCTTCTGCATTTGTCTTGCCTCCTGTCTTTGAGTGAATGGGATTATTCCTGGATATTGGCCTTCTCTTCCTGTGATCCGGTTTTCCCCATTTCGGGTGCCCTTTTCACTGTGAAAGTGACCAGGGCGCCCGATCTTTCTAAAAAGAGCGCTGCCCAGTGTGGCAAATTACGAATAACCGAGCACGGGATGCGGCTGATAAGCTTCTTCCAAATGGCGAATTTCATCCGGGGTGAGCTGGACAGAGACGGCTGCGACAGCATCATCCAGGTGATGCGGCCTGGTTGCGCCGATAATCGGGGCAGTGACGACCGGTTTGGAGAGCATCCAGGCTAAAGCTACCTGAGCCATGGGCAGACCGCGGGCTTCGGCCACATCGCTGACCCGCTGTGCGATCTGCAAGTCTTCTTCCGTATATAAACGTTTCCCGACGTCATCGGTCTGAGCGCGCAGCGTTTCATTGCGTTCTTTCGTGATGCCAGTTGCGATGACCGCGTTCCCTGCAGCAAGAGCTGCCCTGGCGATAGGTACGCCCATTCCACGGTCTGCGTCTGTGATAAACCGGACGTTGCTCATGATTTTTTCCTTTTATTCAGCCCTTCACCCGGTCTGGTATTGTTCGTCGCTGACCTTTTCCATCCAGTCGGCGGTCTTGCCGTCGAGGCGTTCCTGAATGGCGATGTGCGTCATGGCCGTGGTTGCCGTGGCACCGTGCCAGTGTTTCTCACCCGGCGAGAACCAGATCACGTCACCCGGCCGAATGTCCTCGATCGGCCCCCCCCAGCGTTGTACCCGGCCGAGGCCCTCCGTCACGATCAGGGTCTGGCCCAGCGGGTGGCTGTGCCATGCTGTCCGAGCGCCCGGCTCGAACGTGACACTGGCACCGACCGCACGTGCCGGATCGGGTGCCTCGAACAGGGGGTCAATGCGTACAGCGCCGGTAAAGTACTCGGCCGGTCCTTTGCCGGAAGGTTGTGAGCCACTTCTTTTGATGTCCATGTTCTGAATTCCTCCACGTTGAATCGTTTTTGGTACCTCATGAGGCCTCACGATCCATATCCTGCGGCTTTTAGTGCAGTGAGAGCCGTAGAAATGGCGAAGGGCATGTGCATTCATGCCCGCATGCGTGTGAAAGCCGATGAGGGCTGGACAGACCAACACATCAGTGCAGCGTTGTCCCTTCTTGAAGAAAAGTCCAGCTTATCGGCAAAAGCAGAGAAGCATGTTCTCTGTCTGGTGATAATTATAGACACCCTGGAGCACAGGGTGGTAGAATGATTGTCGAAAATGCTTGTCTGATTCTGCAAAATCTTCCAGATGAGCGGCCCCTTGCAATTCCAGAAACGGCTGCGGCTGCAGGAGGCCCGCCGTCTGATGCTGGGCGAAGACCTCGACGCGGCCAGTGCGGCCTATCGCGTGGGCTACCAGGACGCCTCCCACTTCAATCGGGAGTACAAAAGCCTCTTCGGCGTCCCCCCGATGCGCGACGTGCAACAGCTGCGGGAAGAGGCCCTCGCTTTCCCTCGCCAATGAGTCAGAAGGCCCATCCGGCACATCTGCCTCCCTCAACAGACCACTATCCCTTCCTTCATGTAAAATGAGTAAGTGAGACAAAAGGGCGAGCTTATTTGAGGCTATCGGTCATTCTCACTGCCAGGATTTGTAAACCATCCGTGGCGAGGTTTGTTGCTACGAAAAACTCCTTGACAAACGTTAAAAAGTCATTATAATTAATACTAATCAAATTCAATCAAATTCGATCACTTTTTGTAAAGGACGAAAGGGAATTGATCAGTCAAAACATCCGGCATAAGCACGCTCAAGATGAGGTGTCTATAGCTCGAAGCCCCCATAAATAGCTAGCACAGCCGTGGTGGAATCTCTATAGTTGAGAGGAGTTGTTAATGTTGATTGCTATGGCGGGACTGCCTGGAACGGGGAAGAGTACTCTTGCCCAACACATGGCTGACGTGTGCGGCGGCATAGTGCTCAATAAAGACCTCATTCGGGCCGCGCTCTTTCCCATTGCCCAGATTGAGTATTCTACCAGGCAAGACGATTTCTGCATGTCCATTATGTTTCAGGTTGCTTCCTACATGCTGCGGAATAACCCATCCCAGTACGTCATCCTGGACGGGCGAACCTTTTCACGCAAGTATCAGGTCGCGGCTCTAGATCAACTGGCAGAGGAACTCAAGTCGCCTCTGAAAATTATAGAATGCCTCTGCTCTGATGAAACAGCGCGTAAGCGTCTGGAAAATAAGGTAACGATAGGAGCGAAGCACCTGGCAGGCAATCGGGACTATAATCTCTATCTTACAATCAAAGCGAACTTTGAGCCAATTCGTGAGCCAAAGCTGGTAGTAAACACAGATGATGACCTGGCGCAGTGTCTGGCATTGTGCCTTGCCTACATATCCATTTAAAAAAGAAGGCAACTGAGGTGCAAAGTTCATGAAGATAGCAACAGTTACACTTAACCCGGCAATAGACCAGACGGTGAGAGTTGATAACTTTCGGCCAGGAAGGGTCAATCGAGGCCAGGCGATCAGGTTTGATGCCAGCGGCAAAGGGGTCAATGTGGCTTCATTCCTGGCAGACTACGGTCATGACACCGCTGTAACAGGTTATCTTGGTCAGGCGAATATTGATATCTTCGAGCAGTTCTTTGCAGCCAAAAGCATCGATGATTGTTTCGTCCGTATTCCTGGAAAAACTCGTATCAATGTGAAAGTCGTTGACGAGATGAACCAGCAGACAACAGATATCAACATGCCAGGTCAAACTCCACCTCAGGAAGCGATAGATACACTCCTGGGAACAATCGAGCAACTTGCAAACTCTTGCGACTGGTTCGTATTGTCCGGCTCTTTGCCTCCCCATGTGCCTGCCAGGATCTATGGGACGATCATTACTCAACTCAAGCGACAAAAAAAGCGTATCATTCTGGATACCAGCGGGGAAGCCCTCCGTGAAGGTATACAGGCCGACCCAACTATTGTGAAGCCAAATATTGAGGAGCTACAACATCTTCTCAGACGTTCTTTGACGAGCGAAGCCGAAATTCAGCAAGCTGCTCACCAACTCCTGAAAGAAGACATTGAGCTGGTCGTTGTCTCAATGGGGAGACAGGGTGCGATGCTGGTTGAACAGGCAAAGACGATTATTGTGACTCCTCCAGCCATAACGGTGAAAAAGACCTTTGGGGCAGGAGATGCAATGGTCGCCGGTCTCGTTGCAGCTCAAATACAGGGTTTGAGCCTGGCTGATTGTGGACGATTAGCTACTGCCTTCTCAATGGGGGCAATTGCACATCTCAGCTACAACCTGCCCCCTCGTGATATACTTTGGCAGTATTTCCACCAGGTGAGCGTCAGGAATTATTAAGTACATCTCATGTTCTTTTAGTAATAGAGAGGAAGAAGGATATTTTATGGGTGGACTCTCAGGAAGACGCTTTCATCGGCTCTTTGGGGCGGATGAACGATCTGTGGTCATTGCCATGGATCATGGAACGACTGATGGTGCTGTCGCGGGTTTTGAAAATCCGGAGAAGGTACTGGAACAAGTGATCGCTGGTGGTGCCGACGCGATCCTGACCAGCATTGGCATTGCCCGCCATTTTAGCAAGCAGCTCAAAAATATCGGCTTACTGATACGCTGTGATGGTGCCACGTCGCCTTTGTTGGAACGTCCGCGAGAGCTTATCATAAGTATTGATGATATTCTCACAACGGGGGCTGATGCTGTTGCTGCTATGTATTTTCCGGGCATTGTGAATGGTCATGGCTCGACAATTTACTTCCCTCGCTTCGCCACAGAAGCTCATCGCTGGAACATCCCCGTCATGGCCGAGGCTTTGCCGTATGGTTTCGAGGAACACCTGGCTGCGCGTGCAGTAGATCCGGTGGCAGATACATGCCGCATGGCTGCCGAAAACGGAGCCGATATTGTAAAAACTTTCTATACAGGTGAGTGCGAGAGCTTCAGGAAGGTTATTCGTTCATGCTATGTGCCGGTACTGGTATTAGGTGGTCCAAAAACGCATAGTGACCGGGAATTTCTGGCATCCATTCGCGGCGCTTTGGACGCGGGTGCTGCTGGTGTCGTCATTGGTCGCAACGTCTGGCAATCCCCATCTCCTACAGGGATGACGCAGGCTCTGGCGGCTCTCGTTCACCGTGATGTCAGTGTGGATGACGCGCTGCGGATTTTGCGTGAAAGTAGATAAGATGCGTCGGTAAACCATTCTACACAGTATTAAGAAGGTGTTTGCGGAGAAACAGCTCTCATCTTCACACGATGGGTATAAGTGTACAAAGGAGTATCGTAATGTACCTCGTTGGCATCGACGTTGGCACAACGAATACCAAGACGGTCATTTTCGATGTAGAAACCGGGCAGGTCTGTGCGGTCGGGAGCTGTCGCAGCATTGCACGTCATCCAATGGTGGGATGGAGCGAATTTGACGCAGAAGACTTATGGGGAGCCGTCCTACAAAGCATTCAAGCTGCTATTCAGCATTGTGATCAACCTGAACGCATCCGTGGTATCTCTGTCGCCAGCATGGGAGAGTCAGCTTTCCCCGTAGATGCTGGTGGAAATGTGTTGCACGCTGCCATTGCCTGGTATGACCAGCGCGCTGCCGCAGAGGCACAGTGGTGGGAAGACACGGTCGGTCGAGAGCGTCTTTTTAACATTACAGGACAGATTCCACACCAGATGTTTGGTGTGAATAAGCTGCTCTGGCTACGTAATCACGTTCCGCAGGTATTTGAACGCATTCATCACTGGTTAAATATTGAAGATTTTGTGTTGTGGAAGCTAAGTGGGAGCTTTGCTACTGATTATAGCATCGCCTCGCGCACAATGCTCTTTGATCAACGCACGCTTGCCTGGTCAGAACCACTCCTCCAGCAGGCAGGGCTATCTGCTGCGTGGTTCCCGCCAGCCTTTCCCAGTGGAACCGCCATTGGTACCGTATGCAAAGAAGTTGCTGAGAAGACAGGCCTGCCACAACACGCAATCGTGAGTACGGGTGGCCATGACCATCTCTGTGGTGCACTGGCCGCGGGAGTGACACGTCCAGGTCATCTGCTGGAATCGATGGGTACAGCCAGCGTTCTCCTGGCAGTGAGCAATGCATTCCATCCCAGTCAGGAGCTGTTGGCAGCAGGCTATCCCAGTTATGCATATGTCGTACAGAATACCTGCGTGACCCTGGGTACGCTGAACTTCGCGGGAGGCGCACTTGAATGGATAGTGACTCTGCTCTACGGTCAGGGAAAACAGGGCACCGTCTCCCCAGAGATCTATGCGCAGGCACTACGTGAAGCCGCAGAGATCCCTCCTGGCTCACATGGCGCTCTTATTTTACCCTCCTTTCTTGGTTCCGGCACACCATATGGGCAAAGTTCAGCACACGGAGCAATTCTTGGCCTGACACCTTCTCACAATCGTCCAGAACTGGTGCGTGCGCTCATGGAGGGCCTCGCTTTCTGGCTGCGCGATAATACAGAGACGCTCTGTAACCTGGACATCGCACCACCCCGGCCCGAAATCACGCTGATTGGTGGCACCACTCAAGCTACAACATTGTTACAGATCAAGGCAGAAATAACCGGTTGTTTGATCAAGGTACCTCAGATTACTGAAGCGGCAGCAACTGGTGCGGCCTTGCTCGCGGGCATGGGAGCTAATATATTTCACTCAGGTGAAGAAGCAGCCTCTTCGATCAGGCACACAGTTCAGATCTATGAGCCTGGCATAGAAGCATCCGAGATCTACAACACAATTTATAAGCAAACATATCTGCCGGCTCGTCGCTTACTGATTTGAGGTAAAACTTCTTTGGAGAGGAAAGGAGGCATGAACTGTTATTGCCGTAGCGGTCTTCGGTCGGAAGGTCGTTTGTATGTACTATTACAAGGAGAAACTTGAGATGGAAGACACAGAACCTGGAAAAAAAATCCTTAGCCGCCGTGAGTTTGTCGCTGGGACAGCAGCCGTCCTCGCCGGAGGTAGTCTCCTGGCTGCATGTGGAAGCAGCACCACAACTGGAGGCAGCACCTCAACCCCTGGCTCTAGCGCTGCGAACTACACTTTTGTACTGATACAGGGCGTCAAAGGTGATCCTTTCTATGTCACTATGCAGAAAGGCGCGCAGGAGATGGCGAATAAACTGGGGGTGAAGCTCCTCGTTGATGGACCAGCTCAGTTCAGCGCAACCCTCCAGGCGCCTATTGTTGATGCCTACATTGCAAAGAAGGTCGATGTGATGATTATCGCGGCCTGCGATAAGCAAGCTATGATCGCGCCGTTGCAACGTGCGAATGATGCGGGTATCAAAGTCATTTCTGTCGATACCTTTATTGGCAATGGCGATTATGTAAAGGGTCCTGTGACCTTTCCGCTGTCCTACGTTGGCTCTGATAATGTCCAGGGAGGAATGATCGCCGGGCTGGCCCTTATCAAAGCTATCGGCAATAAAGGTGGTATTTACATTGAAAATGTGACTCCTGGTATCAGTACCACCGATCAGCGGCAACAGGGGTGTGAGCAGGCGATTCAGGCTTCGAATGGGACGGTGAAGCTCGTTGGCTCGAATTATGACAACGATAGCGCTGCAACCGCCTCACAGCAAGTCTCGGCGTTGTTATCCAGCAGCAAGGGAGCGCAGGTCAATGGCATCTTTGGCACCAACCTGTTCAGCGCTGAGGGATCGGCCCAGGCCGTCAAGAATGCCAATAAGCAGGGGCAGATCAAGATCGCAAATTTTGATGCGCCTCAGCAGGCCATCAATGACCTCAATAGCGGCGCGGTCGACCTGGTCATTGCTCAGAAACCGGCTGACATGGGTAGCACCGCCGTTCAGTATGGAGTGTATGCTCTAACCGGTAAGACCAGTTCTATTCAGAAGCGTTTAGCTACAGGTTATGTCGTCATCGACAAGACCAACGTGAACGATCCAACTTCGCAGAACGCCATTTATAAGAGTAGCTAGCTAGCATGCCGGTGGCAAAAAGCCACCGGCACAGGAGAGGTCTATGAAAGCGTCTAATGTAGCTCTACCCGATGCAAACAAGAGCCAGCCAGGGAAGCCACCTCTCAGACCACTTGATATCGTAAGCAGGGGGTGGTCCTGGCTGTTTCTCCTTCTGCTGATTATCTTCTTCTCTATCACCGGGCAAGGCTTCCTGAACATCTTTAACTTCCAGACTATCGGGGCAGACATGTCGCTGGTGTTGATTATGGCATTGGGTCAGACCTTCGTCATTCTCTCAGGAGGCATCGACCTCTCGGTAGGCTTTGTGATGGGCATGGCGTCAGTTGCCGCGGCCCTGGTCATGAGTCGGATAGGGAGCAGCGCGCCACTGTTCGTGGTGGTGCTGGCTGGCCTAGCTGTTGGACTGGGCGTTGGCCTCATTCCCGGCCTGGTGAATGGTCTGGTCATTGCCCGACTGCGTGTGCCGCCCTTCATCGTCACGCTAGGTATGTACGGCATAGCTCGTGGCGCGGGCTTTATTCTCTCAGGAGGACAGCCTGTCAGTATACAGACGAATGGCATCGGTCAGATCGGCAATGGGTACCTGCTTTACCTCCTGCCCGACGGACGTTTAAGCTTCTTCCACCTGCCCTCAAATTTAGAGGGCGTACGTCCCAGTCAGATTGTGCAACTGCTGCCCCTTCCCTTGATTCTCCTGGTCGTTGTAGCCCTTCTCTGTGCCTGGCTGCTCTCGCAGACGCGCTTTGGAAGACATACGTACGCTGTCGGTGGAAGTGAAGAGGCTGCGCGGCGCGCGGGTATCCCTGTAGCTCGTCATACCATTCTGATCTATATGCTTTCGGCGCTCCTGGCATCCCTGGCGGGCGTGCTCTACACACTGCGTTTCAGCAACGGGGCCGCAGACGTAGGTGATCCACTCCTTCTTACTTCCATCGCGGCGGTGATTATCGGTGGCGCCTCGCTCTTTGGTGGCGAGGGGACCATCCTCGGCACGGTGATCGGCGCGCTGATTATCGCGATCATCCAGAATGGCCTGATCTTTCTGGGCATTAATCCGTTCTGGCAGTTCATTGCCGTGGGTGCAGTGATTATCCTGGCTGTTCTTGTCGATCAGGCAAAAAAGCAACTGATTGAGCGCAGTTAATGGGAACGGAGAAGCACATTATGGCTGATGTACAACCTATCTTGCAAGTCAAAGATCTCTATAAACGCTTCGGTGGCCTGGTCGCAGTAGATCATGTCAGCCTGGACATTCATCCCGGAGAGGTAGTAGGGCTCCTCGGAGATAACGGTGCGGGAAAGTCAACTCTCATTAAAATGATCTCCGGTGTCTATAAACCTGATGGCGGCCAGCTTCTTCTTGATGGTGAAGCAGTGTCGTTCTCTACTCCACTGGAAGCACGACGGCGCGGGATAGAAACCATCTACCAGGACCTGGCGCTGTGCGAAAATCTCGATGCCAGTGCAAACATCTTCCTGGGTCGCGAGAGAATGCGCCATCAACTCGGCATTTTTAGAGTACTTAATCGCTCCTATATGCTGCGCGAGTCACGCCAGGTCCTCGATCAACTGGATATCCGCATCCCTGAGTTGCGCAATCCTATCCGTCAACTCTCGGGTGGTCAACGGCAGGCCGTCTCCATTGCTCGTGCTGTGTACTGGAAGGCTCGTTTAATGATCATGGACGAACCAACTGCCGCACTTGGCGTACCAGAGCAACTCAAAGTGCTGGAACTGATACGTACTTTACGCAGTCAAGGCGTCCCTGTCATCCTGATTAGCCACAATATGCAGGATGTCTTTGCTGTGGCGGACCGCTTGATCGTGATGCGTCGTGGAAGCAAGGCCGGTGAACGAAGGATCAGCGAAACCAGTGAGAGTGAAGTGGTAGGTTTGATGGTTGGCGCTGAATACTCGCGGGAGATCAAACAGCTTCATGATGCGCCAGAGGAGGTGCACATTACGCCACACGATGAGAACGAATCAGAGGGCTAAAATCTCTCCTCGACAGTTTTTTATCAGCCCTGCAACTGATGTAGGGACCACGTTTACGGCGCCTGCGATTGATCGATGCTTCTCCTTCCATAACAGCTATCTCGTGTTCAACGGGGAGGAGGTGATAAATCGGACGCGCTCAAGCTGGTCCCTACCCCGATTGGGAGGTGATCAACGATAGAGGAACCTCTTCCTGTGGGATAGTATCTCCCTCAACGGAAGCATTCCTCTGAAAGCGGCCAGTGAGAGAAAAGGGACTAAGGAGCCATCGCCTCTAATTATTGCTTCGTCCCAACCAGAGCAGCCTCCATTGTGTGTGCATCGTGACCACGCAAGTGCTCACGAATAGCGATGGCGGCAGCGGCACCTTCGCCAGCGGCACTGACGAGTTGCTTGACACTGCCCGAACGTACATCGCCAGCCGCGAAGATGCCTTCGGTACTGGTCTGGAAATCGATTCCAGTCATGATGAAACCCTGAGCATCTACCTTCACAACGTCCTGGAAGTTTTGACTGTTGGGTTTAAGGCCAACAAAGACGAAAATGCCAGCCGGATGTATTTCTTCTACTTTGCCTGTCTGCGTATTTTTTGTGACGACCGTTCCCAGGCGGTGATTCTGGCCCTTGAGTTCGATGATCTCAGTGTTCAGGCGTACCTCTATCTGGGGTGATTCCACGGCTTTATCGACAGCGATCTTGTTCGCTGTAAGCTGAGAGCCACGGGCTAAGATAGTTACTCTGGGCGAAAAGCGGGTCAGGAAAGCAGCTTCCTCGACGGCGCTGTTGCCTCCACCAATAACAGCGACCTCTTGCCCTTTATAGAAGGGACCATCACAGGTGGCACAGAAATGCTCACCAGCGCCGATGAAATCATCCTCGCCAGGAATGCCGAGCCGTTTATAGGTAGAACCTGTAGCGATTAAAACGGCATTGCTACGGTACTGTATGCCGGATTTTGTCTCAACAAAGTGGGCGTCCAGGTCGTTGCCAACGCGAATAACATTCTGAGCCGAGAGTAGTTCTACGCCAAAGCGTTTGGCCTGCTCAATCACACGGTCTGCGAATTCCGCACCTGTTACGCCTTCAGGAAAGCCTGGATAGTTGTCTAAGCGCTCAGTGATCCCTGCCTGCCCTCCCAGTCCACTACGCTCAATAACGAGAACATCATAGCCATCTCTAGCCGCGTAAATGGCAGCAGTAAGCGCGGTCGGGCCTCCGCCCACAACAATCAGATCATAGAAGTCACACTGAGCTTTTGTATTTAGCCCGAGTTTAGCCGCCAGTTCTGCGTTTGAAGGTTCAATAAGGTAAGAGCCATCGTCGAAGATAATAGTTGGAATGCTCATACCGCCCTTCTGGAGTTCGCGTACAAAGTCCTGTCCCTCAATATTCTCTTCGATATTGATGTACTTGTACGGGACGCGTTGCTCACCGAGAAATTTTTTGCTCCGCTTACAATCGCTGCACCAGTCAGCGCCGTAGAGTTTTATATTAGTTTGTGCCATGTCGTCATCCTTCCTCTGCTCACGCAATGTTTCTAACTAAAATATATTACAACCCGGCCATGTGGATTGTTCCCATGTCGACCCGTAGAGGCATGCCTTGCGTGTACCGGGTGGCCAGCAACCCCGTTGAGCATACTATATTTAAATGTATTTTTACTACCTGATTTTTATACTGCAAATAAGCAAGCGACGATACAAGCAATCAGACGTTGATGCCTGTTGTGCATGCCTGCTTGCGATACATAGAAATATGTGTTGTTGCTCTTAGTAGGAGCAAAGGAGGGTTTTATGGCAACCATTCATATTAATACCGATCTATTGCGTCAGCTTGGGCGAATGTTTGTCCAGCTCAACGACCAGATCCAGAATCAGCTTGAGCCTCAGATCCAGAATGTAACGAACCAGCTCGAAAACGACTGGCAGGGGCAGAGTCGTTATCGCTATGATCAGATGTATAACGATTGGCGTACAACGACAACTCGTATTATCCAGACCGGAGAAGATCTTGGTCGTCACTTGCAAAATACGGCTCAACAGTTTGAGCAGGCTGATAACAGCTTGAGCTGATAGCGGCTTGTAGGAAGAGTATTTGGTAATTCTTCAGGTCGCCTCGCCACCTGCGGTGGCTCGCTCTGGTTGTGTGTGGGTGGTGGGGTTGCCGGCCTCGGGCCGGCAACCCCACCACCCACACACAACGGCTTGCGAAGCGCCATAGGCGCTGAGGAGTCAGAGAAAAAGGAGATCATTATGGGTACCATCCACGTTAACACCGATGTGATGCGACAACTGGCCAGTCGCTTTATACAATGCAACGAATACATTCGTGATCAACTCATACCCGAACTGCAACGTCTGAGTGCGCAGATGGAAGGTGACTGGGTCGGTGTAAGCCGTTCCCGCTACGATGAGCTTATTCATGGTTGGAACCAGAACGCTTTCAGCTTGCAGAACTGGGGGACGGACCTTGGTCAGCATTTATACCGGACCGCCGACCAGTTCGACAGTGCGGACCAATCATAGTTTCAATCCCTCAAGCGGGCGAAGAAGAACAGCAGCCCTGACCCCTCCCACTGAGGTGCAGTATACCGATGAAAACCGAAAAGGTCAAGTGGAAATGTATTAGACTGCTAGAGGCTCTAGCCCCGCATTGACGGTGGGAAGAGCTTCTACTATTTTTGGCTGCGCGCTCCGGATGAAGTCTGTTTCTGGCTGCCTACGCGAAACAGAGGCAGAATAGGTTTGTATCAAGCGTGTAACCCAGGACAACATGGTATTGGATGCGAGATGAGCAACCTGGATCAAGTTGCGCTGATTTCTGCGTACCAGGTGACCACGTCCCGGAGGTAGATCACTCATGCGCACGCCCAGTATCTGTGGATCATTAGGATCGGCTCCTAAGATCAATCCCTGGCGGCAGGCTCGCACCTGTTGTAACAGAGGATCGCTACGCATGATATCAGCGGATCCTCCGGCAACTATTACGTGTAAGCCCAGGTCGCGTGCCTGTAACAGAAACTCCTTGAGATCGAGCAAAGGATTTTTCAGTAAAGCTCCTATTTGCTCGTAGTCATCGATGACTATGATAATCGGGTCCATAGGCAGGCTTCCCAGGTCATCATCGTCCACTTCCTCCATGCGTTTCATCTCTTCGCGGATCTGTGTAACACGGGCGCGGAGTTCTTGTTTCAGAGCTTCTGCTGTGGCAACCAGGCGTTCTTCGTTGTCAGCATACATCCACATGTATGGCAGGCGGCGCAAGAGGCGTGAACTGCGTCTAAAGTCAACCAGGACCACCTTCGCATTTATGTATTGGGGACTCGCCAGCATCAACAGGCAGGTTTGCAATACTGTCGTACGACCACTGCCTGGACCACCTGCGACGATCATATGTGGCGTGTCATTATTTAACTCGACTGAGATTGAGTTGAGCGAAAAGTCCTCGATCCCCAGGCGAATCTGGAGGGTTGAAGGGGTTTGCTGTGCTTTCTCGGCTCTCTTCGTGCTCATACTGGAGATGATATCCATCAAAAAGTAGTCTGCGCGCACGTACTCTGGTAACAGGCGGATAGGAACTGCTTTGTGCAATTTATCCACCTTCATTGTGCGTGCTATCATTGCTACCCATTCATCCAATAAGTGCGTCTGCTCATCATCATCTTCACTGTTAAATGGTAGTGCGATATGGACCTCCTCTAATGTGCGGCCACGTATGTAACCTCGTCCTGGTACGGCAGGATCGATATGACCCGCATCGTTCTTGCCAATCAGGATCAGCGAATCGGTTAATTCTACCAGGCGCAGACCTATTCTCGTCTCTATCAGACTCATCAGTTGCATAGGAACGGCAACCGGACGGTCGACCGAGAGTACCAGGTAGACGCCATATGTGCGTCCGTGACGGGCAATGGAGAGTAAGAGGTCCATTTCTCTATCGTATGCCTGTTTGAAATCGATGAAGCGGTCAATGACCAGCACCACGGCTGGCAGTTCGGATAGGGTAGGATTTTCCGCCCGCCGCCGTTGATACGACAGAAAATCCTCGATCTGATTATTCATACAGAATTGCTTGCGCTCTTCTATGATCCCATTCAATTTACGCAGCAAACGACGAATATAGTCGTCATCAGACTCATTGAAAAGCCCTCCAACATGAGGTAGCTTTTCAAACACCCGCAGTGCCTGTCCACCAAAATCGATCAGATAGAAATGCAGTTGTGCGGGAGTGTGTGTCTGGGCAAGCGATGTAATGAGCGTACGTAAGAAGACACTCTTTCCCGCACCCGAAGCTCCTGCAACCAGGACATGTCCTCCCTGTCGTGCCATATCAATGAACCAGGGTTTTTGCTGTTGCACCGCTGGCAGATCCACTAATCCTACCGGGCAGTTAAGCCAGCCATACAATGGGTAATCTATCTCGGCAGGTTGTGTGGTAGCTGGTACGCTTGTACGTTGTCTGATCTCTTTAAGGCTGACTGTATGTGGCAAGGGAGCAGGCCAGGGTTTGAAGAGTTGTTCGCCCAGGGTCTCTTGATATGGCTCTAGCATGTCCATCAGGACCTGCATATCTGTTACTTCTTGTGAATTGCCGGCGGATATTTTCTTCGTTATACTCTCATTGAGTACTCGTGCAGGCAGAGAGATACGCGCGCTCTGGAAGACATCGAACGTTTCGCTGCCGATCTGGAAGTATGCACGGCCAGGAACTGTGCTCGGCAAGAGGGCAGCTTCCGAGCGCCCCAGCATGTCACGGCTATCTTGCAATGAGGCCACACGCAAGCAGATGCGGAACTTCAGGTTAGACCAGATGTTGGCATTGACTGAACCCGTTGGTTTTTGCGTTGCGAGAATAAGGTGGACCCCCAGACTGCGTCCTTTCTGGACGACGCTGACCAGTCCTTCCATAAAGATCGGATGTTCTTTTGCCAGTTCAGCGAACTCGTCAATAACAATAAAGAGATGTGGCAATGGCTCCATAGCCGGGTTCTGGGCCCGCATCTGGATATACTCAGAGATCTTCTTCGCATTGGCCTCACTCAAGATATGCTCACGCCGCCGCAACTCGCTTTTCAATGCGACCAGTGCGCGTTCAGTAAGTTTCCCGCTCAGGTCCGTCACCATACCAACTGTATGTGGGATTTTTTCGAATGGCTTAAATGCTGCCCCACCTTTAAAGTCAACGAGCACAAAGTTGACCAGGTGTGGATGATGGGTCATTGCCAGTCCGACGATGATCGATTGCAATAGCTCACTTTTGCCGGAGCCCGTCGTTCCGGCGATGATACCGTGTGGTCCATGCACGTTCTCATTCAAATCAAGCCAGATAGGGCCATTGAGTCCCATCCCAATAGGAACGCGCAACATACCATAGCGCGGTTGTTCCCACCATTTCTCTGCATTTAATTGATCGGCATAAGGGAGTTCAACAAGATCCAGGAAACGCACATTTGTTGGCAGGTCGTTATCGTCTGATCCAGCATCTCTCATCTGGATATTGCCAAGCAAGCGTGCAATATTGCGAGTATAACTGAGATCGATAGTGTCAGGATGTACATTCTCCAGCTTTTCTCCCGTTGCGCCAACAGCCGCATAATTTAAGCGCCCATCGTCCGTCAGATTAACGACGCCACGACATTCTCCAGGTATAGCCTGTTCCTGGGCAACCAGGTAGATAATAGATACGCCTAATTGCTCTCCCAGTTTAAAGGCATTGGTTAAGGCTGGATGCTTACGCACATCAATGTAATCGTGGACAATGACCACGAGATGAGGCAGAGCTACGGGTTGTTGGGCAACATTTGCTGAATTTGCGGCGGCGAGTTCGGCTTGCCGTGAGGCGCGCTGACTTAACTCTTCTAGCAAAAAACTCAGCAATTTATCTGCTTCATCCTCACCCATGGCAGTCAATCGTGGTAGATTACAACCTCTTAAAGGCTCGGTATGAGGCAAGTCGTTGAGCCATTCCCAATCCTGCTGCTGTGATATAGGGATGATGCCCAGGATACGTACATCTTCCGGCGAATGCTCAGTGGCAATCTGGCAGAGGACTGCACGCGTGAATGCTGCTACTTCCTGCCGCACACCACAGAAACCGAGAGATTTCACTTTTGAGATGGCAATGGTGCACGGCATATTCTCTACCCTGGAGAAATCATGCACCAGCGCGCGTATTTCTTCAATGCCTGGATCTGTTGAATTTAACTGTGGTTTATTGAGAGTGATCGAAGAGGGAGACCGCCCTGTACCCACACGAACTGCCAGGAAGTCGGGATCATCGGGTCGTCTTTCCCACAGCCGTGAGCGTTCTCTGATACGCTCTTCTAATGTTTCCGGGGTTGGATTAGAGAGCAGAGCGGTACCACGTTGCTCATCTGCATATTGTTGTAACTGTTCGCGTATTTTTGTAAGCGTATTTTTATACGCCTTTTTGTTTGCACGGTTCTTGCGTTCGACCGCCTTCTTCTTTTTTGAACCCGCAATTATGCCACCCAGAGGAGCCAGGACGGACATAAGTGCCAGCGGTAAAAGCATAGCGGTTTGCTGAAATGATGAGTGGTTAATTCCAATATAGACCGTGAGCAGAGCGGCAATCATGACAAAGGAGATAGTCAATTGCCACCATCCTGCTGTCACAGGAGCAGCCTCCTTTTCTGGAGGAGGAGGAATTTCTATAATGTCCTGTGGTGGCGCGATCAAAATACGTGGTGGACGATTAAAAGGTTCCCGCGCACTATATGTATTTTTAGTGGTTTGTTTCTGCATTGTTTCCCATCCTTCAAGACGATATATAGGCTGGATATATAGAAACACCCCTGCATCAATGGCATGTATGCAGAGGGCATTTACACTCTAGTACATATATCGGAGGGGAAAGAAGGGAAGATCAGGGCTAGCAGTTTGTCGGAGAGACGCAGGGGTCCTCCCGTCAGTAATGGTAAGCTATGGGTATGAAAAGAACCTTCAAAACCGTGAACTATGACCAGGCGTTGGATCTGACAGTACGGCTAGGTGACTGTCTGCCGCC
>WNGD01002329.1_pt1 | contig 19835 bp, 16 predicted proteins | sample 5400671 | NCBI WGS metagenome assembly WNGD01 (sample SAMN13153369, study PRJNA577476) | soil metagenome | isolation source: 40 cm soil or saprolite under grassland replicate 2 | place: USA:California | collected 2016-06-15 | reverse complement strand
TTCGCCCGGCGATCACCGACGACGTCGGTGCCAAGAAGGCCACCGGCGCCGCGGCGATCGCCATGCGGGCGGTGGACGATCGGCCGGAGAGGAAGCCGGTGCGTACCACGTTTCAGGTATCGGTCACGGCGCCGCGACGCGGCATCGCCCGTTGGTCGGGTTTCGGGTCTCGGCCGTCCGGGGGACAGCGTCGCTATGCTCGCCGACGATGGTCCAACGCGTGATCCTCGTTCCCGACCGCGTGATCGACACCGTGCGCGGCGAGTCGCTGCGCGACCGGGCCGTCGTCGTCAACGGCGAGCGGATCGAAGGGCTCATCGCGGCAACGGATGTCCCCGACGGCGGTCGCGTGATCCGCCTGGACGGCTCGACGCTGTTGCCCGGGCTGATGGATGCGCACAGCCACCTGATCGGGCTCCAGGACAGCGGTCAGGGGTACGCCTCGCTGGTCACCCGCACGGGCGCCCAGGAGGCGCTGACCGGGGTCAAGAACGCCCGCGACACCTTGCTCGCCGGCTTCACGACCGTCCGCGACGTCGGAACCTTCCGCGCCTTCGTCGACGTTGCCCTGCGCGACGCGATCGAGGCGGGCTGGGTCGAGGGCCCCCGGATGCTCTGCGCCGGCGCCTACGTGACGTGCCCGGGCGGCGCGGGCGACCTCACCGGGCTCGCTCCCGACGTCGATACGGTCGTCCCACGCGAGCTCCGGTTCGGCGTGACGAGCGGCGTCGATCAGATGCGCACGAACGTTCGCCAGATCCTCCGGTACGGAGCGGACTTCATCAAGGTGCTCGCGACGGGGGCCGTGCTGACCTCCGGGACGAACCCCGGGCTCCCCGAGTTCACCGAGGCAGAGCTCCGGGCCGCCGTCGAGGAGTGCGAGCTCGCGGAGACGTTCGTCGCGGCGCATGCGCACGGGGCGGAAGGGATCAAGCGTGCGGTCCGCGCGGGCGTCCGGTCGATCGAACACGGCTCCATGATGGACGACGAAGCGATCGAGCTGATGGCGGAACGCGGGACGTATCTGGTCGCCGACATGTACGACGGCGACTACATGCTCGAGGAGGGTCCGGTCCTCGGGTACAGCGAGGAGGTGCTGGGCAAGACGCGCCTCACCAACGACGCCCAGCGCGAGGGGTTCACGAGATGCGTGAAGGCCGGTGTGCGCATCGCGAACGGAACCGACTCGGGGATCGCACCACACGGCTGGAACGCGAAGAACCTGGCGCTGTACGTTCGGTTCGGTCTGACCCCAACGCAGGCGATCCAGAGCGCGACCCGCTGGACGGCGGAGCTGATGGGGTGGGAGGACCGCGTCGGCACGATCGAGCCGGGTCTGTTCGCGGACCTTATCGCCGTGCCGGGTGATCCGACGGACGACGTCACGTTGCTGGAGGACGTCCCGTTCGTGATGAAGGGTGGCCACGTCGTGAAAGGGGTGGAGGCACCGTGACGCTGTCGGGCGAGGAGATCGTCGAGCTCTCCAGGCGCTACACGCTCTACGACTGGTCGGCACAGTCGAAGATCGCGCCCATGTCGGTGGACCATGCCGAGGGTGTGTACTTCTTCACGACCGACGGCACGCGGTACCTGGATTTCAACAGCCAGCTGATGGGCGTCAACATCGGTCACGGCGACAAGCGGGTGATCGACGCGATCACGAAACAAGGCGAGAAGCTTCCGTACGTCACCCCGTTCGCCGCGTACGAGACCCGCGCCCTGCTCGGGCAGAAGCTGGCGACGCTCTGGCCCGGCGACCTCGAGAAGACCTTCTTCACGCTGGGCGGTGCCGAGGCGAACGAGAACGCGATCCGGATGGCGAAGGCGTTCACGGGCCGGAGTAAGGTGTTGGTCCGCTATCGCTCGTACCACGGCGCCACCTACCTCACCTCCAACCTGACGGGGGATCCCCGTCGATGGGCGAACGAGCAACCGCCCGTGCCCGGGATCGTCCGCGTCTTCGACCCATACCACGGCCCCGATCGACCCGAGGAGACCACGGACGCGGCCCTCGACCGGCTCGAAGAGCAGATCGTCCTCGAGGGCGCGTCGACGATCGCTGCCTTCATCCTGGAACCGGTCACCGGGACGAACGGTGTGCTGATCCCTCCGGATGGATACCTGCACGGGGTGCGCGAGCTGTGCACGCGCTACGGGATCGCGATGATCGCCGACGAGGTGATGTGCGGGTTCGGTCGAACGGGAGAGTGGTTCGCCGTGAACCACTGGGATGTGGTGCCGGATCTGATGACGGCGGCCAAGGGCCTGACATCGTCCTACCTGCCCCTCGGAGCGGTCGCGATGTCGCCGGTGATCGCGGAGCACTTCGAGGACAATGTGTTCTTCGGGGGTCTCACCTACAACGCACATCCGCTCTCATGCGCCGCCGCCCTGGCGGCGATCGACGTGTTGGAGCAGGACGACCTCATCGGGAACGCGAAGCGCCTGGAACCGGTGATGCGTTCGCACCACGAGGAGCTCGCCGCGAGGCACCCCAGTGTGGGGTTGCATCGGAACATCGGATTGTTCGGGATCCTCGAGCTGGTCAAGGATCGCGAAACGATGGAGCCACTGTCGCCCTACAACGTCACGAACGAGGTCATGGTGGCGGTGAACCGCGCGCTGCTCGATCGCGGCCTGTTCACGATGGTCCGGTGGAACGGCATCATGACGAACCCGCCGCTCTGCATCACCGAGGAACAGCTGCAGGATGGGTTCGGGGTCATCGACGAGGCGTTGGCGGTCGCCGACGCCGCTATCGGGTAGCCGGCTCTTCAGCCCAGCGCTCGGCCCACTCCGCCAGCTCGCCGATCACGCCGGCGAGATCCTCCCCCTTGGTCGTCAGTCCATACGTGATGCGCACGGGCGTGGAGGGCGTCACCTCGCGGCGGACGATGCCGAGCGACTCGAGCTGTTTCAGGCGATCCGACAGAAGGGCATCCGAGATCGGCGCCACTCCCTCCTTGAGGTCCGTGTAGCGCGTGACACCGCTCAGCAACCCCCGAAGGATCTGCGGTGTCCACCGCTTCCCGAGCATGTCGGCCGCCTCACGGTAATGGCGGCAGACGGGGCTCTCTTCCTCAAGGCTCACGGCGTTTCCCTCGCTCGGCGTTCCGCAGCATGCTATCTCTCCAACGCTCGGTATCGGGAAGGAGATTCCGAAACCCAAGGAACTCTGGAATAGCGAGGACCTTTGGGATCGTTACCCCCTCCGTCGGGCGCCGCATGGGCGGCGGCCCAGCGAGACGAAGGGGGATGGGTTGATGGCCACCACCGAGACGAAGACCGTGAACGGGATCGGCGTCCCGCCCGCGGGGAAGTGGGAGTTCGACAAGGCGCATACGACGTTCTCGTTCGTTGCGCGGCATATGCTTACGAAGGTGCGGGGTCAGTTCCCCGAGTACGAGGGCTCGGTGGAGATCGCCGAGAAGCCCGAGGACTCCAAGATCGTGGTGGAGCTGAACGCGGCCGCGCTGACCACCGGGAATGAGATGAGGGACGGCCACCTCAACAGCGGAGACTTCTTCCTCACCGAGAAGTACCCGGTTATCCGGTTCGAGTCGACCGGGATCCGGATCGGGGAAGGCAACGAGTTCGAGATCGACGGCAACCTGACCATCAAGCACATCACGAAGCCCATCACGTTCAAGGCGGAGTTCCTGGGGTGGGGCCCGGGGATGCGCGAGTCGACGATGGCGGCGTTCTCGGCGAAGACCACGGTCGAGCGCGCCGACTGGGACCTGACGTGGAACATGTCGGTGGAGACGGGCGGTTGGCTCGTCGGCAAGAAGGTCGACCTGGAGATCGACGCGGAGATCCTGAAGGCCGACTGACCCTCAGTTCCCCGGTTCCAGACCGAGATCGCGCGAGAGCACGAGCCTGAGGATCTCGCTCGTGCCCTCGCCGATCTCGAGGACCTTGGCGTCACGGAAGTAGCGGGACACCGGGAACTCCTCGGTGTAGCCGTAGCCCCCGTGGATCTGGACGGCCTCGCGTGCGCAGACGTTGGCGACATCGCTGGCCCGAAGCTTCGCGGTCGCCGCGGCCGTCGCGTAGTCGCGACCCTCGTCCTTGAGCCAGGCAGCGTTCCAGGTGAGCAGGCGAGCGGACTCGATCGCCACCCGCATGTCGGCGAGCTTGAAGGCGATCGCTTCGAACGCGCCGATCGGTCGGCCGAAGGCCTCCCGATCTCGCGCGTACGAGAGGCTCGCATCCAAACACGCTTGCGCGAGGCCCACCGAGATCGCGGCGATCGCGATCCGACCGTCGTCGAGCGAGCCGAGGCATTGGCGGAGCCCGCGGCCCCGCTCGCCGAGCAGGTGATCTTCCGGAACCCGACACCCCTGGAACACGACCTCGTGCGTATCCGTCGAGCGCCAGCCCATCTTCCGGTACTCGGATCCGATGACGAGGCCTTCAACATCGGCCGGGACGATGATCGTCGAGACGTCGTGGGGTGGCTCATCGGTCCGGCACGCGACCACGAGGAACCCCGTGATCGGTGTGCCACTGTTCGTGATGAAGGACTTCGACCCCTCGATCGTCCAGGTGCCGTCCGCGAGGCGCGCCGTGGTTCGGAGGGCCTTGATGTCTGAGCCACCGCTCGGCTCCGTCAGCGCGAACCCGGCGAGCATGTCTCCGGCGGCGATATGAGGGAGCCACCGCTCCTTCTGCTCGTTGGTGCCGAAGCGCGTCACCATCCCGCCGGCGAGACCCGACGCGACCGACAGCGTGACGGCGACGCTCGAGTCGACCCTTCCCAGCTCTTCCATCACCAACGCCCAGGTCACGGCATCGGCCCCGAGGCCCCCGTACTCCTCCGGGATCGGGAGGCCGAACAGCCCGAGGCCCGCCATCTTCTTCACGATCTCGATCGGGAAGGCCTCCCGCTGATCCCGCTCCGCTGCGCCCGGCGCGACCTCCTTCTCGGCGAACTCGCGGACGAGCGCCCGCAGCTGTTCTTGCTCGTCGGTCAGGTCGAAGTTCATATGGGCTCGAACCCCTCGAGATCCAGGATGGACGCCGCGCGGTCCGGCCGGAGGACGGGTCGAACGCGTCCACCGATGTCTGCCGATCCGAGCAGCTTGTGCAGCAGGACCGTGTCGGCGCCATCGAGCCGAACGAGCGCGAACGTGACCGGCAGATCCAAGGGCAAGCCGTCGGCGTCTTCGTGTGCGACGGTCCACGACTCGACGGTCCCCTCGGGGCCACACTCCGTGTCGGGCATGAGACCGGCCAGGCAGCGTTCGCAGAAGATCCGTGCGGGCAGGTAGGTGACCCCGCAGTCGGCGCACCGTGCCCCGAGGAACGTCCCTCGGTCGCGAAGCGCTTCGAAGAAGGCCGTGTTGCCCACCCCGGGCGTGTATCGGAACGCGACCGGGAGCACACCCTCGATCCTTCGGACGGTCACGACCCCACCTCCGCCACGGCGGCGGCGACCAGCTCGCGGCGAACGCTCGGCTCGCGTGGCCGGAAATATGCGATATCGAGGATCGAGCCCGTGCGGTCGTCCATCGGCCGCCACACGGCCTCGACCGACATCCCGATCCGCACGTCGTCCGGCGCAACCTCGCCGAGCAGGTGAAGGAATCCCCCGTCGCTCGACCCTTCGATCCTGATGACCGCCGGCAGCTCCGGCTGATCGAGGGGACGCATGTCCCACGTCACGTGGCAGATCGAGAAGGTCTCGACCGTCCCGACGGCTGGGAGCTCCCTCCAGGCGTCGGTGGGTCGGAAGCATCGTTCGCAGAAGGCTCGGGGCGGGACGAGGGTTCGGCCGCACGAGACGCAGGTGGTCGCGAGGATCCGCTCGTCACGCAGCCCGTCGAGGAAGGCACCGACCGCATCGCCGGGATCCCACGCGTAGCGAACGTCCAGCGGCGTCTCGACGGCGCCGGACGCGCTGCGGAACTGCGCGTCAGAGAGCGACGTCGGACCGAGCAAGGTGGCCGGCTGGACCGTCTGTTGGCCGGACGTCCCAAGGCGACCGTCTCGATCCTTCCCCATCACGACCACGGTGCCGACCTGCATCAGATCGCCCCAGGCCTGCGCCACGCCGCGCTCCGGCGTCCCCGGCACCTGGCGAGCTCCCGCTTCGCCACGGAGCTGCCAGAACAGCTCGGCGATCTTCATGAGCCCGGCGGCGGCGATCGGGTTGCCCACCCCGAGGAGGCCTCCGCTCGGGCAGCACGGGAGGTCCCCGTCGCGAGCCGTCACACCCGCGGCTGCCGCTTCCGGCGCCTTCCCCTTGTCGAACAACAGGAGCCCTTCGAGATGGTGGAGCTCCTTGTAGTCGAACGGGTCGTAGGGCTCGGCGATGTGGATCTGCTTGCGTGGCTCGGTGATGCCGGCCATCCCGTAGGCCATCCGAGCGGCGTTCTCGACGTACTCCGGGTAGGACAGGTCGCGGTTCGTCCAGTAGGTCGAATCGAGGTTCCAGCCGACGCCGTCGACCCACACGGGAGCGTCGGTGAGCCGCCGGGCGGCGTCCTCGGACGCCATGATGATCGCGACCGCTCCGTCGCTGATCGGCGAGACGTCCAGCCGTTGCACCGGCCAGGCCAGCACGTCGGATGCGAGCACGTCATCCACCGAGATATCCGCCTGTCCGAGCAGCGCTGCGGGGTGATCCGCGGCGTTGCGCTTGTTCTTGACCGCGACGGCGGCGATGTCGCGCTTGTCCAGTCCGTACCGTTGCATGTACCGGTTCATCTCCAGCGCGAAGATCCACAGGAGGTTCGGGCCGAGCGGCCGTTCGAGGATGTTGTCGAAGATCGTGAGGAACGCTCCCTGCGGGTGTGGCTGGCAGGACGACATCTTCTCCTCGGCCACGCAGAGCACCACGTCGGCTTGGCCCGACGCGACCGTGTACCAGCCTTGGATCGCCGTGAACACACCGCTGCCGCCCCCGACGTACGTGCGGATGAATGGTTTGTTCCATCCGCCGGCGCCATCCGCCAGGTAGTCGCCCTTGCGATGGACCCCGTCGAAGGCGTCGGGGGCGCTCGTTAGGCAGACGGCGTCGACCCGATCGAGCTTTATCTCAGCGGCATCGAGCGCCGCCCGCGACGCCTGGAACGCGAGCTCCTTGCCGGTCTCTTGTGCGCGGCGGACGAACCGTGTCATCCCGGCGCCGACGACCGCGACGCGACGACCCGTCATCCGTACCGCTCGCTGGGATCGGCGCGCTCGAAGAACGCGAGCACGTTGCCGTCCGGGTCGGTGAAGGTGGCGAAGCGCTGCCTTCCGTCCTCGCCTCCGCCTTCGTGAGCGATCACGACGCCGTTCGCTTTCAGCCCGGTCACGGCCGCGTCGAGGTCGTCGACCGTGAAGCCGATCGTCCCGCCACGCTCCATCGCCTCACCCGGTCGCACGCCGTGCAGGCCGAGCGGGATCGTGCCGGTCTCGAACTGTGCCCAGTCGTCCCCCGATCGGAAGTGCAGCCGGAGTCCGAGCGTGGTCTCGTAGAACGCCACCGCCCGGTCCATGTCCTGGACGAAGAGGTAGACGAGGTCGATGGGAGGCATCGTCTTCATCGACCCCTCTGCAGGACGGCGACGGCCGCGCTGGTGCTCGGAACCCCGCGCCACGACTGGACGACCGCAACCTGCCCGGCGCCGTCGCGCAGCTGCTCGACGGCAGCGAGGGTCCTCGCGAGACCGTTCGCCTCGTGGAGGTATCCCTCTCCGAGCGCACCTCCCGAGCGGTTGACGGCCCCGGGATCGACCTCGGTGAGGCCGAGCGCGTCGATGTGTTGGAGCTGCTTGTACGCGAACGTGTCGTCGACCTCGGCCGTGTCGATGTCGCTCGGCTGGACACCGGCCTGGGTGTAGGCGGTCGCGGCCGCCTGTTCGGCGGCGACCGCCCGCGACCAGTCGCGGCTCTCCACCGACGGCGCATCCTGGCTCCAACCGATGCCGTCCAGCCAGACGGGCGATCGTCCATCCGTCCGCTCCTCGGAGGCGAGGACGATCACGACGCATCCGTCCGCGCTCCGCGCGGCCTGATGCGCGGTGAGCGGCTCGAACAGAGGCGCATCGTCGTCGCCGACGTCGGCGAACGAAGCCCGCCGGTTCGACCGGGCGTGGTCGCGGTTGCGAGCCGCCACGTCGGCGCACTGCTCCACGGTCCTGCCGCTCGCGTGGAGGTACCGGCGCATCTCGAGCCCCGCCAACGCCGCCGCGGGCACCCTCAGCGGGCGGTTGAGGACGGGGTCCAACGCGAACGCGTCGACCCGGCCCGGGGTGAGGATGTCCGACGCCTTCGAGTGGGCCTCGACGGCCACGACGCCGGCCGCACCGCTCCGGATCAACATCACGGCCGTGGCCACCGCGAACAGGCCGTCCGAGGCGACCGTCTGCACGGGCCGCTGGACGGCGCCCAGCTGATCCGGGACGTACTCGTCGAAGATGCTCGTGCCCTCCTCGAGATCCTCGGAGGCACACACGAACGAATCGATCTCGGTCCGAGGGTCGACACCGGCGTCGAGGTAGGCGGCCGCGGCGGCCTCGAACATCAGCTCCTTGTAGCTGCGTCCGGCGGTCGTGGGCGTGAACCCCGACCACCCCACGCCGGTGACGCCGATCCGCGGGCTCATCGGCACCGGTTCTACCATGCAGCCGTGAACGACGTCGTCTGGTCCCCGCCGCGTGGATATGTCGAACGGGCCAACGTCACCCGGTTCATGCGCGCCCACCGGATCGAGACCTACGACGAGCTGGTCCGCCGCTCCGTCGAGAACATCGCTTGGTTCTGGGATGCCGTGGTCGGTGACCTCGACATCGAGTTCTTCGAACCGTACACCGAGGTGTTCGACACCCGTTCTGGGGTCGAGTGGACGACCTGGTTCACGGGCGGGACGCTCAACCTCGCACACCAGTGCGTCGACCGGTGGGCCTCGCGGACGCCGGAGGCACGGGCCGTGATCGGCGAAAGCGAGGACGGCTCGACCCGAACGTGGACCTATGCCGACCTGCGGGAACAGACCGATCGGCTCGCGCGGGGGCTCCGCTCCCTCGGGGTGGAGGCGCACGATACCGTCGGCATCTTCCTCCCGATGATCCCGGAGGCCGTCGCCGCGGTCATGGCCTGCTCGAAGATCGGCGCGATCTGGGTCCCGATCTTCAGCGGGTTCGGTCCCGACGCGGTCGCAGCACGACTCGCGGATGCGCGGGCCAGGGTGCTGATCACGGCCGACGGCACCGTCCGGAAGGGCGGGGTCGTTCCGATGAAGGCGACGGCCGACCGTGCGGTCGAGGCCGCAGGTTCCGTCGAGCACATCGTCGTGCTGCGTCATCTCGATGATCTCGCGACGCCGTTTCACGGGCCTCGCGACCGATGGTGGGACGAGCTCACGGACGATGCCGACCCGATGCCCGCCGAGCCCCTCGAAGCAGAGCATCCGCTCTTCATCGGGTACACGAGCGGGACGACGGGCAAGCCGAAGGGCGTGCTGCACGTCCATGGCGGGTTCCTCGTCAAGATCGCCGAGGAGGTCGCGTACCAGGTCGACCTCCATCCCGGTGAGGTGCTGCACTGGACGACCGACCTCGGCTGGATCATGGGGCCATGGGAGATCGTCGGCTCCCTCGCGCTCGGCTCGACGGTGCTGTTGTTCGAGGGAGCCCCGACCCATCCCGGGGCCGATCGCCTCTGGTCGCTCGTCGAACGACACGGCGTCACAGCGCTCGGCGTCTCGCCCACCCTGATCCGAGCCCTGATCCCGCACGGGCTCGATCCGGTCCGTTCGCACGACCTCTCGAGCCTGCGGATCCTCGCCTCCACGGGCGAGCCGTGGGATCCGGCCTCCTACGGCTGGCTCTTCGAGCAGGTCGGTGCGGGTCGTCTCCCGATCATCAACCTGTCGGGTGGGACCGAGGTCGGGGCGTGCTTCCTGTCTCCGACCCCGATCTGCGAGCTGAAGCCGCTCACCCTCCGTGGCCCGGCGCTCGGCATGGACGTCGACGTCTGGCGCCCCGACGGCACGCCGGCCGGGCCGAACGAGGTCGGGGAACTCGTCTGCACGCAGCCCTGGCCGGCGATGACGCGCGGGATCTGGGGCGACGACGAGCGGTACCTCGACACCTACTGGTCGCGGTGGCCGGGGGTATGGGTCCACGGCGATTGGGCCGTCCGTGACGAAGACGGTTTCTGGTTCCTCCGAGGACGTTCGGACGACACGCTCAACATCGCCGGCAAACGGATCGGTCCGGCCGAGGTTGAATCGGCGATCGCGTCCCATCCCTCCGTCGCGGAATCGGCGGCCGTCGGCGTGCCGGATCCGATGAAGGGCGAGCAGGTGTGGTGTTTCGTCGTGCTCAAGCCGAACGAGCCTGGCGACGCCGACGAGCTCCGTCGCGTGGTCGCCGACCATCTCGGGAAGTCCTTCGCGCCCGCCCGGATCGTGTTCGTCCGCGAGCTGCCCAAGACCCGGAGCGCGAAGATCGTTCGCCGGGCGATCCGCGCGGCCGCGCTCGGCGAGGATCCCGGCGATCTCTCGAGCCTGGAGGATCCGAGGTCCCTCGACGCTGTCCGCGACGCGGTCGGCCGGTAGGCTCCGTCTCCATGCGGGTCGCGATCTGTCAGATGAACGCGGGCGGTGGCGACGTTCGGGAGAACGTCGCCACCGCCACCCGGTTGCTGGACGAGGCCGGCGCCGGCGGCGCCGACCTCGCCGGACTCCCGGAGCTGTGGCCCCTCTACGGTTCGCACGCTCAGATGCGCGGGATCGCGGCCCCGATCCCGGGGCCGCTCACTGATGCCATCGCGGAGGTCGCGCGCGCACGGTCGATGTGGATCGTCGGCGGCTCGGTCCCCGAAGCCGCCGACGACCGCGTGTTCAACACGTCCTGCCTGTTCGACCGTGACGGCGAGATCGTTGCGCGCTACCGCAAGATCCACCTGTTCGACGTTGACCTGCCCGGTGAGCCACCGATACGCGAGTCCGCCGTTTTCACCGCAGGCGAGGAGCTCGTCACCCACGACACCGACATGGGACGCATCGGACTCTCGATCTGTTACGACGTTCGGTTCCCGGAGCTCTATCGCGGGCTCATGACGCTCGGTGCGGAGATCGTCTGCGTCCCGTCCGCGTTCACGGAGGTCACGGGCCGCGCGCACTGGGAGGTGCTGCTGCGAGCGCGAGCGATCGAGGAACAGTGCTTCATCGTGGCGCCCGCGCAGTGGGGGCCGTGGGGCCGTCCCGAGGACGGCCGCCGGACCTACGGGAACTCGATCGTGGTCGATCCCTGGGGCGAGGTGCTCGTGCGTGCCTCCCGCGAGGGAGACGGCGTGTGGTTCGCCGACCTCGACATGGCCAGGCTCCAGCACGTCCGCGAGACGCTTCCGGCATTGCAACACAGGCGTCTGGGGCCGGTCTGCTGATGCGCCGGACGCTCCCGGACGGCTTCGAGCTCGATGACGATCGGGACCGGGTGGATGTCGACGTCGTGTTTCGCTTCTTGGCCGAAGAGGCGTACTGGGTCCGGGGTCGTTCGCGGGACACGATCGCGTCCTTGATCGGATCGTCGACGCGCGTGATCGCTGCGTACGAGCCGGGCGGCGCGCTCGTCGGCTTCTGTCGCGTGATGTCCGACGGCTCCAACATGGCTTGGCTCGGCGACGTCTTCGTGCTGCAGCCGCACCGTGGGCGAGGGCTCGGTGTCGCGCTGGTTCGCGAGGCCGTCGAGGAGCCGTCGTCGGCCGACTGCTACTGGTACCTCAACACCCGCGATGCGCAGGGCCTGTACGAGCGGTTCGGGTTCGTCGGCGCGGACCCTGCTCGGACCCTCGTCCGTCCTGGCCGGCAGACCACCGGCGAGCCGTCGCCATCCGACGACGCTCTGCGGCCGTGAGCAGAGCGGTTCACGAGCGGGTTCGCGTGGCCGGACGACATGCCCGGCTAGGGTTCGTGTCGTCGATCGGAGAGGAAGCAGCGTGAGCGTCGCCCCCGAGGAAGGCACGGCACGTTCGACGTCGACGGCCCCCGCCCAAGCGGGTCTGGTCCTGGTCGCGTTGATCCTCGTGGCCGCCGTGGCGAACCTCAACCTCGCGGTGGCAAACGTCGCGCTGCCGGATATCGGCGCAGCGTTCCAGTCCTCCCAGACGACGCTGAACCTGATCGCGGTCGGGTACTCGCTCGGCCTCGCGTGCTCGGTCCTCTACTTCGGCGCGTTGGGCGACCGCTACGGCCGCAAGGCGATGCTCGTGATCGGGACGGCGCTCGCGATCCCGATGAGCCTCCTCGCCGCGTGGGCTCCGACCGACATCGTGTTGTTCATCGCGAGGGTGGGTGGCGGCCTCGCAGCAGGGATGGCATTCCCGACGACGCTCGCGCTCATCACGGCCTTGTGGTCCGGCCCGGAACGAACGAAGTCGATCGCGCTCTGGTCGGGTCTCGGTGGGGCCATCTCGGCGCTCGGTCCGCTGCTGTCCGGCCTCCTCCTCGAGCACTTCTGGTGGGGCTCGGTGTTCCTCCTCACGCTGCCCCTCGCCTTCGTCGCGTTGATCCTGGCCTTCCGGAACGTTCCCGCGCACGTCAATGAGGGCGTCGATCCGGTCGACAACCTCGGCGGGATCCTGTCGGTGGTGTTGGTTGCGGCGCTCGTGCTCGGGATCAACTTCGCGGCGGTCCCGAACTCGGCAACCCTCGTCGTGGGGCTCGCGGCGATCGCTCTCGCCGGGGCGATCGCGTTCGTGATCCGTCAGCGTCGCGCCAGCAGCCCGCTGTACGACCTGCACGTCGCCGGTCGACGCGTGTTCTGGGTCGCGGCGTGCGCGGGCATCATCGTGTTCGGCACGCTGATGGGAGCGATGTTCGTCGGACAGCAGTTCCTCCAGAACGTGCTCGGGTACGACACGCTCGATGCGGGGCTCGCGATCTTGCCGGCGGCCTTGTTCATGGTGCTGATCGCGCCGCGCTCGGCGAAGCTCGTCGAGGCGAGGGGTGCTCGGTTCACCCTCCTCACCGGCTACGCGTTGTGCCTCCTCGGCTTCGTCACGATGCTGCTCCTGTGGAAGGAAGGCATCCCGTACTGGAAGGTCGGGCTCGGGTATGCCTTCGTCGGGGCGGGCGTCGGCTTCGCGGGCACGCCGGCGTCGCACTCGCTCACGGGGTCGGTCCCGGTCGATAAGGCGGGGATGGCGTCGGGGACGGCTGACCTGCAGCGCGACCTCGGAGGCGCGATCATGCAGTCGATCCTCGGGGCCCTGCTGGCGGCCGGGTACGCGGCCGCCTTCGCTGCTGCGATCGCATCGGCGCCGAACGGCCAACAGGTCTCCGATAGCGTCGAGAGTCAGCTCACGAAGTCCTTCGCCGGCGCGGATGCGGTCGCGCAGCAGTACCCCCAGTACTCGAGCCAGATCACGACGGCCGCGAAGGCTTCCTTCCTCGCAGGTGACCAGTGGGCATACATCGCCGGGATCGTCGCGATCGTCCTGGGGGCCGTCCTGGTCTTCTTCCTGTTCCCGAAGAAGGATGACGAGGAACGTCTGCTTGCGGAGTATCACGCGACCGACACCGGTTAGCTGGTCGCCCGGGAACGATAGGCCTCGACCACATCCTCGATCGAGTCGAAGAACGCGTCGCTGCCCACCAGCTCCGTGATGCCGTAGCGGTCCAGCTCGGCCTTCACGTGCCTGTTGACCCGGGCGACGACGAGCCGCGAGCCCGCGTCGCGCACGACGTTCAGCATGTCGAGGATCGTCGCCCCGGCGGAGAAGTCGATGTCGCTGACCATCTCCGCGTCGAGGCAGAGCCATGCCGGCGCTTGCCCCGTACCGACGATCGTCCGTACGTCTTCCACCAGGCGGCTCGCGTTCGCGTAATACATGATCGACCCGAACCGATAGACCACGAGCCCCGACACCAGCTCGCGCGGGGGCTCCCCGGTGACGACCGGCTCGGAGTGCAGCGTGCCGTCGGCGTCCCGAACGAGGTAGGTGTTGCGAGGGTGGTAGCTGCGCCGCAGGTGGTCCAGGATCGACAACACGATCGCGAGGATGATCCCCTGCTTGACGCCGACCACGACGACGACCGTCGCCGTGGCGCACGCCACGAGGAACTCGTCCAGGCGCCATCGCATGATCCGGCGCATCCCACGCCGATCGATCAGCTCGATGCCGATCAGGAACACGATCGATGCGAGCACGGCCTCGGGCATGTATTGCAGGGGCTTCGTGAGGAACAACAGCACGATCAAGACGATGAACGCCGTGACCAATTGCGAGAGCTGGCTCCGCCCGCCGGCGCTGTCCACCATCTGCGTCTTCGTCGGGCTCCCGTTCACGACGAACGTTCCCGACAAGCCTGCCGACAGGTTCGCGAACGACAGACCGACTAGGTCGGTGTTCTCACTGAACTCCTCGTTGTACTTGGCTGCGTACGCCCTGGAAGTCGCCGCGCTTTGAGCGAGGATCACGATGAAGATCGAGACCGATGCCGCGAGCAGCGTGCTCCAGTCGTTCCAACCGTAGTGCGGAACACCGAACTTCGGCAGACCGCCGGGCACCGGTCCGAGGATCGCGACGCCGTGGGTCGACAGGTCGAAGGTCGAACTCACGACGATCGAGCCGACGACCGCGATCAGCGCTCCGGGGATCCTCTTGTCGATCGCCTTCAGGCCCAGGATGATCCCGAGCACCGAAGCCGAGACCGCAAGCGTCGCCAGGCTCGTGTCGGGTATCTGCTCCAACGTTCCGAAGAACTTCGGCAGCGTTCCGCCGGTCCCACCGGACACGCCCAGCATCCCGGGAAGTTGTCCCATCGCGACCTGGATTCCGACACCGGTCAGGAACCCGATCAACACGCTTCGCGACAGGAAGTCGGCCAGGAATCCGAGCCGGATCAGCCTCGCGAGGAGCAACAGCCCGGCGCAGAGGATCGCCGTGATGCCTGCCAGCGACACGTAGTCGGGCGAGGCGAGGGGGGCGAGCCCCGCCAAGCCGGCCGCCATGATCGCCGCCGTGGCCGAGTCGGCGCCGACGACGAGATGGCGCGACGACCCTAGGCACGCGAACACCGCGATCGGGATCAAGATCGTGTACAGACCGGTGACCACCGGCATGCCGGCGATCTTCGTGTACCCCATGACCTCCGGGATCCCGAGCGCCGCGAGGGTGATGCCCGCGACGATCGCGGGGCTCAGCTCCGATCGCTCGATCGGCAACACGCCCTCGAGGACCGGCAGTCGCTGGGTCTTGGCCCTGGTCGCCATCTCCGCCTTCCCCTCCGATGGGTCGCGAACCGCGTCATTCTGCCAGCCCTTGGCTCGGTGTTCACGGACGACACCCGCACGGGGCGATGCACACTCACGGGTTGCCCGGTCATCGCGGGAGAGGCCGGGCGTATATAGTCGGTGCCCATCGCGCGATCCTCGCGCGATGGTTCGGCGGCCCCAGTCACGCGGTCGCACCGTAGCCGGCCCGAATCCTTGGCCGCTTGATCGAAGTCGGAGTGAGTCCTACTCGCCACGATGGTGTTCGACGGTCTCCACTGAGCCCCGGGAGGGAGCGCTGCTATGAACGGACCAACCTTCACGTCATCCCGAAGCGCGAAGGATTCGGCAACGCCGGCAGCCGAGGGAGATCTCGACCAGCCGAAGGAGCGGGCCCAGGGCGGCGCGTCGGTCGTGCACCTCACGCCCCAAGAGCGCGCTGCTCGGGGCAAGGCCGCTCGCGCCGAGGTTCCGCGCTCGAGCCACGCGGGCTGGGACGCCCTCTCGACCCGCCCGGATCCGGTGGGCCTCCTGGAGGAGCAGGCGAAGAGTCGCGTGCAGGAGCTCGTCCCGATCCGGTACGGGCGGATGGTCGCATCGCCGTTCGCGTTCTACCGCGGTGCGGCCTCCCTGATGGCATCGGATCTGGCCTCGACCCCGCGATCTGGCCTCATCGTTCAAGCCTGCGGTGACGCCCACGTCTCGAACTTCGGTCTGTTCGCCTCTCCCGAGCGGGAGCTGTTGTTCGACATCAACGATTTCGACGAGACTGCCCACGGGCCGTGGGAATGGGACGTGAAGCGCCTCGCCGCGAGCCTGGCCATCGCGGGTCGCAACAACGGCTTCACGGACAAGGAGCGCGCCGACGTCGTTCGCGGCGCGGCGGGTGCGTATCGATCCGCGATGCGGGAGTTCGCGAACATGCGCAATCTCGAGGTGTGGTACGCACACGCGCGGGTGCAGCAGGGCCTGCCGAGCTTGCAAGCCATGCTCGACAAGAAGAGCCTGAAAGCGGCGGAGCGCGTGGTGACGAAGGCCCGGACGAAAGACAGCCTGGAGGCGTTCGCCAAGCTGACGCACGTCGTCGACGGCGAGCGACGGATCATCAGCGAACCGCCGCTGGTCGTCCCCGTCGAGGAATTGCTTCCTGCGGACCAGGCGACCAAGTTCCTGGAGACGATCCACGACCTGATCCGCTCCTACCGGCGAACCTTGCAGGGAGACCGCAAGCACCTGCTGGAGGACTTCCGGTTCGTGCATCTCGCACGCAAGGTGGTCGGCGTCGGAAGCGTCGGGACCCGTGCCTGGATCGTCCTGATGCTTGGCAGGGACGGCCAGGACCCGCTTTTCCTGCAGGCCAAGGAGGCACAGGCTTCCGTCCTGGAACCGTTCGTCGGCAAGAGCCGGTACGCGAACCATGGGCAGCGGGTGGTCGAAGGGCAGCGGCTCATGCAGGCGGCGAGCGACATCTTCCTCGGTTGGAACCGTCTGGCGGGGATCGACGGCGTCGTGCGCGACTTCTACCTGCGGCAGCTCCGGGATTGGAAGGGTTCGTGGGCGCCGGAAGCCATGGTCCCGCAGGTCATGAACGTCTATGGGCAGATGTGCGCATGGACCCTCGCGAGAGCGCATTCGCGTTCTGGAGACCGGATCGCCATCGCCTCGTACCTGGGCAATTCCGACGTGTTCGACCGAGCGATCGCATCCTTCTCGGAGGCGTACGCCGACCAGAACGACCGGGACTACGCCGCGCTCAAGGCGGCCGTGAAGGCCAACAAGATCAAGGCGACGATCGAGGTCTGAACGACGCGCGAAGGTCGGTCCGAACGAGAAGGAGCGAAGCGATGCCGAAGGAGTTCGAAGGAACGATCAACGTCGACATCCGGGACTCGGAGCCCGACTGGTCGCCGTTCGAGCCACCCACGGCTCCCGCCGGCGCCCCCAGCGTGGTCTACGTCGTCTTGGACGATGTCGGCTTCTCCGCGCTGTCGTGCTACGGCGGGCCGGTCCAAACGCCGAACATCGACAAACTCGCCTCCGAGGGTGTGCGCTACACGCAGTGGCACACGACCGCGCTCTGCTCTCCGACGCGCTCCTGCCTGTTGACCGGACGCAACCACACCCGCAACAGCATGGCGTGCATCACGGAAGCGGCGATCGGCTTCCCGAACGCGAGTGGGACGATCCCGCCGGAGAACGGGATGTTGTCGGAGATCCTCGGCGAGCTCGGGTGGAACACCTACATGGTGGGCAAGTGGCATCTCTGCCCCGACGATGAGATGAACCTGGCCTCGCCGCGTCGCAACTGGCCATCCGGGCGCGGCTTCGAGCGCTGGTACGGCTTCCTCGGGGCGGAGACGAGTCAGTGGTATCCCGACCTCGTGTACGACAACCACATGGTCGACCAGCCCAGGTCGCCGGAGGAGGGTTACCACCTGACGGTGGACATCACCGACAAGGCGATCGAGTTCATCAGGGACGCGAAGACGGTCGCGCCGGAGAAGCCATTCTTCCTGTACTACGCGCCCGGCGCATGCCACGCACCGCACCACGCGCCGAAAGAGTGGATCGAGACGTATCGGGGTCGCTTCGACATGGGCTACGAGGCGATGCGCGAGCAGACCCTCGCCCGTCAGAAGGAGCTCGGGCTGGTACCGAGGGACACCGAGCTGCCGCCGATCAATCCGATCGGCACGACGGAGTCGCGTACGGGACCCGACGGCAAGCCGTTCCCCCAGCTCGACGTCACGCGGCCGTGGGACTCCCTCTCGGACGACGAGAAGATGCTGTTCAGCCGCATGGCGGAGGTGTACGCGGGCTTCCTCGCGCATACCGACGACCAGATCGGGCGCCTGCTCGGCTTCCTCGAGGAGTTCGGCTGGCGGGAGAACACCCTCGTGATCCTCGTCTCCGACAACGGCGCCTCAGGCGAGGGCGGCCCGAACGGGTCGGTCAACGAGATGAAGTTCGCGAACGGCATCCCCGACACCATCGAGGCCAACATGCCGCTCCTCGACGAGCTCGGCAGCCCGAAGACGTACAACCACTACCCGAACGGATGGGCGATGGCCTTCAACACGCCGTTCAAGATGTGGAAGCGCTACGAATTCAACGGCGGCACGAGCGATCCGTGCATCATCTCGTGGCCGGCAGGTCTGAAGTCCAAGGGCGAGGTTCGCGACCAGTACCACCACGCGATCGACATCGTCCCGACCGTCCTCGACGTGCTCGGCGTCCAGGCTCCGGAGACGATCAAGGGCCACGTCCAGAGTAGCTTCGATGGTGTGAGCATGCGATCCAGCTTCGAGGAGTCGGATGCGCCGTCGACGCGGACGACGCAGTTCTACTCGATGCTGGGCTCCCGGGCGATCTGGCACGACGGCTGGAAGGCCGTCACGAATCACCCGACGATCGCCGGTTGGAGCCATTTCAACGACGACGAGTGGGAGCTGTATCACACGCAGGTCGATCGCGCCGAGCTGCACAACGTCGCGAAGGAGAACCGGGACAAGGTCCGGGAGCTCCAGAACCTCTGGTTCGCCGAAGCCGGCGCCAACCAGGCGTTCCCGCTCGACGACCGCTCGGCGCTCGAGATCATGCTCACGCCGCGTCCGGTGCTGGCACCCCCACGTGACCGCTACGTCTACTTCCCCGACACGGCCGACGTGCCCGAGTCGCAGGCGGTGAACGTCCGCAACCGGTCGTTCGCGATCGGGGCGCTCGTGGACATCCCGGCCAAGGGTGCTGAGGGCGTCCTCTTCGCGCACGGCTCGCCGTTCGGTGGCCATGCCCTTTACGTGAAGGACAACCGACTCCACTACGTCTACAGCTTCGTCGGCATGTTCGAACAGAAGGTCGTCGCGACCGAGGAGCTGCCCGTTGGTGAGAACCAGATCCTGTCGGCGTCGTTCGACAAGAGCGGCGAGGACCCGCCCGGCGTGGCGACCGGATCGCTCTCGCTCTGGCACGGCGATACGAAGGTCGGCGATGGGCCGATCAAGACGCAGCCCGGGAAGTTCATGATCGCGGGCGAGGGGCTCTGCATCGGGCGCGACGGGGGCGCCGGCGTCACCGACGACTATCCGGGCGTGGAGCCGTGGCGATTCACCGGTGGGACGATCAGGCGCGTCGCCGTCGACGTCAGTGGCGAGGCGTACATCGACCTGGAGCGCGAAGCCGTCGCGATGTTGATGCGCGAGTAGCGTCTGAGACGGGCTCGGCGCTCGTCTCGTGGACCTGGCGCTCATCATGCGACATCGGCTGTCGTCGTCCACGCATCCGCGAGCACGGCTTCGCGCTGTTGCTCTGAGGGAGGGGACTTCCGATGACCGGACACGAACACGATAGAACGAACGCATCGGAGGAGATCTCGGTCAATCCGATGTTCGCCCGTGGCGGCGAGACCGCGATCCCGAGGTGGCGCATCCCCGACGGGGAGATGCTCCCGGATTCCGCCTACCAGATCATCCACGACGAGATCCTGTTAGACGGGAACGCTCGGCAGAACCTCGCGACGTTCGTGACGACCTGGATGGAGCCGCAAGCCGCGAAGCTCTACTCGGAAGCGTTCGACAAGAACATGATCGACAAGGACGAATATCCGCAGACGGCGGCCATCGAAGA
>WNGD01002325.1_pt1 | contig 19859 bp, 13 predicted proteins | sample 5400671 | NCBI WGS metagenome assembly WNGD01 (sample SAMN13153369, study PRJNA577476) | soil metagenome | isolation source: 40 cm soil or saprolite under grassland replicate 2 | place: USA:California | collected 2016-06-15 | reverse complement strand
CTCCGGGCTGCGGCCCGCAGGCCCGCTGGCTTTGTTGCTCGCTCCTCACATACCGCCCCGGGTATAGCTCGTCGCTCGCGCCTCGCCAGCGGGCCTGGGGGCCTGCAGCAAAATGGGAAGTTATTTCTGCGCGAGCCCTTAGCGTCTTCGTGTCTTTGTGGTGAATTCTGCGCGGTCTTTACCGCTAAGACGCGAAGACGCAAAGAAGCGCGAACTCCGAACGCGAACGGCGTGGTGAATCAAAATGGCCTGAGGTAGAATTACGGCCTGCGAGGAAATTCCCGACATGAATGGTGGATCTCCGAGTCGCATGGCGCTCGTGATCGTGGCTCTGCTGGCATCGGTCTGCGTGGCGTGGGGGCAGGCGACCTCCGGCACGATCCTCGGCCGCGTCGCGGACGCCACAGGATCTCCGGTTGCCGGTGTTTCGGTCACTGTTGTTCGATCGGAAACCGGGGCAGAACGCAAAACCTCCACGGCCGGGAACGGCGAGTTCGTGGTGCCGCTGCTGGAGGCGGGCCTCTACAAAGTCGTCGCCTCGCGCCAGGGCTTTCAAACTTCCGTCCGCGAGGGCATCCGTCTGGAGCTCGACGAGAAGGCCCGCGTGGATCTGGTTCTAGAGGTAGGCCCGATCGAGCAGATCATAACCGTGCAAGGGGACGCGTCCTTCCTACAGCCCGGGACGTCTTCGCTCGGGACGCTGATCGACTCGAATTACGTCCTGGACCTTCCCCTCAACGGCCGCGAGTTTCTTCAACTGGGACTGCTGTCGCCGGGGAGCACACCGCCGGCCCCCGGCTCGGAGCTCTCGACGCAGAGCGCGAGCGGCCTGCATTTCAACGGCGCGCGCGAATCCGCCAACAATTTCCTGCTCGACGGAGTGGATAACAACGACTGGTTCATCAACCGGATCGTCGTCAGCCCCTCGGTCGAGCTCATTCAGGAATTCAAAGTGCAGGCGAGCGGTTACAGCGCGGAATTCGGCCGGAACGGCGGCGCGCAGATCCTGGTCGTCACGCGCGGGGGGGGCAACCGGTTCCACGGGAGTTTCTACGAATTCCTACGCAACGCGGCCCTGGATGCAAAAAACTTTTTCGATCTGCCGGGCACGAAGATCCCGCAGTTCCAGCGCAACCAATACGGCGCATTCGCAGGGGGTCCGCTGTTCCCCAACCGCACGTTCATCGCCGCCGGTTACGAGGGGACGCGCGTGCGTCAGGCGAGCACCCGGGCCGCGCGAGTGCCGACGGCGGCCGAGAAGTCGGGTGACTTCTCGGCGCTGGGAAGTGAAGTCCTTGACCCGTTCACACAGCAGCCCTTTCCCGGAAACCGAATACCAGCGGAGCGCGTGGATCCCATAGGAAGTGCGATTGCCCGTCTCTATCCCGATCCTAACCGCGCGGACCCGCGGGCCAATTTCGTCGCGGCGCCCGTCGGACGAAATGATATCGACCAGGTCTCCCTGCGGGTGGACCATCAGATATCGAGAGCCGATTCCCTTTTCGCGCGCTACAGCTTTGCGCGCGAGGACAGCCTCGATCCTTTCAACGAAGGGGTCACCAACCTCCCCGGCTTCGGCAGCCTGATTGTAGGACGGGCGCAGAGTCTCGCGCTTTCAGAAACCCACAGCTTCAGCCCGGCGGTGCTGAACGAATTCCGTTTCGGATTCAACCGCCTCCGCCGCGAGGTCCTGCAGGAGAATGTCCAGAAGGACCTGGCCGGCACCCTCGGCATCGGAGGAACGTCCCGCGATCCCATCGACTTCGGCATGCCTGCCATCGTCGTCCCGGGATTCGACCGCCTGGCGGACAATATTGCGCTTCCCATCGTGCGCCACGACAACACCTGGCAGTGGTTCGAGAGCATGACCTGGATCCGGAGAAATCATTCCTTGAAATTCGGCGCGGACATCCGGAGATTCCAGGTAAACGGCTTTGACCACGTGTTTTCTCGAGGGCAACTTATTTTCCAGCCCACGTTCACAGGGTACCCGCTGGCGGATCTTCTGCTGGGTCTCCCTACGGTCGCCATTCGCGGGCTCAACAACAACCCGGAGGCTTTGCGCGCCGGATCTTACAACTTTTTTATGCAGGACGACTGGAGACTGCGTCCCGGACTCACATTCAACCTGGGGCTGCGGTACGAGCTCAACTCGCCGCCGGTGGACAAGTTCGATCAAATGGCGCTCTTCGACACGACGCGGCGGCGCATCGTCCGAGTCGGAACGGAGGGATTTTCCCGCTCCGGGCTGCGCGCGGACCGCAACAACTACGCCCCTCGCGCGGGGCTGAGCTGGAGCCCGGGGCGCGATTCGCGGACGGTGGTGCGTACCGCTTACGGAGTCTTCTACGATTCGAACACGCTGGTCACAAACTCGAGCCTCTATTTCAACCCGCCCTTTTTCGTGCTCGGTCTTTTCGTCCCCAGCGCAAATAGCCTTCTGCGGCTGTCAGACCCGTTCCCCAGCGACGCGGGATTCCAGCCCCCGCCGACAGTGAACAGCCTCGCGCCCGATTTCAAAGACGCCTATCTCCAGCACTGGCACCTGACGGTGGAAAGAGAGCTCGGGGGCAATACAGTCGCGCGTGTGGGCTACGTAGGGTCCAAAGGGACCCGCCTGGTACGGCGCCGCAACCTGAATCAGCCCCCGCCGGCGGCCGGCCCGGTGGACGAGCGCCGCCTCATTCAAGGGGTGGCTGACGTGACGCTGATCGAACCCACGTCGAACTCCGCGTATCACGCGCTTCAGGCCAGTGTGGAGCGGCGCTTCGCGGGGTCGATACACTTTCTCGGCGCCTACAGTTTCTCGCGCTCGATCGACGATACGTCGGACTTTCTGGCCACAAACGGCGATGACAACTACCCTCAGGACAGCGCGCGGCTCTTTCTCGAACGAGGACTGTCAAACTTCCATCTGAAGCACCGCCTCACATTCACGGGCCTGTTCGGCCTTCCGTCCTTCCATGCCCAGGGAATAACCGGGCACATACTGAACAACTGGCAGTTCGGCACGATCACCTCGCTGCAGTCCGGCTTTCCCTTCACTCCGCGGCTGAGCCGGGACAACAGCAATACGGGAAATGTCGGCGGCGTGTTCGGGTCTGACCGTCCGGATCTGACGGGAAGTCCGCGGCTGGAGCGGCAGACTCCGGACCGTTTCTTCAACACGGAGGCGTTCTCCCTGCCGCCCCCTTACAGTTTTGGCAACAGCGGCCGCAACATCCTGACGGGGCCCGGGCTGGTCAATTTTGACATCTCGCTGCACAAGCGCTTTGCCCTCGCCGGCGAACAGCGGGTGGAGTTTCGCGCAGAGCTTTTCAATCTGTTCAATACACCGCCTCTCGGCTTGCCTGCGCGGGAGGCGGACCAGCCCGCGACGTTCGGCAAAATTCTTTCCGCCGGACCCGCGCGCCAGATCCAATTCGCCCTCAAGCTGATCTTTTAGCCGGATTTAGCCACAGAGACACGGAGAAAATCTTGCCTCTGTGTCTCCGTGTCTCTGTGGCTAAAGAGTTCGGTTGCCTTCGGTGTTGCAACTCTGCTCCTTTTGCAATACGCTACCTCAAAAAGACGTGGTCCAATGAAAGTTGCCTTCGCACCAGACATCCTTGCCGGCTCGCTGGTTCTCTGGATAGCTTTCGGGGCCGCCGTTTTCAACGGCGCGGGTCGAAGCGGACCCAAAGGCCCCGCGAGCAGGCGCAGAGCACAAAAGGACAAATGGCAGATGCTGTTCGAAAAGTACCCGCAGCCCACGTGGGTCTTTGACCAAGAGACTCTCCATTTCCTGGCCGTCAGCCAGCGCGCGGTCCGCCACTACGGTTACTCGAGTCAGGAATTTCTTTCGATGACCATCAAGGACATCTCCCTCGATGACGATGTTCCCCGTTTCCTGGAGTGCCTTGAGGCAACCGGGGAACCTCCGGATTCGACGGGCATATGGACGCACCGGAAGAAAGACGGAAGTTTCATTGACGTGGAAATCTTTCTCGAGCGGATTGACTTCGGAGGGAAACCTGCCTGGCTGGAAGTGGCCTACGATGTCACAGGCCCCTACCGGGCCGGCGACGTCCTCCTGAAACGGAACCAGACACTGCAAACGATCTTCGATCGCATCCCGGTGATGATTACGCTCTACGATTCCTCCGGAAAAATTCAATGGGCCAATCAAGAGGGGTCGCGAGTCCTGGGCTGGTCTCCAGAGGAACTGCAACAGATCGATCTGCTCGAGGCCTCTTGCCCGGATGCGGAGTCCAGCCAGGAAGCCTTGAAGTTCATGCTCGAAGCTCCCCCCGAATGGCGCGACTTCAAGCTTCGGACTCGATATGGGCACACCGTGGACACCTCCTGGACCAGTATCCGGTTGCCCGACGGGAGCTGCATCGGACTGGGGAAAGACGTTACGCAGCAGAAGCGCGTGGAGGACGCGCTGGTTACCGTCGAAGCCACTCTCCGCGAGATGACGGTCTCGATTTCGGATTGTCTGTGGAGCGCGGAAGTGGACAGTCAGGGGAGATCCGCCGGCCGGCGCTTTTCCCCCGTCGAGCGAAAGATCACGCGCAAACCTCCGAGATTTTTCATGGTGAGCCCCGGGAAGTGGTTGGGCATTATCCATCCGGAAGACAGGGCTCAAATGAAGCAAGCTTTGCAGAAACTTTTGGAGCGACGATTTCTTCGCGAGGGAGAGGAATGCCGGATCTTCCGGACCGGCGGGGCAAGCGGCAGCGCTGTCGCGACCGCGCTGGACAGCGAGGGAATTCGCCTGGACGGTGCCGCGGGGGACATTACTTATCGCAAGCGGGCGGAAGAGACCGTGCGCAAACTCTCGGGGCGGCTCCTCCGTTTGCAGGATGAGGAGCGAAGGCGTTTGGCGCGGGAGCTGCACGAGGTTACCGCGCAGAGTCTGGGCGCCCTGATCATGAACCTGGGCCTCGTGCAGCAGGCCGAGCGCACGCTCGGAACCAGAGAGCGCAGAGCCCTCACGGAAAGCCTGGCCATCGCAAAAGAATGCTCCAAGCAAGTCCGCACTTTCTCCTATCTGTTGCATCCACCCCTGCTGGACGAGCTCGGATTGGCTTCCGCGCTGAACTGGTTCGTCGAAGGGTTCAGAAGCCGCAGCGGCATTCAGGTCGATATCGAGCTGCCAGAGGACCTGGGACGGCTTCCACAAGAAGTGGAAACTACCCTGTTCCGCGTCGTCCAGGAGTGTTTCACAAACATCCTGCGGCACTCCGGGAGTTCCAGCGCCTCGGTTCGGGTGGCCTCCCATTCGAACCAGGTGACCCTGGAAGTTGCAGATCGAGGGAAGGGCATTGGTTCCGACGTGTTAAAGAAGGTCCGGAGAAATCCTGCCAGCCTGGGTGTGGGCATATCGGGAATGCAGGAACGCCTCCGGCAGCTCGGCGGCACGTTGGAAATTGATTCGAACAGCTCTGGAACGAAGGTCCGCGCGATTGTTCCGGCCACCAAAACGGGACAATGAAAGCCGTCCGGATTCTGATCGTCGACGACCACGAGATTGTAAGGAGGGGCCTGCGAGCCCTGCTTTCCAGCCGCAGCAAGTGGGAAGTTGTCGCCGAGGCGGCAACCGGCCGTGAAGCGGTAGAGTCCGCGAGAAGGCTGAAGCCGGACATTGTGATACTGGACATAACAATGCCGGATTCCAACGGCCTGGACGCGGCGCGAATCATCTCCAGAGAACTTCCCAAAACAGAAATTCTCATCCTGACCATGCATGAGTCCCTGCAGCTCGCGCGCGAGGTGATAAACGTCGGCGCCCGAGGCTGCGTGCTGAAATCCGACGCCGAAAGCGAGCTCTTGACCGCTGTCGAAACCTTGAGCCAGCACAGAACCTATATCTCGAAACGTCTCGCCGAAATGGTCGTCGAGGGCTTCTTCGACAAGACGACCGGGCTGGGCGGAGATCAAACACCGCAGCCGGAGCTGACCTCGAGGGAGCGCAGCGTCGTGCAGCTTCTGGCCAAAGGCAAAAGCAACAAGGAAGTGGCCCAGGCCCTGGGCATCAGCGTGAAGACTGTGGAGACGCACCGGGGTCACGTCATGCGCAAACTGAATCTCCATTCCATCACCGACCTGGTTCACTACGCGATCCGCAGTCACATCGTCGAACCCTGAAAAAAAGGGGCAGAGGGGCAGAGGGAAACCGACCTCAGGGCTTCGCATTGATCTTCGCCTTAAGGCTTCGAATCAGGGAATCCAGCATTCGTTCCACTTCAGCATGCAACGCGAGCACTCCTTCAGCGATCTCTTGCTTAAGATAACCGAGACGACTGGAAAGCAGGAGTTGGGTTTCCAACTCGCCGGTAGAGCCGGCCGCAATCCCGAGGAAGCGGATGTACTCGACCGTACTTCCGCGCTTGTGGCCCTCGGCAATGTTGTAGGGGATGGAGCGCGATGTCTTGCGAGTTTCCGCGGTGAGACCGTATCTTTCGTCGCTCGGATAGTTTTTGGTAAGACGATAGACCTCGACCGAAAGCTCCATAGCTTTTTGCCAGACCAGCAGGTCTTTGAAGGTCCTGATTCGAGCAGCAGTCATCTTATCCCCTCGCTCAATGACGTAGGGGATAACAAAAGCCATCCGTCGCATCGGCAAGGAAATCCGCTTTCGGCCCCTCGGCTCCTCTGCTCCTCCGCCCCATAAGGTAACCTACGTAAGGTATCTGCCTGATTGCGGTCAAAGCCGCTTTGGGAGTACAAGGTCTCTCCAGATTGGGCATTACCTTAATATCCAATTGACACCGCTGTAGCGACCCGCCATCCCCCTTCGCATGTCGCTGCGAGAGGGGGACGATTGTCCGCCATATTCTTTGAGAGCACCCTGATTCGAGAGCCTCAAAACGCGATCAATCTCATGGCCAACGTGCTGGAGGCATCGACGGATTACTCCATCATCGCCAACTGCCGCGATGCCGCCGGACGCCTCCAGGGTGTGTTTGCCGCGGCCCGCGACATTACGGAACAGGCCCAGCTCCAGACCCAGCGGGCAGAAGAGCGGGCTTACAACCGCGACTTGATTGAAGCTTCGTTGGACGGTCTGATCACGGTGGATCCGCTGCTCAACATCACGGACGTCAATGAGACCATGTGCGAGATGTCCGGTTATTCGCGCATCCACCCTATCGGATCTGCATTTCCCGACTACTTTGTTGATTCCCGGAGGGCCGCTGAAGGCGTGCGACTGACCCTCGACAAGGGCGCCGTCACCAACTACGAGCTCACGCTGAAGAAGAGTGACGGGGGCGCGATTCTCGTTTCCTTCAACGCGGCAATCTTCACGAACCAGTCCGGGGTCGTGCACGGAATTTTCGCCGGCGTGCGCGACATCACAAAACAATCGCAGCTGCAAACCCAACTCGCCGAGGAGCGAGCTTATAACAGCGGCCTGATCGAGGCGTCCGTAGACGGCCTGGTCACGGTGGACGAATCGATGACGGTCATCGACGTCAACGAGACCATGTGCCGGATGGCTGGACGGCCGCGCAATCAGCTCGTAGGCTCCTCTTTCCCCTCCTGCTTCACCGATCCCCAACGCGCTGCGGAAGGTGTCCGTCTCACCTTCCAGCAGGGTGCCGTTACCAACTACGTGCTCAACCTCCAGGGCCCTGACGGGCATCACATCCCCGTGTCCTTCAATGCCGCGGCCTTCCGAGGCCCGGCAGGAGAGGTCCGGGGGATCTTCGCCAGTGCCCAGGACATCACTGCCCAGAAGCAGTTGGAGCAGCAGCTGCGAGATTCTCAGTTTTACACCCGATCGCTGATCGAGTCGAACATCGACGCTCTGATGACGACCGATCCGCTCGGCGTCATCACCGACGTCAACCGGCAGATGGAAGCCCTCACCGGCTACACACTGGCCGAGCTCGTCGGCACGGCTTTTGCCGATTACTTCACCGATCCGGGCCCCGCGCGCGGAGGCGTGCAGCAGACCTTCGAAGCCGGGGTGGTCACTGAATACGCCCTCACGCTCGTGGCCCGGTCCCGTCGCCTGCCTGCTCCAGTTTTCGTTCAACGCGTCGGCTGACCTTCCGGGAACGGCCCGACCTGATCGTCTGCGACAATCCGGATTTTTGTTTGTCGTAAAAAAAGACTGAAAAAAGAACCGCTGGCTCGATCCTCAGCGTGCTGGTAGAATCTGAAACGGGATCGGTACCCGTAAGGAAGTCTTACCCACAACCAAGGGTTATCAGAGGAGGAGTGGTATGAAGAAAACAGCTGTTCTGTGTTTGCTGGTATTCCTTTTGTCCGCTGTAGGCGTCTATGCGGGCGAGTGGACCGGATATATCGCCGATGCGAACTGTGCAGCCAAGAAGGGAGAGGATGCCGGTCACGCGGGCTGCGCCAAGAGCTGCATCGGCAAGGGCGCGGCTGCTGTCCTCGCCGCGGGCGGCAAGGTCTACACCCTGGACAAGCAGGATGTGGCAAAGAAGTTGGCAGGAGAGAAAGTCGTTGTAAAAGGCGAGATGAACCAGGACGGGACGGCAATCAAGGTCGACAGCATCGAAAAAGCCGAAACCTAGAACCTTTGATTGCGGATTGACGATTGCGGATTGCGGATTGTCACGACCGAAACTGGTCGCCAATTCCAATCCGCAATCCGAAATCCGCGATTCAACGATAGGTCATCGTGAGCGGGTCGGGCAGAGGGATCCGGGTGATCTTTCCATCCTTCGCCATTTTGGTGAAAGAGTACTCGGGCCTGTCCGGTTCACCCTTCAGCATCTCGTCCACATTCCCCACTGCCAGTATCACCAGCCTGTCCGGCTGTATGTATTTCTGAGCCACGCGCAGAATATCGTCCACCGTCACCGCGCGGATTCTGTCCCGATACGTCTCCCAATATTTGGGATCGCGGCCGGTAAACTCATCGTCGGCGAAGGTCCCCGCAATGGCGGCGGCCGAAGAGAAGAAACGCGGAAATATCTCGATGGCATTGTTCTTCACTGTTTCCAGCTCTTCCTCCGTGACCTTTACGGTCCGGATCTTCCGAATCTCGTCGAGCACAATCCCTGCGGCCCGGGCGCAGGTCGGGTTCTTCGATTGGAATCCAACCCGGAAAGTCCCCTCATAGTAGACGCCTGGAACGAACGACGATCCGGCATCGTAGGCCAATCCTTCATCGGAGCGCACGCGGCTCATGATCCTGGAAGTAAATCCTGAGCCTCCCAGGAGGTCATTCATCATGTCGATGGCAAAGGCATCCGGGTTGTCGCGCATGATTCCCAGATGCCCCAGGGAAACGCGGCTTTGGTTCACATCCGGTTTGTGCACCATGTAGACCCCGGGCACCGGCGTGTGATTGGGTTTTGGCACCGGCGGCACGGGTTCTTTCAGGACGGTCCAGCCGGCCATGGCGTGTTCCAGTTTGGTCTTCATCTCCGCGGTTTTGAAGTCTCCCGAAACCGCAAAAATGAAGTTTCCCGGGTGGTAGTACTTCTTGTGAAAAGCAATCAGGTCTTCGCGCGTGAGAGACTCTATCGACGCTTTGGTGCTGTAGACACTGGTGAAGTGCTTGTCCCCGCGCGTCAGACGATTCCATTCGCGGCCTTCGATGCTGTCCGTCCGGTCATTGCGGCGTTCCATCTGCTGCAGGTGCTGGCTCTTGTACAGGTCCAGCCGGTTCTGCTGAAAGGCAGGCCGCCGCAGCATCTCGAAGAAAAGCTCGAGAGCTTTGTCCACGTCCTTCGCTAGGAAGTTGACCGACGCCTGGCCGGACGTGCCCCCTATGTAGCTCGACAGATTCGCGGCGAGAAAATCCGCCTCCTCGTCGAACTCTTCTGCCTTCCACCGCGACGTGCCGCCCGAGCGGAGCTGGCTTCCCACGGCGGCCGCCACCCCCTCCTTTCCCTGCGGATCGAGATAACCGCCGGTCCGGATCGTCACTGACATGTTGACGAGCGGGAGGACATGGTCCTCGACAAAGTACCCGGCCACGCCGTTGCCCAGGACCTGCCGGTATTCGGCGCGCCTGGGAGGCGTATAGTCCAGCTTGGGGAACTTCAATTCTCGCGGATGCGCAGGAATCTGTCCGGCGCTCTGGCCGAGAGCCAGGGGGGCAATGAGCAGGAAAAGGCTCACTCCAACAAGCGTCCACAGTTTCTTCTTGTCCTCGATCCGGCGCTTCTTACAGTAGCGATATCTTCTCGAAGGGTGTCGCCGGGTTCGCTCTACGCAAGTGCCGAAGGCCCGGCAGTGAGTTAGATGCCCACTTCCCACGGGCGGGACGGCCATGCCACGCGACTGTGCCGCGCCTTCGGCGCTCAGGGGTTGTGACACCCGATTCCCCTCCCGCTGACGCGGGAGGCTAACTACTGCCGGCCCTTCGGGCCTTAAGTTGGTCAAGTTATCCCTTTCGGCGGACGATCCACACCATATCGAACAGGGCCTCCGAGCTTCGGGCCGTAAGTTGATCAAGCTATCCCTTTCGGTGCGGGTGATACTGTCTTCGCGCCTCTCGGTCACGGCTTCCCTCCAATCTTTTCCTGCACCAGCGTCTTGACGGTCTGGAGGAACTGTTTCTTTTCCGGGGGCGCGGAGCCTTCCTGTTGCTGGACCTGCTGGAGCAGCAAGCGGGCCTGTTCGACCGGCATTCGGGCCAGCGCGTTTTTCAGCTCCCGGACCTGGGCCTTCTCTTCGTCATTGAGTCCGGTCAGCAGCGGGTCTTCCTCTCCCGGAGCAGCTTTCTTTGTGTAGTAGAGAGCGACCGCTCGCTTCTCCGGCTTGAAATATTGATTGGCAACGCGCTGAATGTCGCCGGCCGTAACGTCATCGATCTTCCTGGGGTCTTCGTTGAAAGACTGCCATCCTCGATTGCTCTCGGCGAGCAGCAGTTGAAGCATCAGAGAGAAATTCTTCTGAAGCCTCCGAAAATTGTCGGCCGCGAACCCGTTCTTGACTTTTTGCAGCTCGCGCTCGCTTACCTTTTCTTTCTGAAGCTTCTCCACTTCCTTGTAGAGGGCCTGTTCTACCTGCTCCGGAGCGCTGCCGGGTTTCGCGACGCCGCTCAGCTCGAAGTACCCCTCCCACTTCAATCCGTTCTGGCCTCCCGAGACGCTGTTGGCGATCTTCTGCTCCAGGACCAGAGACTTGTAAAGCCGTCCGGTTCGGCCGGTGAGGAGCGAGCCGAGAACTACCAGGGCCGGTTCGTCCTTGTGTCCGTCAGCCGTTGACGGATACCGGATCTCGACCTCGGGATTTGTTTCGGCGAAGGCAATCATTCTCTTTTCAGCCAGATGCTCCACTTCTCGCGTGCGCACCGGCGGCTGTCCCTGCGGATTGCGCTTGAGCCGCCCGAAGTACCGGTCCGCGAGAGCCCTGGCCTGGGCCGGGTCGAAGTCCCCCACCAGACACGCCGAGATATTGTTGGGCGCGTAGTTGACGGCGAAATACGCCAGGGCTTCCTCGCGCGTAATGCCCTCCAGATCGCTGGGCCAGCCCACGACCGGCCATTGGTACGGGGAAGCCACCCAGAACGTGGACTCGAACTCCTCCTCGAACTTCCCGGTCGGAGTGCTTTCGGTGCGCAAGCGGCGCTCTTCACGGACAACGTCGCGTTCGGAGTAGAACTCGCGAAACACGGGATTCAACAGACGGTCCGATTCCATCCAGAACCAGAGCTCGATCTTGTTGGCCGGCACGTTGATGAAATAAACCGTAAGATCGCGTTCCGTAAAGGCATTCATCCCGCTCGCGCCGGCCGCCGTATAGATCTTGTCGAACTCGTTCTTGACCAGGAGGTCCTTCTCCTGCTTTTCCAGCCCGGCAAATTCATCCAGCAGCTGCTGGTGGCGGGGCGAGCGGTTCTTCGGGTCCGTCAAGTCGGAGATCTCCCCCAGCCGCAGCCTGCGGTTCTGCTCCTCTTCCTCCTTGCGCAGCTCGGCCTTTACGGCATCCATGCGCGCCATGATCTCCAAATCCTTGTTGATGTCCGTGGTCCCGATCGCATGCGTGCCTTTAAACATCATGTGCTCGAAAAGGTGCGAGATTCCGGTTATTCCGGGCCTTTCGTTGACGGAGCCGACTCTGGCGACCCAGCCCGCCGCTATGTTCGGGTCCCCTTTCCGAGGAACCATCAGCAGTTTCATCCCGTTCTGAAGCGCATATTCCTGAACGGACACCTGCTGCGCCCTCAGACCGGACGCCAGACTCACGATCAAGAAAAAGAGGAGACTCGCATTTACACGCATAAAGTACCCCAGCTCCAAAATTCTTTGCGTCTTCGCGTCTTTGTGGTGAAAACAGGTTACGGCGCATTCACCACGAAGACGCAAAGACGCGAAGAATCGCTAAGAAGAACTTTTAGTCGCAAGTTTTGTCAGGCTCGCTCAACGATGCTGCGCAACCTCGGAACGAACGTCACGCAGCCTCCCCGTGTTGCGCGGCCTTGCGCGGCGGCGCTGGATCCAATAAATCAGGGCACCAGCGCCAAACACCGCCAGGGCTGCCGGAACGGCCCAGGACTCATCGTAGACTGCCCAGGGTAATCCTACGGCGATCCCCCAGTAATGCAGAACAGTGTAAGTCCAGAAAATGTAAAACCCGACGCCCAGGATCAGCGCAAGGACCGACAGATTGACAATCCGATTGCGCTGGCGGCGCGCTTCGTCGAGGGTGCAGACCCCCTGTTTACGGAAATAGATCACGAGCGCCGCAATGAAGCAGGCGATCGCCGCGGCCCGAAAATACCACCTGTACTCTCCGTAGAGGATGTTTCCCCAGCTGTTCGCTGCCGAGACGGTCGCCAGCCCGAGCAAGATCATGACGATCGGCGTCAGGCAGCAGAGGCCCCCTATCAGCGCGAAGAGGCTGGAGAGCCCCAATACGCTCTTCCCATCCCGTCCTTTGTCCATACCGCCAAGCAGCATAACAAATAAAGATAAGGCCTTCTGCCTTCCGGCTACTGCTTCACTCAGTTGGCGAAGAGGGGGTCTGGCTTTTCCGGATCGATACCCAGGTCCTTGATGGCTCGCGAGACCTCCGAAGGCGGGATCTTCCCCTCCTGCGACAGGGCATAGAGCGCGGCCGCCGCTATGGATTCGGCGTCGACTTCAAAGAAGCGCCGCAAGGCTTCGCGCGTGTCGCTCCGGCCGAACCCGTCGGTGCCCAGGGAAATGAACCGCTGCGTGACCCAGGGACGGATCAGATCGGGGACGGCCTTCAAATAGTCGGTTGCGGCAACGATGGGTCCCGGCACTCCTTCCAGCGCCTGAACCACGTACGGTTTTCGAGGGGTTTCCTCCGGATGGAGCCGATTCCAGCGGTCGACCGAGAGCGCTTCGTTGCGAAGCTGCTGGTAACTCGGAGCGCTCCACACGTCTGCGGCTATATCGAACCTTTCGGCAAGCAACTCTTGCGCCTGCCCGACCGCGAGCATTATGCTTCCGCTCCCGAAAAGCTGGACCCGATGTCGCCCCGTGACCGGCGCAGGCCGGAAACGATACAGGCCCTTGACGATTCCATTTTCCGCCCCTTCGGGCATGGAAGGATGCACGATGTTCTCGTTGTAGAGGGTGATGTAATAGAAGATGTCTTCTTGCTTCTCGTACATCCGGCGCAGTCCCTCCCGGACGATCAGGGCCATTTCATAGGCAAAGGCGGGATCGTAGGCGAGAACGTTTGGCACCGTCGTGGCCAGGATATGGCTCTGACCATCTTCGTGCTGGAGGCCCTCGCCGTTCAGTGTGGTGCGGCCAGCGGTAGCCCCCATCATGAAACCGCGTCCTCTCGCATCGGCAAATGCCCAGATCTGGTCGCCGGTGCGCTGAAATCCGAACATTGAATAGAAGATGTAGAACGGGATCATGATCTCACCGCGCGTGGCGTAGCTGGTGCCGGCGGCGGTAAAGCTGGCCATGCTGCCGGCTTCCGTGATCCCCTCCTCGAGGAGCTGCCCGTCCTTGCTCTCCTTGTAGCTGATCAGGAGCCCCGCATCGACGGATTCGTACAGCTGGCCCACCCAGGAGTAGATCCCGATTTCCCTGAAGAGCGCGTCCATACCGAACGTCCTCGCCTCATCGGGGATGATGGGCACAATGCGCCGCCCGACGTCCTTGTCCCGGAGAAGCTTTCGCAGCAGGCGGACAAAGGCTATGGTCGTTGAAACTTCCCGCGCCGTCCCTGTGCCCTCCTTGAACTCCTCATAAAGGTCGGCCGGAGGAAGCTTCAAAGGCTTGGAGCGTACAACGCGCCTGGGAATGCAACCGCCCAGGGCGCGGCGGCGCTCCATCATGTACTGGATCTCCTCGCTCTCGGGTCCGGGATGGTAGTACGGGGGATCCTCCAGCTGCTCGTCTGAAATGGGCAGCTCCAGGAGATCGCGGAACTCTCGCAACTGCTGGACTTTCATCTTCTTCATCTGGTGGGTCACGTTCCTGCCCAGGAATCCTTCTCCAAGCGCCCAGCCTTTCACGGTCTTGGCCAGGATCACTGTGGGAGACCCTCGATGTTCGACCGCGCGTTTGTACGCGGCATAGACCTTCAATACATCATGGCCGCCGCGCCGGAGAGCCTCCAGGTCGCTGTCGCTCAGGTGCTCTACCAGCTTGCGCAGCCGAGGGTCGGGCCCGAAGAAGTATTCCCGGCGGTACGCGCCGTCGGCCGTCGAGAACTTCTGGTAGGCGCCGTCGACTGTTTCGTTCATCTTTCGGAGCAACACACCATCCACGTCCCTCCGCAGGAGGTCGTCCCACATCCGTCCCCAAATCACTTTGACGACGTTCCAGCCGGCGCCGCGGAAGACGGTCTCGAGCTCCTGGATGATCTTGCCGTTCCCGCGGACCGGTCCGTCGAGCCGCTGGAGATTGCAATTGATGACGAAGATCAGATTGTCCAGCTTCTCGCGGCCCGCCAAAGACAGGGCGCCCAGACTTTCAGGCTCATCGCATTCGCCGTCTCCCACGAAACACCAGACATGAGAGTTCTCGGTATTGCAGATGCCCCGTGCTTCCAGATAGCGGTTGAAACGCGCCTGGTAAATCGCCGAGATCGGCCCCAGCCCCATCGAAACGGTGGGGAATTCCCAGAAGTCCGGCATGAGGCGGGGATGCGGATAGGAGCAGAGGCCCTGTCCCGGAACCACCTCGCGGCGGAAATGGTCGAGCTGCGACTCCGTAAAACGCCCTTCCAGAAAGGCCCGGGCGTAGATACCCGGGGCGGCGTGTCCTTGAAAGTAAATCTGGTCCCCCGCGCTGCCGTCATCCTTGCCGCGGAAGAAGTGGTTAAAACCCACTTCGTACAGCGAGGCAGACGAAGCGTAGGTGGAGATGTGTCCTCCAATACCGTCGTAGACCATGTTGGCCCGGGTTACCATGACCGCCGCGTTCCAGCGAATCAGGCGGCGGATGCGCTTCTCGATCCACTCATCTCCCGGGAACAGGGGCTCTTCTTCAGGCGGGATCGTATTGATGTAAGGAGTCTGAACGAGCTCGGGAATCCCAATGTGCAGCATTCGGGCTCGATCGAGGACTCTCTGAAGGAGATACTGACAGCGCACACCCCCGTCGCCGCGGACCAGCGACTCCAGGGACTCAATCCACTCGCGGGTCTCCTCCGGATCCACATCTCTAATCTGTTGAATCAGTTCAGTGCTCACAGGTCTTACCTCATAGAAACTATTTATCATAGGTCAAGCGGCGCGCTTTGGGAAGTGCCAGAAGACAGTGGCCAGTGGCCAGTGGTCGGTGGCCAGTTGGCGGAAGACAAAACCACTGGCCACTGGCCACTGACCACTGAATTTAGCTTGATGTCCCCACAGCTATTGGTTAATACCTTCTTATGAGATCGAAGCAAGTCGTCGGAGAAGCAGCGCTGCTGGCCGCGGTCTCCATTTGCCTGGCAGGCATCTATAATCTCATGGCTCCGAAGGAGAGGAGCCTCGCCTGGATCGGGCACTATTCCGCCGGCGATTTGCAGCCTCAGGCTGCGACCCCGGAAGCTTCTGCCAGTTCGCCCACTGCCGGGGGTTCAAAGTACCTCCGCACCATCGCGCCCCCAAAAGACCCGGGACTTCCTTATCTTGAAGTTGCCGGCGATGTCGCGCAGCGTCTCCAGGCGGCAGGAGCGCTGATTATCGATGCCCGGCGCAGCGACGCATACGAACGCGGGCACATTCCGGGAGCGCGCAGTATTGCAATTTGGGAGCGTGATGCGGACGAGAAGATCGGCGCTCTGCAGAAAGAAGCGATACCCTTCGAACAGGTGATGGTGGTGTACTGCTCAGGAGGAGACTGCGAGGACTCGAAAATTCTCTCGGAAAAACTGGGGATGACTGGCTTCTACAACATCTATGTGTACAAAGAGGGGTTCCCTGACTGGGAACGCCGGGGGCTGCCCGTGCACAGAGGAAACACGCCGTGAGCCGCCTGCTTCACAACCATTGGCTTTCGATCCTCGTTCGAATCGCGCTCGGAATCATATTTGTAATTGCCGCCTGGCCGAAGGTCTACGACCCTCCCAGCTTTGCCCACATGATCTGGAACTACAAGATTCTTCCCTCGTCCTGGATCAACCCAATGGCCATCGTGTTGCCCTGGCTGGAGATGGTCTGCGGCCTGGCGCTGGTCGCCGGAATCCATCGCAGGGGGGCCGCCCTGCTCGTCACGGGAATGCTTCTCGTGTTTATCGCGGCGCTCCTCACGGACATCGTGAGAGACATTCCGGTGAACTGCGGTTGTTTCTCCGTCACGCCGGTGCAGAGATCGCACGAGGAGCTCGTCGCAGAAATGAAAGCCGACACGCTGCGCGACCTGGGGATGCTGCTCATGTCGTTTCAGGCGCTCCTCACACGCGTCACCTGGCGCGCAGAAACTTTGTGATTTTCGCGCCTTCGCGTCTTTGTGGTAAAGCAGTGGCAAAGGATCATCCAAACCTCCGGGAGAGAACTATGTCACGCTTGAAAATCAGTCTTTTGGCCTTGCTGGCTCTGGCCGTACCGCTCCAGGCGCAGCCCAGACGGCCTATGACGCTCATCGACATGATCGAAGCGCCACAACTCAGCGATCCCCAGGTTTCGCCGGACGGGAAACAGGTTCTGTTCGTGATGAGCAAACCCGACTGGAAGGCCAACACACGAATCTCGCACATCTGGCGCGTCAACGCGGACGGCAGCGGTCTGGTTCAAATGACCAACGGCGTGAAAGGGGAAAGCAGTCCTCACTGGTCGCCGGACGGGAAGCTGATCGCCTTCCTCGGCCGAAAGCCTTCGAGCTCCGCTGAGGGCGGGAGCGAGGAGACCACGCAGATCTATCTGATCCACAACAATGGCGGAGAAGCGGAGCAGCTTACGGAACATTCCACCGCCGTGTCGAGCATCAGCTGGTTCCCGGATGGCGAATCGCTGTACTTCCTGTCGTCCGATCCCAAGACCGAGGAGGAGAAAAAACGCGATAAGCAGAAAGACGATGTCTATGCCTTTGATGAGGATTACAAGCAGACCCACCTGTGGAGAGTCCGCATTGCCGGCAAGGGCGAAAAGAAACTGACGGACGGGAACTTTTCCGACACTGCCTACAGCCTGTCCCGCGACGGCAAAAAGATTGTCCTGTCGCGCGCGCCGACGCCTCGTTTCGGCGACTCCGATCAAAGCGAGGTTTTCGTGACGGATGCCTCCGGCGCAGGAGAGATTCAGTTGACGCACAACAGGGTCGCGGAGAGTAACATCGAGATCTCTCCGGATAACAGCCAGGTGCTCTTCACCGCGGGAGCGAACCGGAAGTTCGAAACGTACTACAACAGCAACCTGTTCGTCGTTCCTTCCGGCGGAGGGGAGGCCAGGCTCCTGCTGCCGGACTTTCCCTACGGCATCGACGACGCCAGATGGTCCAGGGACGGCCGATCGGTCTTCATGCTGTGCAACATGGGCGTGCACAACGAACTTCACCAACTGGACCTTGACTCGCGGACGCCGAAACAGCTCACGGACGGGGCGCATGCTTTGGGCTCCTGGTCGCTCTTTGAGTCCGGCAGCCGTCATCTTTTCATACTGAACGAGCCGCAGAATCCGGGCGAGGTTTACGTCTGGGGACCGGACATGTCCGCGCCCGCTCCCGTGACACGGATACTTGAATACGTGGCTCGCGACTTTGAGCTGCCGCGAGTGGAAAAGATTCAATGGAAAGGCGCCGACGGCGTGATTGTTGAAGGAGTTCTGACATACCCTCTGGGCTATCAAGAGGGCAAGCGGTACCCGCTTGTTGTCGATACTCACGGCGGCCCGCAGTCATCGGATAAGCTGGTGTTTGGCTCCTGGAGCCAGTACAAGCCTGTGCTCGCCGCCAAAGGCTACGCAGTGCTGCAGCCGAACTACCGCGGATCCACCGGATATGGAAACGCATTTCTGCGCGATATGGTGGGCCATTATTTCAACCAAGCGCACCTGGACGTCATGGCGGGAGTGGATTACCTGATCCAGCGCGGCATTGCGGATCCGGAGCGCCTCGTAAAAATGGGATGGAGCGCCGGGGGACACATGACCAACAAGATGATCACCTTCACGGACCGGTTCAAAGCGGCGTCTTCCGGAGCCGGAGCGGGCAACTGGATATCGATGTACGCCCAGAGCGATGTCCGAAGCTATCGAACGCCCTGGTTCGGCGGGACGCCCTGGCAGAAAGATGCGCCGATTTCCGTGTATTGGGACAATTCCCCGTTGAAGGACGTATGGAAGGTCAAGACTCCTACGATCTTCCTGGTCGGGGAAAAAGACCTGCGCGTCCCGATGCCTCAGTCCGTCGAGATGCACCGCGCGTTGAAAACCAACGGGGTCCCTACGCGTCTCTACGTGGCCCCGCGCGAACCCCACGGCTGGGGCGAGCTGCGTCACCAGCTGTTCAAAATGAACGTCGAGCTGGAATGGTTCGAGAAGTACGCCATGGGCCGGTCGTACACGTGGGAGAAGGTCCCCGGCGAAGCTGAGAAAGAGCCCACTACCTCCAGTTCCCGATAGGGTTGGCTAACTCACGACCCTGCAAGAATCTGTTTCTGGCGAAAACCCGGGGCTCGCACCTCGAAGAGGGGCTTGCCCGGCTGTCTCATAGCCAGTTCCAGTGCTGCTGCAGCGCGCTGGCGCTGGCGGCCAATGCGAAGCACCTGCTGCAGCCAATCGACGGTAATGGGTTTCCCGAGCAGATACCGGGCGCCCTTCTGGAATTCGCCCTGGTGAGCGTTCCACCATTTCGCGATGAGCGCCGGATCAGGCCAGGGGAGGTTGTCGTCCGGGTCCATCTCGACGTTCTCGTCTTCCGGGTTCTCCGTCGGCCCGGCCTCGAAGCCTTCGGGTTGCTTGCCGTCCAGGTCCTGATAGGCGATATCGACGCCGGTGATCATGGTGAACGCCTCACCTGCTATCCGCGCCAGCTCTGGTACGTTCATCTGCCCGATCAGCCATGGAATGCTCGCCGGATCTCCAAACGCTCCCGCTGCAACAATCGCGATTCGAACCAGTTTTCCGTCTTGCGCCAGTTTGCGCTGCCACGCGGTCGCGGAGGATAGATCCATCCGGCGGATCGAGACCCGCAACGCTCTTTCGCGATACGGCAGGTTCGACTCGGCAACGGACATCAGAATCGCCAACGCATTTGAGTCAGCAGAGAGCAACGCCGCCGACCATGCGGCAGAGAATCGGCACGCGTCGTCCTGTTCGGTCAGATGCCTTTTCAGCTCGGGGAGAAAGCTTTTCAGTCCCAATTCCCCCACGGTCCGCAGCGCGCGAGCTTTCAGCAACGGATCAGTGCTGGAGATTGCACTGACTAATGCCGTGCCAGGATCCTGCCGGTGAATCGCCGATGCCGCAATCCCCACGCGCTGCAAGGCCGATGCCGGCGAGGCAAGCGACTGTTTGATGTGAGGCT
>WNGD01002322.1_pt1 | contig 19866 bp, 17 predicted proteins | sample 5400671 | NCBI WGS metagenome assembly WNGD01 (sample SAMN13153369, study PRJNA577476) | soil metagenome | isolation source: 40 cm soil or saprolite under grassland replicate 2 | place: USA:California | collected 2016-06-15 | reverse complement strand
TGGTGTCCTTTCCATGATACCCTCGCTCTTCGCGATGAAACCATCCTCAAGAGGTTTCTCATGAAGGGCACTATACCATTACAAGCTCACCTGTCGTTGCAGACAACCGAGCAGTCTGCACCAAGAGCGGCCATGAACCGTCTCATGTTGGGATTTACAGTTTGCCCCGCCAATTGATGGAAATGTAGGAAAAGAGTCGGTGCTCGATCTTATTCCATTTGCTGGTAGCCGGGGGCAGATGGCAGACGGTAATACTCAGGCCAGTCTCCGTGGCAAACCGTTGCAACTGCATCTTCCACAGCCGGTTGCGAGCCCCATTCGAACCGCCGCCATCAGCAACAATCAGGAGGTTCTTACTGGTTGGATAAAGGTCGCTCCCAATGCTGTGCCACCAGCGTCTGATACTCTCCACAGCAAACTCTGCGGTCTCGTGATCAATACCTACATTGACGAAGCCGCTGTTATGGACCACATCGTAAATCCCATACGGAACCGCTTTCCCGTCTGCGATGGAGCGGTAATCATATACATTGACGGTCGTGTTCTGCCCTTTGGCTTGCCATTCCCTCCCATGGTTCTTGAAGTTCCCAATGAGCTCCTTCTTCTCACAATCCACAGAAATCATCGGCTTGCCGGCTGCTTCAAAGTCCTTCCCAGTTCGATTGATCTGCTGAAATTGGGTATCTCGATCGGCATGCGCTGTCCCCTCGATCGCCTTCTTGTTTGCTTTGAGCGAAAATCCCATCCCTTTTAAGAGCTCTCGGATGGCGGTCTCGCCAATCGTGTGTCCCTGGCTCTTGAGCGCTTCCTTGAGCTTGCCCATCGATTTGGTTGTCCATCGCACGAGGCTCTGCGGATCTCCTTTCGGCTCCAGCAGTTCCTCCAAATCGGCCCGCAGGGTCTTGTCCTTGGCTGTGCTCTGCTTCCTCCCACCACCCTTCCTGCGGATGCGACCTCCTGGCTCATAGAGTTCTCCTGCCTCCAATTCTTGCATCCCCTTGCGGATTGTCTTGCGCGTGACTCCTGCCTCGCGGGCCACTTGGCTGATCCCTCCTGTGCCTCTTCGCTTGGCCTCGGTCGCTCCATACAGCCGCCACTGCCGCTCATTGAGTACTCCATGCATCACTTTGTATTGATCTTGCTGAGAGAACTCTATCATGCCCTCAGCTTATCACATCTGTTCCCTTCTGTATACTTTATTTCCGTGAGTCTCCTAAGAGACTAACCCTTTACGGCGGAACCAACTGCGCTGCGCATAAAGTAGCGCTGGAAGATGAAGAAGAGAACCAGTATCGGGATAGCGTTGAACATCGAGCCTGCAATCAACAGGTTGTACTCGGTATAGTGGTCTGTCTTGAACTGGAACAATCCTACTGGCAGCGTGTACATATTCTGGCTATTCGTGACCAGCAAGGGCCAGAGGAAGTCGTTCCAGGCACCCTGGAAGCTGAGGATAGTCACCGCGATCAAGGCGGGCTTCACCAGGGGAAGAATAATCTGGTAGAACGTACGCCAGCGTGAAGCACCATCGATTCTGGCCGATTCTTCTAGCTCCTTGGGGAGACCTTTCATAAATTGCACCATCAAGAAGACCGAGAACGGCTGTGCCATCATCGGCAACAACAACGCAAAGTAAGTATTCACCAGGTGCAGGTCATTCATCACCAGGTATTTAGGGATGAGAGTGATGGGAACCGGGATCATCATCACGGCCAATGTTACCACGAAGATGATATTACGGCCCGGAAAGTTCATGCGTGAAAGGGCATAGCCTGCCATCGCCGAGAACAGTACATTAAGGATCGCCGTTCCAAAAGCATACACGCCTGAGTTGAAGAGCCATTGTGTAAAGATACCGCCACTTAGTATCGTCTGGTAGTTACTCAGCGTCCACGGATTCGGCAAAAGGGACGGTGGGAAATCCAGGATATGCTGGAGGGTCTTGAAGGACGAGAAAAAAGAAAAGACGAACGGTCCTATCGAGGTCAGCGTAAAGATGACAACCAGAACGTAAATGAGAACCTGGTTCCAGTGAAAATGTCTTTCTGGTCTGGTCTCCGCCGTTATTGCTACAGGTTGTGTTGCCGTTTTAGCCTGTGCTGATGCTTGCGCCATGATCATGCTCCTTTTTCTAATTGTTTACGTCGATCAGGCGTCGCTGAACCATCGTGAATAGAAAGATGACGACGAAGAGAATGACCGACATTGCAGCCGCATAGCCGAACTGGTTCTCACCAAAACCTTTGTTATAAATTTCAAGCAAAGGCGTCAACGTTGCTCTGAGTGGACCGCCATTCGTCATGAACTTGGCCTGGTCAAACATCTGGAACGCGCCGATGGTCGCAAGTGCCACGACCAGGAAGATAGCCGGGCGCAACAGCGGTAACGTCACGTTCATGAAAGCAGCGAAACGACCAGCGCCATCAACCTCGGCGGCTTCAATCAATTCTTGCGGGATATCCTGCAAGGCTGCCAGGAAGTAGATCATAAACGTGGCCGCCGTCGCCCAGACGTTCACGATAATAAGCGCCGTCAGCGCCCACGCAGGATCATTCAACCAGTCAGGCCCGGTTATATGAGCAACCGAGAGCAGATAGTTAATCGCGCCCTGGGGTGCATAGAGCCAGAGGAAGATAAGTGAGACCGCAACGGAGGAAGTAACCGCCGGTAGATAGAAAACGGTACGGAATACACCTTTGAGAAACGCCACATTGTGCAGAAGCACAGCCAGGATCAGTGCAAAGCAAGTCACGCCGATAACGTTGAAGAAAGTGTATTTGATGATATTAAGCATCGATGTCCAGAAATCGCTATTTGTGACATCGCCGAGCTGCTGGAAGAGGAGCTGATAATAGTGTAAGCCAACAAACTGTGGTGTTGTAAAGCCAATGTCGACCCTGAAGAGGCTGAGACCAATGCCATAGAGCGACACAAAGATAGTAAAAACGCCAAGAACGATGAGATAAGGCGCAAGGAAAAGATACGCCGATAACGTTTCACCCACACGCCATCCCTTATCAGGGCGTTGTTCGCGTTGGGTTGCCCTGGACAGTGATTGTGCAATAGAGGTAGTAGCGGTCCCAGCCGTTGGTTGAGTAGCCATAAAGCGCTCCTTTGAACTTGCATACCACTCCCCGTGAGAGAAGTGGTATGCAGAATGTGTAAGCGAAGAAATTCACACGGACTCAAATCATGGCGGCTACAACATCAAGATTGTAGTTCATTATTAATCTGGCTCGCCGCTGTACTCAGAGCAGTCTTTGCATCGGATTTGTTAAGCATGACCGATTCAATGGCCTGCGTCAGATCGGTATGGATAACATCGTCGTGCGGGCCATAGTAGTCCGCATAACCATATTGAGCAGCGTCAAACAGTATCTTGAAACCCGGATGCGCGGTAAAGTATGGATCATTCTCCAGACCTTTGACCGACGGTTCGGCAAAACCAGCATCCAACTGGGACTTCTGTACAGTTGTCCCGGTCATGTATTTGATAAGCTCCCAGGCAGCCTCTGCATGCTTCGTCCCAGCATAGGCACCCCAGGCGTTGGTGTAGATGAGGTCGGCGCGCTTGCCGGTATCTGGATCTTTAGGCAGTGGAGCAATATCGTATTGAACATTGGGGTAGGTAGTGGACATGAAGGGGATGAGCCAGCCACCTTCAAGAGCCATCGCAGCACGCTGTTTACCGAAAGCTTCACCAGGCCAGCCGGAACTGACGGAGCCAGGCAATACAGAGGTGCCAGACTTCTGGAAGCTGGTAAAGAATTGAAGTGATTTCAGGCCCGCGTCGCTATTGAAAGCTACCTGCGAACCATCTTTGTTGAGCATAGAACCGCCGGCAGAAAACAGGAACGCTCCCCAACGAGAGGGATCTGCCGCCAGCGTGATACCGTAGACAGAGGTTGCGGCATTACCTGCTTTGGTCAACTTCTTAGCCGCGTTTTGCATATCGGTCCAGGTCCAGTTATCATTTGGGAACGGAACACCTGCGGCCTGGAACATCTGCTTATTATAGAAAAGGCCCAGGCTGTTCCAGTCCTTCGGAATACCATAGACCTGCCCACCACTACAAGTGAAAGGCGTCATAAGTGCAGAGTAGTAGTCACTGGCCTTCACATTATCTTTTGTCATGTAAGGCGAGAGATTGAGCAATTTGCCTGCTGTGGTGTACTGGCTGCTCATCTGGGGCTGTACGTAGAAGACATCAGGCACATTGCCACTGGAAACATTGGCACGCATCTTGGTGGGATAATCAGCATAGGCCACCCAGTTGATCTTAATGTTGGGGTGAGCTTGCTCGAATTTATGCAAGTTCTGCTGCACCAGTGCGTCTTCAGCGGGTGAAGAAGTCGCACCCGCAACATTGAGGGTAATATTACCAGTCTCCGCAGCCACTGCAGTTGTGTTTGGACTGCTGGGGCATTGAATATAAGGGTTACCACCAGTGAGTCCCTGCTGAGCACCACCGCCTCCATTATTCCCACTGCCAGTATTGCCACCGCCGCCACCGCCACACGCACCTAAGATAAACATAAAAAGGATGAGAAAAGGCACAACACGTCTTTTCATGGTGAACCTCCTGGGATACTTCTACGACGAAGCACTCGTTCAAAAATTCAGGTCTACCCTGACATAAGGAAACAGTTACAACGCCTTGTCTGGGCACAAGGCATGTCTTTCATACCCTCCTTACCTGCTATAACACCAATGTCCCAGTAAAAGTTACAACTGAATCGGATGATTCTGATAATATCTGCTATCCTATAAGATATAGCACGTATTAAGGGAATGGAGAGTTCCAGTTGTTGCCGCGAGTATTCAGTACCTGGATGCCAGGCACCCGGAACACGCAAGGCTGTGCCTCTACGGGTTGGACACAGGGCGATTCAAACGTCGCCGCATGACCGTAGTGGCAGGCCTTGCGTCTGCCGAATGACCCGCGAGGAACTGGGTCCACGCACTCGGCAGACGCAAGGCCTGCCACTACGGGGACGTTTGAATCGCCCTGGGGTTGGACATAGCTTTGACAATAGGCCAGGATTATACTAGAATTTCAGCATCACTCAGAGTAGGGGAGGACTGCGCTGTCCACGAGCAAGGGAACTGCATGATACCTGCGAGTGGGGTAAACAAAAGGCAGATACCAAGGTGGATAGAGCAGTTCCTCGCTCAAGATAACAACAGGGGAGACCGGGCCGCATGCAAAAAGGACGCATCACTAAATATCAACCCTTTCAACCTATCTACCTGCCAGACCGGCAGTGGCCATCGCGTACAATTGGTGCCGCACCAACCTGGTGCAGCGTCGACCTGCGCGACGGGAACCAGGCACTCGCTATTCCAATGAGCGTTGCCGAAAAACTGGAGATGTTCAAGCTGCTGGTACGTACTGGCTTCAAGGAGATCGAAGTGGGCTTTCCAGCGGCTTCCCAGATCGAGTTCGACTTTATTCGCCGCCTGATCGAGGAAGATCATATCCCCGACGATGTTACTATTCAAGTACTCGTGCAGGCACGTGAAGAGCTGATCGAGCGTACATTTGAATCGATCCAGGGCGCAAAGAAAGTTATTGTCCATCTCTACAATTCGACCTCACCACTCCAACGCCGGGTTGTCTTCGGCATGGACAAATCCGAGATCGTCGGTATTGCCACGAGTGGTACACAACTGGTGAAAGAACTGTTGCCAACATTGCCTGGAACACAGGTCGTATTTCAATACTCGCCCGAGAGTTTCTCATCGACCGAGATTGAGTTCGCGCTTGAGGTCTGTGAAGCAGTCGTCGATGTGTGGCAGCCAACACGCGAAAACAAAATCATTCTCAACTTACCAGCCACCGTCGAAGTCTCCACACCAAACATTCATGCGGACCAGATCGAGTGGTTCTGCCGCCACCTGCGCAACCGCGAGACTGCTATCGTCAGCCTGCACACGCACAATGACCGTGGAACAGGCGTGGCCTCTACAGAACTTGGCTTATTGGCAGGCGCTGATCGCGTGGAAGGAACGCTCTTCGGTAATGGTGAACGTACAGGCAACGTTGATATCGTCACGCTGGCCCTCAACATGTATACACAAGGAGTTGATCCGAAGCTGGACTTTAGCGACATTAGCGCAATCCGTGCCATCTACGAACGCTGTACACGTATGGAGGTACCGGCCAGGCAACCGTATGCAGGAGAACTGGTCTTCACCGCGTTTTCTGGCTCACATCAGGATGCGATCAACAAAGGCATGAATGCACAGGACTCAGATGCCGGTGCATTATGGCAAGTTCCATATCTGCCAATTGATCCCATGGACATCGGTCGTACGTATGAAGCCATCATTCGCATCAATTCGCAGTCAGGCAAGGGCGGCGTAGCTTACGTGATGGATAACGAGTTCGGTTTCCAGTTGCCCAAGGCTATGCGCATCGAGTTCGGCAAGATTATCAATACAATTGCGGATGAAAGCGGTGCGGAGATTCTCAGTACGCAGATCTTGCAGGCATTCGAAAAAGAGTATCTGCTCCGCTCGGGACCGCTGGCACTCGAAACATTCCGCACCGAGAGAAATACAGGTGCCGATGGCAGCGAGGTTGTCGGCTGTACAGCATGTGTAGCAGTTGACGGCAGTTCACGAGAGATACGGGCGCAGGGCAATGGTCCAATTGACGCCTTTGTGCGAGCGCTCAACCAGGCCGATATTGCACACTTCAAATTGCTCTATTACTCCGAGCACTCACTGAGCCAGGGAGCAGAAGCGCAGGCAGTAGCCTATATCCAGATCCAGACACCCGAGGGACAGACCTTCTTTGGCGCGGGCATCGAGACCAACATCGAGATCGCTTCTATCAAAGCTGTGCTCAGCGCGCTAAATCGAGCGTTACAGAGTAGTAGTAAAGAACGAATTCCCGCGCAATCCGGGCAGGCAGTTTAGCATACTACCAGCCAACAACCTCTATAATAGCCAGCAGGGCGACCGCGAGGGTCAGCCCCTACAATGACACGTTCAGGTTTCAGAAAGCAGACGTCGTCATTATAGGGGCTGGCTAGCTCCATTTCAGGCGAGATGCATACGTTACTGTATCAAATTCGGCATCCTGTTCGTGTATCTTTGAAGAGCGTATATAATCGCTCCGCGCAACGAAACTATTTTTCTTCTCTATGATGAAAAAACAGTTCCATACGCTTTTAAACGGCCATTGGTTGATTGAAAAACATATCAACGAGAGAAAGAGAAAATAAACATGGCAGATACAACACAGCCAACAGCGCATGCCAGCGGAACATTGACCATCGGTGGAGACTTGAAGGTCTACCGTCTCGGCCTGGGAACAATGCGTCTCACTGGCGAAGGCATCTGGGGACCACCTGCGAACAAGCAAGAGGCTATCGCTGTACTGCACCGCGCACTTGAGTTAGGGATCAATCTGCTGGATACCGCGGACTCCTACGGACCAGAGGTGAGTGAGGAGCTTATCGCAGAAGCTCTCTATCCCTATCCAGAAGGTCTTGTCATCGCGACCAAAGGTGGTCTCTTGCGTACAGGCCCCGGTCAATGGCCGCCAGACGGAAGCCCCAGACACCTGCGCGAGGCACTTGAGGGCAGTTTGCGCCGTTTGCGCCTGGACCGTATCGATATCTATCAGTTCCACCGTCCAGACCCGAAAGTGCAATTTGAAGACTCCGTTGGCGAGATCGCGAAGATGCAGGCTGAAGGCAAGATTCGTCACGTTGGTCTCTCGAACGTCACGCTCGACGAACTGGCACGAGCACAAAAGATCGTCCCAATCGTCACCGTCCAGAACCACTATAACCTGGCAAATCGACAGTCAGAGCGTATGTCGGTAGAGCAATCAGAAGAGATGATCGATACGTGTGCGCGGCAGGGCATCGGCTTTATCCCCTGGTCTCCTCTATCAGCCGGAGATCTTAGCAAGCCCGGCGGACCACTCGACCAGATTGCAAAGCGGCACAATGCTCAGCCCAGCCAGATTGCACTGGCCTGGCTGCTCCAGCGTTCCAGCACTATGCTGCCAATTCCAGGAACCTCCACAGTGAAACACCTGGAAGAGAACGTGGCAGCCGCAACCATCAAGCTGAGCCAGGAAGAGTTTGACAGCATCGATCAAAGTAGCAAGTAACATCCATATATGTAATGTGAATCATCGCACAAAGAGGAGATGGGCACATGCGCATTCGTAAACTGAGATTGCTAACCAGTCGCCTTGCTGAACAGAAGGAGTTCTATACGCAGAGACTGGGCTTGCCGCTAGTGGATGAAACAAGCAGCGTTGTTGCGCTACAGGTTGGGGAAACAAGGCTTGTCTTCACACAGACAAGGGAGGGAACAGAGCCATATTACCATTTCGCCTTTAACATATCCGAAAACAAACTGTTGCAGGCGAAGACCTGGCTGGCTGAGCGGTATATAGCTTTGAGCAAGGATGACCCGGACAACTGGTATTCGAAATCGTGGAACTCGAATGCGCTCTATTTCTATGATTCAGCGGGAAATATCGTCGAGTTTATTGCCCGGCATAGTTTGTCGAATGCTCAGGAGGGACCGTTTACAGTACGCGACCTGTTATATACCAGCGAGATAGGCCTGGTGACGTACGATGTGTTAGCGCTGGTGAAGCAATTGAGGGATACATTTGGAGTGGAGATCTACAAAGGAGGAGCTTCGGAAGAGTTCGCGGCCCTGGGGGATGAATACGGGCTGTTTATTCTCTCGAAGAAGGGGCGTATATGGCTGGCATCGAACAAGGAATCGCAGGTGTTTCCTACCGAGGTGAGTATTCAGGATGGTGGCGTTAAAACGTATGAATTCGCGGATTTACCCTATCGTCTGAATACGATAGGGTAAACGAAAACAGCCAGGTCCAATCTGGCCTTTTGAGGCGTTCCCGACAGGAATCGAACCTGCGCTTATATGACAAAGATTTGTCGCAAAATGAAAAATAAATGTTGAAAACGCACAGTAAACCATTTTTAAAGAAAAATAGAGGGCATTTCCTAACTTGAGAAACTAGAGTAAGCTGATCCAGAACAAGGATCTCTCCTTTGTGATGGAGGTTAACTTGCACCACTTATCAAGTTGGGAAATGTTCTCCCTGGGAGGAAACGCCCCAGGTTCTTGCTGTTCAGATGAAAGCATTACAGTAATTGCTTTGCTGAGGCGAGAGCAACAAGGGATGCTATTGCCAAACCCAGCAGCACAACGCCATATGCCGTAGCATAATAGACAAACCAGATAGGAGTAGTGTTCCACAGAGCTACGCTTGGAATATAGCTCAATATGACAGCGAAGTTAAGATACCATACTGCTGCAACTGCTATCCCCTTCCCATTGGGCTTTTTGCGGCTCCACAATGGGCCTGCTAATACAGCAATCCAGGGCAAAAGTCCAACCGTGTACCAAGGGAAGACATGGGGAGAAATAGCAAGCACCGTACTAACCAGCACAAGCGTTGCCGCTTCTATGCTGATAAATGCTCGCTGGCGCAAGGTGAATACCGTTAGAGAGATTATGCCTACCACGAGCAGGCTAGCAATATGCTCTAAGGAAAGAGTGTTTGCTTCATTGAGATGGAAACCATAGCTAACCCAGCGCAATACTTGTTGCACAGGACCTGCGTTTGTCCCTGGCAGATTTTCAGAGGAAAAGAGTGCTCCAATAGCTTCTCCATGTCCCAGAATCAGAAAGGGAACATAACCCAGAATGATGGTGATAAAACAGGTGAGAAGTAATGCCCCATCTCGCCGACGAATCAGCACGACAAGCAAGAAGATGGTATAGAATTTTGAGAGCGTTCCCATTGCAATAAGAAAGCCTGTTAAGGCACGTGCCCCCTGTCTGTTACTGGTTGAAGCTAGGACGGCTAGAACCGTAAACATGACTACTATTACATCAAGGTGGCCTTCAAGTGCAAACTCGATAATAGGGAGTGGGCACCAAGCGTAGATGAGTACACGTCGAGGATCAAGTCCTCGACGTGCAAGAAGCCATACCAGGGCACCGCAGGTTATCATATCCAGCACAATAAAAACCGACTTGAGTCCAAATACATGCTGTGAATCAAGGAAATAACTGATGACGTAGATAGCCTCTGCTGCTGGTGGATATTCTGTTGGCACATCGCGATAGCGGGAGTTTTGAAAAAGGATGTTCCAGAGGGGCTGCAAGACTTTATCGCCAGGAGCATAGACATAGGGACTGTAACCGTGCACAATGACCCGTGCATCCCAGAGATAGCGCCATGCATCACGCGATAAGACAGGTTCGAGCGGGAGGAGCATGACGCGAAAGATGAGGGCCCCAAGCAAGATGGCGCTCAGTTCTATCCAGAACCAACGTCCGGTAAGCGGCTTCGTCATCAGGACATAGCTACTACCTACAAGGTAAGGGAGAAAGCCTATCATCCAAACAGGCAAAAACGGTATCACTGATCCGTCTGGTGGTGATGCTACCTTGATGAGTAGCGCATAGAAAGCAATGGAGATCAGCAGGAGGAAGGGGAGTACAAGCAAACGCCACCAGGAGCGTTGGGCAGTCTTAGAGGCATTTGATAGAGATGATGTATGAAGGTGTTTCACAACTCGCATTCCTCCCAAGTATGAGCGAGAACACGCTTAGGAGAGCGGATGAGGTCGGGACGGCCCGCCTGTTGAGCAGCCAGAGCGACGACGATGGTGGCGGTATACGTCAAGGCGACTTGCGAGGCGATGGCCGACCATCCACACAAAGAAGGCCGTTGGAGGTGAAAGAACAGGAACACCCGACCGAAGAAGCGCTCAATCGCACTGCGTTTGCCCAACTCGTGAGCGGTCCAGGTGGGCGGGAGGCAGGAGCGATTCTTCTGCCGCTTGGGATTCCAGGGAATGACGGCCACTGCGCCCAAGACCACATGGATCCAGGCAATGAGGCGCAAGCCCCAGTAGCCAGCATCCATGCGGATGACGCGTGGGCGGACCTGATAGAGACGCACAGCCCATTCTAAGAGGGGGCGGGCAAAGGGGGCATCATGGACGTTGGCCGGCGAGAGCAGAAAGAAGAGTGGCAAGCCCGAGCCGCGGCACAGCAGGGTATGCACGCGATAGCCGCGCAAGAGCGGACGGGGATGCTGAGCGGGCGCATGACCGATGGCTGCATCTGGGTCGGTGCGGCACCACGCGAGAATGGGAGCGCTATCGATAATCAGGTCGCGAGCTCCAATGAGTCGACGACGCAGTGCGGTCAGCACACTGAGCACCAAGAGCGCCTCCGGCAGCGGCGCTCCGGCCTGGTGCCCCCGTTTCCACTGCTGTGAAGGGCAAGGGATGCGAGGACGGCCATCCTTTCCCAGAGGCAAGCCGCAGGCCAGAGCCAAGGCAGACCAGTCGTACAACCAATCGCGCATATCCTCAGAGGAGAGTCGCCAGAGGGTACGCAAGAGCACCAAGAGCAACAAGGATTCCTCACTGTAGGTCCGTGGAGCGCCTCCGGGGCCAGCAGGCAACGGCGGAGGGCACCGGCGATGGGCCAAGCGCACTGCTAGACGACACAGCGTGAGTAGATGCAGGGTGGTGACCAAGGTGAGGGCATCAATATGGAGCGCTGGACCCAGTCGGGCTTGCGCACGCCAATAGGCTGGTGGGGGTACTGGTGCCTGTCCATTCAACGTTAGTTGCATCATGAACTTATCTCCTAGACGGCGAAACTAGGCTCGTCTAGGAGCAGTTTACCCCATTTTGGAGAGTTAGGAAATGCCCTCATATAGCGTTAAACATACTTCAAGTAAGGAGGGACCTTTATGTTTGGAGACACCGCTAGAAGAGGGCTAGTCACGCAATTAGCTGTAGCACAACGCTTGATTGAGTTGGGCTTTGAGGTAATGGAGCCAGTAGGGAACCACCTCCGCTATGATCTGGCCTACTATATCCCTGCAAGTTTGGGTGAAAAGGCACAACTGGTACGTATTCAATGTAAGTCGGCCTGGTTATCTAAGGATAAGACCTGCCTGTTCTTCAATGCCTTTAACTTAGGAGGAGAAAGGAAGCGACAAAAACTAGGGTATCAAGGATATGCGGAATATTTTGGCGTCTATAGTCAAGATCTAAGAAAAGTATACATGATAAGCGTTAGTGAGTGTTATGCTGGGGAAATAAGCCTCCGCCTCGCTCCCACAGGAAAGCAAGGGAAAAATCAGTACAGTGAAGGAAGAAGATGGGCACAGAACTATGAAATCTAACGCTGACGGCGGGACTCGAACCCACGGCACCTTGCTCCGGAGGCAAGTGCTCTATCCACTGAGCTACGTCAGCATAGAGACAGTATAGCATACCCAGGACGAAAAAGAAAATACTTTTTTTATGGGCCTTTCTGGAATTGTAAAAGGCCCAACGTCATCATCTCTCAAGCATTTTCTTCTTCTACATCGGCAATCGTCCCCAGTTCGGGAATTTCGCCCTCGTTCTCTACTTCGAAGAGATGGGCAAAGTCTGATGGGAGCTGTGCACGCACGTCGTCTATTTCGCCGACCGTTACAACCTCGGCCAGCAGTCCGATCACGACACGAGCATGATACTCAGCATCCGCAAGCGATGCTCCTTCGCGCTCACTTACACGGCGAAAGAACTCGTCGAGTCCATAGCTCTCTCCACTACCTGCATGAGGGGTAATCATAAACTCAGCAAGTTCGAGTGGGAGTTGCGCGGCAAGATCATCGGTTTCGTTGCCTTTAAGACGCTCAGCAAGAGTCGAGAGCGTGGCACGTGTAGCATTCTCTGCCTCTTCAGGCGAGGCAAGACGCGCACGTTTACGTACTTTTCCAATAAATTCTTCGTATTTCACTGCTATGTATCCTCCTGTAAGTATTCAGTTTATTTTTTTACGGCATTTCGTCTACTATCACGGTTGTCGGTGGTCAAAAGTTTCCGCTCTCTATTCCACTCCTACAAGAGTCACTATGCATCAGTTATCACAACAGCAGCTCTATATATCTCTATAATCTGATGCATTTTCACCATAATAAGACACATTACACTATATAAAATAGTTATTTTTACGTATTGACGCATATCACTGTAGTAGGTTATCCTATCAACGATAGAGGTACGAGAGGGAGGAAGGGGACGATGACAGCACAACTTCCACAGCAGCAACCAAACAACGGAGGTCTGATACGGCAACATCTTGCCCAACAGCAAACAGTGCCTTATCGCGCCATCACATTACCGCCTGCGCCCGAGCCTGTTACGCTGTCGTTCTCTCCTATTCCGACTGGCCCATCTCTAGCGCAGGCATCGGAAGTGCTGCCTGAGCAGGTTGTGGAGGATGCAAGCCACAAGAAGAAGCTGTCTATCACACGCACTGTGGCTCTCGTACTGGCAGCTATACTTGGTCTGAGCATCTATTTTATCTGGCACTCATCTACTCCCGCAGCATCCACGCCAGCAGTCACCCAACAACAGTTCAATCCTGTATCTCCAGCGCTAAAGAGCCAGACGCCAACAGGCGCATCCCCGGTAGCCACGAATGGAACGATCCAGGTCTATATTGTGGGAGCAGTAAAGCATCCGGGCGTATATACACTGGCAGGAAATGCGCGTCTCTATCAGTTACTCAAGGCGGCAGGAGGACCTTTACCGAACGCTAACATGATCTTACTCAACCTTGCAGCACATCTCGTTGACGGGCAGGAGATCTATGTCACGCAGATCGGCGAAACGCCACCCGCTTTGAGTGCTGTCACCGGAACAACCACAGCAACGGGCTCTGCTTCTGGAACAACTACAGGGACAGAGCCCGTCACAGCAGGTCAACAGATAAACATTAATACGGCAAGTGCTGACGAGTTACGGCAAGCACTTCATATCAGTAGCAAAACTGCACAAGCCATTATTACCTATCGAGTACAACAAGGACCCTTCACATCCGTAGAACAGTTGTCACAGATTGTAAGTAAAGCGATATATAACAAAATAAAGGGTCAGGTGACGATTGCATGATATCATCAAACATCTTTGTTATGGCGATAGACATAGCTATCTGGATACTGTGTATTGCGCTGGGGATGCTTGTTGGCTCAATTATCGGACGTATCGTGGGAATGGTTCTAGGTTGGGTAGTAGCAAATTCGTTGGATGAGAGTCTGGCTGCCGGAGGACGTATCGGGCAACAGATAGGCAAAGTGGTTGGAGTTGGTCTGGGAGTTGGTCTGGGGGTCTTTGCTGCGCTGTATGTGACAACATTTGTCGCACAGTCCATACCGCATTGAGGAAAACCTGAAAACTCTCGTTCTGTAATAGTTGAGTATTTTGTGCTAAAAAAAGAACATAGAAATGTCAATCTGCATGGATTGACGCTGGTGGTTGTGGCTGGCGCGTGGTTAGTGGGTATCCTCATTGACTCCTTCGTACTTCTACCATCATTCGCACTTCTCATTGGAGCAGGAGTTCTTCTTATCTCTATTGTCCTGCTCTGGCACGAGAGCAGAAATCGCTTAATTCTATGTATTATCCTGTTCATGGTACTTGGTGCGTGGCGCTATACAAGCGCTTCTCCTATTGGCGATCCTGAGGCGATCTCCAGATATATTGGGTCTGGCGTCGTCGTACGTGGAGTAGTCTCCGATGAACCGAGATTACAGGGACGTAGTCGCCTGCTATCTGTAACGGTGCATAGCATCAGCCAGAACAAGGGAGGCTCGTGGCAGAATGCTCATGGGCAGATGACTATACAAAACCGGGGAACGGAACTAGAGGATCCATATGGAGCAAACTATGGGAGTAGCGTTGAGATAACTGGTAGGCTGCTTATACCTCTTCCCTATAGTGCACCAGGCATCACAGCAAGCATGTTTTTCCCGCGTGTCAGCGTCCAGAGAATGGAAGGTAATCCTATCATTGCTGCACTCTACCACTGGCGCACGTTGCTATCTAACATCATTGAGCAGGCTTTACCACAGCCACAGGCCGCACTGCTCATAGCGATCCTGTTGAGCGCCCATACACCCGCCCTCAAGCCGCTTATTCCATTCTTTAATGCCACCGGTACTGCTCATCTCATCGCTCCATCGGGCTTCAAAGTAACTATCCTGGCCGGAATTGTTGCCAGCAACACAACATGGTTCTATCGCAAGAAGATAATGCAGGGAAAGTTACTGCCCGCCCAAAAACGCGGAGGATGGCGACGCTGGCTAACAACCGTGCTCGTCATAATTAGTATTGCTGTCTATACTCTACTCAGCGGCGCAGGACCGGCGGCTATACGCGCGGGAATTATGGGAACTTTGCTGGTGATCGCTCCACGCATAGGACGCAGCTATAATATCTATACCGCCCTGGCAGTAGCTGCCTTGCTCATGAGCGCCATAGATCCTTTTGTGCTCTGGGAGGCAGGTTTTCAATTATCATTTCTGGGCACGCTGGGAATAGTAGTGCTCACGCCGCTCTTTCAGCGTTTGCTGCATCCTCTGGAACGCATTCCTTGCAGCCACTATTTGCTTGAGACATTTGCAGTCACACTGGCAGCACAGACTGCAACACTATCAGTTTTAGCGCTGAATTTTCAGGAGCTTTCTTTTGTAGCGCCTCTCGCCAATATGCTCACCGTCCCACTACTAGGAATGATGATCACTCTGGGAGTCCTTATCTGTGGCGCGGGCAGTATATTTATGCCGCTAGCCTTACTCATCGGTTGGGTAGCGCAGTTGCTTCTCTGGTATCTCGATCACATCATTGCATGGAGTGCAGCGCTGCCAGGAGCATATATCAACATCGGCACACTGGACAGCAGTGTGGCATGGGGTTACTACGCCCTTCTTATCCCTGTTGCAATCTTTGCATTACGCAAATGGTCGTTACCAGCTCCCCATAATCAACTTCAGCAGCCTCATAATCCTCTACCAGAACTTTCACGACGTACGTGGAAAGGTTTGCAATTGAGTATAGCACTAATGATAATAGTGGCGACAGGAGCAACAGCACTATTTTCACAATCCAATGAGCGACTGACTACTATCACATTTCTTCATGTCGGTCCAGCGGGAGAACAGGCTCAGGGTGAGGCAATCCTGATACGTACACCTGACAATAAGACGGTCCTGGTTAACGCGCAACTTTATTACTTATCATGATCTAGCCAGGGAGTTGCGTGAAATCGTGGGGAACACATCCAAAGAATGTAGATAGTGTACATACCACACTACAATAGTGTACATATCACGATATCATGAAGTGATATGTACGCCTTCTATCTTTTTCCTGTTGATATGTAAGGCTATTGATCTATAGAGTTAGCATCTAGATAGTGTACATACTACAATGTAGTACGCACGTTCTAGTGTTCGTTCTTTTTTGGCGCGGCTCCACCCCCGCGCCCTCTACTCCCTACACACGCGCTTTTCACCCCCTCTCATCTCTCGTCTGCCATCAGGGCCGATCATTTTCAGCAGTTCCCAACTGCCCAACTACACGAACATATTATCCACGAAAATTTGTCCTACAGAGATGTAACCATACGCAGACTAGTTCGTAATAGAAAAGGAAACACGTCTACCATGTGCTGATGCATTCTCTTCTTCCCAAATGAAAGGTTAAACCATGAATACACCAGAAGGCAATGAGAGCGACATACACGTTATCCATAATGGGAAATTCTATTTTTCCATCTTTGACGGTGGCAGACATCTCTCATGGTGCGATTTGAAAATCCTTCAAGACAAGAACAACCATACTCTCGTTCTTCTCTCGCAACCTCAAGGATATATTGGTACATTTATATCTATTGCAGCAGAGCACATCGCGACCCAGGTAACAAACCTTTTTGGTCTTGACCCTGCTACAACCATGTACATCCAATATACCCCACCTACTGTACCTACATGGCTTGAGGAACTTGAGGATGATCCACTTGCAAAAATCGCTCGTTCCCTGAGCGGCCCTAGCGATGAGAAGTACGAACGGATTACGTTTCAGTGGGGGGAATCTGATACGGATAAACCCATTCTTGAACGCTACTACGCGTATGGAGAGCCGTATTGGAAACCCATCCTCCCAGGAGACGCCGCGAAATTGTTATTAGAGGAACTCACCAGGAGATAGTGACCGATACATATTAGATACATACATCTATACATACGAAATATGTATCCCTCATGGAACAGCCTGACATGCCACCTGAAGAAAAAGAAGGGAGTTCGAGAACACTTCGTATGATAGCGAAGGGGAGTGGATATGTACGCGGGAATCGTCAAGCCGCAAGTGCAAGACTGAGTTCCCATTTTAAATATGTCGAACATCGAAGCAGAGAGATCGCCCTTGAAAGCCGCGATGATCGACGCATTTTCAACAAAGACAACGATGTCGTCAATCGCCGCGATGCCGTTAATGAGGTGATGGACCACACGAGTACCAGCGTGAACTATCACAAAATCGTCCTTTCTCCCAGTGACGAGGAACCCGTGAGCGATTGGCGAGAATGGACACGCCAGGTCATGCACGATTTAGAGGAAGCTCAAGGGAAAGAACTCCATTGGTTTGCGGTCCATCACCAGAACACCGAGCATCCTCATGTGCATGTCGTTGTTGCGGGCGCTGGCTTCAACCAGGAGACGGGCCGTGAAGAACCTGTCAAACTCTACACCAAGGATTACGACCAGCTCCGCGAGTCTGGACGTGAGCATAGTGATTACCACTTTCACCAGCTTGTAGAGAAAGAGTTTCATGAGCTTGATATGGCCGATCATACGATTGATCGTGAATCAGAAACACCACCATCGGAGCGTGACCCCCTTAGCCCTCTTTCGGAGCATGAACCCTTTAGCCCTTCTTTGGAGGATTTTGACCGATGAACCAGCAAACCCGTAAGCGCCTCTCATACCTTGTCTTGTTTCTGCTTCTGATATGGGTAGTCATCCAGGTGAAAGCACAGATTCTTCCTATGCTTTCCCACCCCTTTGTGTCTCATCAGCAGAGTACCGCTTCTCTCTTGATAACCTATGGGCCTCTTTTTGTGTTGGGCCTGATTCTTCTGGCCCTTTTGTCCCCAGGAAAGCAGACCACCACCGTACATGGTTCCGCACATTTTGCCACCAATGAAGAACTCAAGACCTATGGAACCCTTGCAACCACACTACGGAGAGAACAAAAGACCGTCAATAACGCACTCACGGTAGGAACACCGCCTGCCTCTAAAATGCATCTTGGCGTCTATCAGAAAAAACTCATTGCCCTGGATGAACGGATGCAGGAATCCCATGTGTTCTTACTTGCCCCGACAGGTGTTGGCAAAACGTCCCGCATCATTGTTCCCGCTCTGCTCCGCGAGTACGGGAGCCGCAGTCTGTTTATCAACGATACCAAAGGCGAGTTAGTCGAATTGACCATCGGACATCTCGCACAGTATCATCAGTGTTTTGTGTTTGCGCCCACCGAACCACGCACCAGCCACCACTACAACCCACTGACACATGTACATGACATGAACGACGCCGAAGCCCTGGCAAACTGTCTCATTGATAATACAGGCACGAGCCGCGAATCGTTCTGGAACTCCGCCCCCAAGCTCCTGGTTGCTTCGACCGTCCTGCATTTACGGACCGCAGAACCCAACGCACCCTTTAGCCGCTTGATTGATCTTCTCTGTGGCACTACGTTGGAAAATTTTGAAAAGCTGTTTCGCAGTAGCCCATCACCCCTGGTCAAAAAAGTGGCAACGGCCTTTTTTGAGCATTTACAAAAAAATGATCGTTTGGCAGGCAGCATTATGGTGGAGATGCTCACCCGCTTTTTCTTTTTCAACAATCCCGACTTACGGGAAGTCACCAGCTCCAACGACCTCAATTTTACCCGTATGGTCGACAGCCCGACCGTCTTGTTTCTGTCCATTCCTGAAGACGAAGCCCAACGCCTGGAACCACTTTCCGCCTGTCTGATTATGCAGATGATGAGTTCCATGATTCGGCGGGCAACCAATAGCCCAGGCCGACGACTTCCCCGTGATTTCGTCTTCTACCTCGACGAGTTTTGCAACGCTGGTATCATCCCCAAATTTACCACATATATTAGCACGGTCCGCAGTCGTGGCATTGCCTTCATTCTTGCCGTCCAGGATTTTGGGCAATTGCGCGATACCTATGGCGAGAATGGGCGCGAAACCATCCTTGCGAACTGTACCACCCAAATAGTGTTCCCTGGCTGTGGATTACAGGAAACACGCTACTACAGTGAAAAACTCGGCAAAACCACCGTCCGGACGTTCAGTCAGAGTGAGCGTGGCGATTCGGAGTGGCTTACTCCCTCAGCACGAACCTATACGCAGGGGGAGACGCATCGTGATCTGATGACCCCTGATGAATTACGGACGATGCGGGATGGAACGCTGCTCGTGTTTATCAGCAAATATCATCCCTTGCTGGTGCAGAACACCGCGTATTATCAAGACCCTGAGCTCCTCGCAAAGGCACGCATCCCCTTTACACCGCAAGCTTCGCGTGTTACCGTCACGCCTGTCCCATCGGCACCGCCCCCGCCCGTGATCGGCTTACCCGCGCCCAAAACGGCAGCAGGATCGAAGCCCAAGATGCCACCAGGACCGACACCGAAAACGGGACCGATGCCCAAGTCGCCGCCACCGAAGAACCAGGATGACACCTCATTCTTTTCACCGGAGTAAGGAGGGAGAAGGCTGATTAAGAGGCACGAAGAGGGTACCCTTTCTAAGCTGACCCCTTTTGTCAAGACACAAAAGGTGAAGTGACTGTTCACAAACTGGTAAAACTGGTGTAAACTCGAAGAGAGTTGAGAAAGGAGAGAGGAAAGCCATGCGTTTGCACTTGTTGGTGCCAAAAGTGAATCCAGAGAAGATCATTGCCCCTTCAAAATGTAGTTATGC
>WNGD01008941.1_pt1 | contig 19878 bp, 18 predicted proteins | sample 5400671 | NCBI WGS metagenome assembly WNGD01 (sample SAMN13153369, study PRJNA577476) | soil metagenome | isolation source: 40 cm soil or saprolite under grassland replicate 2 | place: USA:California | collected 2016-06-15 | reverse complement strand
CACGATGAGCTGCGCCCCGGCCCGAATCGCAGCGAGCGTCGCCGCCTCCCGCGCGGCCCGGTCTTGCCCGGGAACCAGGTGCGCGTCTGGGTGGATGGCCACCAGCCGGGCGACCACCTGCGCCTCGAACTGCCGGCCGCGCGCCAGCCGCCGCTCGACCAGCCGTGACGGCGGCAGCGGGTGGCACGGCCGGACCGCGTCCCACTGGGCACGAACCGGGCACTGCTTTGCCACGTAACCGCCCTGCGGCGGCACGGCCGACACGTCGTAGCGGGTGGCCACGGCCCCGATTGTACGGCCCGCTTCCGTCAGAAGCCGGTGACGACGGCCTTCCCTTCGGCCGGCGCGTCAGCGGACGGGCGCCTTCATCTGATCCCACGTCTTGGGCAGGTCCGAACCGTTGATCCGGAAGAACTCGAACCGGGTCTTCCCCATCACCGGCTGCAACCGGCGGATGATCCGACGGTGTGGATCGGACGACGCGAAGGCGTCGAGGCTGGCCTGGTCCTCCCATACCGAGAAGGTCCAGAACGTCTTGCGGCCCAGCTCAGCATCGAGCGCGTAACCCACTAGCCCGCTGGCGCGGGAGAGCTGACGGCGGATGGCCATGGCGTCTCGCAGGAAACCGGGGATCGAGCGGTGGCTCTTGAGCGGCAGTCGCGAGGCCATCGCCAGGTACTCCCGGCCGGGGTCGACCGGCTGGCGGGCAGTCCAGGGCAATGCCGGCATGGGAGCCTCCATTCACAGGTGATCTTACCAGTGGTAAGATAATCTGACCACTGGTAAGATGTCAAACGAGGATGGGAGGATGCCGCCGGTGACGCGCCAGTATCACCATGGGGACCTGCGGCCCGCGCTGCTGCGCGCGGCCGTGGAGACGATCGGGGAAACCGGCGCAGCCGCGATGAGCCTGCGCGAGGTTGCCCGGCGGGCCGGGGTCACCCACGCCGCGGCGGCGTATCACTTCGGGGACAAGGCGGGACTGCTCACGGCGCTTGCCGCGGAGGGGTACCGCATGCTCGGCGAGGCGCTCCGGGACGCCGATCCCGGGTTTCTGGAGCTGGGCGTCGCCTACGTGCGCTTCGCCGTGAGCCACCGCGCCCACTTCGAGGTCATGTACCGGCCCGAGCTGTACCGCCCGGACGACGCCGATGTCCGCGAGGCGAGGGCCGCCACCGCGGTGCTGCTCTACGGCTCGGCCAGCCCCGATTCCGGGCAGCTGGCCGCGGGAGTCGCGGCGTGGTCGCTGGTGCATGGCCTCGCCACGCTGTGGCTGAACGGAAACCTCCCCGAGCGGCTTGGCCACGATCCGGAGGAGATCACCCGCGTCGTTGCCCCGCACCTGCATGTCCCACGGTCCCTGAGGGCCCGGGACGGCGCCAATGAAGCCGGTGCCGATGAAACCGGTGCCCGTCGAGCCGACCTGCCATGGGACCGGGATCGCCGCTGACAAGTTCAGCCGACGATCGTGCCCCGAGATAAATCCGACCGACGGCCCTCACAACACGACCTGCCACTGGCCCTCCGCCAGTCGGCGGCCCCACAACGCGACCGGCGGGCGGCCCCGCCGCCGGCCGGTCGTGCCGTCCTGCTGTGTTGCGCGGCGGCTACTCGGCGCCGCCCGGTGATGCGGAACGGCCGGGCGGCGCAGCCTGACTGAGGTGCAAGCTCGCGAGCGCCCAGCGGCCACCGTCGTGGACGAACACCTGAGTGACGCGAAATTGGCCGTCCACGGGCTGGCCCTGGTAGCTCGCCCGCTGAGTCTGCCGGCCGATCGCGACGGCGGTGTCCCCGAAGTCGCGCACCGTCACGTCGTCCCAGACCAGTGAGCTGGTGACCAGGGTGCCGGACCGGTAGCGGTCCAGCCACTGCGCCTTGTCGAGCACAAAACCGAATGGGCCCACCAGCCGGAAGTCGGTTACCGCCAGTTGATCGAGGGTGGCGGTGTCGCCGTGTTGTTCCGCCTCGGCCCACCGCGCCCCGAGCGCCAGGATCTCTGCGTGGGTGCCGTTGCTCATCGCTACTCCTCCCGGGTTGAAACGCCGTGTGCTGAAGGTTCGCGGTCCCGGACGCCATCGGGCGGCGCGGTTATCTGCTGGCCCTGCCGGTACATCTGCGGTGGCTTGACCCCGGCGGACTGCCCGCCGTCGATCGGGATGACCGCTCCGGTGATGAATGAGGACTGCGGCGAGCAGAGCCAGAGCACGGTCTGCGCTACCTCGGTGACGGTGCCGATCCTTCGCATCGGGGTGGCAAGCCCGGCCTGCCGCTGCGCCTCGGCTCCGGCCGCCTCCAGGTGATAGGTCAAGATGGTGCCGGGAGCGACGACGTTCACCCGGATCCCGTGGTCGGCGTAGTCGAGCGCGGCGACCTTGGTGAGGCCGATGATCCCGGCCTTGCCCGCGACGTAGGCGGCGAGGTTGGCGACACCGGTCAGGCCGCCCAGCGAGGCCATGTTGACGATCGCGCCGCCGCCGCTTTCCAGCATGGCCGGGATCTGGAACTTCATCCCCAGGAACGTGCCGCGGATGTTCGTGGCGATGCCACGGTCGAACTCGGCGGGGTCGATATCGGCCAGCGGCGCCGGCAACGGCCCGTCGGTGGCGTTGTTGAACGCCGCGTCGAGACGGCCGTAGGTTGCCACTGCCCGTTCGACTAGGCCGCGCATCGAGTCCGCGTCGGCGACGTCCGTGCGGACCGGCAGGGCACGGCCTCCCTTAGCCTCGATGCGGCTTGCAACCGTCTCCAGCGCCGCCAGGTCGCGGGCCCCGAGCACGACTGCGGCGCCAGCAGCTGCGAACGCCTCGGCCGTCGCGGCGCCTATCCCCTTGCTCGCGCCGGCGACCAGCGCCACCTGGCCGCGCATCGGCAGATCGTTCATGACGTCCTCCTCTTGTCTGCACTAACGTTAGCTATCTAAGTATACGATGTCAAACGCTTAGTCATCGATCGATGGTCAGCCCTCAGCGCATGCTCTGGCACTGCCCTGATCGGGCGGCATCTCACGTGGGCGGGCAAGGCCCCGGCGGCCAGCTTCGTCCCGGGCTTCGGGTCGCGAACTCGCCCGCGCCGACCGGACGGGTTCAGCTGACCTGCAGCGGACGGGGTTGAGCCGACCGACTAGCGGCGGGTTGAGTCGGTCAGCACGAGGGTCGAGCTGGCCAGGCGGGGTCAGCCGGCCAGCTGGCGGGATACAACCGGCTGGCCAGGCGGGGTCAGCCGGCCTGCAGCCGGGCGGGTTCAGCCGGCCGACCGGCGCGACGGGGTTCAGCCGGCCGGCGGGCGGCGGATTCTGGCAGAGAAGAGGTCACGGAGGCTGACTACGCCACAAACGGTGCGGCCTTCCACGACCGGGAGGTGGCGGAATCCGTTCAGAAGCATGATCTGGGCAGCGTCTTCAGCGGGGGTGGTGGGGCTGGCCGATTGCGGGTCAGGGGTCATCCACTCCGAGACCTTGGATGCGGACAGGTCCGTTCCGGACGCGGCGGCCTTCAAGATGTCGCGCTCGGTGAGTATGCCCGCGAGGAAAGCGCCTTGCATGACCACGGCCGAGCCCACGTTCGCCTCTACCATGGCCGCGGCCGCCGTTGCCACCGACGTGTCCGGCGTTGTCGCCGCCACCCGGGTAGTCATGAGGTCCTGCAGCACCGCCCCGGATGATGTCCGGGGGCTCCCGCCCTCAGTCACTCCCCCCCACCTCATCGAGATCGCCATCGCCGTGGGAGGTGGCCGGCCCGGAGAGTTCTTCGGAGAGCATCTTCCATAGCGAGCCCGCCCACATGGAAAGGCTGGGCCATTTCTTCCAGAAAACCTGGAGCGTCGTCTCGTCGAACTCGGTGTGCGCGTGTTCGGGGGTAATGGCATCCCTGACTTCCTCAAGACTGTGGATCAGCTCGAGGAACCGATCGGAGAGATCGTCCATGCAATCACCTCCGTGCGAAGTGTAGACCGGCCGACACGGCAAGACGAGGGCTGCCGGCCGCGGCGGCCGGGCACAACAGCCGCACGCCGCGACGCGGGGCAAAGCCGCGGCTCCGCCGTATGCTGACAGCCCGGTGGCGGTGAATTCCCGGCCGGGAAGGCTGCAGCGGAAGTTTGCCTTCGTCAGTGAAACGGCAGGCCGCAGGCCGAGGGCGTGCCGGGCAAGATCCTGCTGCGGCCCTTGTGAGCCGGCGGCGGCCGGGCCTGCGGTCAGCGGAACCGCTGCCCCGCCGCGTAGCGCTCGCCGGGGTCGAGGTCGATCACGAGCCGGCCAGGCGCGATCAATGCCCTCTCCTGCAGGCACCGCCACTTCTCCCCCGGGTGCATCCCTTCGATCGTGTCGCCGTCACGGATGACATCACCGCGCTCGAAGATGTAGTTCCCGGCGTTGCGCAGGTAGGCGGCTAGGCGCGGCAGTTCCAGGTCGTGGCAATGGCACTGAAGATCGGGCAGCCCGAACACGTGCAGGCCCAGGGTGTCCATCACCACGTCCTGGTTGCTGCCTTCCACCCGGAACAGCCGCACGTTCAGCAGCCCCATCAGCGGCAGGCCAGCCTGTGACGGCGGTGGCAGGAGCTGGGTGGCTGTAGGCCACCACGCCGCCGCCGGTGTGGTGAGGCGGCAAACCGCCAGGACGGCGGCGCGGAAGACATCAAGCCGCTGCGCTGGAGGGAACGGCCCGCCGAACCTCTCGCCGATGATCAGGACCACCTGGCACCGATCCAGAACTCGCCGTGCCTCCGGGAACCCCCAGGTCTGGCTGAGATCGATCCTTGCTGGATCCGGCTGGTGGCCATAGCTGGCCACCAGCATCGACTGCCCGTCATCACCTGCCCGAACGGTACGGGACGGACCTTGTTCACCCCAGCCGGCAGCTGGCCTGGATCAAGGCGGGCCTCCTGCTCGTAGAGGAGCTCGACCAGCAGCGTGTCGCCGTCTACATGTGTCATCGGGTAAGCGAGACCCGTCAGCCACGCCGGGCAAGCTCACATACCCGCGGCATGGCTATGATGGCGCACGTCGCACGGCTGTTGCCTCAGCGACCTCAGTGGCCGCCGCCACCGCCGCCGCCACCGCCGCCGGAGCCGCCAGAACCGCCGGAACCAGAGCCACCGGAGCTGCCGCCACTGGAGCCGCCGGACCCGGAGCCGGAGCCGGAGCCAGCGGCATTGCTGCGGGCGGAACTGCTGCGGGCGGGATTGCTCTTGGCCGGGCTCTTGCCGGCGGGCTCGCCGAGGAACTCTGCGAACGGGAAAGCCCGGTGCCGCCGCGGCGGGATCAGGAAGTTCTGCCGCCGGGTGGCGGTAATGAACCGCTCCAGGCCGTTGTCGGTCGTGGCCACGTTGAACTTCTTCGCCAGATCCAGTGATGCCTGATTGCGCCGCATCGTGGCGAAGAAGTCGGCCGACGGCACGAAGACGGTGAACTCCAGCTTCGGCTGCTTGGTCCCGTTGGGAACGTCCATGCTGTCGAAACCCGGGCCGTCCATCCGCACGTGGAGCGGTCTCCCATCCGCCGTCCGGGAAGACCGCTGCAGCGTGGACAGGTGACCCATCCGGTGTTCCGGTACCCCGGTCGCCTCATTGGGAAGCGTGCCGACGCCCGCCGCGCTCCTCGCCGCGTCGCCGGTGCCCTGGAAGACGTTGGGCAGGAAGGCAGGGCCACCGGAGTCGAGGAACTGGTTCTTGTAGCCCCTCGACGGTGGCGGGTCCGAGCGGAACATGTACTGGACGTGCTCGAGGAACGTCCCGTCTTCGCCCGGTTTCCCCGCTGCGTTGAGGTCGAACCACTGGTGCATGTCCAGGATGACGTGGGACAGGTGCTGCAGCGACCCGTTGTCAAGGTAGTCGCCTGGCTGGGCCGTGGTGAGATGGATCCCGTCGGCGCCGGCAAACGTGACGTCCGGCGCCGGGGCGCTCGCGTTGACCTGCTGGTCGGCGAAGCCCATCCACATCGGGGAGCTGGGATGCACGAACGGGGCGAAGACGAGATTGTTCTGGTCCGCGACTGCACGCGGCATCCCTCGCTGCGCGAACATCAGCCGGGTGCTCGTGAACGTCAGCCCACACTTCAGCCTGGGTGACGGCACCTTCTGGCCAGCCAGCATGTCGCTGCCGCCCAGGAACGCCAGCACGTCCTGAAGGTTGGCCGTGTTGTCACTGCGCAGCGTGAAGAGCAGGTCGTTCGCCTCGATCACGACCGGGACGTTGAACCTCTCCTCAGTGATGCCGGGATTGGCCGGGCTAACGTCGGTCGGCGACGGCACGGCCTCCTCCAGGACGAACCGGGCCTCGTCGAAAAGGAGGCGCGGCACCTTAGCCTCGAACAGCTTGCCGGGGAACCTGTTGAAATACGGCAGCCCGTAGGCCACGAAGGTGAAGATCCCCTGCGGTGCGAATTGATAGACCTTCTCGATCCGGTCGAGGGCTCCAGCGAGCTCGTCCTGGTCCTCTTTGCTGGGCGTGGACATCAGCTGCGCCGTCGCGAAGAGCGTGAAAACGGGCGGGAACGCCACCAGTACGCCGTTCACGGTTACCGCGGGGGCGGTGAACCCGGCGAGGTTGAACTGCACGTCGGGCAGGTCCAGATCGCCGTGGGCGTTCGCGAGCGACGCCGTTGCCAGGTCAGCAGCGACGCGGACCGGGGTGACCGCGAGGTTCCGCAGCGCATCCAGGCCGGCGAAGCCCGCCGCCAGCGCGCCGCCGGAGACCAGCAGCTTGCGCCGGGAGACGGTCATGATGCCGGAGCGTGGCCCGGCCCCGGGCGTGGCCCCTGAGGCCGCAGCCCCTAACGACGCGGTCCCAAGCGAGCTGGCCGCGTGCTTGCCGGCCTGGCGCTTCGGTCCCGAGTGGCTCTTGCCACCGGCCTGGTGCTTCCCGCGGGCGCGGGTTGTCTTGCCGACCTGATGCTTCCCGCCGGATTGGTTTGTGCCTCCGGCTTGGTGCTTCCCTGCGGCGCGGCTTGTCCCGCCGTCGTGGCGTTCGGGGTCGGACGACTCGTCCATGAGTTGGGCCTCCTGTAGCGGGGGAGCGCCACCGAGGCCAGGATCGTGGCCCCGGGCGCGAGGAGGAGCAGGCAGGCTACGTACCCTGCTGGCACACTAAGACCGCTGGTTACTCCTGGACAGGGACAGACTCCCCGCAGGGGGACTGGAGTCCCCTAGGGGGCTCTCCCGGCGTGGTCGCCGGCAACAGGCCAAACGCGTCGGCGACGGTGAGCGCACCCGATCTGTTGCGCACGCCCAGCTTGCGGAACAGCCGCGTCTGGACGTTCTCGACCGTCTTAGGGGCGATGCCGAGCGCGCGTGCGGTCTGCCGGATCGAGTGCCCGCTGGCAAGGGACCGAAGGATGTCGGTTTCCCGTGACGTGAGGTCGGGCAGTCCCCCGGATCCCGGAACCGGTTCGTCCCACCTGGCCTGCACCACCCCGATCAGCGGGCGCATCGGCATCGAGTCCACCACCAGGTACCCCTGCCCCACCATCCGGAACACGGACAGGAAGTGATCGTCAACCCGGTCGGCGGCGACAAGCGCGCTGGCGCCGCTGGCCAGCGCCTCGGCGAGATCGGGGGAATCGAGGGGCTCGCTGTGCACGAGGACGGCCGGGATGCCCATCTCGGCGACGAGATCCCAGTTCGACGGCGCCGGGTCCACAAGCGCCGCCACGATCGGCCCGCGGTGCCACCGGGCCCAGTGCGAATCGCCGACGGGGCCGGGTCGGCGGATGAGCACAAAGGGCAGCTTGCTCTCGAGCAGTACGGTGACCACCTGATCCAGGACCGGGCCGGGCCGCCCGGCCACCACGCCGAGGACACCCGAGCCGCCCTCGGTCGTGCGCCTCCGGGGCGTGGCCACGGGGGTCTTCCGCTCCAGCATGCCGAGTGAGGCGGCCCTGGCGACGGCATGCGCCCCGCTGCTCACCTCCAGCTTGGCGTAGACGCGGCGCTTGAGGTTCTCCACCGTGAGCGGGCTGATTCCCAGCAAAGCCGCGATCTCTGTGACGCTGTGGCCGGAGCCGGTCAGCACGACGATCTCGTGCTCCCGGTCGGTCAGGCCGCCACGTTCACGGCGGGCCTCTCGCGCGTGATCGCCCTTTCTCCGCCGGAGCAGCGCGAGCACGGCGACGAGACCGCGCGACTCGGGCACGAGGGAGGAAACGCCTGCCCGGCAAGCGGCAGCGACCTCCTGTTCCGACGCATCGCGGTAGGTCACGATCACATTCAGGTCCGGGAACCGGCGTACTAGCGCACTTACCCGCCCGGCCATCTCACCGAGCCGCTGGCCGGCGTCGAGGATCACAACATCGGGCCGCCGCAATTCGCACAGGGCGAGGATGCCGTTGGATTCTGCCACCCGCCCCACCACGGCCACATCCGGCCGGACGGCAAGACATGCGGCCAAGGTGTCACGGAGCAATCGCCTCGGCGACTGCACTGCCACCCGTACCGAGACGCGAGTATGCATCGCTACCATTGCTGCCAGGGGTCCGTTATCTCCGCTCCCAGCAGTTGCTGTTTGGACCTGGAGTCTACGGCTATCACGCCACTAACGCCGGTAAATCACGCTTTAGGCTGCTAGCCGCGCTAGCCAGGAGCGGTGCCGGCGCAGCCAGCCGGGGACGGCCCCGGCCCGGGCACGTCCAGTGCAAACGCAGCGTGCTCATGCGGAAGCTCCCTGCTGTCGCGCGGCGTTGATCACCGCACGGGCGGCGTCATGCCTGCGTGATCTCCGTATGGCGATCGCCCCCGGGCGCCGTCGTGTGCCACACGATCCGGCGACGAGCGCAGTCAGCGTGCGCGGCTGGTCAGCGCGACGGTCGTTCGCCGCGCCGCGGTGTGCCGGAAGCGCAAAAGAGCCTCTGTTTTCGAATATTCATGGACGCAAAACGGCCACTAGCACGTCTGCGTAATGACCCGCTCTCGCCATGACCGGCTCGAAACGGGGATTAGCCGACAGCGCGCCATTCGGGCCCGCCTGGGCCACTTTCACCCCGCGGCTGGTGATCTTTTGCGCGGCGATCCACGATGAAAAGCTGGGACCGGCCTTGCGCCATCACCCGGGCATGCCGCGGTTAGCCGGTGAACGGCATCCGCCGACCGGACGGCAGCGCGCCGTGCCGACGGCAAGTCTTGGGCGGGCACGTCCGCCGCCCCTGCCACACTGATCGGTTATGTCCACGTGGATCTTTAAGGAGGCCACGCCGGGACCGGGGCTGCGGGTCGCGGTCAAGGACCTCATCGATGTGGCCGGCCTGCCCACAACGGCAGGGAGCCTGGCCGTCGCCGACCTTGCCAGGCCGGCCGCGGCCGACGCCGCGTGCCTGACCGGCCTGCGCGCCGCGATCGCCCGCGGCCAGGCATGCCTGGCCGGCAAGGTCAACCTCCATGAACTGGCCTACGGCATCAGCGGGATCAACACGGCGTTCGGGACGCCGGTCAACCCGCTCGATCCAGCCCTCGTCCCGGGTGGGTCATCCAGCGGGTCAGCGGTCGCGGTGGCCACCGGGGAGGCGGACATCGCCTATGGCTCGGACACCGGCGGGTCGATCCGGATCCCTGCCGCGTGCTGCGGGGTGGCCGGCCTGAAGACCACCTGGGGCCGAGTCCCGCTCGGCGGGGTGTGGCCGCTCGCGCCGAGCCTGGACACCGTGGGGCCAATGGCGCGTGACGTGGCCGGCCTGGTCACCGGGATGGCACTGCTCGAGCCCGGGTTCACCGTGTCCGCCGGCCCGCCCGCCGCGGTCGGGCGGCTAATGATCGAAGCCGACCCCGCCGTCGCCTCGGCGGTCGATGCGGCGCTCGCGACCACCGGCTGGCAGATCTCGCCGGTCGTGCTCCGCGGGCTGGACGCCGCGATGGCCGCGGCCATGACTGTGCTCGACGCCGAGGCGTGGCAGAGCGACGGCGCCCTGGCCCGGTCCTCACCCGGCAGAATCGGCCGCGATGTGCTCCGCCGACTGCGTGAGGCAAGCGAGATCACCCCGGCCGCGCTGGGCAGGGCCCGCCGACAGGCAGCACGGTGGTGGGCGACGCTGTCGGAACTGTGGGACCGCCTCGACCTGCTCGCCGTGCCCACCCTGCTGGGCTTCCCGCCCGTCCTCGACGATGCCGGGGCCCTCATCCGGCTCCGCGGGCTCACCGCGCCGGTGAACCTGGCGGGAGTGCCCGCGCTGGCGCTGCCGGTGCCGGCCGGTGGGCCCGTTCCGGCGAGCGTCCAGCTGATCGGGCCACCCGGCGGCGAGGAGCGCCTGCTGGCCGCCGGCGCCGTCCTTGAGGAGGCGGTGCGTGGCTAGCCGGGGATCCGGCGGCCGCGTCCTCATCCGTTAAGTCCGAATGAGGGAATGCTGCGCGATCGGCCGGCCCGGTCAATCGGCCGGCGCGAGCAGCCGCGCGGGCTGCCTGCGGTGACGGCCCTCGACCAGGCGGACGTGATGGAGGAAGCGCCAGCCCTTGCCGGTGAGCAGGAACTCCCCGGCTCCAGCCAGGGCGGCGATCCCGTTGAGCACCGCCTGCGGATCGCCCCAGTGACGCTCGCCGCCCAGGTGCGCGTCGACGATGTCCACGACCTCGCCGGTGCCCGGGTCGATGCCGGCCAGGTAGTGCCTGCCCAGGACGTTGGCCCAGACCCGGCCGCCGGACCATTCCAGATCGTTGAGGCCGCCGACACGCTCACCCTCGCAGCGCACCCGGACGACGCCGAGCGGCTCCAGGGTCCGCGGGTCCCGCCGCACCAGCTCGCTGCTGCCGTCGCTGGTCAGGATGTCGTCGCCGGCGCTGCAGATGCCCCAGCCCTCGCGGTTGTAGGGGACGGTCGCCAGCAGCGCCAGGGTGTCCGGGTGCCAGCGCAGCGCGGTCCGCTCCTGCCAGGTGAGCTGCCAGATGGCTTCGCCTGCCCGGCAGATGCCCTCCGCGAACAGTTCGGGCGGCAGGGGTGTGCAGGCCTCCCACTCCCCCGCGCCGAGCCGGTACCTGCGCAGTGACGACTGCCCGTAGAGGCCGGTGCTCTCCCACACGGTGCCGCCATCGGTGAGCAGGCCCTGAGTAAAGCCGCGCCCAGGGTGAGGCAGCCGCCGCAGCACCTTCAGCCGGTGGAATCTCATGCCTAACGGCTGCGGGCGGCGGGCGCCCGCACGGCCCACCGGGCCAGGGCCGGGCGCAGGGGACGGTCGGCGTACCCGCCGTCGGTGAGCCCGGCCCGCAGCTCGAAAATGTTGCGGGAGCCGAAGTCGCCGGTCAGCATCCAGGACACCCCCGCCGCCGTGAAATACAGCGGCAGCATCACCAGGCCCGCGCACCACGCGAACTGGGTCGCGTGGCGGGCCTCGTGTGCGAGCAGCGCCTCCTCCCGGAGCAGGGCGTCCCGCTCGTTGCGGGTCATGATGACGTTCCCGAGGCAGAACGCGGGCGCCGGGGGCAGCGGCAGCCGGTACCGGTCCCCGATCAGCAGGCCATCACCGCCGCTGGCGAGCCGGGCCCGCCCCGCCGCCGCTACCAGGACGCCGGCCAGGGTCGACCCGTTGACCAGGTTGGCCACAAGCCGCACCCGGTAGGCGGCGCGCATCGCGGGTCAGGGCCCGAACTGGTCCGGCGCCGGCGGAGCGACCGCCGCATCCTGCGGTACCCAGATGGGACTGGGGGCAGCCGGCAGGCTCAGCGGCACCTTGCTGTGCGCGCGGTGCGCGGCCGCGGCGCCCTGGTGGTACTCCTCGAGCCGCTGCACGAAGGCCGCGTTCCCGTACGGCCTGCCGTCCACGAGCGGGCCCTGCCGGTGCTCGAGAATCGCCAGCACGTCGTCGCCGCTGAGGGTCTTGTGCGACTCCAGCGCGTGTGCCAGGCACAGGACGTTGTCCCGGTTCTGGGTGAGGAGTTCCTCGACCCGCGCCAGCAGCGTGGTCAGGCTGTCCTCGATCCGGTCCGCCAGCGCCCGCCGCAGCTCCGCCTCGGGGTCCTGGCCCTTCTTCTTCCGCCCGCCCTGGCCGCCGCCGGGCGCGCCGACCTCCAGCCGCTTGGCGGTCGAGTACGACGACAGGGTGGACCCCATGCCCCAGAAGCCCTCCATGAACGACGCCACCGTGGTGGCCGACTCCAGGTCGCCGGACACGCCGGATGAGCTGTCCTTGTCGAAGAACATCCGCTCTCCCGCGAGGGAGGCGAGGGATACCAGGATGTCGGTCTCGTACTCGGTGCGCCAGCGGGTGAACGGTCTCGTACTCGGTGCGCCAGCGGGTGAACTGGTCCTCCGGGGGGATGCTCGCGACCATCCCGAGGTAGTCGCTGCCCTTCTCGATGGTCGCGATGTCGATCTCCATGTGCTGGCGGGTGAGATAGGCGACCAGCGCGTGGCAGGCCTCGTGGACCGCCACCGCGTGCCGCTCGCGCTCGATGTACTCGACGTCCTCCGGCGGCCCGAGTTCCTTGAGCTGCTTGGCGCGGATGACGTCCCGCCAGTTGATGACGTCCCGGCCGTTGCGGATCGCGGTGATCAGCGCCTCGTTGACCATGTCCTTGATGGTGGCGCCGGTCGCGTACGGGGTGATCGTGGCCAGCTTGTCCACCTGCTCGGGGGTGAGCTCGTGGCGCACCTTGGCCAGGTAGCCCTCGTAGGTCTTCACCCGGCCCGCCTTGGACGGGTAGCCGACCTTGTAGATCCGGTCGATCCGGCCGGGCCGCAGCAGCGCCTCGTCCAGGGCCTCCGGCATGTTGCTCGCCATCATGATGAGGATCCGGTACTTGGGGGGCGGCTTGGGGCGCATGCCGAAGATCCGCCGGATGTGGCGGTTGACGAAGCCGCGCGGCTTCTTCAGACCGGACATCTCGGTGAGCAGCGCCTGGAGGGTGCCCATGCCGCCGCCGCCTCCGCCGCCGCCCATGCCCGCGCCGATGACCTGCTTGGAGCGCCGGGAGACAGGCTCGTCCTCGATGCCCGCTTGCAGCTCGCGCCGCAGCAGCAGCCACTGCACGTCCTGTGACAGGTAGGAGAAGCCGTGGCAGCCCGCCCGGTGCGGCGCGGGCGTCATCCCGCGCGGGAACCCGGGGCCACCCTGGGTCAGCGCCCCGCGGTTGCCGAGCGAGTCGGCCTCGTCGAAGAAGACGATCACCCCGCCGTAGCGCAGCGCGAGCCGCCGCAGCTTGCGGAACAGCCCCTTCACCTTGAGCACGCCGACGCCGAAGAACATGTTGATGAACGCGCCGGGGTCCACGAACACATATGGCTTGCCGGTCTCGCCGGCCACCGCCTCGGCCATCAGCGTTTTGCCGGTGCCGGGCGGGCCCCACAGCAGGATGCCGCCGGGCACGTACCCGCCTCTGTCCTCGACCTGTTCCGGGTGCTCGAGGTAGAGGATGTTCTCCTTCACCCTTGCCAGCACGTGGTCCTGGCCCCAGACGTCGGCGAACCGGGTCTTGATGTCGTCGGGGTAGTACACGTCGACCCCGCCGCGCGACAGGAACCAGAACAGGGCCGCGAACTGGAGGATGAGGACGAAGACGAGGACGAAGATCTGGAGCAGGAACGGAAGCGCGCGCCAGATGTAGGTCGGGGCGTGCAGCAGCGCGACGATCGGGTTGGTGTGGGTCACCTTGCCGATGACCACGGCGATCACGGCGATCCAGAACAGCCAGGTGAGCAGGCGCCGGACCCGGAACCTGGTCCAGTCGGACAGCTTGGTGTGGGTGGCCCGCTCGAACCCGCCGAACACCGTGTGGGTCCAGAACCGGTGGTAGCCAGCCCAGTGCTCGCTGATGAGGAAGTGGAGCTGGCGCAGCGCCTCCAGGGCTAGCAGGACAAACACCCACGAGGCGGCCCTGACCTCGATCCTGGCCGCGTCGGCGAACCCCATCAGCGGGTTGTTCGCCATCGCCGACCAGACCAGGATGAACCAGATCAGGGTGAGGAGGAGCAGGAACTTCAGCCGATCCCAGAGCGAGAGCGGCTTGCGGGTGCTGCGGTCCTCGTCCCGCGGCCGCTCACCGGGTGGGACCAGTCCCTCGACCGGGCCCACGGGTGCTGTAGTCATCAGTTGCTCCTGACGGTGAATGACGTCATGACGGTGTCGATATCGTTGTGGTTGTGCTGGTAGCAGGCGGCCAGGCAGTGCAGCACCAGCAGGTAGACCTCGGTGTCGTCAGAATTGGTGAACGCGACCTGATCGAAGGTATCGGTGCTGCCGTCGGGGAACGTGTAGTTGAAGGTAACCCGCACCCCGTGCACGCCCTGCCCGGGGGTGAGCACGGCGTCGCGCAGGAGGCGGAAGCCGGTCAGCGGGAAGCCGCTGCTCCTGGCGCTCTGCCTGGTCGCCGAGGTCACCGGCAGGAAGATGTCGCGCAACTCGTTGTAGGACATCGAAGCGCTCGCGGTCGAGCTGAGCGGCTCGGTCAGCGCGAACGCGAACGGCTTCTGGGCTCCCGAGCCGAATATGTGGGAGGCCGACGGCGCCGAACTGCCGTCATAGCCCACGGACCACACACCGCTCGGCTGCCCGGAGCCGCCACTTCCGCCGCGCAGCGCCTTGGCGAGCGCCGCATCGCTGATCTTGTGCCAGCCGCCGGGAACCTTGAAGAAGGCGCGGCCATCGGAGTTCGCGACGTAGGTGAACTGAGGTGCTCCGCATGCGGAAACCATGACCACGATCAAGACCAGCCACAGCCCGGCGAGCCCCTTGCTCATCCACGTTCTCATGCTCGCCAAACGGCGCGACCTCCCGCTTGCCCAATGTTCCGCCTGTAACGTGAGTATCGCTCGTGGAGACCGCACCCGGATAGTGCCCCGAGCGAACGTGCGCATGCACTTAACACGTAAGCAATCGTATGAGGGTTCCCGGGATGGCGCTGGCCCGCCGTCCCGGCTGGCCCATTGTCCCGGCTGGCCCGCCGTGCCGGCAGGCACCCGCCCGGCCAGCGGCGGCAGCGCCGGCGCTAGCGGACGCCGCGGGGGCGGAACTGCACGCTGATCCGGGGGCCGGTGGCCCTCGTGGTCTTGGGGATGGCATGTTCCCAGGTGCGCTGGCAGCTGCCGCCCATCACCAGCAGGTCGCCATGGCCGAGGTCGTAGCGGAGCGCGGGACCGCCATGGCGCGGCCGCAGCAGCAGCGCCCGCGGGGCGCCGAGCGACACAATGGCCACGACCGTGTCCTGCGTCCTGCCGCGGCCCGTCGTGTCCCCGTGCCAGGCGACGCTGTCCCGGCCGTCCCGGTACAGGCACAGCCCTGCCGTGCACAGCGGCTCGCCGAGCCCGGGACCGTAGTGCACGTTGAGCGCGTCCCTGGCCTCGGCCAGTGCCGGGTCAGGAAGCGGCTCGCCCTCGCCGCAGAAGCACAGCAGCCGCGGGACGTCCACCATCCGGTCATACATCTGCCGCCGCTCGGCCCGCCACGGCACGATGTGCAGCAGCCGGCCGAACAGCGCGTCGGACCCCGCCAGCCAGCCCGGCCGGACATCCACCCAGGCCCCGCGGGCAAGGTCACTCCGGCGCACCGACTCCCCCAGCGCGCCGGGCCCCACCTGGCCCACCAGGTCGAGCAGCGAGCCCTGGAACACACCACCTGCCATGGCATGAGTATAGGGCGTGCTCGAACTGGTATTCGAGAATGGCCCGCCGGTGCCGGCTAAATGACGTTGCGCGCGCCGCCGGACAGCCGGGTGGCCAGTTCGCTGTCGATCTGCCGCGCGCAGTCGACGAGGCGGGGAAGGAACTGCTTCTCCAGCGTCCGCATCGGCACCCGCGCCGCGTGCGCGCTGGCGTTGATCGCCGCGACCACCTTGCGCGAGCCGTCGCGGATGGGGACCGCGATCGAGCGGACGCCGGCCTCAAGCTCCTGGTCCACTGCGGCCCAGCCCTGGCGGCGCACGGTCGCCAGCACCGCGCGCAGTTCCATCGGGTCGACGATGGTCTGGTCTGTGAGCTTGCGCAGCTCGGTCCGGCTCAAGTGCGCGTCGAGCTCGGCCTCGGGCATATGGGCCAGCAGGACCCGGCCCATGGAGGTGGGATACGGCGGCAGGCGGGTGCCCACCGTGAGCGAGATCGTCATGATCCGGTTGGCGGAGGCGCGCGCCACGTACACCAGATCGTCGCCGTCGAGCACGCTGACCGAGCATGACTCGTGGAGTTGCTCCGCCAGGTCCTCCAGGTGCGGCTGGGCGATCTGGGCGACACTGAACGAGGACAGGTAGGCGTAGCCCAGGGCGAGGACCCGCGGGCGCAGCGAGAACTGGCGCCCGGAACTGCCCACGTAGCCCAGCTCCTGCAGGGTCAGCAGGAAGCGCCGGGCGGCCGCCCTGGTGAGGCCGGTCCGCTCCGCGACCTCGGACAAGGTAAGGGACGGGTGCTCGGACGAGAAGCACCGGATCACGGCGAGGCCCCGGTCGAGCGACTGGACGAAGTCCGTGCGCCGCCCCGTGCCCTCACCGGCCCGGTGGGCAGCCCGCCCCCAGGCGCCGTCCGGCCGCTCGCCGTCGTCGCCCGGCGATCCCCCAGCTGCCATGTTCACATTGCGAACGATAGCGTGCTGCGGGCACGATCCGCCATACCGCCACGGCGGCGTCAGGCGGAAGCCGAACGGCGGCGTCAGGCGGTTGGCTGCCCGGCGGTGTCAGGCGCGGGCCGCACGGCGCCGTCAGGCACGGTCCGTGGCGGTGTCAGGCGCGGGCCGCGCGGCGGCGTGCTACCTCGTGCAGCGCTATCCCGGCTGCCACCCCGGCGTTGAGCGACTCAGCGGCGGCCGCCATGGGGATCTGGGCCAGCAGGTCACAGCGCTGCGCCACCAGGCGCGACAGCCCGCGCCCTTCGGACCCGACCACGAGGACCAGCGGCCCGTCTGCCACCTCCAGGTCGCCGACACCGACCGCTCCGGCAGCGTCCAGGCCGACCACGAACAGGCCCTCTTCCTGGTAGGAGGCAAGCGCCCGGACCAGGTTCGGCGCCTGCGCGACCTTCACCCGGGCAAGCGCCCCGGCCGACGCCTTCCACGCGCCGGCCGTGACCCGCGCCGACCGCCGGGCCGGGATGAGCACGCCGTGGCCGCCGAACGCGGCGGCCGACCGGGCGATCGCACCCAGGTTGCGCGGGTCCGTGACCCCGTCGAGCGCGACGATCAGCGGCGGCTCGCCCCGCGCCGCCGCCCGCGCCGTCAAGTCGGCGGGGTGGGCGTAGCCATAGGGGGCGATCCGCAGCGCCAGGCCCTGGTGGACCGAGCCAGCGGTCAGCCGGTCCAGTTCCGCCCGCCCCGCCTCGATCATCGGGATGCCGGCCTGCGCCGCCAGGGCGATCGCCTCGCGCACGCGGTCGTCGGCGTCCAGCCGCGGGCCCGCATACAGGGCGATCGCGGGAACGGCGGCGCGCAGCGCCTCCAGGACCGCGTTGCGGCCAGCGACCACCTCGGGCGCGTCACCGGCCCCTCGCTGCCCCCGCGCGCGCACGCCGGCAACCTCACCCGCTGGGGAGGTGCGCGCCCGGCCGCTCCCATCGGCACCGGCCCCGCGTGAATCACCCCGGGCGGCCGCCGCGGCGGCCCGCCGCTGTGCGGGGTGCCCAGGCCGGAGGTGCGCGGGCGGGGTGGGCCCCTTGCCTTCCAGCCGCCGCTTGCCGCGGCCGCCGGTGCCCGGGCGCGGCTTGCCGGACTTGGTGCGCCCGCCACGCGCCGCACGGCCGGAGCCTGACCGTCCTGAAGATCCCCCGCTCACCGCTGCCGCGCCTTACGCGGGAACAGGTGCCGGATCGGGCGCGGGGACCGGCGCGGGAGTCCGCTGCCTGCGCGGGCAGGGCCACGCGTCATCGTTTGAGCTCCCACCGGGGCCCGTCGGCGGTGTCCTCGATGAGCACGCCTGCCGCTCGCAACCGGTCCCGGATCGTGTCCGCCACCGCGTAGTCCCCGCGATCCCGGGCCGCTTGCCGCTCGGCGAGCCACGCCTTCACCAGGGCGTCGACGACCTCGTGCAGGTCGTCGTCGGCGCCGCGGCTGGCCCACGGCTGGGCCAGTGGGTCGAGCCCGAGCACGCCCAGCATGGCCCGGACCGAGGCCAGCGCGGCCGCTGTCGTCTCGGCGTCGCCCGCGGCCAGCGCGTTGTTGCCGTCGTGCAGCTTGTCGTGGACGACCGCGAGCGCCTGGGGCACGGCGAGGTCGTCGTCCAGCGCGGCGGTGAACGCCGCCGGCAGGTTCGTCGGGTTATACGGTGCGCCGGCCGGCGGCGAGGCTGGGCCTTCGGTCATGTCCGGAGCGGCCGCGAGGTCCTGGCCGCCGGTGCCCTGCGCGCCCGTGAGCTCGGCCGCCCGTGTCACGAACCCTTCGATCCCCCGGTAGGCGGCGACCGCCTCGGCCAGCGCTTCCAGCGAGTACTCCATCTGCGAGCGGTAGTGCGCCTGGCCCAGGTAGTAGCGCAGCTCCACCGGCCGCACCTGGGTCACCATCGCGTCCACCAGCAGTGAGTTGCCCAGCGACTTGCTCATCTTCTCGCCCTTCACCCCGAGCAGGCCGTTGTGCATCCAGTAGTGGGCGAACTCGTCACCGGCCGCCCGGGACTGGGCAAGCTCGTTTTCGTGGTGGGGGAACAGCAGGTCCAGCCCGCCGCCGTGGATATCGAAGGCAGACCCGAGGTACTTGGTGGCCATCGCGGAGCATTCGAGGTGCCAGCCGGGCCGGCCCGGACCCCACGGGGTCTCCCAGACCGGCTCGCCGGGCTTCGAGCCCTTCCAGAGCGCGAAGTCACGCGGGTCTCGTTTGGCATCGGCGGTGTCGGTGTCGTCGGCGGGCCGCATGTGCTCCAGGCGCTGGCCGGACAGCTCGCCGTACGGCGGGTACGAGCTGACGTCGAAGTAAACGTCACCCCCGGCGGCGTATGCGTGACCGCGGTCGAACAGCCGGCGCATGAGCGCGATCATCTCCGGCACGTGGCCGGTCGCGCGGGGCTCGACGTCCGGCGGCAGGCAGCCGAGCGCGTCGTAGGCACGGGTGAACGCGCGCTCGTTCCGTTGCGCCACCGCCCACCACGGGACGCCCTCATCGGCAGCGACCCGCAGGATCTTGTCTTCGATGTCGGTGACGTTCCGGCAGAACACGACCCGGTAGCCGCGTGCCTTCAGCCAGCGGACGAAGATGTCGAAGTTAACGCCGGACCGGATATGCCCGATGTGCGGCGGCGCCTGCACCGTGGCGCCACACAGGTACAACGACACCACCCCGGGCTGGATCGGGGTGAACTCGCGCACCGAGCGCGTGGCGGTGTCGTATAGCCGGAGCGTCACCCCGCAAGGCTACCGGGAGCGATGGCCCGCCCGCTCGTCCATGATCGCCGCGTTTCCCACGCGCGCCCCCTCTACCGATCACGTTGCGGCAGGCCGGCAGGCCAGGCGGCCCAGGGCGTGGCGCCCGGGCGCGGCACCCGGCTCGCGTGTGCTAGGTCGCGCCTTCCGCAGCGTCGGCGGCCTCCATCTCGGCAGCGCTGATCTCGACGCAGAACTCGTTGCCCTCGGGGTCGGCGAGGATGACCCAGCCAACTTCCGGCCGCCTGTCGCTGACGACGCTGGCGCCGAGCCCGACCAGCCGGGCGATCTCCTCCTGGGTCCGGTCGGCCGGGATGACATCCAGATGCACCCGGTTCTTGATGGTCTTGGCCTCGGGAACCTTGACGAAGTACAGCTTCGGCCGCCCCTCGCCCGGGGTCCCCACGGCGCAGTCCGGGTTGCCCGGTTGCGGTTCGGTGATGACCGGCCACCCGGTGAGCTGCCCCCAGAATGTGGCCAGCGCCCGAGGATCGGCGCAGTCGAAGGTGATGTTGAGGATGGTGGAACTCACGGCGTTCTCCGCTCTGTCGCTGGCGCCTCTCGCCAGCGTCAGCGGGCGGCGGGAGGCTCGTGAATCGGACTTGGCATCGACCGAACCTCCCCTCATCAACGTAAGGCGTTTGTT
>WNGD01002318.1_pt1 | contig 19899 bp, 17 predicted proteins | sample 5400671 | NCBI WGS metagenome assembly WNGD01 (sample SAMN13153369, study PRJNA577476) | soil metagenome | isolation source: 40 cm soil or saprolite under grassland replicate 2 | place: USA:California | collected 2016-06-15 | reverse complement strand
AGCAGCGCCTCGTCGAGGTGGGCCCGCTCGGCGCCGCCGCCAGCAGCAGCGTGCGGGCGGCCAGGCCGGCACACAGGACGGGCAGCCGGCGCGGGTGCAGCCGGGCGAACAGCGGCCCGAACACGTCATGGGCGCTGGGCAGGGCGGCGAGCGCCAGCAGATCCAGCTCGAAGTCCGACAGCCGGTAGGACTCCTGCAGCCGGGCCCAGCGCCGGCGGGCCAGCCGGTCGCGCTCGGGGAAGGCTGGGGCGGCGCGACGCAGGTCGGTCAGCGCGGGCGCCGGATCATCGGCCGGCTCGAACGGCGCACCGGCCAGGACGGCCGCCAGCCGGGCGGCCGCGGACAGGCACGCCGAGGCGACGTCAGGGTGGTCAGACATAGCGGAACCTGACGACGCAGCCCAGGAACGGCAGGTAACCGGGGTCGAGGTCGAGCCCGACCCGGCGGATGTCGACGTCGGCCAGCTCGGCCGCGAACGTGATCTCGATCCAGCCCGGCTCGCCGCTGATCACGGCCGGACGGCGCACCACGGAGGCGAGCAGCTCGTCGGGCGGGGTCGCGGCCGCCCGGTCCGGCAGGGCGGCGGCCAGGGCGCCACGCAGCTCGGCCGCCAGCTCGTCCACCGCGTCCCGCTCGGTCTCGGCGAAGGGGACGGGTGCTGGCTCGGCGTCGAGCCGTCCGTGGAACGCCAGCACCGCCGCATCGTCCGGGCCGCACCCGCTCAGCCGCCGGCCGAGCGCGCCCAGCACGTCGCGCAGCGGCCGCCCGGCGAGCGGGTGGTCCGGGTCGGCCAGCCGGACGGGAAGCTCCCGCCGGACGACCAGGTGCAGCAGGTACAGCAAACCACCGGCTCCGGTGGTCCGGACCACCGGCTCGAGCCCGGCCGGCTCGCGGGCGGCCGGCTCCGGCGAGGCGTCGGCGACTGCTGCGCCGGGCGCGTCCGGGACGGTCGGCGCCTGCAGGTCGGCGCCCGCGGCGGACCGGGCCACCGGGTCGCCGGCCAGCTCGGGAGCGCAGGCGCCGACCAGCAGGGCTGCCAGGGCGGCGATCCGGGACGGTGCGGCGCCGAGCCGGCCGCCGTCCTGCTCCAGGGACCGGCGCAGCAACGCCAGCAGCACGGGGTACGCCGGCGACCGCCGCAGCCGGGCCGCCAGGACCGGGGCCGCATCCGGCGCGTCCCGGGTAGCCGGTCCGGGCTCGCGGGCCGCCGAACCGGCCCGATCCGGCGAACCGGCCGTATCCGCGGACCCGCCTCCACCGGCCGGACCGGACGCACCGATCGACCTGCCTCCGTCCGCCGCGCCGGATGTGGCGGGCGCGGCGAGCCAGACGCGGTCTCCCGCACGAAGGACGAGCCGGGTGCCAAGCAGCTCCCACGTGGCCACCGGCCAGGCCCGCAGCACGTCTGGCGCGGATCGGGCCAGCACCGGCAGCACCGCCGGGATCAGCCGGGGCCGGCGGGCCAGCACCGCTGCGGCCAGCGCCGGCGGGTCGTTCGGGTCGTCCGGACGCACGATCCCGGCCAGCACCCAGGCCCACCGCGCCGACAGGTTCCGTGCGACCGTCCCGCGCACCGCCGCCATCGCCACCGCGTCGGCATCCCGGTACACCAGCACGTCCGGCCCGGCGGCGGCCGAGCCGGCTGCGCAGGCAGCCACCGAACGCAGCAGCACCGCGGCCAGCCCGTCCGCCCATCGGCGAGCGGCCGGCAGCGGCTCCGCCAGCACGGCCGCCGGCACGGTCACCGTGCTGGACAGCCGCCGCACGCACACGACCTCGCCGATGCCGGCACACTCCAGCGCCGACGCCAGCTCCCCGGCAAGGCAGTCGACGAATGCGGTGGCGGCGGCCCGCCGGCCCGCGTCCGGCAGGCGCAGGTGGTGGCGGGCACGGACGATCCGCAGCTCGGTCACGGCACTCACCCGGCGCGGCTCGTGCCCACGCGGGACGCCTCGACCACCGGACCGGGAGCGGCCCGGCCGAGGGTTGCGGTGCGGCCCAGCACGGCGTGATCCAGCACGAGCGGGGTGAAGCCGCCGGTGCGTCCCACGATCGTCGAGACGGCCAGGTGGTCGCCTACGCCGACCCGCAGCCCGGCGTCCACGGTGCACAGCTCGTACCCGGTGTGCGCGGGACGCTCCCGCTCCAGGATCAGCTCAACGACCGACCGCTCCTCGGCCGACAGCGAGCGCGGGACGAGCACGGTGAACCGGTGCGCGTGCCGGCGGACAGCATCGGCCGGGGGCTCGGCCGTCCCGGCCTGCCCGAGCTCCCCGCCCACCCGCAGGCCCAGCCCGAGCACCGAGCGAGAGGACTCGTCGCCCAGCAGGGCACCGCCAAGCCCGCGCAGCCGGTAATGCTCCAGCAGGACCGGCGTGACGTGCAGGTACAGCTGCAGGTACCGGCGCAGCGCCAGCACGGTGCCCCGGTATCGGTACAGCCAGGCCGCCTCGGCCACCAGTTGCCGTCGGTCGGCAACCGGCCAGCGGCCATCCAGCAGCAGACCCACGAACGAGGCCAGCCAGTCCAGCGCCTCCTCCGGGGCCCCGACCGGGTCGACCAGCAGCTCGCGGTGCGCGCTGCGCCGGTCGAGGTCGTGCAGCAGCCCGTCGAACAGCGCCAGGTAGCGGTGCAGGAACCCGGTGCCGTCCGCGTCGGCGTACACCGCGGGCAGCCGGCGCAGCAACGTGTGCGTCTGCGCCTCGATCCGCAGCTCGCGCACCACCGGAGTCGCGGCCGTCGTGCCGATCAGCCGCAAGGTGACCCAGGCGTACCGGCCGGGCGGCACGTCCGGGTAGCCCTCCAGCGTGAGCACCCGGTCGTCGGCCCGGTACCGCCACCACGGGGTGGGGTGGTCGGCGCGTGGGTAAAGCCGGCCGTCGACCTGCTCCGCGGGCAGGTCCAGGGTCGGGGGCGGCAGGGCCGGCGAGAGGTCCGGACGGTACGGCTCGCACAGCGCCGGATCGGCCGAGGTGCGGGCTATCTGGGCCGGCGTCTCGTCGTCACTGGTCCGCACGGCGACCCGCACGTCGGTGCCGGACGGCAGGCAGGCGTCCACGAACAGCCGCCCCCACCGGGCCCCGGCCTCCCCGGAGTCGAGGGCGAACGTGACCACCCGGCCCTCCGGCGTGTACCGCAGCCGGGTGCCCACGCCCAGCCGCAACCCTCCGGACGTGGTGTAGACCAGCCGGCCGGCCGGGCTCACGGCCAGACCCACGCCGTCGTAGCCGGTCACGTCGAGTGCGTCCACCGGCCGCCAGCCGTCGCCCACCACCGCGTAGCGGACCGCGAACCGCCCGGCGGCCGGCCCGACGACCACGAGCTCGCCCATCGCCACCAGGTCCGCGGCCGGGCCCACCTCCCGAGGCGCCAGCCCGGCGGCCACCAGCCAGGTGCGCTCGTCCACGGAACGGACCAGCAGCACCGGCCGGTCACCCAGCACGGCCACCCGGTACGGCACCGCCCCGGCGGGCAGCTCCGGCAGCGGCACCTCCTCGATCACGCCGCGGGCGGTCAGCCGCAGCAGTGCCGCCGGCGACTCGGTCAGCACCCACACGGTCCGGCCGTCGACGGCCACGCCGACCGGCCCGCGCACCGGCAGGCCGGGCCGCGATGTCGCGGCCTCCCGGATGACCCGCCGCTGCCAGAGGTCGACGAACCGCAGCCGGCGGGCCCCGCGTTCGGCGATGACCAGTCGGTCGTCGGCGTCCACGCCCAGTCCGGACGGGTCGTCCAGCGGCGGTGCCGGCGGGCTCACGGCCGTGAAGACGCCCGACGTCGGCACCTCGGCGGGGTCGAACAGCGGCACCGGCGGGGGCACGCTGGCGTAGTCCACCCCGTGCGCCGCGTCGCCGAACCGGATGCGCTGAACGTTGCCGTCGGTGGCCAGGTAGGCCCGGCAGAACCGGTCGAACGCCAGCCCGCGCGCGGCCCTCCCCGGTTCTGGCGGGCTGGGCACCGCAGCGGTGGCCAGCCCGCCAACGCCGGGGACAGCAGCCGGGCCCGGCAGCGTCCAGTGCAGGCCCACCCCGGACCGCCCGACGGCCGTGCCCGCATGCGCGGCCCGCACCCACTGGTCACAGCCGCGTACGGCCAGCAGCCGGCGATCGCCGGGCGGGCGGGTGTCCGCGCCCCGCGCGTCCAGCGACGCGGATGTCATCAGCACACCTCCCGCGGGCTGCGCACGGGCACCGGCGGCCCGGACGGGGCCGGCGCCGCCGCGACCACGCCCGGCTCCGGTGCCGCACCGGCCACTGCACTGACCACGCCCAGCCGCGGCACCTCGTACGGGGCCAGCACCAGGGTGGGCGGGTCCAGCTCGCGATACCCCGACGCGGCGGCAGGGTCGGCGACGGCCAGCCGCAGCCCGTCCAGGTACTCGACGCCCTCGACCTGCAGCACGGCCGCCTCCAGCTCCGGGCCGTGTACCCGCCGCCCCAACGGCCACCCGGACCCCTCCGGGCCGAACGGCGGCACCGAGGACAGGTACTGGTGCAGCAGCTGCTCGGTCCACCGGCGCACCGCCTCGGTGCCGTACCCGGGCTTGACCGCCACCCCCACGCTGACGGCGATGTCCCGGTAGGTGGGCGGCACCACGTACAGCTCGGTGGTCACCAGCCGGCGGGCGTCCAGCCACCCGCACACGGCGTCCAGCTGCGACCGGGTGGGCAGCGGCGCGTCCGGCGAGCCGGCCCCAGCGGCGGGAGAACCGGGCCACACGACCACCGTCACCGCCCCTGGCACCTCCGTCCCCGGGTTGTGCGGGTCGAACAGCGGCAACGTCTCGGCCCGGACGACTCCGGCACCGGGGGTCTGCACGGCCAGCTCCCGGAAGTCCGAAGCCGTGACGGCCCGGTCGTGGCGGCGGATCTCGCCCGGCATCCGCTGCACCGCCTCGGCCGTGGTCTCCGCCGCGCTGCCGCCCCGCGTCGGCAGCGGGTTGGCCACCTTCACGCCGGTCACGTCCAGCTTGGTCACGGCCCCGGCGGCCACGTTGCCGGCCGTCCCCCCGCCGTAGCGGTAGCCCACGGTGCGGATGCGCTCGCCGATCTGCGGGCAGCGGCCGCGCAGCCCATCCCCGAACCGCACCACGCCCAGCGCCCGGTCCAGCACCGCATGCCGGGAATCCGCCGAGCTCGCGTTGAAGTCGGACCCGATCGGGTAGCCAACCCACCCGGCGCCCGGCTCCTCGACCTGCACGCCCGCGTCCGCGCCGAGCACCGAGCCGTGCACGAGCTGCACCTGCTGGTCGGGCTGCCCGGTGCCGACCCCGAGGAACTCCGCCCCCGCGCTCTGCGCCTGCTCGATCCGGGACGCGTTGGCGCCCAGCCAGTCCAGCCGCGACACCGGCGTGCCGTCCGGCCGGAACGCCCGCAACCACGCCACCACGCACGCGGCCAGGTCGTCGTCGTCGACCAGTGGCGGCTGGTCGCCCGCCCCCGCGGCTTCCGGATCGGCCGGCGCGTACACGCCCACGTCCGTCGTGGACGGCGGCAGCCGCAGTCCCACGATGCCGCTGCGGGTCAGCCCGGCGGTGGTGTCGGACTCGACGGCCAGCCGCAGCCAGACCGGGTCGGGCGGCACCGCCGTGCTGCCCGGGTCGGGTCGGGTGGTGGACAGCTGCCATTCGGTGGACGGCGTGGGCCGCCCACCGGCCCCGCCGGGGCAGGCGTCCAGGTCCGCCATGACCGGGACGTCCTCCGCGACCACCAGCCCGATCGACAGCCGGGCCCCGGCCAGCGCCGCCCGGGCGGCCTCGACGGTCGCGGGCGTGTCGGCGACCAGGGCCACCCACAGAATGCCGTCCACGGTGCCGGTGCCGGGGTCGAGCGCGTCGCCGCCCGGCCGGGTCGGGTCGGCCGCCCCGAACACGGTCCGGTACGTCGACACGTCCGCCACCGACCGGCCGACGAGCTGGCTGACCCGGGTCACGTACTCCAACGTCTCCACGTCACCCGGAAGCGGCACCGCCTCCCGCACGGCAGCCAGCCCCCGCACCGGCAGCACCGTGACCTCGTCCAACGTCTCGAATGGAACCGACCCGGCGCTCACCGAGGTCCGCAACGGCACCAGCGGCCGGGACACGTTCTTGGTGCTGAACGCCACGGTGCCGGACGCCGCCGCCGCGGGGCGGGTGTCGATCCGCAGCAGGTCGAGGAACGCCATCCGGGTCGTGTCCGGGATCTGGTTGAACCGGTACAGCAGGTTCTCGCCCAGGAACGCGAACAGCTCGATCAGCGTGATCCCAGGGTCGGACGGCTCGTGGTCGGTCCACTCGGGAGCGTAGACCGGGATGCGGGCGACCAGCTCGTCCCGCAGCTGGGCGTACGTGCGGTCGTCCAGGATCGGCGTGCGGATGCTCATCGCGCCGCCTCCAGCGAGAACGGGTACACCAGCAGGTCCGGACGGGCGTCCAGCCGGTGCACGTAGCGCACCTCGATCAGCACCTGCGCCGGGTCGCCGTCATCCGACGGCGAGACCGTCACGGCCCGCACCGTGATCCGCGGCTCCCACCGGTCCAGGGCGGCCCGCACCTCCCGCTCGATGAGCGCGCGGGTGGCCACCGAGTTGGGCTGCATGAGGAACTGCCGCAGCCCGGCGCCGAAGTCCGGACGCATCACCCGCTCTCCGGGCGCCGTCGAGAGGATCAACCAGATGGCCGCGCGCACCTTGTCGGCCGCCGCCGTGTAGCCGAGCAGCCGGGAGGACGGGCTGGGCCGGACGGGGAACGCCCACCCCCGCCCGAGGAGGTCAACCGCGGCGGTCACGGGTGCACCACCTCCGCGAACGTCACGCGCGGCTCCGTGGGAAGGGTGGCCGGATAGGTCTGCCGCCCGTCCGTGCCCAGCCCCTGCACGAGCAGCGCCTGCACGATGGCGTTGTTGGTCAGCGTCGCGGTGAGCTGGTCGCCGAGACCGGGGCTGGTGTCGTTGAGCCCGTCCCGCAGGACTCCCTGCAGGTTCGCCTGGTCGACGCTGGTGACGATATCGATGTCGAAGCCGGCCGCGGCGCTCAGCCCGCCGGGGATCGCCGACAGCTCGGCGTTGACGTCGGCGGCCAGTTGCGCGCTGGGCGGGATGCAGAACTTCAGCTTCAGCATCCACCAGAGCTGGAACAGCAGCATGACGATCGGCAGGAACAGTCTGAGCAGGAAGAACGCCACGATCATGATCAGCGGGATGGCGAAGAAGCAGATCTCTTCCGCGGCCGAGACGCTGCCGCTGGTCGGCGGCACCGCGTCGGTCGGGAACATCAGGTGCGAGTTGGCCGGCGCCGACAGGCGCACGGACGGGCGGACGTTGAGCGCCTCCAGGTGCCGGAAGTCGGGCATGCGGATGTTCACCGGACGGTTGGCGCACCCGGTCGGGTCCATGAAGCCGGCCAGCCGGAACGCCTCGGACGGCTCGCTCCACACCGGCGGCTCGGGGCAGCCGGACTCGACCCGGCGGGCGAAGCAGCGCACCTCGTACACGTTCGTGTCGTCGAAGCGGGGGCTGCCGTCGGCGCCGGCCTGGTCGCTGGTCGTCGGCAGCAGTCCGAAGTAGATAGTGCCGAAGCGGGCCGCGTGCTCGGGATCTGCCGGGTCCGGGGCCAGCCGGTGCATCGGGTAGACCTGCTCGACGATCTCGAACGGCTCGTCCTCGACGGCGGTCCATGCCCCGATCGAGCCGGCCGGTCCGGGCGCCCAGCCCTGCACCGTGCTCGACACGCCGGCGCTCGCCGACCATTGCTGCAGCCGCCGCTTGGCCAGGGCCACCTCGTGGAACGCGGTCACGGTCGCGGCGCGGGGGGCGACCACCCGAGCGCGCGCCGGCGCCCGGAGCGGCACCAGCAGCCGCGCCCGGGCCCGGGCCGCGTCCAGGCCGGCCTGGCTCTGCGCCGCTGCCCTGGTCCGCGCGATGGCGGCGAGCCGCTGCGCCACATCCCGCTCGGTGCCCTTCGGTATGGACGACACCCGGCGCCGCGTCACGAACCCGACCTCGCCCACGTGGTCGGGGTCGACCCGGGGGAAGCCGGCCACGTCGCAGTGCAGCTGAATCGCGACGAGGTAGAAGCGCTGGTGGGCGGGCAGGAACAGCTTGCGGGTGTCGGCCGGCTTGGCGGTGAACAGGCCGAGCTGGCGGGTGCGGTTCCGGTTCGGTCCGGAGGTGAACTTCGGCAGCGGCGTGATCGCAGTCAGCTCCTGGACCCGGTCGTCGTCTGTGTAGCTCAGGCTGGGCTGCGGGTCGCGCTGGAAGTCGTTGACGAAGGACGGGGAGCTGAACTTCTGGACGACCGGACGGGCCGCGGCCGCCGCCCGGTCCGGATCGGGGGCTGCCCTGAGGTCCCACCGGTACCAGGGGGCGACGAGGCGCCACGGGTGGCGGGCCGGCGCGGTCACCAGATGTTCCCGACGCCGGGGGTGTAGGTCGCGCCGACGACCGTGGTGGCGATCAGCGTGTCGCACTTGACCACGCCGGAGAACGTGGACATGGCCGCGGTGACGTCCACCGTGGGCGCGTTGACGCTGACCGACGTGTTCGCCCGCACGGTGATGCCGCCGCCGGCGGTGATGCTGACCTCCGCGCCGTTGCGGGCCTTGATCGTGATCGAGTCGCCGGCGTCGTCCATCACGATCTTGTGCACCGCTCCGGACTTGTCGCCGGCCACGGTGATGGCCACCGTCGGCGCGCCCGTCGTGTCGTCGAACTCCAGCCGGCTGCCGGCCCGGGTCTTGATGACGCGCAGGTTGTTGGTGTTGTCCGGCGGCGCCGGAAGCGTCGTCGTGCCGTTCCACGCCGCGCCCAGGATATACGGACGTTCCAGGTCACCGGCCTCGAAGGCGACCACCACCATGGAGTCGATCTCGGGCAGCATCTCGAAGCCCTGGTCGTCGTCGGCGTACGGGGTGACCAGGGTGGCCCAGGCGGTGACCTTCTCGCCGTCCGATCCGAGCCACGGCAGCTTGACCTGCACCCGGCCCTGCTGCTGCGGGTCCTGCAGGTCGGTGACGAGGGCCGGGTACACGCCGAACAGCCGGCTGCGGGCCCCGTCCGGGAGATGCCCGCCGCTCACGGCGTCCCCCCGCGCACGGCGTCCCACCCGCTCACGACGTCACCGTCGCCCGCTCGGCCCGGAACCGGGTCCGGGAACCGGTGGCCGGGTCGAAGGAGTGCCGCACCCACGTCGTGTAGTAGCCCGGACCGGAGAACGGCGTGCCCACCCGGTCCAGCCGGAGCAGCGTGCCCACGGTCAGCTCTGGCGTGCCGGCGGTCACCCCGTCGGCGACGACGAACGCCCGGCCGCGGCGGCGCATCTCGGCCTCGGCCCAGGCTCGGGCCTGGTCGGCGGTCGTCGGCACCTCCCGGGTGCGCACGGTGGCGTGCTCGCCGAGCGCATCCGTCAGCACGTCCGGCCCGATCCGCCCGTCCGTGATCTCGGCCCGGATCACGGAGTCGTCCGCCCGCTCCTCGATCGAGTCCTTCGCGTCCAGGTCGAAGCCGCACACCGTGACCGAGGAACGCTGGTGGGCGAGGTCGGCCCGCAGGTGGCCGCTCAGCAGCTCGTTGCCGTAGACGAGCGTGACCTCGCCGGCCTGCCGGTGCGGCCGGGTGGCGAACTGCAACCTGCCGTCCTCGACCCACACCTCGGCCTGCACCTGCGCCGCCCGGTCCCGCAGGAACGCCAGGTCGCTCTGGTTGTACTGCTGCACGACCGGGTAGGTGGGACCGTCCGCGGCGGTGTCCGCGCGCAGGCCGTGGTCGGACGCGAGCTGGGCGGCGATGTCGGCGTCCGAGACGTTCTCGTACGTGCGTGAACGGCGGGTCATCCGCAGGCCCATGAGGGCGTCCTCGGCGTAGACGGCCACGTGCGGCAGGTCGCCGTCGACCAGGCACAGCTCGATGGCCGACACCACGCCGTCGAAGATCTGCCGGGCCCGGTCCGGCGGTCCGAAGTCCACGGTCACGGACGAGCCGAAGTCCAGCACGCCGCCGTCGAGGTACGCGGGATCGCCGCCCACCGCGTCCACCGACGGGGTCACGGCCGTCAGCCGCAGCACCATCGTGCGCAGGCCGGCCGTGTCCTCGCAGACATCCAAGCGCAGCAGGTCACGGGCCAGCTCGCCCTTCTCCGTGCCGTCCACCCGGACGCTTGGCGTGTTCGCCGTGAACAGCTGCGTGCCGGTCATGGCCTACCCCCGCCCCGGCCCGGACCCGAGTCTCCGCGTTGCCGGTCAGTCATCGAAGGCCTCGCTCCGGGTCCGGGCCTCGACCTCGGCCATCCGGCGTGCGGCGAGCTGGCGATCGGCCGCCTCCTCCCACGGCGAGGCCGCGTCGGTGCTCTCGGGCGGTGCGGCGTCGACCGAGACGGTGGTGCTCAGGTCCTCGATGTGGACGGGCATCAGTGCCCCCCGCAACCACAGCCGGAACCAGCGCCACAGCCGCATCCGGGCCGCGCCGCGGAGGCACTCGTCGTCGGGCTGACCGGGGCCCGTCGGGCCACCGTGATCCAGGCGGGGTTCGTGCCGGCCGACTCGCTGGGCGCGAACCGGCCGCGCAGCGGAACGCCCCGCCCGAACGACACCGCCCGTGCATCGGCAACCGGCGCGACCGCCGCCGGCGCTCCCACCGAGCCGACGGCGTCCGCAGCCCCGCCCGCCGCGGCCGCGGCCCCCACGCCCTGCCCGGGGCCCGACGCGGTGGCCGCGCCTGCGAGCGCCGCGGCGGCGGAACGTGCCGCACCCGGCGTGCCACCGAAGGCGGCCCGGCTGGCCTCAGCGAGCGCCGTTCCGGTGGCCGCGTCGGCGGACTGCAGCGCCGCGGTCAGCCCACCGGCCGCAGCGAGCGCGAAGCCGGCTGCCGCGTCGTCACCGCCCAGTCCGAGCGCGGCGGCGGCCGCCGGGTCGGTACCGGAACCAGCCGCAGCGGACCCTGCTGTCCCGCCGCCCACAGCCGTCCCGCCGCCCACGGCACCCCCGCCGGACCCCTCGGCCCCGATCGCGAAGCCACCCGCCGCACCGACCACCCCGCCGCCGATGCCGATGCCGCCGCTCGGCAGCTGCGCCGAGAAGCCGATCGGCTCGCCGCCGGCCAGGGACAGCGCGTCGCCGAGGCCGTTCGCCACCGCCCGCCAGGCCTCGGGCGGCAGGCCGTTGCGGGACAGGAAATCCGCCGCGCTCTCCCCGTCCAGCGCCTCGGCCAGCCGGTCGGCGGCCCCGGACGGCAGCCCCAGGCCGCCCGGTCCGAACACGCCGGCCGCCGTCGAGCGCCCGGTGGGCCCGCGCCCCGCGGCCGGGCGCCCGGTCGACCGCGCCGGAGCCGCGGCGAACCGCGGATCCTGTTCCTTGATCGAGATGGACACCTTGGCCCGCTGCGGCGTGCCCTCGGCCGTGAACAGCTCGAGATCCTCGGTGGCGCTGGTCATCACGCCGGTGAGGACGAACGACCCCCAGTGAAAGCGGACGCTGGGCGGCGCGTCCGTCGAACCCTGGGCCGGCAGCATGAACCGGCGCACGGTAGCCGTCTTGTCCCGAACGTCGGTCGGCCGCGACCGGGTGCCTTCGTCGGCCGAGTCGAACACCAGCTCGACTGCCAGCGTGGACGAGCTGGTGCCGTTGTAGCGCCAGGTCTGGCGACCCTTGGCCTTGCCCGCGTCGATGCTGTTGGCCATCTGCAGCCGCAGCGTGGTCGGGTTGAACTGCACGTCGACGCTGTTGGAGACGTTGCCGTTCTTGTCCACCTCGGCCAGGCTGGCCTTCTTCAGCTCGCTCATGCGGTGCCCTCCAGGAACAGGCCCTCGTGGGCGATGTGCAGCTCCTCGATGGCCACCTCGCCGGAGCGGGCGTTCAGCGCGGGGCCGACGAGCCGGGCCGGCAGGCCGCGCCGGAAGCGCCAGGTCACGGCCGGGGCGCCGGCCGGCGTGCGCACCTCGACCGTCCCGTCGTAACGCCGTACCGGGCGCACGCCGGCCACCGTGTCCTGGAACCACTTCCACAGCTCCAGCGCGGCCGCCGAGTCGGCAGCGAACATGCCGCGCTTGAGCACGATCTTCTGTGGGTATTTGGCCCGCCCGACGCGCTGGATCACGCCGTCGTTGCGGCCGCCCTCCAGGTACTCGGCCACCTCCATCTCGGCTTCCAGGCCGGTCACCTCCTGGAACCCGCCGTCCCCGAGCGGCGGCCCGCCGGGCCTGGTGAGCGTGACCCGGAAGTTGAACGTCTGCAGCAGATCGTCAGCCACGGCTCACCTCCACCCGCGCGGTGGCCTCCCGCTCGATGGACAGGCGCAGCACGATGTACTCGACGGGCTCGGCCGGCGCCACCCCGACCAGCGCGACCAGCCGCCCGTTGTCGAGGTCGTTGCGGGTCATCGTGGTCTCGTCGCAGCTGACGAAAAATGCCTCCGCCGAGCTGGCCCCGCGCAATGCGCCGCTCAGGTACAGCGTGGTCAGGTAGTCGGCGATGCTGCGCCGCACGGTGGTCCACAGCACGGTGTTGCTCGGCTCGAACACGGACCACGCCAGCTCGCGCTGCAGGGTCAGTCGGATGACGGTCACCAGCCGGGACACGCTGAGCTGGCGCCACAGCCGGTCCCGGCTCAGGGTGCGGGCGCCGGTCAGCCGCAGCCCGTCCCGCTCCAGCAGGAAGACGTTGACGCCGTCGTCGTGCAGGTCGTCGTGCTCGCCGCGAGGGACCCGGACGGACGGGCGAATCGCCTGTGTCACGACGACATTCGCCGGCCCGAACGCCACGCCCACGGACAGCTCGCGAGCCGCGATGACCCCGGCTGCGAAGGCCGAGGGGTTCAGCCGGACCAGGCCATCGCGGGCGTCGTCCGGCGTGGCGACGTCCAGCCACGGGTGATACGCGGCCAGGTAAGGGGAGTCGAACGCGGCCCGCCAGCGCTGGATCTGCTCGGCGGTCAGCCCGAGAGGAGCGTCCAGCAGCAGCGTCAGGTCGGACCGGTCGGCGGCGAACGACGCCAGTCGCAGTTGCAGGTCGGTGAGCACGGCCAGGTCGGCCGGCACCCGGGGGTCCAGCCGCAGCCCGGCCAGCCCGGCCGGCTGCACGACCTGGGCGGTCGGCTCGAGGTGCAGGCACGGCGCGAACTCGGCGCCGGCTCCGACGCCCGGGTCGGTGATGTCGACGAGCGCGTCCAGCGGCGCGGGGTCACACAGGTCCGGAGCCAGCAGCAGCCCCACGTCATCGACCTCGGCCAGGCACTGCACCCCGGCCGCGGGCCGCTCGTCCCCCAGCACCCAGCTCGGATCGAAGAAGTCGTCGCCGACGATGTCCGCGCTGCGGTCGACGCCGCCGACCAAGTGGTCGTTCACCAAATCGGCCGGGGCGGGAGCGGCCGGATCCGCCGACGCCAGCAGCAGGTCGGGCAGCGTCGGGTCGGTCAACGCCAGCGAGCCGGACACCCACCCGCCGTCCGGCCACAGCAGCTCGCTCTCCTCGATCACGGTCCGGGCCAGCCACCGCGGATGATCGGACGACAGCCCGAGCCCGGTCAGCTGCTCGGTGCGGGTCAGATCCGGGTCCTCGTCGGTGACGGTGAGCGCGGCGGTGACCGCCTCGACCGCAGTCGGAGCGGAGGCCAGCGCACCGTCGAGGGTGACCACGCGACGGCTGCCCGGCCGGTCCGGCCAGGCCACCTCGACGCTGTCGGCGACATACCGCAGCGTCTGGTCTCCGGTCGCCGCCGTCGCCCGCACCAGCGACCCGATCGGGACCCACTCGGATGTGGCCACCTCGAATGCCGAGATGCCCAGCGACGAGGCGCGCAGCGGCCGGGCCGTGAAGGTCAGCACCGCCCGCAGGCGATCGCCCCAGACTCCCTCGTCCCGGGCCGACAGGACCACCGGGTCGCCGGCCGACGTGGTGACGGCGACGAGACCGGTCAGCGCGGGCCGCGCCAGCGAGCCGGTTGCGCAGCCCCCAGCATCCTCAGCCGTCCCGTAGCCGTGCACGATCCGCACCACCCGGGCCCGGGCCCCGCCCTGGGCGAAGAACGCCGACACCGCGTACGGCAGCCGGCCGGCTCCCTCGTATCCGCCGTACCGGCGGCGGTACTCCGACCACGACGTCACCTCGACGGCGACGCTGCGCACCACGCCCACACCGGCCAGGTAGTCCGACACCGGCTCGTCCGGAGGCAGCGAGCGCTCCCGCACCCGTGCCGGACCGCGCGGCGCCACCCCGAGGAAGGCGGTGGCGTCGAGGCGCACGCCGGCCAGCTCGCGCGACGGCGCCACCGGCTCCAGGAACACCCCCGGTGCCCCGCCGGAGCGGCGCCCGATCGACAGTGCGGCAGTCATGGTCGGAACGCTCAGCTGTACTCGATACCTTCGTGCACCAGCACGAGCTCCTCCATGGCCACGTCGGCGCCGCCCTTGGCGGCCATGGTCGGGCCGGTCCACTTCTTCGGCTGGGCCCGGCGCAACGTGAACGTGGCCACGGTGTCCTGGCGGCCCTCGTCCATCATCGAGATGGTGACGGTGCGCGCGTCGGCCGTGCCGTCCCGTACGGTTCTCAGCCAGGTGAACAGGTCGACCGAGCCGACCACGCCCCGCTTGAGCGTCACGTCGTCCACCGTGTGCGTGTTGGGCACCTTGCGCACGGTGCTGACCTTGTCGTTGCCGTTGCGGTACTCGGAGTACTTGACCTCCATCCCGAGCCCGCTCACGTCGGAGAAACCGCCGACGATGGCGCCCAGGTCACCGCTGCCCTGCGCATCGCCGAGGGCGACGATGAAGTTGAACGCCGGATACGGGTTGTCCCGGAAGACGGCCATGGCGCACGCTCACTTTCCCTTGCGGTGAATGACGATCAGACGATCGAGGCGTCGGCCGTCCACTGGCCGATGCGGAAGATGACGAACTCGGCCGGCTTGGTGGGCGCCACCCCGATGAGGCAGATCAGCCGACCGCTGTCGAGGTCGAGCTGGGTCATGGTGGTGCGGTCGCAGGCCACGAAGAACGCCTCCTCGGGCTTGCTGCCCAGCAGCGCGCCGCTCTGCCACTGGGTGAACAGGAGATCCTCGACGGTGCGGCGGATATTCGTCCACAGCCGCGGCCCGTTCGGTTCGAACACGGCGAACTGCATTGCCTTGTCGATGCTGTGCTCCAGGTAGATGAAAAAGCGCCGGACGTTGACGTAGCGCCATTCCGGATCGGACGACATGGTGCGCGCGCCCCACACCCGGTTGCCGCGTCCTTCGAAGAAGCGCAGCGCGTTGATGCCCTCCGGGTTGAGCACGTCCTGGCGAGCGGTGTTGATGTTCGCCTCGAGCCGGGTCAGCCCGCGCACCACCTCGTTGGCCGGCGCCTTGAACACGCCGCGCTCGACGTCGCTGCGGGCGTAGATGCCGGTGACGAAGCCGGACGGCGGCAGCAGGATGCGCCGCGGCGGCGCGCCCTGGGCCGGCCGCTCCAAGGGGTCGAAGATCTCGATCCACGGGTGGTAGAGCGCGGCGTACGTGCTGTCGAAGCGTCCCCGGAAGTTGCGGATCTCCGTCATGGAGCTGCCCTGCTGGGCGTCGACGACGGCTATCCGGTACCGGTCCAGCTCGGCGTGGCTGACCAGGGCGCCGGCGGCGTCCGCGGCCACGTCCGGGTCGGCGTAGGCGCCGGCGTCCGGCAACGCGATGATGGCGATGTCGTCGATCTCCCCGAGCGCGGCCAGGCCGGTGGCCTTGAGGTTGGCGTTGTCCGGATCGGCGTCCTCGCCGGACAGGTCCGAGACCGCGGGCAACGCGCCGTCGGAGCCGCCGCCCAGCCGGATCCCGGGCGCCACCGCCTCGGTGCCCTTGGGCGTCTCCAGTCGCAGCATCAGCTGCAGGGCCCGGGTCAGCGAGCCCTGCCCGTCGATCGGCGCGTCGGTGTGCAGGCAGACGATGGCGTTCTCGTCCTCGGGATCGTCGGCCTGCAGGATCTTGCCGATCCAGCGCCGTTGCGCCGGATGGCAGGCCAGCTCCACGTAGGAGTCCAGGCGGCCGTCCTCGGCCAGCACGTCGACCCGCAGCGTGACCTCGCGGATGACGTCGCCCGGGTTCGGCGCCGTGGGCAGGAACGTCTGCATGCCGTTGACGTCAACGTCGATGACCCGCAGGTCGGCCTCGATCAGGTCGTCGTCGTCCCGGCGCAGGGTGGGCGAGGGCGCGGTGACCTCGACGATGGCGCCGCGGCCGAGGCCCTTTGCCTGCATGATCCCGTTCAGCTCGACGCCCACGTTGCGCCTGCGCTGCGGCCGGACCCGCAGCAGCACCTCGCCGAACGCCCCCGGCCACCGCGCGGTCCAGACGGCGCTGTCGTTCGGGAAGTTCACCACGGACGTGGCCACCCCCGTGCCGTCCGGCGGCGCGTACACCCGCGAGATGTACAGACGCTTGCCACCGTTGAGGAAGAACGCCCGCGCCGCGTGCGCCAGGTAGCACTCGCTGGTCGGCACGCCGTCGCCGCGGTCGATGGCCAGCTGTGTCAGGCCGCCGTAGATCCGCTCGAACTCGGTGAAGCTGGTGACGAGCCGCGGCTCGGTCGAGCGCGAACCTCCCTGGTAGCGAACGGGCCCGAACCGGGTCAGCCCCGCGTACCCGGTGGTGCTGGTGGCCACGCCCTCGATGGACTTGCTGCGGAACGTGGTCTCCTCGACGTAGACGCCGGGGCTGAGGTACTCGGGCATGACGGTCCTTTCGAGCAGTGGACGGCGATCAAGGCACGGACAGGACGGCCGAGCTGACCTGGCCGGCGGGAACGGCGAACGGGCCGACGAAGGCGATGGTCGTGAACCCGGCCGGGAAGAGGCGGCCGTTGCCGATGTCGCCGCCGTCCGGGTCGGGCGGGGCGAGCGGCAGCGCGGACGCCTCCTCGACGAGGTCCCAGAGCGGGTCCACCAGCGGCACCAACGGATCGGTGGGCGGCGGCACCGGCGTGGGCGGCACGCCCAGCACCAGCCGCACGACCAGCGGGTCGGCGGCCATGCCGACGTGATCGGCCGGTGGGGCCAGCGGCAGCACGAACTCGCCGCGGTCGTCGCCGTGGGTGAATCCGAAGAGCTGGCCGGACGCCGTCTCCTCGGCCCGGACCCGGCACCAGCGCACCGGCAGCCCGGTATGCACGATCCGGCCCCGGATCGCGCTGGTGGCCGTGCTCAGCTCGGCGTTCGCGCCCGGATGCAGGTGGATGCGCACCGTGCGGAACGCGGCCGCCGCATCCACCGACTCGGCCGGGACGCTGAGGCGCAGCCGCCGGGCCACGTAGCGGCGGGACCGGTCGGACAGCCGCACCGCGATGTCGATCGGCGTGCCCCTCGCGAAGATGCGGGCGTAGCGGCCGGAGCCGTGGCGGGTCATCCGGGGCAGCACGTCGTCCAGCAGCAGCCCGTTCGGGAACGTCCGCCACTTGTGCAGCGGGCGCGGCGACTCGTCGAAGGTGACCACCAGCGGCCTGGCGATTCGGGTGCCCCGCTGGGCGTCCACCGGCTCGATGCCGAGCGCCAGCCGGGTGATCCGCTCGTCGTAGGCGGCGGGCAGGTAGGTGTTCATGCGCGCACCGGCGTCGGCGTGCTGCCACTGACGGCCGTGAGCACGTCGCCGTGGTCGGGCTCGATCGGGACGCTCAGGCGTACCACCCGGGCCACGTACGACACCGACAGCCGGAAGTCGGCCGGCAGCGTCTCGAACGTGCGCAGCACGTCCTCGGTGAGCAGGTCCTCGTTGATCAGCTGCACGGACTCGCCCGGCTCCCAGGCCCCGGCCGGATGCAGCAGCGGGCCGGACAGCGACGGCACCGACTCCAGGGTCAGCAGGGTGAAGCCGATGAGGCGCAGCTCGGCCTCGGCGTCGCTGTCCCAGGCGGTGAACAGGAAGTGCAGGTCGATCGGGACGTGCGTGCGGCCGGTGGTGGCACTGACCGCGCTCCACGGCGGGCGCATCGTCCGGTCGATGTCGGCGCGATAGCAGAAGATCGAGACGGTGCCCTCGTCGATGGCCCCCACCGTGTTCGCCGCCCGGCTGAACTGCTCGGTGCGCACCAGCCGAGCCTTGGACCGGCGCCGAAACAGGGTGCTGTCAGCCGTGAACGCGGCGTCCAGCCGCCGGGTCAGGAGCGATTCCAGGCTCAGCCCGACGGCCGCGATCGACGTGAACGCGCCCACGCCGCACAGGCAACGCCGCCCCCGTCACGACCGCGTCACCGACCTGCTCCCCGGGTCGACAAAGGACTGCCGGAGGCTTCCTCGGGTCGCCGGCCGGGCCGGGCCGCGGCGGCCGCAGTCAGTCCGGGACGTGCCGCCCCGCCCTCGGACGGGCCCGGACGGCGACGACGAAGCCGACGACCGCGAGCAGTGTGCCGAGCCCCTCGGCCACGGCGGACGCGAGCTTTCCGGCCGCGGCCCAGGTCGGCTCGTACATGTCCGGCAGCGGGCCCAGCGCGCCGACGTCGACGTACCGGTAGAGCAGCACCGCCCCGACGGCGCTGGCGGTGACCAGCACCGCGACCGCCCACACCACCGGGTGCGGGCGGACGAGCAGCGCGATCCCGACGACGACCGCGGCGGCGGCCTGGGCCCGGAAGAGGCTCCCCTGGCTGAGGGTCGAGGTGGCCACGGCGTCGTAGAAGTGGGCGTCGTGAAAGTGGACGTAGGCGTCGATGGCCAGGAGAACCGCGGTCGCCACGCCCAGCGTCCGCTGTAGTGCGCCGACCCCCGGTCGGGATATCCACGGAGGCGGGCGACCGCGCGCCGTGCGGGATCCGGACGTCGTGTGCTCGGTCATCGGTGGTTCTCCTCTCGGCACGGCGCTGGGCCTAGTAGCTGGGGCCGGGGGTCTGGGTCGCGGCGCCGCCTGGGTTCGCCTCGGGCGCGCCTGCCGGAGACACGACGGTCCACAGGCCGCCGTCCAGGACCTTCCCCTGACCGTTGGTCTGGCCGGCCGCGGAGTCGCCGGCGAAGGTGTAGACGGGGTGGCCGGCGACGGTCAGCTGGCGGGCGCCGCCGGCGCGGATGGTGGTGCCGAGCTTGCCGGTGACGCCGGGCAGCGACGCCGGCAGCGACGCCGGCGCGGGCACGGGCGGCCAGTTGGCCGCGCACGGCCCGGTGCAGGTCGACGCGCTGGTCTTGTCGTTGGCGAAGTCGTAGACCGTCCGGCCCTGGCCGTCGACCAGGATCGTGCCCAGCGACGTCGGCTGGGCGCTGACCGTGGCGCCGCCGGTCGGCGTCGGTGCTGCCGGCGCCGACCCGGAGGAGCTGCGGGAGTTGCCGCCGCATGCGGCCGCGGCCAAGGCCAGGGCGGCCACCCCGATGGCCATCACTCCGACGCGGCGGCCCTCGCGACCGATCCTGCCTGGCTTCCAGTACGTGATCATTGGTGGTCTCCTCCTACGATTGGTCTCTTCTCCACGGTGGCTGTGCGGTGCCCCTCTCCACATCGCGTGCTCGCCCTATTCCTTGTCGCTCGCGGCCCGCCGGATTCGCCGGGCGTGTGATGTTTAAGCCGCCGGGCGTCTGCCCGGCAGCGGCGTTCAAGCGAGCTGGACGCCGGCGTCGGATCGGCGTGGGATGGGTGCTGCCGGCTTGGGCTGCTCTTGACCTGTGTGCCGAGTGCCGCGACGCTCAGAGGCGTGTCCGAGCCCGGCGAGCACGCCGACACCGGCGACAGCAGCCGGATCCGGGGCCGCGACCAGGAGCTCTCCGACCTGGCCCAACGGGTCGCGCAGGCGCGGGCCGGCACTGGTGCGGTGGTGGTGGTGGAAGGGCCTCCCGGTATCGGCAAGAGCCGGCTGCTGGCGGAGGCGGTGAGCATGGCCGGGCGGGCCGGGCTGCGGGTCGCCCGGGGGGAGGCGGACGAGGCCGACCAGGTCGCCCCGCTGTCCTGCCTGCTGGGGGCGTTGCATTCCGGGTCGCCGCCGCTGCTGAGCGCGGAG